>Ga0335083_10000020_pt1 | contig 365128 bp, 347 predicted proteins | sample Lox_Sample_42_FD_206716 | JGI IMG/M metagenome (GOLD analysis project Ga0335083, IMG submission 206716) | Soil microbial communities from Loxahatchee National Wildlife Refuge, Florida, United States - Lox_Sample_4.2 | ecosystem: Environmental > Terrestrial > Soil > Wetlands | place: USA...
CGCCGATCTTGTTCCATGACACCGACAGATCGCGTTGCCATCCGGCATTGCCCGGGTCGGATTGCGCGAGCTTTTCGGCTATGGCGAGGCTGTCGCGGAACGCCCTGAGCGCTTCGGGCAGATTGCCCTGGGCGACCAGCACGTCGCCGATCTTGTTCCATGACACCGACAGATCGCGTTGCCATCCGGCATTGCCCGGGTCGGATTGCGCGAGCTTTTCGCGAATGGCGAGGCTGTCGCGGAAGGCCTTGAGCGCTTCGGGCAGATTGCCCTGGGCGGCGAGCACGTCGCCCAGCTCATCGAGAGCGACGCTGCCATCGCGAGGATCGGCTGCGTGGTCGCGCGCTTTCCGCGCCGCAGTCTCGGCCGCCCGCAGATGCCCGGCCGCCGTGTGAAGCCGGGCCAGGAATATCCAGGTCCATACATCGGCCGGCTCCAGCGTTGCGGCCCGTTCGTAAGCCGATATCGCCTGCGCGACATTGCGCCGGTAGGCGAGCGCGCCGGCTTCGCGGTAGCGCCGCGCGGCCTGGGCGCGGTCGGCCGCGGCGGCTTCGAGCAGCGCCCTGATCGCGCCGTCCACGTCGCCGCGCTCGGCGGCCTCGCGCGCCGGCCGATCGAGCGGATCGTTGCTTGCGAAGATTTGCGCGGCGGCGGCCCGCTCCGCCGCCTGTTGTCCCGCGTCGGGCGGCGGCGCATCCGGCGCCACGTCCCGATTCACCGCGGCCAGAAATGCGGCCATTCCGTCGGCAAATTCCTGGCGAAACGCCTCGATATCGTTTTTTGTGGCGATGGGTGCCAGCGCATCCGTCAGCCCCTTCCTGTCCACCGGCTTCGGCCCGAAGAGCTGCGAAATCTGGACAAAGTTCGCGAGAGCGCCGATTGCGGCCAGCGCAAGGCCCACGGCCAAAAGCGCCACCGACTGCCCGGTGGCGTTCGGTGTACCCGACCATTGCCAAATCACTGCCGCGACGACGATGCTGACGACACCGAGGCCGATGAGTCCGCGCTTGATCCAAGCCATGGGATTGCCCCCACGCGAGTGTGAGGCGCAGAACCGGCACAATCAAGGCGTGCGATCTCCCGAATGGCACGCCGCCGCTAGTTCAAGGGACGATCAGTTCAAGCTTGGGAACGTAGGTCCGGTAGCGGCGCCGGTCGCGTGTGAGGAGCGGCAGGCCGTCCGCCTGGGCGTGTGCAGCGCTGAAGGAGTCCGGCGGATTGTTGGTTCGCGCAAGAAACGCCGTCACCCCCCGATTTGGCCCGTGCTGCGCACCTTCTGGGCGCGTTCCTTGAGGTCGGCGATCAGGGATTTGATGTCGTTGTTGTGCTGGGCGAGGTAGGAGGTGAACTGGTCCTGCTCGGTGATGGCGAGGTCGAGGCCGGCCACCGTGATGTCGCTCACCAGGAAATGGCCCTCGCTGCCGAAGACGCGGAAATCGACTTCGATCGGCTCCTGGTTCCTGGGGGCGTTGGGATCGATCAGCACGGTGGTGACGACGTAGTCGCCGGCGTTGCGCTGGATCGAGCCGGTCACCTTCAGCGTCTGGCCCGCGTATTTCTGGAATTCGGTCTCGTAGACGGCAAAGGCGAAGTCGCGGAAGGCGTCCGTGAACTCGTCCTGCTCCTGCGGCGTGGTGGTGCGCCGCGCCGGTCCCAGCGTGTAGAGCGCGATGCGCCGCAGGTCGGTCAGCGTCAGCAGGAAGCTGCGGAATTCGCTCGAGCGCTGCTGGCTGGAGATCGACTTGTTGTTGAGGATGGCCAGGCCCTTCTGCACGTTGGTCTGCACGAAGGCCTCCGCGGGCGTCGCCGCCGCGGCGGGCGCGGCCGGGGCGCCCAGGAACAGCGCCAGGCAGAAGAGTCCGAAGAGGGCGGAAACGCGGGTGACGATGCGGTTCATGGCTGGTCCTCGCAAACGTGCGGATGCGATGGTTCGTTCCGTGTGTGGCAAACTTGTGGCGGTTGCGTCTCAGAAATTCGGCAGGTCCTGCACGTCCGGCTTGCCGTTGCGGATCTCGTTGTTGCGGTGCTGCCGGTAGAGGCTGCGCATCGACGCGTAATAATCCACCGAGCTGCGCTCGATGCTTTCCAGGCTCTCGATGTTGCGCGAGCGCAGGTCGACGGCCTCGGCCAGCTCGCGGCCGGCCGACCAGTAGATATGCCCACGAATGTGAATGTAGGTTGTCGGGTCCATGAACACGTCGGCAACCTGGCCGAAGGCGTCGCGCGGCGGATCGGGCCCGAAGAAGGGCAGCACCAGATAGGGCCCTTCGCCCACGCCCCAGGTGCCCAGGGTCTGGCCGAAATCCTCGCTGTGGTCGGGAATGCCAAAATCGCTCGCCACGTCGATCAGCCCGCCGATGCCGATGGTCGTGTTGACCGAGAAGCGGCCCAGGGTCTGGCCGGCGCGGGTGAACTCGCCCTGCAGGATGTCGTTGGCGAAGGTCACCGGCAGGTCGAGGTTCTCCAGGAAGTTGTGGACGGATTCCCGCGCCGGATCGGGCACCACGTCGACATAGGCCTGCGCCACGGGCAGGAGCACGTGCCTGTCGAAGCCCTGGTTCATGTTGAAGACCGCGCGGTTCATGGGCTCGAACGGGTCGTTGGCCTGCTCGGCGACCGCGGCCTGCGCCGGCGGCAGGTCCGTGCTCGCGCAGCCGCCAAGCGCCAGCCCGCAGATGCCCAGGAAAAGCGCCGTCCAACCCCTCATCGTCCGCAAACGCCTCAGCAGAGTTCCTCTTATAACGCGCCAACCCGGAGCCGGATCAGCCCGGCGCGCCGTCGCGCGCGTTGGGAATCGATCTCAAGTTCCATGACTACGGTTAGCACATTAACGATCACGGGACATGCGCGCCCCCACCGCGCCTTGCATGAATCCCCCGTTATCTGCCTTTTCGCCACAGTATTGCATACGCATATAAAGATATGTTTATATGTCTGGATGGCTGGAACGTCCCTCGAAAACCTCCTGGCGATGCTGCGCGCGGCGGGCGACGCAACGCGGCTGCGGCTGCTGCTTATCCTGCGGGAAGCGGAGCTTACGGTGAGCGAGCTGACCCAGATCCTGGGTCAGAGCCAGCCGCGCGTGTCCCGCCACCTCAAGCTCCTGTGCGATGCGGACCTGCTGGAGCGGTTCAAGGAGGGGAGCTGGGTGTTCTACCGCGCCAGCGACCGCGGCAACGGGGCGCAGCTGTCGGACGTGCTGGCGGCGCTCGCGGGCGAGGGCGCGCTGGAGGCCGACCGGCGCCGGCTCGAGCAGGTGCGCGAGGCGCGCGCGGCCGAGGCGGCGGCGTTCTTCAAGGCCAATGCGGGGGAGTGGGAGCGCATCCGCTCCCTCCATGCGCCGGACGCGGAAGTGGAGGCGGGCGTCCTGCGGCTGCTCGGCGCGGCGCCCATCGAGGCGTTGCTCGATGCCGGCACGGGCACCGGGCGGATGCTGGAGCTGCTGGCGCCGCATGTCCGCCGCGGCGTGGGCATCGATGTGAGCGCGGAGATGCTCGCCGTCGCGCGCGACAGGCTGGCGCGGCTTGGCGCGCATCATTGCCAGGTGCGGCTGGCGGACGTGTTCCGGCTGCCCTTCGCGGAGGGCGCGTTCGACGTCGCGCTGTTCCACCAGGTGCTCCACTATCTGGACGATCCGGGCGCCGCCGTGGCGGAAGCCGCGCGCGTGCTCAGGCCCGGCGGGCGCATGGTGATCGCGGATTTCGCGCCGCACGAGCTGGAATTCCTGCGCGACGAGCTCGCCCATCGCCGCCTCGGCTTTTCCGACCGCGAGGTCCAGGGCTGGTTCCATGCGGCGGGGCTGAAACCCGTCGCCACCGAAGCCATCGCGCCGGGCGCGGGCCATCACGCCTCCGGCAAGCTGACTGTCAAGCTGTGGGTGAGCGTCGCCGCCCAGGCCGCGCGCCAGCGCATGAAGGAGGTGGCATGAGCCTGCGCCGCCTCACCCGCGACCGCCATCCGCTCAAGGTGTCGTTCGAGTTCTCCCCGCCCAGGACCGCGGAGGCGGAGGAAAACCTGTGGCGCTGCATCCGCCGGCTCGAGCCGCTGGCGCCGGATTTCGTCTCCGTGACCTACGGCGCGGGCGGCTCCACGCGCGACCGCACGCACGCCACCGTCAAGCGCATGGTGGAAGAGACGACGCTCAAGCCGGCCGCGCATCTCACCTGCGTGGCCCACACGCGCGGCGAGATCGAAGAGATCGTGCGCGGCTATTGGGACGCGGGCATCCGCCACATCGTGGCGCTGCGCGGCGACATGCCGGGCATGCAGGGCCGCTACGAAGCGCACCCCGGCGGCTATTTCACCACGCCGGAGCTGATCGAGGGCATCCGCAACGTGGCGCCGTTCGAGATCAGCGTCTCCGCCTATCCCGAGCGCCATCCGGATTCGGCCTCCGAAGACCAGGACATCGAGCTCCTCAAGGCCAAGGTGGGCGCGGGCGCCACGCGCGCGCTCACGCAGTTCGGCTTCGAGACCGAGACGATCGCGCGCTTCCGCGACCGCGTGGCGCGCGCCGGCATTGCCGTGCCCATCGTGCCGGGCATCATCCCCACCACCAACATCAAGGGCATCCAGCGCATGGCCGCCACCGCGGGCGCGAGCGTGCCGGACTGGCTGGCGCGGCTCTATGACGGGCTCGACACCGATGCCGACACCCGCAAGCTCATCGCCGCCACCGTGCTCGCCGAGCAGGTGGAAGAGCTGCGCGCCGAAGGCTTCGACCAGTTCCACTTCTACACGCTCAACCAGGCAGACCTCACCTTCGCGGCCTGCTGTCTTCTCGGCATGAGGCCGCAGGCGCCATGAGTTTCGATCGCGCATCCCGCATCGCCTGGCTGAAGCGGCAGGCCAAGGAACGCATCCTGCTGCTCGACGGCTCCTGGGGCGTGATGATCCAGGGCTACGGCCTGAAGGAAGAGGATTTCCGGGGCGAACGCTTCGCCGCGCACAACCGCGAGCTCAAGGGCAATATCGACATCCTGACGCTGACGCGGCCGGACATCATCCGCGAGGTCGGCCATGCCTATCTCGCCGCCGGCGCCGACATCATCGAGACCAACACCTTCACCACCGCCGCCTCCTCGCAGGCCGATTACGGCCTGTCGCACATGGTCGGCGAGATGTGCGAGGCGGGCGCGCGGCTGGCGCGCTCGATCTGCGACGAAGCGACGACGGCGGAGCGGCCGCGGCTGGTCGCCGGCGTGATCAGCCCGACCAACCGCACCGCCAACATCTCGCCGGACGTGAACGATCCCGCCTTCCGCGGCATCACCTTCGACGAATTGCGCGCCACCTATCGCGACGCCGCGCGCGGCCTCGTCGCCGGCGGCGCCGATGTGCTGTTGATCGAGACCGTCTTCGACACGCTGAACGCCAAGGCCGCGATCTTCGCCATCGAGGAGGTGTTCGCGGAGACGGGCGAGCGGCTGCCGGTGTGGATCTCCGGCACCATCACCGATCTTTCCGGCCGCACGCTGACGGGCCAGACGGCGGAAGCCTTCTGGCACTCCATCCGCCATGCGCGGCCGTTCGCCGTGGGCCTCAATTGCGCGCTGGGCGCGCGGGAGTTGCGCCCCTATGTCGACGAGCTTTCGCAGGCCGCCGACACGCTGGTCAGCGCCCATCCCAACGCCGGGCTGCCCAACGCCTTCGGCGGCTACGACGACACGCCGGAATCCATGTCCGCGCAGATCGGGGAATTCGCGCGCGCGGGCATCGTCAACATCGTGGGCGGCTGCTGCGGCACGACGCCCAGGCACATCGCCGCCTTCGCCGAGGCCATCGCGGGCGTGGCGCCGCGCGCGATTCCGCAGAAGCCGCGCTACCTGCGGCTCTCCGGCCTCGAGCCCTTCACGCTGACGCCGCAGACCAATTTCGTGAACATCGGCGAGCGCACCAACATCACCGGCTCCGCCAAATTCCGCAAGCTGATCGCGGCCGACAATTACGAGGCGGCGCTCGACGTGGCGCGCGGGCAGGTGGCGAACGGCGCGCAGATCATCGACGTCAACATGGACGAAGGCCTGATCGATTCCGAGGCGGCGATGAGCCGGTTCCTGCGCCTGATCGCCGCCGAGCCGGACATCGCGCGCGTGCCGCTGATGATCGACTCCTCGAAATGGAGCGTGATCGAGGAGGGGCTCAAGGTCTGCCAGGGCAAGCCCATCGTCAACTCGATCTCGCTCAAGGAAGGCGAGGCGGCGTTCGTCGCCCATGCCAGGAAGGTGCTGCGCTACGGCGCCGCCGTGGTCGTCATGGCCTTCGACGAGAGCGGTCAGGCCGACAGCGAGGAGCGCAAGGTCGCGATCTGCAAGCGCGCCTACGACGTGCTGGTGGACAAGGTGGGCTTCCCGGCGGAAGACATCATCTTCGACCCCAACATCTTCGCGGTGGCCACCGGCATCGACGAGCACAACGATTACGGCCGCGCCTTCATCCAGGCCGCGCGCCGCATCCGCGCCGAATGCCCGCACGCCCACATCTCCGGCGGGCTGTCCAATTTCTCCTTCTCCTTCCGCGGCAACGAGAAGGTGCGCGAGGCGATGCACTCGGTGTTCCTGTTCCACGCGGTGAAGGCCGGGATGGACATGGGCATCGTCAACGCCGGCGCGCTGCCGGTGTACGAGGACATCCCGCTCGACCTGCGCGACGCCATCGAGGACGTCCTGTTCAACCGCGTGGCCTCCGCCACCGAGCGGCTGCTCGACATGGCGCAGCGCTTCAAGAACGACGGCAGCGGCGCGCTGGCGCAGACCAGCCTCGCCTGGCGCGCCGGGACGGTGGACGAAAGGCTGTCCTACGCGCTGGTCCACGGCATTGCCGATTTCGTCGAAGCCGACACCGAGGAAGCGCGGCGCGCCGCCGCCCGCCCGCTCGACGTCATCGAGGGCCCGCTGATGGCGGGGATGAACGTGGTGGGCGACCTCTTCGGCTCGGGCCGCATGTTCCTGCCCCAGGTGGTGAAGAGCGCGCGGGTGATGAAGAAGGCGGTCGCCTATCTCCTGCCCTACATGGACGCGGAAAAGGAGAAGAACCAGGCCCGGGAGCCAGCGGGGAAGATCGTCATGGCCACGGTCAAGGGCGACGTCCACGACATCGGCAAGAACATCGTGGGCGTCGTGCTCCAGTGCAACGGCTACGAGGTGATCGATCTGGGCGTGATGACGCCGGCGCAGAAGATCCTCGACACCGCGCGCGAGGCCAACGCCAACCTCATCGGCCTGTCGGGCCTCATCACCCCGTCGCTGGACGAGATGTGCCACGTCGCCGCCGAAATGGAGCGGCAGGGCTTCGACATCCCGCTCCTGATCGGCGGCGCGACCACCAGCCGCGTGCATACCGCCGTCAAGATCGATCCCAACTACCGCCGCGGCCAGACGGTCTATGTGACCGACGCCTCGCGCGCGGTCGGCGTGGCCTCCAGCCTGCTGTCGAAAGCCCTGAAGGCCGATTTCGTCACGGCGACGCGCAAGGAATATGGCGAGATCGCCGCGCGCCACGCGGCCAGCCATGCCCCCGGCCGGCGCCTCACCCTGGCCCAGGCGCGTGCCAACCGCCTGAAATTCGACTGGTCCGCCTACACTCCGCCGGCGCCGGGCTATTTCGACGTGCGCAACTACACCGGCGACCTCGCCGAACTTGCCGCCTACATCGACTGGACGCCGTTCTTCCAGACCTGGGAGCTGGCCGGGCAGTTCCCGTCGATCCTCGACGACGACAAGGTGGGCGGGGCGGCGCGCGATCTCTATCGCGACGCGCAGGCGATGCTGGAGAAGATCGTCGCCGGCAAATGGCTCACCGCCAGGGCCGCGGTCGGCTTCTGGCCCGCCAATTCCGACGGCGACGACATCGTGCTCTTCGGCGACAAGGCGCGGAAATTCCCGCTTGCGACGCTGCACACCATCCGCCAGCAGATGGCGCGGGAGAGCGGCAAGCCGAACCTCGCGCTCGCCGATTTCATCGCGCCCCCGAAGGAGTCCGGCGGCGCCCCCGATTTCATCGGCGCCTTCGCCGTGACCGCGGGGCTGGGCGAGGAGGAGCACATCCAGCGCTTCGAGGCGGAGAAGGACGATTATTCCGCGATCCTTTTGCGCGCGCTGGCCGACCGCCTGGCCGAAGCCTTCGCCGAGCGGCTGCACGAGCGCGTGCGCAAGGAATTGTGGGGCTACGCGCCGGACGAGAATTTCTCCAATGTGGAACTGATCCGGGAAAGCTACCGCGGCATCCGCCCCGCACCGGGCTACCCCGCGCAGCCCGACCACACCGAGAAAGGCACGCTGTTCAGGCTCCTCGACGCGGAGGCCCGCGCCGGCATCAGGCTCACGGAGAGCTTCGCCATGTGGCCAGGCTCCTCGGTGAGCGGATTCTATTTCTCGCACCCGCAGTCGCGCTATTTCGGCACCGGCAAGATCGCGCGCGACCAGGTGGAAGACTACGCCCGGCGCAAGGGCTGGGACCTCGCCACGGCGGAGCGCTGGCTCGGCCCCATCCTCGACTACGACCCCAAGGCCAAGGACGCGGCGTGAGGTTTGTACGCAATTGCCTGGAATGAAAACACCTTGCCATCCCGGCCGAGCGATGCGGCAGCATCGCGTAGAGCCGGGACCCATCCATCCGCTTGCACGATGGATCCCGGCTCTCCGCTGCGCTCCGGCCGGGATGACACGGTCTGATTGGCTTTCAATCGAGCCCGGAGCCTAGGCGATGTCGCGGGCCTGGGAGACGCTCATGGGCCCCACCACCGCGCCGTTGTAGTGCTGAAACGTCGCGCGCTCCGCAGCTTCGCCCGCGTATACACGCTCCAAGGTCCGCGTCACCGCCAGCAGCGCCGAGATCGGCTTCAGCACGATGCGGAAGCCCATGGCGAAGAGCGTCTCGGGCGCGAGCCAGGGCGTCTTGCCGTCTTCCACCATGTTGGCGAGGGTGGGAATGCCCTTGAAGGTCTCCGCGATACGCGCCAGTTCCGCCTCGCTGCGGGCCGCCTCGACGAACAGCACATCGGCGCCGGCCTCGGCGAAGGCGGCGGCGCGGCGCAGTGCTTCGTCGAACCCGTGCACGGCGCCGGCGTCGGTGCGCGCCACGATCTTCATCGCCCCGCGCGCGGCCACCGCGTCGCGGATGCGCGTCACCGCCTCGTCGAACGGCACCACCTCCTTGCCGTCCATGTGGCCGCAGCGCTTGGGGATGACCTGATCCTCGATCTGGATCGCGGCCGCGCCCGCCGCCTCATAGGCACGAACCAGACCGGCGACGTCGCCATGGCCGTTGTCGCCGTCGGCCACCAGCGGCACCGGCGCGATGGCGGCCGCGATGGCGCCCACGCGCTCCGTCATCGCCTCGGGCCCGATCAGGCCGATGTCGGGCACCCCGAAGCTCGCGCCCACCACGCCGAAGCCGGTCATGTAGATGGCCGGGGCGCCGGCGTGCGCGGCGATCTTCGCGGAAAGCGCGTCATACGCGCCCGGCAGCACGAAAGGCCGGCCGGATTCGAGCAGGGCGTCCAGCGTCGCGGTCATGGCGTCGTTCGTTCTTGGGGCGTATCCACCATCGCCATCACGTCGGCGCCCGCCTCGCCCGGCGCGGGCACTTCGGTGATGCGCTCCGCGATGTCGTCGTACTCCAGCCGCAGCGCCTTGGTGACGACGGCGTGGAGGTCGTAGAGCGCCGTGATGTAGGTCAGCTCCAGGATCTGCTCGTCGTCCAGATGCGCCTTCAGCGCCGCGAACACGCCGTCGGCGACGCGGCCGCCATCATAGACCAGCGCGTCGGCATAGGCGAGCACCGCGCGCTCCAGCGGCGCGTAGCAATCGGCCACGCTCCAGTGCGGGATGGCGACGACCTGCGCTTCGCTCAAGCCCGCGTCGCGCGCGGCCTTGCAGTGCTGCGAGAACACGAAGCGGCTCGCCCGCGCCCAGCCGACGCGCGTCTGCGCCAGCTCCCGCAGCCTGGGATCGAGCCTGCGATTGGGGCTGCGATAGAGCTGGAAGCCCGCCACCGCGTGGTCGAAAATATCCGGCGAGTTGGCGAAGACGGTCCACCAATTGCCCGGCGTGCCGGTCGCTGTCCCCGGCTCCGTCACCGGATCGCGCTCGCCGAACAGCATCCTGTAGATCTGTCGCGCACGGGCATGGGCGTCGGCCTTGCCGATTTGCCTGAGACGGGTCACCACGGAAGCTCCCTGTTCTGGAAGTCGCGAAAGCTGCCGCTGTTCGTCTCGTCCAGCTCGGCGATGCGCGCGCGCAGGCCCGTCTTGCCCTTGACGGCCTTCAGTTCGGCCGCCCCGGCCGGATCGCGGCAGCAGGCGATGACGTCCGCGCCCTCGGCCGCGTATTGCTTGACGAACTCCAGCCCGATGCCGCGATTGGCCCCGGTGACGAGGATGGTGGTCATGGCCGCATCTCCTTGAACCTGCCCCTCGTGGGGAGGTCGAAAAATGCGAAACGCATTTTTCGGGTGGGGGGATCACTCTAGCAGCACGCCCCCCACCCGAAAAATCTCTGCGCAGCGCTTCGAGATTTTTCGACCTCCCCACAAGGGGGAGGTCAAGGCGCCCCAAATCCCCCGCCGCCGGGGGTTTCGATGACGATGGCGTCGCCGGCCGCCACGTCGATCTCGTCGCGGCCTTTCAGCGTCACTTCGGTTCCGTCCCTGCGCAGGATGGTTGCCGTGCCTTTCGCGCCGGGCGCGCCGCCCTCGAGCCCGAACGGCGCCGTCTCGCGCCGGGTGGAGAGCAGCGCCACCGTCATGGCCTCGTTGAAGCGGATGCGCCGCACGGTGCCGTCGCCGCCGCGGTGGCGGCCGGCGCCACCGGAGCCCCGGCGGATGCCGAAGGATTCCAGCCGCACGGGATAGCGGTCCTCCAGCACTTCCGGATCGGTGAGGCGGGAGTTGGTCATGTGGGTGTGCACGGCGGAGCGGCCGTCGAAATCGCGGCCCGCGCCCGCGCCGCCGCAGATGGTCTCGTAGTATTGGTGACGTTCGTTCCCGAAGGTGAGGTTGTTCATCGTCCCCTGGCTCGCGGCGAGGATGCCGAGGCAGCCGAACAGCGCATCGACCACCGCCTGGCTGGTCTCGACATTGCCGGCCGCCACGGCGCCGGGAAAGCGCGGATTGAGCAGCGAGCCTTCCGGCACGTGAATGTCGAGCGGCTTCAGGCAGCCCGCGTTCATCGGGATGTCGCTGTCCACCAGGCAGCGGAAGACGTAGAGCACCGCGGCCTTGGTGACGGAGCCGGGCGCGTTGAAATTGTTGTCCTGCTGCGGCGAGGTGCCGGTGAAGTCGACGCGGGCGTTGCGCGCGGCGCGGTCGACCGCGATCTTCACCGCGATCTCCATGCCGCCGTCCATCGGCATGCGGAACGCGCCGTCCTTCAGCGCGCCGATCACTTTGCGCACGCTCTCCTCAGCGTTGTCCTGCACGTGGCCCATATAGGCGGTGACGGCATCGGCGCCATAGAGCGCGCAGGCGCGCGCCAGCTCCTGCGCCCCGCGCACGCAGGACGCGGCCTGCGCCTTCAGGTCGGCGACGTTCTGCGCCGGGTTGCGGGCGCCGCCTTCGGCCAGCACGTTCGTGACGGCGGCCTCGTCGAAGCGCCCGCCACGGATCATGGGGATGCCGTCGAACAGCGCGCCTTCCTCGAAGATGGTTTTCGAGAACGGCGGCATCGAGCCCGGGGTGATGCCGCCGATGTCGGCGTGGTGGCCGCGGCTGGCCACGAAGAAGCGGCGGATGCCGTCCACGAAGACGGGCGCCACCACCGTGATGTCCGGCAGATGCGTGCCGCCGTCGTAAGGGGCGTTGGTGACGAACATGTCGCCGGGCGCCATGTCCGGATGCTTCTTCATCACCGCGGTCACGCAATCGCCCATCGAGCCGAGATGCACGGGCATGTGCGGCGCATTCGCCACGAGGCCGCCCTCGGCATCGAAGATGGCGCAGGAGAAGTCGAGCCGCTCCTTGATGTTCACGCTGGCCGCCGTGTTCTGCAGCGTCGCGCCCATCTCCTCGGCGATGGCCATGAACAGATTGGCGAAGACTTCCAGCAGCACCGGGTCGGCTGCGGTCGATGCGGCTTGCGCGGCGGTGCGTCCGCCCTGCCGGGTGAGGATCACGGCGCGGTCGCGGCCGATCTCCGCCGCCCAACTGGGCTCGACGACGATGGTCTGGTGCGGCTCGATCAAGAGCGCGGGGCCGGGAACGGACGTTCCGGGCATCAGCTCTTCCGTCCGGCGCACGGACGCGTCATGCCAGGCGCCCTGGGAATAGAACTTGGTTCTTCCTCCCCCGCTTTGCGGGGGAGGGGGACCGCGTAGCGGTGGAGGGGGCGGCTGCGAAGGCGAATGTTCTTCTCCGCTGCTCACCCCCCCTCCGTCTGCCGCGCGAAGGCGCGCGGCATCCACCTCCCCCGCAACGGCGGGGGAGGAAGAACAAGCCTCCACCTCCACCGACTCCGCGATCAGCGCTTTGCCCTCGAAGCCGAAGCCGAAGAGCTGGGCGTGTTTCGCGGCGAATTCCCGCGCCATTTCCTCCGGAGAGGACAGCTCTATCGCCAGCGTCGTGTCGCTGCCCTGGTAGCGGATATGGACGCGCGCCCTGGTCTCGATCCGCTCCGCGCCTTGCGCCTTGAGCTCCGCCTCGGCCTCGCCCGCCAGCACCGACACATCGAGATCGGCCGTCTCCAGCGCCGCGCCCGCCGCGCGCTGGCGCACGCTGCGCAGCGCGGCGAGCTTCATCCCGTAGGCCGACAGCACGCCCGAGAACGGATGGATGAAGATCGTCGTCATCCCCAGCGCATCGGCGACGAGGCAGGCATGCTGGCCGCCGGCGCCGCCGAAGCAGGCGAGCGCGTAGCGCCGCGTGTCGTAGCCCTTCGCCACCGAGATGCGGCGGATGGCGTTGGCCATGTTCTCGACCGCGATGCGGATGAAGCCGTCGGCGACGGCCTCGGGCGCGCGCCGGTCTCCGGGCGTGGCGCCGATCTCGGCGGCGAGCGCGGCGAAGCCCTCGCGCACGCGCGCCTCGTCGAGCGGCGCGTCGGAATGCGCGCCGAAGATGCGCGGGAAGAATTCGCCGCGCAGCTTGCCGGTCATGACGTTGGCGTCGGTCACGGTGAGCGGGCCGCCGCGGCGGTAGCAGGCCGGCCCGGGATCGGCGCCGGCGGAATCCGGCCCCACGCGGAAGCGGGCGCCATCGTAATGCAGGATCGAGCCGCCGCCGGCCGCGACCGTGTGGATCGCCAGCATCGGCGCGCGCAGCCGCACGCCCGCGACCTCGGTCTCGTAGACACGTTCGTAACTGCCGTCGAAGCGCGACACGTCGGTGGAGGTGCCGCCCATGTCGAAGCCGATGACATGGTCGAAGCCGGCGGCGCGCGCCGTCTCGGCCATGCCCACCACCCCGCCGGCCGGGCCGGAGACGATGGCGTCCTTGCCGCGGAAGAAGGCCGGCGCCGCGAGCCCGCCGCTGGAGGTCATGAAAAAGAGTCTGGTGCCGCCCAGGGCCGACGAGACGCGGTCGGCGTAGCGCGCCAGCACCGGAGACAGATAGGCGTCCGCCACCGTGGTGTCGCCGCGGGAGACGAACTTCATCAGCGGCACGCTCTCGTGGCTGGTGGAGACGTGCGCGAAGCCCGCCGCGCGCGCGATCGCGGCCGCCCGCTTCTCGTGCGCCGGATAGCGGTAACCATGCATGAACAGGACGGCGCAGGAGGCGAGCCCGTCCGCCCGCGCCTGGCGCAACGAACGTTCCAGCGCGGCGGCGGATTCGCCCTCCAGCGGCGCGAGCACCGTGCCGTCCGCCGCCACGCGCTCGTCCGCCTCGATGACGCGGGCATGGAGCATGTCCGGCAGCTCGATCTTCAGCGCGAACAGCCTGGGCCGGTGCTGGTAGCCGATGCGCAGCTGGTCGCCGAGCCCTTTGGTCGTGACCAGGACCGTCGGCTCGCCGCCGCGCGTCAGCAGCGCGTTGGTCGCTACCGTGGTGCCCATGCGCACTTCTTCGATGCGGGACGGATCGAGCGGCTTGCCGGAAGGGATGGCCAGCACGCGCCGGATCGCCTCCAGCGCCGCGTCGTCATAGGCCGGATTGTCGGAGAGCAGCTTGTGCGTGGAGAGCGCGCCATCCGGCGCCTGCGCCACCACGTCGGTGAAGGTGCCGCCGCGATCGATGTAGAATTTCCACTTGTTCATGGGCGCGGCGGTCGCATTTCGGCCCACATTGTCCTAAAGCTTCGGCCCATGTCCATCTGGGGAAAACTGGGCGGCGCGGCGGCGGGGTTTCTCGCCGGCGGCCCGGTAGGCGCGGCCATCGGCGCGGTCGCGGGCCACGTCTACGACCGCCTGCGCGACACCGCCCAGGCCGATCCCGGCGTCGCCTTCACCATCGCCATCATCGCGCTGGGCGCCAAGATGGCCAAGGCCGACGGCGTGGTCACCGCCGACGAGGAGGCCGCCTTCGCCCGCGTCTTCCGCGTGCCGCGCGAGGAGGAGGCGAACGTCCGGCGCATCTTCAATCTGGCGCGCGCCGACACGGCGGGCTACGAGATCTATGCCGGCCAGATCGCGCGCCAGTTCCGCGGCAACCCCGCCGTGCTGGAGGACATCCTCGACGGCCTGTTCGAGATCGCCAAGGCCGACGGCGTGTTCCACCCCGGCGAGCAGGCGTTCCTCGCGCGCGTGGCGGAGATCTTCGGCTTCGCGCCCAACGTCTATCGCCGCATCCGCGCCTCGCATTTCGCCGACGCCTCGGATCCCTATGCGATCCTCGGCGTGAGCTACGAGGCCGGCGAGGAGGAGGTGCGCGCCACCTGGCGGCTCCTGGTCAAGCAGAACCACCCCGACCGCCTGATCGGCCGCGGCGTCCCGCCCGAATTCGTCAAGCTCGCCAACGACAAGCTCGCCGCCATCAACGCCGCCTACGAGAAGATCCGTCAGGAGCGCGATTTCAGGTAGGCGGCGGCGCGTGAATTCCTCTTCGCGAAGCCGGCGAATCCGGCGACAATGACCGGGCGTAACGCGACGGGCCCGCGATGCAGCTTCCCGCTCTCCAGCAATGGCGCGATTTCTACGTCATGATCGGCACCGCCTCCGGCGCCATCGTGGGGGCGACGTTCGTCGTGGCCACGCTGGCGGGCGGGATCGAGAAGCGCACCATCGGCCTCAAGGGCTTCATCACGCCGACGACGGTCCATCTTTCGAGCGTGCTGGTGGGCTCGGCGATCCTGACCGCGCCTACGCTCTCCGCGCTCGTGCTCGCGCTCCTGCTGGGTGTGGGCGCGCTCGCCGGCGCGGTCTACGGCATAGTCATCTGGATGCGCATCACCACGCTGAAGATCGATCTCATCGACCGCTTCTGGTACGGCATCCTTCCGGTCATCGCCTACCTGCTGCTCGGCGCATCGGCCTGGCTGGTGTTCGCGGCGGTGGAGCATGCGCTGGAGCTGGTGGCGCTGGCGCTTGTGCTGCTGCTCGTCGCCGGCATCCGCAATGCCTGGGACATGGCGACCTTCATGATCATGGGCGGCCCCGCCGCGGCGGACGCGGACAAGGACGTCAAGTAACGTCCGTTACGGCGGAGCGCCGCGCGAGGCGGGACATGGACGAGCAGGACGAGCATCGCAGGCGCCTCGCCGCCACCCTGATCGGCGGCGCGGTCGTGGCCGGGCTCGGCATCTGGCTGGCCTGGGCCATGCACGGCTACCTCGCCCACGAGCGCTGCCTGGAGGAAGGCCATCGCTTCTGCGACCAGCCCATCGACGTGCCACGGTGAAACCGGGGCGTCGGGGCGCGGCCCGGGTTCGATCCGTCAGTCCGGTAGTGTCTCAGTTTGAATTCCTTCGATGAAGAACACGAAGGATATAGCTAGCGATAAGCCCAAGGGTGACGATGGCAACTGCGTAAGGATCACCAGAACGGAGAAAATTTGGATTCATAGCAACATCGACCACCCCGAAAACGGTTAATATCAACATCGACGCGGTAAAGCCGCCAATCGCGACCGAAGTAAGTTGAGACGCCAGAGGACGCGAAGCGTTTGTCGCCCGCGCTATAACAAAAAAGATTCCTGTCGCAATGATCCAAAAATTAATTGCCAACGTGGTCCAGAGTTCGGCTTCTTCCGCATACTCATGGAGTGCGTTCCATTGCATGAATGCCCCGCTTTCCGTTCGGCCCGCGCTTCTTCGGCGGGTTCTCTGCATCCATCATAGCGCAGAAATCGGCCATGCTCATTAGCTCTTTCGCGATCCCGGCTTGCATGGCCGAAGAGACGCGGAGCGCCTTATGCTGGCGGCAAAAATTGTAGTGGTAAAAGTAGAGCGCCAGCGCGTGGCAATGGTTGTCCAGCTTCTTGCTGAAAGCGTTGGTAAGGCGCGTGAACCGGCGCATGGACATACGCATCGTCAGATTTTGCCGCTCGACGTAGGACGTTGAGACATGCGCCATGTCGGGATTGCCACGCAGACGTTTCTTGTCAGCGCCAAGGCAGATGCCGGGGCTGTATTTGCGCTCCGGCCCGCGATCCGGTGCGGCGCCGTATCTCTTGATCAGGTTGGCGAAGTCGATCCCGACGCCTTCAAACGCGGCGCCGACAGCGCGTGCCTTGCCGCCTTTGCCGCCAAGCTCGGCGGGGCGCTTCTGACCTTGGAGCCTTTAGGCATTTCGGTCTCTTCCCGGGTAGTACCTGAAGGGGTCCACCTGTCCGCCCTCCCCGCGCCGGTGTATCCGGCCACTACCTATGAGACGACGGCAGGTTGAATTCACCCGTTGCTGGTATGCAGCACCCGGAAAAATTGCCTCGGCTAACTCGCTTTCACTGAGGCCCGGCTTGCGCTTAACCAACGCCATGATTTGGTCTGCAACCGTCATCTTGACAACCTAGAGCCCAGATACCGAGGGGGCAACGACGCCAAAATCCAAACTTAGACACTACCCCTCTTGACACCCCTCAAACAATCATCAAATATACATCCGAGAATGATGGATAGCTCGGAGGAGGGCGTTCCATGAGCAAGATCGGAGTGGGCGTGGGCGACGATTTTCCGGTCGATGATGGACATGGGGGCGCTCCCGGCGGTGCGCAAGGCGCGGCCGGTCCGGCTGCGGGCGGCGCCCCAGGTGGTTCGGACGCTGACGACCGGGCGGAATTCGAGGCGTGGAAGCGCCGGCGCGACGCCTGGCGGTCCCAGCGCGAGGCCTGGCGCGCGGAGCAAGAAGCCCGCCGCGCCGATCGCGAGGAGTGGCGCGCCCGCAAGCGCGCCTTCAAGCACAGGCTCCGCGAGGCCATCCACGATTCCTTTGGCGACGCGCGCGACTGGCGCGACGACGGCTACCGTGCCGGCGGCGAGCGCGATTACGCCTGGCGTCCCCGCTTCTGGCCCCTGGGCGCGATGGGGCTCGGCATCGGCACCGCGGTGCTGCTGATCCCGATCATCGTCCTGGTGCTGCTGGTGTCGCTGATCTCCGCCGCCTTCAAGGCGCCGCTGGTGATCCTGGCGATCGTCCTGGTGCTGTGGCTGATCTTCGGCTTCGGCCACCGCCATCATCGCCATCACGGAAGCGGCCGCCGCTACTATTACGACAGCGACATCGACACCCCGCCGGCCCCGCCGGGTGCGCGTCCGCCCAGGCCGCAGCCGCCCAACGGCAACGCCATCGTCACGCCGCCGCCGGCCGGGACCTGAACCATGCACGGACGCCGCAACCGCTACGCCGCGGGCTTCGCCGCCGACGCCATGCGCGCCGCGGCCGACGCGATGGAGAACACCGGTCGCACCACCACGCGCGTGCAGCTCGAAATGCCGCCGCAGGCGATGGAGCGGCTGACGCGGCTCAAGGAGAAGACCGAGGCCGCCTCCTATGCCGAGGTCATCCGCAACGCCCTGCGCGTGTTCGAGGCGCTGCTCGACGAGCACGAGAAGGGCGCGGAGTTCCAGCTGAAGCGCGAGTCCGGCGAAACCGTGGCGTACAAGATCTTCGTATGAGCCCGCGCATCGTCGAAAGGCCGTCGCCCAATTGCGACGCCCGGCTGGCGGGCGCCGGCGTCGACATGCTGGTGCTGCACTACACCGGCATGCGGACGGCGGAAGAGGCGCTGGCGCGGCTCACCGATCCGGCCGCCAGGGTCAGCGCCCACTACACCGTCGACCGCGACGGCGGCGTCTTCCGCCACGTGCCGGAGGAGATGCGCGCCTGGCATGCCGGCGTGTCGTACTGGGCGGGCGCGCGCGACGTGAACGGCCGCTCCATCGGCATCGAGCTGGTCAATCCCGGCCACGAATTCGGCTATGTGCCGTTCACGGAGGCGCAGATCGGCGCCCTGATCGATCTCTGCGCGGGCATCTTCGCCCGCCATCCCATCCCGCCCGCCCGCGTCGTCGGCCATTCCGACGTGGCGCCGGCGCGCAAGCAGGATCCGGGCGAGCTGTTCCCCTGGGCGCCGCTCAGCGAATACGGCATCGGCCTGTGGCCGCGGATGGACGTGCTGGACGAGCCGTTCGAGCGCGCGCTCGCCCGCTTCGGCTACGGCGTCCTGCCCGAGGCCGGCGTGCCGCTCGAGACCGTGATCCGCGCCTTCCAGCGCCACTTCCGTCCGGCATGCATCGACGGCATTGCAGACGCGGAATGCGCGCGCCTTCTGGCGGGGCTTCTCGCGGGCTAGCCTTGCCGCATGACGGCCACCGGCCCGAAAACCATAGGAATGATCGGCGGCATGAGCTGGGAAAGCTCGTCGGTCTACTACCAGCTCGTCAACCGCGCGGTGCAGCAGCGGCTGGGCGGCATGCATTCGGCCAGGGTGCTGATGCATTCCTTCGACTTCCAGGAGATCGCCGACCTGCAGGACGCCGCGAAGTGGGACGAGGCCACGGCGCGCATGTGCGAGGCCGGGCTCGGGCTCGCCAGGGGCGGCGCCGACTTCCTGATGATCTGCTGCAACACCATGCACCGCATGGCGGACGCGGTGGAGAAAGCCGCCGGCGTGCCGCTGCTGCACATCGCCGATCCCCTGGGCGAGGCGATCCGCGCGCGCGGCATCGGCACGGTGGGCCTGATCGGCTCGCGCCACACCATGGAGCAGGATGCGATCCTGACCGGGCGGCTGCGCAAGCGTCATGGGCTCGAGATCCTCGTGCCGGAGGGCGAGGATTTCCGCGCCATCGACCGCATCGTCTACGAGGAGATGGTGCGCGGCCGCTTCGAAGAGCCGGCGCGGGCAAGGACGCGCGACGCGATCGGCAGGCTCGCCGCCCGCGGCGCGCGGGGCATCGTCCTCGGCTGCACGGAATTCCCCATCCTGGTGAAGCCGGACGACAGCCCCGTCCCGCTCTTCGACACCACCACGCTGCACGCCATGGCCGCGGTGGACTTGGCGGTCTGCTGAGCTAAGGTGCCGCCCGGAGGCACCCATGAAAGTCAATTACGGGCCCATCGAAACCGAAGTGTCGGTGTCGGCGTCGGGCATGATCGCCATCGATCAGTACTATCTGGGCGACTCCTCGGACCGCGCCTATTCCTCCGTCACGCTATCGCCGGAGAACGCCGAAGCCGTGGCGCATGAGATCCTGCGGCTGATCAACGCCCGCCGCCCGCGGCTCACGGAGTGACGGCGCCGGATTTGGATTCCGGCCGCGAGGCGGCTATAACCGCCCCGCGTCAGATGGCCGGATGGCCGCCCCGCCACTAGATTGAGGACCGCCGTTCCACGACGAAACGCAACGGTTCCCAATCTAGTGGCGGGGAGGAAAGTCCGGGCTCCACGGAAACACGGTGACGGATAACATCCGCCGGGGGCGACCCCAGGGACAGCGCCACAGAAATGATACCGCCCCGCCACTATCTTCCGGATCGCTGTGCAAAAGAACGCACAACCGGTCTCAAGATAGTGGCGGGGCAAGGTTGAAATGGTGCGGTAAGAGCGCACCGCGTTCCTGGCGACAGGGACGGCACGGCAAGCCCCACCGGGAGCAAGACCAAATAGGGACGGCAGGTGATGCGTTTCCGCATCGCCGTCCGGGTCGGTCGCGTGAGGTGGCGGGCAATCGCCATCCCAGAGGAATGGCCATCCCTCTCCCGGCGCCTCGGCGCAGGCAGAGGACAGAACCCGGCTTACAGGCCATCTGACGCGCCTTGCACCCCCTCATGGGGGCCGGCGAACGCGCCCGGCCCTTCCATTCTCCGCCGGGTCCGCCCATATACGGGGAACACCCGCCGATTTTCGCGCTGACCTTCCCGGTGCCGGAGCCGCCATTGCCCCAGAAGACCGCCACGATGGCCCACAGGGCCTATCTCGCCGCCATCGCCGTGAAGGGATTCGACGGCGGCATCGAGCTTCTGCTCGGCCTCGTCGTGGCGCTGCTCGGCCGCGACGGGCTCAACAATCTCCTCATCTCGATCGTGGCGCCGGAGCTGTCGCGCCATCCCGGCAGCCATCTGTGGAGCGCCGTCCAGCACGGCACCGACGGGCTCCTGCATGCCGGGCACGGCTTCGTCGTCGTCTACCTGCTGGCGCATGGCGCGCTCAAGCTCGCCATCGCCATCGGGCTCTTCCGCGAGCGCACCAACTGGATCTTCCCGGTGGCGGCCGTCGTGCTGCTGGGCTTCATCGCCTACATGAACGTGCACCTCGCCATCCTGTGGTCGTGGTGGCTGTTCGCCTTCATGCTGTTCGACGTGGTGACGCTGGGGCTGGTGCTCAACGAATGGCGCAATCACCGCGCCCCCGCGGCGCCGGGCGCGGCCGTCCGCATCGGGAGCTAGCCGCGCGGCGTCGCGCCGGCGAGCAGCGCCAGCGTCATCGCGTCCCTGCCGCCGCCGAAGAAGCCGTCCAGCGCCGCCGCGAACAGCGCGTCTTCCGGCGCGGCCTCGGCGAACAGCGTCATCGAGGAATGGAATTTGCGATCGTCGGGCGCGCCGAAAATCTCATGCGCGCTCTTGCCCTCCGCCGCCAGCACCAGGCCGGTGCATTCGCGCAACCGCCCGCCCAGCAGCGCATGCGCCAGATAGGCGCGCGCGTCCGCCAGCGAACGGAGGGCGTAACGCTCGGCCATGGCGCTGCGGCCGAGCCCCGCAAGCTGGGGGAACACAAACCACATCCAGTGCGTCTGCTTGCGCCCCTGCCTGAGCTCCATCGCCACGCGCGAATAGACCGGGTCCTGCGCCGCGATGAAGCGCTCCAGATCGAAGGGATCGCTCACGTCGCGACCGGCAATTCCTTCAAGCCGCGGAAGAACGGCAGGGTTCGCCATTGCGGCGGCGCCTCCGGATCGGCGAGGCGCACGTTGGGGAAGCGCGCGAAGAAGTTCGCGATGGCGACCTGCGCCTCCATGCGGGCCAGCGGCGCGCCGATGCACAGATGCAGGCCCCCGCCGAACGCCACATGGGGCGCGTCCTTGCGGGCGATGTCGTAGCGGTGCGGTTCCCTGAACGCGGCGGGGTCGCGGTTGGCGCCGCGCAGCGACATCAGCAGCGACTGCGACCGGTGCACCGGGCAGCCGCCGACGTTCATCTCGCGCGGCGCGATGCGGCCGGTGATGTCCACCGGCGCCTCGTAGCGCAGCGTCTCCTCGATGCAGGAATTGATCAGCGACGGATCGGCCCTGAGCCTGGCCAGTTCTTCGGGATGGGTGAGCAGCAGCCAGATCGCGTTGCCGATCAGGTCGGTGGTCGTGAGGTTGCCGCCGATGAGCAGGCCCTGGAGGTTGACCGAGATCTCGCCGTCGCTGAGCGGCGCGCCGTCCTTCTTGAGCGCCATCATGTCGCTGACGAGATCGTCCCTGGGCCGCGCCGCGCGCTCTTCCATCAGCGCGCGCATATAGGCCGAGAGCGCGTTGATGCAGCGCACGAACTGCGCGGTCTGCGCTTCGTCGCGGAACGGATTGAGGCCCAGGATCGCGCCCTCGCTCCACTCGCGGAACTCCACCAGCCGGCTCTCGTCCACGCCCAGGATGCGCGCGATCACGTCGATCGGCACGCGCAGGGCAAACGCGTCCATGGCGTCGAAGCGGCTGGCGCCGCCGATGCGGTCGAGCCATTCGTCCACCACGCGCGCGACCAGCGGCTTGCACCTGGCGACGCGTTTGTAGAGCGCCCTGGCGAAAGGCTCGCGGATGCGCATGTGGTCCGGCTCGTCCATGAGCAGGATGCCGCGGCCGAGCTCGTCCTGCGGCACGGTGAGGCCGGGCGCCTGCTGGCCCAGGATCGCGCGCGCGATCACGGCGCCTTCCTCCGCGCGCTCGGGCCCGCGCCACATGGTGGTGTCGGACAGCACGCCGCGCGCGTCGGCATAGCGCGTCAGGATGAAGGTGCCCGCGCCCGTGTCGCGATGCACGGGAGACTCGGCCCGCAGCCGGTCGAGCAGCGCGTGCGGATCGTCGTTGAACGCCGGATTGAACGGCGTCAGGTCCATGAATTTGGGAAGCGGCGCGGCCGGATCGGCGGTCTTGTCAGGCATGGATGGCCTCTGACATTTTGTCAGCCACTGGAATGTAGCGTGGCCGCGGCCCGGCGTCGAGAGGTCTCGGCGGGAATGTTAGCGCAGATCTAGACTATTTCCGGCAGAGATACAGGCGTACGAACCTTCAGCAAATCACGATAAAGCGCTCTAGCTCTCTCAAGTGCGCGGGGTGTCGCCTTATCTTCTTTGCGTTCTTGTACCACTTCCCAAGGAGTGCGCACACTTTTCGCTGCTAGATACGCAGCTGTTATCGCAAGCTCCAAGGTAACCGAGTCAGCTTCGATCATCTTTTTTAGAAGAGCCTGGCGTGACGCGCGCTTGCTATCGTCCTCGTCCACATGATCTCCATGAGCAACGAAAACTGAATACTCTCCACCCCAATTGGCGCGTCTTCTTTGCTCGCAAACTAGTCCCAATGCGTCGGCATCGTTGCATGCAAGCTTGAGGTCTTCACTATAAGGTCCAAAGTGCTTGTACGTGAATGGAAAGCCGTATCCCAAGCCGGTGAGCTCAAGCGCGCAGGCACACTTCTGCAGTTTGGTTCGGCCGACGATGGTTCCACCGGCCAATAAGACGATTTCTTGCACTGCCCTAGGATCGGCATAAGTCATTGGAAGACCTCCCGCAAAAGACCTGCAATGATCTCTTTTCCCGAATCATCGCCATAATACAGCCGATAAGCATGGAAAGGCACAAGGCTTCTCACGACAGGAGACAATTCGCCCAGATCGTGCATGCCGCCGTCCTCGCCGACCGCCCATATGCGGTTGAGAGCTCCGTCGTCGCGCACAACGCGTTTGTAAGGATTGCGCTCTGCAACATCTTCGAGCAGCACCGGACTATCCTCGTTGGGCTGGAGAAGTCCGCGCTCTGCTATCAGTTGGCGAATTCGCGCCTCCGCCTTGCTCGCCTCGTTTCGTCGATGTTCGCGATCCTCAAATTTGCGTCTCGCCCATACCGCCACTTCGTGACCGACGTCGACGCACTTATAGAGCCTGCGGCTGAGCAACCGTGTCGCTAGCTTGGATATGATCGGCACTCGGGCCAACTTGAGGAGGGGTAAGGCGCCCGTAATCACGGCGTCATCTAATGCGAGATAGGCCTCCAGCCTCTCTGGCGCGCGCGCGAATGTCACAATGGGATGTTCTTTCGGCAATCCCGTGGACGCAATGTCACCATCCAGAATTCTTTGAAAGACGGCTGCAAAGAGTGCACTGAAGATGCACTCGGCGCCGCGGGTTGTCTTGTGCATGTATACTGTCGGATACAGGTGAAAGAGACCGAGAACATACGACTCTGCCGCCATGACAGATTTTGGGGCGATTACAAACGTCTCGGCTTGTTTCAAATACTCCCCATCTTGACCGACATCGACGCGGCCGATTCGTAAGTTGGCGAGCAGCCAACGAAAATCTATCGCCCCTTGTTGTGTTCCCGTCATCATACGGTCGCGTCGCATATAGTCCAGTCGATCCGCATCGAATTGGCTCGATACGATCGAGCAATAAACATCTGCAGGGCTGTCGCTGCCGATAATGCGCGCGACCATATCGGCGAATCCCGGTCTGACAACTTCAAGTTCCGCTCTCACATCCGTCTCTTTAATGATTCGAACGGTCCAATCTTCGTGAGATCCCTCGATGCCAACGAGTTCCAGCGTGTGTTCAAAGGCATGGCTGAACGGACCATGCCCGACGTCATGAACCAACGCGGCTGCAATCGCGGCATTCGCTTGAACACGGTCGAATTTCGCTTCGCCGACCAGACCTTTGACCACGTGGGTCAGCTGCCTCGCGGTATGAAACACGCCATAGCTGTGCGCCAACCTGGTGTGCGTCGCACCGGGATAGACCAGTTCCGAGAAGCCAAGCTGCTTTATGCGCCGCAATCGTTGAAATGCGTCGGTCTGCGCCACGCGCCAACACTGATACTCGAATTCATCGGAGCCGAACTCGATCAGGTCGTGAACCGGGTCGCGGATCCTTTCCTTCTTTTCCGGCATATTGTTCTTTTTATGTTCTCATATTTCTTTCAGGCGGTCAAGTCACGTGGTGCACAATTCTGGTCGAGCCAAGCCTATCGATCTACCCCACCTTCACCAGCATCTTCCCGAAATTGTCGCCCTTGAAGAGGCCGATGAAGGCGTCCGGCGCGCGCTCGATGCCTTCGTAGACGGTCTCCTTCCACTTCATCCTGCCTTCCTTCACCCACTTGCCCATGTCGGCGAGGAAGCCGGGCGTCATGGCGAAGAAGTCGGAGACGATGAAGCCCTCGATCTTCAGGCGCAGCGGGATCACGGCGATGATGTTCCTGGGTCCGGGCGGCAGTTCGGTGGCGTTGTACTGCGCGATCATCCCGCACACCGGGATGCGCCCGTTCATGCGCATGTTGGCGAGCGCGGCGTCGAGGTGCTCGCCGCCCACATTCTCGAAATAAACGTCGATGCCTTGCGGGAACGCCGCGCGCACCGCCGCCTCGAGCGGGCCGGCCTTCTTGTAGTTGATGGCCCTGTCGCAGCCGGCTTGCTTGAGCAGCCAGTCGCACTTGTCGTCGGAGCCCGCGGAGCCGACCACATAGCAGCCCTTGGCCTTGGCGATCTGGCAGACCACCGCGCCCACCGCTCCGCTCGCGGCGGAGACGAACACGCGCTCGCCCTCCTTCAGCGCGCCCACCTTCAGCAGGCCCGCATAGGCCGTGAGCCCGGGCATGCCCAGCGCGCCGAGATAGGCCTGCACGGGGGCGACGGCGGGGTCGATCTTCTGGAACTCGCCGCCTTCGCTCACGAACCATTCCCGCCAGCCGGAGAAGTTGGAGACGTAGTCGCCCTTCTTCCAGTTGGGGTTGTTGCTCTCCATCACCTGGCCCACCGCGCCGCCCGAGAGCGTCTCGCCGATCTGGAAGGGCGGCACGTAGCTCTCCCGCTCCACCATGCGGCCGCGCATGTAGGGGTCGACGGACATGTAGGTGTTCCGGACCAGCACCTGGCCGGGCCCGGGGGTGGGGACGGGGGTCTCGGCCAGCTCGAAATCGGCCGGGGAGGGCATGCCGGCGGGGCGGCGTTTCAGGCGGATTTCCCGGCTTTTCTGGGAGGACATGATCGGGGCTCCTTAACCAAGGCGTTATGGGATGGCTGCGGGCGGCACCCTAGCAGCGGGCAGGGGTGTAACAAGCCGAAACATTTTATGAGTCGCGGCGGGGCGGGACTCCGTGGCTCATAGCCGGGCCATTCCCGGGGATTCCCCTTGTCAGTTCAACCTTCTGGCCCCCGCAGCCTCCGCGCCGGCGTCGTCGGCATCGGCGCGTTCGGCCGCCATCACGCCTCGAAATATTCCAAGCTTGCGGGCGTGGAGCTGGTCGCCGTGGCCGATCCGTGCCTGGACGCGCGCCGCCATGCCGCGACCACCCATGGCGTGAAGGCCGTGGCCGAGTGGAAGGATTTGCTGGGCCAGGTCGACATCGTCTCGGTCTGCACGCCGGCCGTGACGCATGCGCCCATCGTGCGCGCGTTCCTCAATGCCGGCGCCCATGTGCTGGTGGAGAAGCCCATCGCCACCGACCTCGACGAGGCGGACACGCTGATCGCGCTGGCCGAGGCCAAGGGGCTGGTGCTGACCGTGGGCCATCAGGAGCGCTTCGTCTTCGCCCGCACCGGCCTGCTCGAATATCCCGACGCGCCGCTCGAGATCGAGACCTGGCGCAACGGCCCATGGACCGGCCGCGGCGCGGACGTCTCCGCCGTGCTCGACCTGATGATCCACGACCTGGATCTGGTCCACCGCCTGGTCACGGCCGACGTCGCCGACGTGACGGCGGACGGGCGCGCCACCCAGGGCGCCTATTCCGACGAGGTGACCGCGCGCGTGACCTTCGACAACGGCACGGTCGCGAGGCTGACGGCGAGCCGCATTTCGCTCATCCGCCGCCGCGGGCTGCGCGCCGTCTATGCGGACGGCGTGATCGAGATCGATTTCATCACCCGCCAGGTGAAGAACACCACCAGGCGGCCGCTCGGCGCGCTCGACATGGGCGATCCCCTGGGCGAGTCCGTGGCCTCGTTCGTCAACGCCGCGCGCTCGAGCGCGCCCACGCTGGTGCGCCCGGAAGAGGCGCGCCGCGCGCTGGAAACCGCGCTCCTGATCGACGAGGCGGCCGCGCCGCTTACCGGCTCGCGCAGCAGCGAAGATCGCGCGCTCTACGCGTGAGCGCCCGCGCCGGCCTTCTCTTCGCGACGCTCCTCCTCGCGGCGTTCCTCGGCGCCGCGCCGGGCCTCGCGCAATCCGACACCGAACTCGTCATCGACGCGCGCCGGCTCGTCGTCATGGTCGGCCAGAGCCAGGCCGCGCTGCATTATATCGACCCGGCGTTCCCGGCGGAGCAGTACGCCGAAGACGTGGAGGGCGACGCCTACAGCGAGCTCACCGCCGCCATCCACCGCTTCGAGCTCACCCGCGCGCGGGCCTGCCACGACAATCTCGTGGCTCCGCAATTCTGCGGCCCGCCCTACAATCCGTCATGGCTGAAGGCCAGGCCCGCCGACCTGCGCGCCGCGCTCGACGATGCCGGCGCCCGCATCACCCCTTTCTGGAGCGCCGCCTGCGCCCGCGCCAGGGACAAAGGCGCCAATGCGAATTTGTGCGCGATAGAATGATTCCAACCCGCCCCTGGTGGGCGGGTCGAAAAGCGCGAAGCGTTTTTCGGGGCGGGGGAGTGGTGCCGTGCCCTCGCCACCGGCCCCCTACCCGAAAAATTCTTCGCTCCGCTCAAATTTTTCGACCTCCCCACGAGGGGGAGGTTGAATGTAGAACTAAGCCATGACCTCCCGCTTCCGCATCGCGCTGGCACAGGCCAATCCCGTCATGGGCGACATCGCCGGCAACCTCGCCCGGGCGCGCAAATTCCGCGCCGGGGCGGCGGCGCAGGGGGCGGATCTCATCCTCTTCCCGGAGCTCTACATCGTCGGCTATCCGCCGGAGGACCTGGTGCTCAAGCCCGCGCTCCAGCAGGACGCGCGCGAGGCCGTCGAAAAATTCGCGCGCGACACCGCCGATGGCGGCCCGGCGGTGCTGATCGGCGCGCCCTGGGTGGAGGACGGCAGGCTCCACAATGCCTGCCTCCATCTCGACGGCGGCGGCATCGCCGGCAAGACGTTCAAGGTCGACCTGCCGAACTACGGCGTGTTCGACGAGAAGCGCGTGTTCACGCCCGGCCCCATGCCGGGGCCGTTCTCGATCCGCGGGGTGCGCGTCGGCGTGCCCATCTGCGAGGACATCTGGACGCCGGAGGTGGTGGAGTGCCTGGGCGAGACCGGCGGGGAGATCCTGCTGGTGCCCAACGGCTCGCCCTTCGAGGTGGGCAAGGAGGACCAGCGGCTCAACCTGGTGGCCGCGCGCACGCGCGAGAGCGGCCTGCCGCTCATCTATCTCAATCAGGTGGGGGGGCAGGACGAGCTGGTGTTCGACGGCGCCTCGCTGGTCTGCAACGCCGACGGCGCGCTCGCCTGGGCGCTGCCGCCGTGGGAAGAGGCGCTCGCCGTCACCGAATGGACGCGGACCGGCAGGGGCTGGAGCTGCGCGCCGGGCGCGCGCGCGACGGAGGAGGACCGGCCCGCTTCCATCTACCACGCGATGGTGCTGGGCCTGCGCGATTACGTGAACAAGAACCGCTTCCCGGGCGTGGTGCTGGGGCTGTCGGGCGGCATCGACTCCGCGCTCTCGGCCGCCGTCGCCGCCGACGCGCTGGGCCCGGATCGCGTGCGCTGCGTGATGCTGCCCTCGCGCTACACCGCGCAGGAGAGCCTCGACGACGCGGAGCAATGCGCCAGGCTCCTGGGCGTCAAATACGAGACCGTGCCGATCGAAGCGGCGGTGGCGGCGTTCACCACGTCGCTGGAAGCCACCTTCGCCGGGCGGGCGGTGGACACGACCGAGGAGAACATCCAGTCGCGCATCCGCGCCGTGATCCTGATGGCGATCTCCAACAAGTTCGGCCCCATGGTGCTCACCACGGGCAACAAGAGCGAGATGAGCGTCGGCTACGCCACGCTCTACGGCGACATGTGCGGCGGCTACAACGTGCTCAAGGACGTCTACAAGACCGAGGTCTTCCGGCTGGCGCGCTGGCGCAACGCCAACCATCCGCGCGGCGGCCTCGGACCCAGGGGCCGCGTCATGCCCGACAACGTCATCACCCGTCCGCCCACCGCCGAACTGCGCGCCAACCAAAAGGACGCCGACTCGCTGCCGCCCTACGACATCCTGGACGGCATCCTGGAATGCCTGGTCGAGAACGAGATGACGTTCGAAGCCACCTGCGCCAGGGGCTACCACCCCGCCACCGTCAAGCGCGTCGAGCAGCTCCTCTACACCTCGGAATACAAGCGGAGGCAGGCGCCCCCCGGCGTGAAGATCACCCGGCGGAATTTCGGCCGCGACCGCCGCTATCCGATCACCAACGCCTTCCGGGACGCGCGGGATGTGTAGCCCACCTCCCCTTCGCGGGGAGGTCAAAAAATCCGGAGGATTTTTTGGGTGGGGGTCCTATCCGTCGTTCAGCGGAATAAGAGAAGATGCGCCGATGAACCCCCACCCGAAAAAGCTTCGCTTTTTCGACCTCCCCGCAAGGGGGAGGTGGGACAGATGACTCTCGTCCGCTTCGCGCCGTCGCCCACCGGGCTGCTCCATGCCGGCAATGCGCGCACGGCGGTGCTGAACTGGCTGTTCGCGAGGAAGACCGGCGGCAAGTTCCTGCTGCGCATCGACGACACCGACACCGGGCGCTCGCGCCCCGAATACGAAGCCGCGATCCTCGAGGACATGGCCTGGCTGGGCCTCACTCACGATCTCTTCGCCCGCCAGGTCGAGCGCGCCGATGCGCATGCGCGCGCGGCCGAGGCTTTGAAGGCGAGCGGCCACTTCTATCCCGCCTATGAAACCGCCGAGGAACTGGAGCGCCGCAGGAAGCGGCTGATGGCGATGCACCGGCCACCGGTCTACGACCGCGCGGCGCTGAAGCTGACGCAAGGCGATCGCGCCAGGCTCGAAGCCTCCGGCCGCAGGCCGCACTGGCGCTTCAAGCTCTCGCAGTCCAAGGTCAAATGGCGCGACCGCGTGCGCGGCGAGGTGGAGATCGACACCGGCCATCTCTCCGATCCCGTGCTCATCCGCGAGGACGGCCGCTTCCTCTACACGCTGCCCTCCATCGTCGACGACATCGATTTCAGGATCACCCACATCGTGCGCGGCGAGGATCACGTCACCAACACCGCCGCCCAGATCGAGATCTTCCAGGCGCTCGGCGCCAGGGTGCCGGAATTCGCGCATTTCCCGCTGCTGGTCGGGGCCGGCGGCGAGGCGCTGTCCAAGCGGCTGGGCTCGATCTCGCTTCGCAGCCTGCGCGCGGAGGGCATCGAGCCGCTGGCGCTCGCCTGCTATCTCGCCAGGACCGGCACCTCCGATCCGATCGAGCTCAAACCTTCATTGGAGGCGCTGGCCGGCGAATTCGCGTTCGACAAGATCGGCCGCGCGCCGGCGCATTTCGATCCCGCCGAGTTGTCGGGCCTGAACGCCAAGCTGCTGCATGCGCTGCCCTACGAGGCGGTGAAGGACCGCATCCCCGGCGACGCCGCGTTCTGGGAGGCGGTGAAGGCCAACGTCGCCCGGCTCTCCGACGCCGCCGATCTGTGGACGCTGGTCGAAGGCCCCGTCGCGCCCGCGATCGAGGACGCGGCGGTGACGCAGGCCGCCGCCGCCGCCCTTCCGCCCGAGCCGTGGGACGAAGAGACCTGGCCGGCCTGGACCAAAGCGGTCGCGGCGGCGACGGGGCTCAAGGGCCGCGCGCTTTTCCATCCGCTCCGGCTCGCGCTCACCGGCCGCGAACATGGACCGGAGCTGAAAAAGCTGCTACCGCTCATCGGGCGCGCGAAAGCGCTCGCGCGGCTCGAAGGAACCACAGCGTGATCCTCGCCTGGACGATCTGCCGGTGTCGCCGCGGCCTCTGAGCCGCCGCGTCCGCCTAACCACAGATTGACCCGAGGACCACCATGTTCTATATACGTTCCATGACAAATCCATCGCGGGAATCCGCCGTGCAAGCGGCGGAGGGGTGCACTATTGCCGTTCGGATCCCCCCAATCCGCCGCCCGCGCGCGCCCGGTTTCGGCCAAACGCAAAAACGAATGCCCAGTGTAGAATCTCACCCGCTTCTCCACCTCCCCCCTGCGGGGAGGTCGAAAAAGCGCAGCGCAGCGAAGCTTTTTCGGGTGGGGGCCCGGCGCCGGTCCCCCACCCGGCCTCCGCACATAAGGCAGGCAGGAGTCCGGCCATGAGCCTGCGCCTCCACAACACGCTCACACGGGCGAAGGAAGATTTCGCGCCGCTCGATCCGAAGAACGTGCGGATGTATGTCTGCGGACCGACGGTCTACGACTACGCCCATATCGGCAATGCCCGGCCGGCCATCGTCTTCGACGTGCTGTTCCGGCTGCTGCGCCATCTCTACGGCGAGGCGCATGTCACCTATGTCCGCAACATCACGGACATCGACGACAAGATCAACGCGCGCGCGCTGGCCGAGCGCGGCGACCGCAACATCCCCGTGCTGGACGTGGTGCGCGAGCTGACCGAGCGCACCTATGCCGTCTACAACGAGGATGTCACCGCGCTGGGGTGCCTCACGCCGACGCATATGCCGCGCGCGACCGAGCATGTGCCCGGCATGCTCAGGATCATCGAGAGGCTGCAGGCTGCCGGCCTCGCTTACGCCGCGACGACGGAGGACGACACCGCGCGCGAGCATCTCCATGTGCTCTTCCGCGTGTCCAACAAGCCCGACTACGGCAAGCTCTCCCGCCGCAGCCTGGATGACATGATCGCCGGCGCCCGCGTCGACGTCGCGCCGTATAAGGAAAATCCGATGGATTTCGTGCTGTGGAAGCCTTCGGACGAGAACACGCCCGGCTGGGAAAGCCGCTTCGGCTATGGCCGCCCGGGCTGGCATCTCGAATGCTCCGCGATGATCGAAGCCACCATGGGCGAGACCATCGATATCCATGGCGGCGGCATCGATCTCGTCTTCCCCCACCATGAGAACGAGATCGCGCAGAGCGAGGGCGCCCACCATGGCCATCCTTTGGCGCGCTACTGGCTGCACAACGGCTTCCTGCAGGTCGAAGGCGAGAAGATGTCCAAGAGCCTGGGCAACTTCGTCACCATCCACGAGCTCCTCGCCGACTGGCCGGGCGACGTGCTGCGGCTGAACATGCTGCGCTCCCATTACCGCCAGCCGATGGACTGGACCCTGGCCGGCATGAAGGAGAGCTGGACGACGCTGGAGAAATGGTACGGCACGGCCGAGCCGCTCGCCAACCGGCGCATCGGTGATGCGTTCCTCGCCGCGCTCTGCGACGATCTCAACACGCCCGCGGCGATCGCGGCGCTGCACGGCGGCACGGAGGAGGAATTGGCCGGCGGGCTGGCGCTGCTCGGCTTCTCGCCCGATCCCGGCCGCATCGTGCGCAAGGCCGAACTCGACGCGGTCGCCATCGCCGACGCCATCGCCGCGCGCAAGGCCGCGCGGGCAGCAAAGAATTTCCGCGAATCCGACCGCATCCGCGACGAACTCCTCACCCACGGCATCGTGCTGAAAGACAACCCCGACGGCACCACGACCTGGGACGTGAAGAAATAACGGCCTCCCCGCCGAGCTCGCTCTCCTCCCCGCGAGAGGACGGTTTGCGCCGCAGGTGCCCGCTCCGCGTTTCCTCCCCCGCGAGGGCCGCCGCGCTTCCTCCCCCGCGAGAACGGGGGAGGTGGATGGCGCGGCGGCAGCCGCGACAGACGGAGGGGGTGTGGCGATGGCGAAGGACTGGCCCGGATAGTCCGCAGCCACCCCCTCCACCGCCTTCGCCGGTCCCCCTCCCCCGCAAAGCGGGGGGAAGGAAACGCCGGTCTCGCCTTCCCCGCAGAGCGGGAGAGGAAGGCGCGGATTCGCCTTCCCCGCAAAGCGGGGCAGGAAGGGGCGGTTTCGCTTTCCCCACAAAACTGGGCGAGGAAAGTGAGGATAAGACGGGGAAAAATCACCCTTCAGTGTCACATATTTCCCACAACCTGGGATTGACATCCGTTCTGCTATCGTTCTATCCTGTGCGCCTGACGCCCAGGAGTGACATTCGGTGACGTAGCGCCGCCGCAAGGACAGACAGGTGACGGATGTGAGCCTTGCGCACATCCCGCGGAGACAAGGCAAGGTGTCCCCAGGACCGTGCCCCACCGGGCGGCGCGGCCTGGCAGGCCCGAACGGCCGCCGGACCGGGACCTCCTCCGCAGCACCGTGGAACGTCGACCCGGGCGTGCGCGCGGTGGGCCCAAACCCCCACACGCCGCCGGCCCGCTAAGACTGGGCAAGCCCCAAGGCCGCGCGTGGCGTTGGGGCTTTGTTTTGAGGGGCGCACGGGTGAGGAGATCTGCAAAAACGCGGGCTCTCGCGCCCATCCCGAATTGCTAGCGTGACGGGATGAAGCCCCGATCCGCCATCGCGCTGGAAGATCGCGAGATCGCTTCCGCCGATGCCGGCGCGCCGGTGGACGTGGACGCGCCGGATTCGCCGTCGCCGTCGGCGCGCGACGACGCGAGCGGCATCCTGCTCGCGGGCTTCGCCTATGCGTTCTGGGGCGTGATGCCGGTCTACTGGCGGCTGCTCGCCAGCGTGCCGCCGTTCGAGCTCACCGTGCACCGGATTTTCTGGTGCGCGCTTTTCCTGGCGATCGTCGCGCTGGCGCGCCGGCGGCTGCCGCAGCTCATGGCCATCGCGCGCGCGCCGCGGCTGCTGGGCACGCTGGCGCTGACGAGCGTGCTCATCACCTGCAACTGGACGCTCTACATCTACTGCGTGGCCACCCACCAACTGGTGGAGGCGAGCCTGGGCTACTACATCAACCCGCTGATCTCCATTGCGCTGGGCGTGGCGCTGTTCGGCGAGAAGATGTCCCGCCCCAGGCTCGCGGCGGTCGTGCTGGCGGGCGTCGCGGTGGCGGTCAAGGCCGTGGGCCTGGGCCATTTCCCGTGGATCGCGCCGTGCCTGGCGCTGTCCTTCGGATTCTACGGCTATTTCCGCAAGCTCACGCCGGTGGATTCGACGGACGGGCTGACGGTGGAGACCTGGATCCTGTTCCCGATCACCTGCGGGCTGGTGCTGTTCTGGCGGGCGCAGGGCACCGGCGCCTTCCCCGCGCCGGACCTGACGAAGGACGCGCTCCTCATCTTCGGCGGGCCGCTCACCGCCGTGCCGCTGGCCATGTTCTCCGCCGGCGCCCGGCGCATCCGCCTCTCCACGCTGGGCTTCCTGCAATACCTCTCGCCCTCGATCACGCTGGTGCTGGCGACCTTCGGCTTCGGCGAGGCGTTCACCCGCACCGACGCCGTCACCTTCGGCATCGTGTGGCTGGCGCTCGCCTTCGTGGCGGCGGAGGGGCGGATCGGCCGGCGCCTCATGCGGCCGCGAGCCGCTCCGCGATGAAGGCGACGGCCTCTTCCGGCGCGGCCACGGCGCGGTAGAGCGCGCGAATGCTTTCGCCCGCGAAGCCGCTGCGAATGAAATGGTCCATCAGGCCCTCGAGCGGATCGAAGAAGCCCGCGAGATTGACCAGCACGATGGGCTTGGCGTGCTGCCGGAGCTGCGCGGCGGTCAGGATCTCGAAGAACTCGTCCATCGTGCCCGGCCCGCCGGGGAGAACCACGAACGCGTCCGACAGCGCGATCATCCGCGCCTTGCGCTGGAAGAGGTCGGCCACGCCGAGGAGGGTCTGCGACGAGCCGCGCGGCGGCTCCAGATGGCGCAGGAAATCCGGGAGCACGCCGATGACATGGGCGCCCGCGGCGCGGGCCGCCCGCGCCGTCTCGCCCATCAGCCCGATGTCGCCGCCGCCGAAAAGCAGACGGAACCCCCGTTCCGCGATGAGACGGCCGGTCTGGCGCGCCGCCTCCGCGAAGCGGGGATCGGCGCCGGGACTGGAGCCGCAGAACACGCAGACGACCTTGCCGCCGGTAGCCATATTCCCGCCGGGGATATGCACGCCCCGCGGGAGGGGGCGTGCAGTTGCCTTGTTTCGCGTCCGTTTCTAAACAGGTTCGCGCAGCGTTGCACGTCAAGAGGATCCATTGCTCAAGCGGCCCTTCGTCATCCTGTCCATCGCCGCCGCGGTCGGCCTGCTCGTGGGCTTCCTCGCCTTCGGCGGCGCGAACATGGGGAATTGAGCGATGGCGCGCATCCTCACGGAAGACGGCAGCGGCTCGCCCACCTTCGGGCCGCTCTGGATGCTGCTTCCCTATCTCTGGCCCAGGGGCAAGCCGGAGCTGCGCTGGCGCGTGGTGCTTTCGATGGCATGCCTGCTGCTGGCCATCGTGGCGACGTCGGCGTTCCCCGTCATCATGGGCTGGATCACCAACAGCCTGGCGAAGAAGCCGGCCGCCGACATCGCCATCGGCGCGGTGATGGGGCTGACCGCCGGCTACGTCGCCGCCCGCATCCTCATGCAGGCCTTCGCCCAGCTGCGCGACGGCATCTTCGCCAAGGTGCAGTACGAGGCCCTGCGCGAGGTGGGCGTGCAGACCTTCGCGCACGTCCACACGCTGTCGCTGCGCTTCCACCTGGAGCGCAAGACGGGCGGGCTCAGCCGCGTCATCGAGCGCGGCACCAAGGGCATCGACACGCTGCTGTCCTTCGCGGTGTTCAACATCTTCCCCACGCTGTTCCAGCTCGCGATCTTCAGCGCCATCCTGATCGTGAAGCTCGACTGGCGCGTCACGCTGGCCACGATCGCGATGGTGGCGGCCTATGTGTGGTTCACCTTCGCCATCACGCGCTGGCGCATCCAGTTCCGCCGCGAGATGAACCAGTCCGACCAGGACGCCAACACCAAGGCGGTGGACAGCCTGCTCAACTACGAGACGGTGAAGTACTTCAACAACGAGGCGCACGAGACCCGCCGCTTCGACAGGTCCATGCAGAAATATTCCCGCGCCTCGATCCAGGCGCAGATGTCGCTGTCGCTGCTCAACACCGGGCAGGCGGTGATCGTGTCGCTGGGCATGGGCGCGGTGATGGCGCTGACGGCGCTGGGCATCCGCGAGGGCCGCTTCAGCGTCGGCGATTTCGTGATGGCCAATGCCATCCTGATGCAGCTCTATCTGCCCCTAAACCTGCTCGGCACGGTCTATCGCGAGATCGTGCAGGCGCTGGTGGACATGGACCAGATGTTCCGCCTCCTGCACCAGCCGCAGGAGGTGCAGGACAGGCCCGGCGCGCCGGCGCTGAAGGTCTCGGGCGGCGAGATCCGCTTCGACAGGGTGGTGTTCGCCTACGAGCCGGCGCGCACCGTGCTCAAGGGCATCAGCTTCACGGTGCCGGCCGGAAAGACCACCGCCATCGTCGGCCCGTCCGGCGCCGGCAAGTCCACCATCAGCCGCATCCTCTACCGCTTCTACGACATCGCCTCGGGCAGCGTGACCATCGACGGCCAGGATATCCGCGACGTCACCCAGGCCTCGCTGCGGGCGATGATCGGCATCGTCCCGCAGGACACGGTCCTGTTCAACGACACCGTGCGCTACAACATCGGCTACGGCCGCATCGGCGCCACGGCGGCCGAGGTCAAGGATGCCGCCCGCATGGCGCAGATCGACAAGTTCATCGTCGAGTTGCCGCTGGGCTACGACGCCATGGTGGGCGAGCGCGGGCTGAAGCTCTCGGGCGGCGAGAAGCAGCGCGTCGCCATCGCCCGCACCATCCTCAAGAACCCGCCGATCCTGCTGCTCGACGAGGCCACCAGCGCGCTCGACACCCACACCGAACGCGAAATCCAGAGCGCGCTGGCCGAGGTGTCGCGGAACCGCACGACGCTGGTGATCGCCCACCGCCTGTCGACCGTGGTGGATGCCGACGAGATCCTTGTGCTGGACCATGGCGAGATCGTGGAGCGCGGCCGCCATTCCGAACTCGTCGCCCGCGGTGGCCACTACGCGGCGATGTGGAACAAGCAGAAGGAGGCCGCCGCCGCCCGCGAGCGCCTGCAGGCCGTGGAGAACGATCCCGACGTCCAGCCCGGCATCGCCCGGCCGGAGCCGGTCGGCGAGCCGCAGGCCGCGAGCTGAAAGCTACTCCGCCGCCTGGTCGAACGGCCGCACGGGCGAGGGCCGGATGACGCCCGCCACCACCGTCTGGCTCAGCCGCGCGTTGCGCACCGCCCACCTCTCGCGCATCCGGTAGGGCAGGGCCAGCATCGCCGGAACCAGCCCGAGCGTGATGAGCTTGGAGAAGGCCAGCCCGAACACGATCGCGGTGGAAAGCTGCACCCACATCATGGCGTTGGGGCTGCCGATGGTCACCGTGCGCGACCAGAAGTCGATCTCGATCGCCAGCATCATCGGCAACAGGCCGCCGATGGCCGTGACGGTGGTGAGGAACACCGGGCGAAGGCGCTGGGCGCTCGAGCGCACCACGGCCTCGATCGGATCCATGCCGCTGTCGCGCAGGCGGTGGAAGGTGTCGATCAGCACGATGTTGTGGTTCACCACGATGCCGGCGAGCGCCAGCATGCCGGTGCCCGTCATGATCACGGAGAACGGCTGCTGCATCGCCACCATGCCGAACAGCGCGCCGATCATGGCCAGGATCACCGCGATCAGGATCAGCGCGGTGTGATAGAAGCTGTTGAACAGCGCCAGAAGCACGATGCCGATCAGGAACAGGGCCATGAGCCCGGCCACCTTGAGGAAGGCGAGCGACTCGTCCTGCTGCTCCTGGCCGCCGCGGAACGCGATATGGACGCTCGCCGGGAAGTTCTGCGTGGCGATCCACGATTTGAGCTTCTCCACCTCGGCGCTGGGCAGGATGGGCTTGGCCACGCATTCGCTGGTGATCGTGGCGCTGCACTGCGCCTTCATGTTGGCGCGCACGTGATAGACGCGGTGGCCGTTGACGCGCTCGATGGAGTTCACCTGCTGTGCCGGCACGAGCTTGACGAAGTTGCTGGCCGGAACCATGCCGTTGGCGGTGGGCACGCGCACGTCGTCGAGCGCGTGGATGCCGCGCGAGGCGCTGGGATAGCGCACGCGGATGTCCACCTGCTGGTCGGAATCGTCGGGCCGGTAGGTGCCCACGAAGATGCCGTCGGTCACCAGCTGCATGGCGGTGCCGATGGACTGCACGTTGGCGCCGAAGCGGCTCGCCACCGGGCGGTCGATCTGCAGGTCCCATTCGATGCCCGGCAGGGGACGGGTGTCCTCCACGTCGCGCAGCTCCGGCTGCGCGTCCATGTGCTTGCGCAGGGCGGCGGTCGTGTTCGCCAGCGCAACGTAGTCGTCGGACGAGACGTCGATCATCACGTCCTTGCCCGTGGGCGGGCCCTGCTGCGGCAGGCGCACCTCGGTGTGGACGCCGGGGATGTTGGCCGTGCGCTGCTGGATCTCGCGCATGATGTCCATGCCCTTGCGGCGCTCGGTGTAGGGCTTCAGCTCGATGGAGATGTGGCCGATGTTGTCGACCGGCGTGCCGCCCTGGCTGTTCAGGCTGTTGTTGGCGGCGCCCGACGAGGCGTAGATCGAGCGGATGCCATCCACGTCGGCGATGCGCCTGTAGACGTCCATCACGATGTTGCGCTTGTCGTCGGCCGAGAGGTTTCCGCGCGCCGAGATCAGCACGCTGAAGAAGTCCGGATCGGTGTCGACGAAGAACGTCACGCCCTTGTTGAAGCCCACGAAGAGCCCGATCACCACGACGACCGTGGCCAGCGCCGTCATGATCACCCGGCCCGGATGGCGCGTCAGCCGCTCGGCCATGTGCGCGTACCAGCCGGTGATGCCGGGGATGTCGTGCCAGTCGCCGGACTCCGAGGCCTCGACGGCGCGCTCCTGCGCGAGATCGCGCGGCGGCGGCTTCTTGAAGATGCCGCCCAGCACCGGAAGGAAGATCAGCGCCACGACCATGGAGGAGAACAGCACCACGATCAGCGTGATGGGGAAGTAGCTCATGAACTTGCCCGACACGCCCGGCCACAACAGCATCGGCAGGAACGCGCCGATCATGGTCAGCGTGGCGGAAACCACGGGCCAGAACATGCGCCGCGCCGCTTCCGCGAAGGCGAGCTTGGGCGTATGGCCCTCGGCCATCTTCCGGTCGGCATACTCCACCACGATGATGGCGCCGTCGACCAGGATGCCGACCGCCAGCAGCATGGCGAACATGATCATCTCGTTCAGCGCCATGCCGATCCCGTTGATGATCATGAAGGCCATCAGGAACGAGGTCGGGATGGCCACGCCCACCAGCAGGCCCGCGCGCAGGCCCAGCGCCGCCACGATGATGATCATGACGAGCACGATGGCGAGGAAGATCGAATCCGACAGCGAGCCCAGCTGGTCGTGGATGTCGGTCGATTCGTCGAACAGGTAGGTGACCTTGACGTTCTTCGGCCACGACTTCGCGGCCTTGTCGATCAGGGCCTTCACCGCCTGGTTGGTCTCGATGATGTTGGCGCCGATGCGCTTGGTCACGTCGAGCGTGATGGTGCGCTTGCCGTCCACCATCGCGTAGCTGGTGGGGTCGTAGAAATCGCGGTGGACCGACGCCACGTCCTGCAGCGTCACGGTGGCGTCGGGCGTGGAGCGGATGGGCAGGGTGAGCACGTCCTGCGCGGTTTCGAGCACGCCGGGAACCTTCACGGCGAAGTTGCCATGACCGGTGTCGATCGACCCCGCCGCGATCAGCCGGTTGTTGGCGGTGATGGCGTTGAACATCTCCGTCTGGGTGATGCCGTAGCTTTCGAGCTTGGCCGGATCGATGTTGATCTCGAGCTGCTCCAGCCGCTCGCCGCCGATGTCGACGTCGAGCACCGTGGGGATCTGCTTGAGGCTGTCGCGCAGCGTGCGGCTCATCTGGAGCAGCGTGCGTTCCGGCACGTCGCCCGACAGCGCCACGGAGATCACGGGGAAGAGGCTGGTGTTGAATTCCTGCACGATCGGCTGCTTGGAATCGGTCGGCAGTTCGCCTCGCGCCGTCTCCACCTGCGCGCGCACGTCCTCGAGCGCCTTCTCCTTGTCGAAGGAGACGTCGAATTCCAGGATGATGACCGCGAAGCCCTCATAGGCGCGCGCCGTGATCTCCTTCAGGCCCTGGACGGAGCGCAGATAGGTCTCCATCGGCTTGACGAGCAGCCGTTCGCTGTCCTCCGGGCTGATGCCCGGATAGGGAACCTCCACCATGATCACGGGGATCGGGATGTCCGGCTGGGCTTCCTTCGGGATCGCGATGAACGCGGAAATGCCCGCGATCACGACGACCGCAAGCAGCCCGAGCACGACGCGGGTGTTCCCGACGGCCCAGTCTATGATCTTGGTCATGCGTGCGCCTTCACATGGACCGGCACGACCCGCGCGCCATCGGTGACGAAATCCTGGCCGACGGTGATCACCGTCACATGGTCGGGCAGGCCGGAGACCCACATTCCGCCCGGCCCGTCGGAGACGATCTGCACCGGCATGAAGTGGACGGTGTCGTGGCCGTCGACGGTGCGGACGCCGACCACGCCGTTGTCGTCCAGCACCAGGATGCCGGAGGAGATCTTCTGCGCGTCCACCTGCTTGACCGGCACGTGGATGTCCGCGCTCACGCCGTCGCGCAGCTTGGCGTCGGGATTGGGGATCTCGACCTCGATGCGGAAGGTGCGGGTGGAGGGATCGGCGCGCTCCGCGATGAAGCGGATCTTGCCGTCCACGTTCTGCCCGGTGACGAGCGAGGCGCTGGCCGGATCGCCGACCTTCAGCCCGCCCACGTCATGCTCCGACACCGTGCCCACGGCCAGGAACGGCTCCGGCGCGACCACCATCTCGCACTTGTCGCCGACGCGCATGTAGTCGCCTTCGTTGACATAGCGGTCGTCCACGATGCCGTCGAAGGGCGCGCGGATGTTCACGTTGCGAAGCGCGATGTCCTCGGTGCGGAGCTGGGCCTGCGCGGCTTCGAGCGCGGCGGCCGCCTGCTTGGCCTGGGTCTGGGAGACGTAGCCCTTGGCGGCGAGGTTGCTGGCCGCGGAGTATTCCTTGTCGCGCTGGGTCACCAGCGCCTTGGCCATGTCGTAGCGCGCGCCGCGGTCGTTGATCTTGAGCTCGCAGAGCACGTCGCCGGCCTTGACGCGGTCGCCCTTGTCGAAATGGATGGCCTTGACCATGCCGTCGACCTCGGCGCGCACGTCCACCGCATGCAGCGCCTCGGTGCGCCCGCGGATGGTCAGGACCGCGTCGCGCTTCTGCGCGGTCAGCGTCATCACCTGGACGCTGGGGATGTCCGACGCCCTGATCTTCGCCTGGGCGGCGATGTCGGTGTGCTTGCCGCCGAGAAAGCCGGTCGCGAGCCAGATCACGGCGAACGCCGTGATGAGCAGGGCCCAGCGATAGCCCGGTTTCATGCGCAGCACGAAATCGGGCAGGATCCGCTTCAGCCAGTCGGGCACGTTTCGGGCGTTGTCTTCCTTGTTGATGTCACTCATGGCGCTCTCTTCACTCCGCGGCTTGCGCCCCCTGGACTTCGATCTCCGCGCGATGCTTGCGCAGATACTCGATCATGGCTGTGTAGATGGTCTGTCCCATGCCCAGGACAAAGCGCTCGCCCTCGGTTTGCGGCTCGCTGCGCTGGGAAATCTGGGCAAGCTTGCCCTGGCACTGGGCGAGATAGCCGTCGATCATCCCGGCCACCCGCTCCTGCGGCAGCAGGTGCGAGAACAGCATCGCGAAGGCAAAGGGCGAGCGGTGCCGGTCCTCCGGCAGCGGCTTCAGCAGCGCGCCGAGGAAAGCAGTGCGCCCGGCATTGGTGATGGAATAGACCTTGCGGTCAGGGCGCTTCTCCTGCGCCTCCTCCCGCACCGACACGAGGCCCTCCTCGGTCAGGCGGTTCAATGCAGGGTAGATCGAGCCGAAGCTGGCCTCGACGACATGCTGGTAGCCCTCGTCCTCGAACAGCTTCTTGATCTCGTAGCCCGTGGCCGGGCCGCGCGTCAGGATTCCCAAGCAGATGGTTCGGACGTCCATGCCCCGGCCTCAGAGCGTATATTGGTTCGATATAGATCAAGGCTATATAGGTCAAAACTATGGAGGTTCAAGCATTAAGCTATTGCAAATCTGCCGGGACAGGCTTGCACAGCCGTAGATGGGTGGAAAACTAGCGCGCGGCCCCGAGGGCGCTCCCGTCCATGCCGCCGACAGGAAATATCCAGCTAGATCACTTCGATGCGATCCACTTCCACGCCCTTCATGCCCTGGCGCGTGGAATAGCGGACCCGCTGCTCCGGCTGGAGCGCGACCAGGCCGGAACGCCGGAGGGCGCTGGCATGGACATAGACATCGCCGCCGCCGCCGTCGGGCATGATGAAGCCGAAGCCCTTCTGGTCGTTGAAGAACTTGACCTTGCCCTCGACCATCGGGCCGGACGGGCCCGAGTCGCGGCTGCCGAAGCGGTCGCCCCCGCCGAAGCGTTCTCCGCCTCCAAAACGGTCGCCACCGCCGAAACGGTCTCCTCCGCCGAAGCGATCGCCGCCACCGAAGCGATCGCCGCCACCGAACCTGTCGCCTCCGCCGAAGCGGTCGCCGCCACCGCCGAAGCCGCCGCGCCCCCCGCCTCCGCCGAAGCGGTCGCCGCCGCCGCGTGGGCCGCGCGAGGGCGTGGGATCTGCCGTGGAGGTGTCGATGCTATGCACCGCGACGACCTGAAGGCCGCGCGGCGAGTTCTGGAGGTCGACCACGACGGTCGATCCCTGCGGCACGTTAGGCTGTCCGAGCGCCGCCAGCGCGGACGCGTGACAGAACGCATCGCCGCCCGTTTCCAGTGTGATGAAGCCGTATCCCTTGGTCGCGTTGAACCATTTGACCGTCCCCTTCACCGAAGCCTGCGCCAGGGGACCCGAACCGCCTTCGAAATTTGCCATGCCCAAATGCCTGCCGGTATGCCCAGTGAGCGCCCCGGTCCTCCCGGCCGGGCCCGGGGGCGCTTGAAGCCAATCATGCCCGCAACCCCCAGCCTTCCGCAAGGCGGGGGAAAGGTCGAATTCAAGTATTCAGCCGGGCCGCTAGTGGATCGCCTTGAGCTTCTTGGCGATGTGGGCGGCGGTCTGCTGCGCCGTGAAGAGGTTGTTTTCCCGCAATCCCACCTGGGCGTTGGTCGCGGCGGATTTGAGAACCTTCAGCTTCGCCGCGTCGTTGGCCGCATCCGGGATCGCGCCGTTGCCGCTGTTGGCGCAGGGGTTCAGTTCCTTGGGATCGAATCCGTCGCCCTTCGGGCCCACCAGGCAGTTGAGCGTGTGGTGCAGGTGGGTGTGCACGCCGGCGATGTCGCTGGCCTGCGAGGCGAGGTCGGCATGCTGCGCGGCGGTGGCGATTTCCCCGCTGAGATCGGCCGCGCTCGCTGCGAGCGGAAACGCCGCCGCCACCGCGATCAGGAATAGCTTGTTCATCTTCGTCCTCCCCAAGTTTGGGCCGTTAGTGTAGCACAGCGCGGCCGTTCCGGGACCACCGGCCATGACCTACCGCGCGCCGCTCCGCGACACCGTTTTCTCGCTCTACGACGTTGCGGGTTTCGCCCGCGTGGCCGAGCTGGAACGCTTTGCCGGCAGCGACCGGTCCACCGTGACGGCGGTGCTGGAGGGTGCGGGGAACTTCGCCGCGGGCGTGCTCGCCCCGCTCAACCGGGCCGGCGACCGGCAAGGCGCGCGCTTCGAGAACGGGCGCGTCTTCGCGGCGCCCGGCTTCGCGGACGCCTATCGCCGCTACGTCGCCGATGGCTGGAGCGGGCTGGCGGCCGACGCGGACCAGGGCGGGCAAGGCCTGCCGCGGGCGGTGGCGCTGGCGGCGTTCGGCTTCGTGCATGCTGCGAACATGAGTTTCGGGCTTTGCCCCATGCTCACGGAGGCCGCGGTGCATTGCCTCGCCGCGCATGGCAGCGCGGCGCAGAAGGCGCTCTACCTGCCCAGGCTCGTCTCCGGCGAATGGACCGGCACCATGAACCTCACCGAGGCCCAGGCCGGATCGGATCTGGCGCTGGTGCGCTGCCGTGCCGAGCCCGACGGTAACGGACGTTACAGGCTCACCGGCCAGAAGATCTTCATCACCTGGGGCGATCACGACTGCGCGGACAACATCGTGCACCTGGTGCTGGCGCGGCTTCCCGACGCGCCGGCGGGCGTGAAGGGCATCTCGCTGTTCCTGGCGCCGAAATTCCTCTCCGGCGAGAACGGCAAGCCCGGCGCGGCCAACGCGCTGCGTCCGCTCTCCATCGAGCACAAGCTCGGTATCCACGGCTCACCCACCTGCGTGATGGCGTATGAGGGCGCCACGGCCGAGCTGATCGGCGAGCCGGGGCAGGGGCTTCCGCAGATGTTCACGATGATGAACGCGGCGCGGCTCAATGTGGGCATGCAGGGCGTCGGCATCGCCGAACGGGCCTATCAGCAGGCGCTGGCGTTCGCGCTCGAGCGGCGCCAGGGCCGCTCGCCCTGGTCGGACGACCGGCCGGCGCGCATCTTCGACCTGCCGGACGTGCGCCGCATGCTGGTGCTGATGAAGGCGAAGATCGAGGCCGCGCGCGCGATCTGCCTCGCCACCGCCGTCGCCGCCGATCTCGCGGAGCACGCGCCCGGCGACGCGGCGCGCGAGGCGGCCAGGTTGCGGGAGGAGCTGCTCGTGCCCATCGCCAAGGCATGGTCCACCGATGTGGGCGTGGAGGCCGCCTCGCTCGGCGTGCAGGTGCATGGCGGCATGGGCTTCATCGAGGAAACGGGTGCCGCCCAGCACTATCGCGACGCGCGCATCGCGCCGATCTACGAGGGCACCAACGGCATCCAGGCGCTCGATCTCGTGGGCCGCAAGCTCTCGCTGGCGAACGGCGCGGCGATGGCGCAATTGCTGGCGGACATGCGCGCGACGCTGGCGGATGCGCAATCAAGCGCCATTGCGGACCCGTTCAGGAGGGGCATCGACGCGCTCGATCAGGCCACGCAGATGCTGCTCCGGATGAAAGGCACGCCGGACGCGCTCGCCGCCGCGGCGCCCTATCTCACGCTGGCCGGAAACGTGATCGGCGGCTGGATGCATGCAAAGGCCGCGCGGGCGGACGGCGCGCGGACCCATCTCGCGGAGTTCTACGCCGCGCATGTGCTTGCGCCGTCGCAGGGCCTGCTGGCCGCCGTCGAAAGCGGCGCCGGGCCGCTCTCGGGCATCACGCCGGACGCGCTCGCGCCCCGATGAAGGGTCCGTGATGCTGGCGCGCAGCCCCGACAGCTGGACGCTGGATTTGGAAGAGCAGGAGGACGAGCCGTTCGACCTCGATCCGCGGCAATGGGGCGACATGCACCGCATGATGCTGATGGCGGCGGCCCCGCTTCCCACCGTGCCAATGGACCTCGACCCCCTGACAGTCGCGGGGGATGCGAAGTTCTTCGGCAACCTGAAAGCCGCGGCGAATCTTCCGGCCGATATCAGGGCCGGAATCGCCGAACATGCCTGACGCCTATTCGTGCTTCGGCGTGGGTTGCGGGCTGGCCGGGATATCGCCCTGCTCGATGTCGCTCGGGCCCGGCGTCGCCGGCACCGGCTGCTCGGGCTTTGACTCGGCTTCCGGCGCGGCGGCGGACGCGGCCACGGCCGTGGTCTCGGCCGGGATCTTCTGCGTCACGTCGTCCATGCTCTCCGTCCAGCCGCCGCCGAGCGCCTTGTAGAGACCGACATCGGCCTGGATGCGGGCGAGCTTGATCTGGATGAGTTCGTCCTGCGCGGTGAACAGCACCTGCTGCGCCTGCAGCACCGCCAGGAGGTCGGCCACGCCTTCGCGATACTGTATCTCCGAGATGCGGAACGCTTCGGAGGCCGCGTTCACTTCCTGCGTGAGGTAATCCTCCTCCTTCGCCAGGTTGGCCACGCTGTTCAGCGAGGTCTCCACGTCGCTGAACGAGCTGAGCACCGCCTTGCGGTAATCGGCGAGAAGCTCTTTCTCCTGGCCTTCGGCCAGGCCGAGTTCTCCGCCCTTCAGCCCGCCGTCGAAAATCGTCTGCAGCAGAGAGGCGCCCACATCCCAGGCGAGATCGCCGGGATTGATGAGGTGCTTGATCATGTTGCTCGCGTAGCCGCCGCTGCCCGTCAGCGTGATCATCGGGAAGAAATTCGCCCGCGCGGCATCGACGTCGCCATGCGCCGAGGCAAGCGCGGCTTCGGCCTGGGCGACGTCCGGACGGCGCAGCAGGAGTTCGGACGGAAGTCCGGGCGCCACGACGGGCGCCTTGAGCGAGTCGAGGTCCTGGCCCTTGACGTTGAAGTCCTCCGGCATTTTGCCCAGCAGAACGGCGAGCGCGAAGAGCGTTGAGCGCTCGGTCTGCTCGAGCGCGGGAATCTGCGCTTCCTGCCCGGCGAGCTGGGCCTCCTGCTGCACGAGATCGAGGCGGGAGGACACGCCGTTGTCGACCTTGGCCTTGGTGATCGTCAGGATGCGCTTGGCGGCCTCGATGTTCTGGTTGGCGACGGCGATGCGTTCGCGCGCGGCCAGCACGGCGAGATAGGTCTGCGCCACCGTCGCCGTCGTCGAAAGCGCGACGACTTCCTGTCCGTATCTGGATTCGAGCAGCGTCTGGTTGGCCGCCGAAAGCTTGTTCCAGTTCGCGCCGAAGATATCGACTTCGTAGCTCGCCTGGCCGCCCACCTGGAACGTGTTCCCGGTCACGGCTTTCGGCCCCAGCGTCCCGGCGGGGGAACGCGAGCGCGTGGCCGAGGCGGAGCCTTCGATGGTCGGAAACAGGGGCGCGCGCGCGATCTCCACGCCCGATTCGGCCTGTTCGACCCGCGCTGCGGCGGCCGCAAGGTCGAGGTTGTTCGCCTGCGCCTGGACGATGAGGTCGCTCATCTCGTCGCTGCCGAACGCCGTCCACCAGTTCGCCTTGGGCCAGACATCGGCGCCGGCCACGACGGGCCCGGTGAAATTGGAGGGCGTGTTCGCCTTCTGGAGGCCCTGGGGAACCGGCGTGACGCACCCGCTCAGCGCGAGGGTGAGCACGGCGACGGACGCGGACTGAAGCAGCAATTTCATGAGGTTACTCGCTTGCCAGTGCGACCACCGGGTCGAGCCGCGCCGCCTTGAGGGCGGGCGCGAACCCGAACACGAGTCCCGTCGCCACAGCACATGTAAACGCAATTGCGACGGGCGCAAGAGTGAAGGCGACAGGGGTGCCGATGGCGGCGATGAGCAGGGCGGTCCCGATTCCCAGAAGCACGCCCACCACCCCGCCCAGGGCGGATACCACGGTGGCCTCGGTGAGGAATTGCTGCAGGATATCGCGCATCCGCGCGCCGGTGGCCATGCGGATGCCGATTTCGCGGGTCCGTTCCGTAACGCTGACCAGCATGATGTTCATGACGCCTATGCCGCCCACGAGGAGCGAAATGGCAGCCACCGAACCCAACAGGATCGTCAGGGTGTTCTGGGCGCTGGACACGGTGTCGAGGATTTCCGCCATGTTGCGGACGAAGAAATCCTCGGTGTTGTTGTGCCGCGCCGTGAGCACGCTGGTCACGCGGTCTTGAACGGCATCCATCTGCGAAACGTCGGCCACGGAGATGGTGATCGAGCGCACATAGTGCTGGCCGAAGATGCGCAAGGTGCCGGTCGAGAGCGGGATGAACACCACGTCGTCCTGGTCGTTGCCGAAGGTGCCCGCGCCCTTGCGCGACATCACCCCGATCACCTGGAAGGGCACGTTGTTGATCAGCACGTAGCGGCCGATCGGGCTGCCGCCGTCCGGCATCAGGTTGTCGACGACGGTCTGGCCCAGCACCGCCACGGCGGCGTAACTGGTCTCGTCCTGGTCGCTGAAGAAGATGCCGCTGGAGACCGGCCAGTTGCGCACATCGGAAAACGCCGGCGTCGTGGCGTCGACCTGGGTCTGGTAGTCGATGTCGCCGAGCCGCACGGTCGCGCCGCCGGAGCTTTCCGGCACGGCGCTGGAGATGCCCGGAAGCTTGGCGATGGCGTCCGCGTCGTCGCTGGTCAGCGTGGCGATCGGGCCGTTGTAGCCGCGCATGTTGTGCCCGCCCGGGCGCACCACGAGAAGGTTCGTGCCCATCGAGCCGATCTGGTCGACCACGGCCTGCTTGGCGCCTTCGCCGATGGCCATCATCGTCACCACCGAGCCCACGCCGATGACGATGCCGAGCAGCGTGAGGATGGTGCGGAAGATGTTGGCCCTGAGCGCGCGCATCGCCATGCTGGTGGCTTCGCCCAGGCCGGAGAGCGGCAACGCCCTGGCCTGGTGCGTTTCGTCGAGCGCGGGCGGTTCGATGAGGCCGGCGCGGGACGGATCGGCCCCCGAATCGGCCACGATCAGGCCGTCCTTGATCTCGATGATGCGCTTGGCGTGCGCGGCGACGTTGCGATCGTGGGTGATGAGGATGACGGTGTGGCCCTGGCGCGCGAGGTCGGCCAGCAGCGCCATCACGTCTTCGCCGCTTTTCGAATCGAGAGCGCCGGTGGGCTCGTCCGCCAGGATGACGTTGCCGCCGTTCATCAGCGCGCGGGCGATGGAGACGCGCTGCTGCTGGCCGCCGGAAAGCTGGCTGGGCCGGTGGCTCAGCCGGTCGTCCAGGCCAAGCTGGCTCAGGAGCGCCACCGCCCGGGCCCGCCGCGCGGCCGGCGAGAGCCCGGCATAGATCGCCGGGATCTCGACGTTCTCCGCCGCGGTCGCCGTGCCGATCAGGTTGTAGCTCTGGAACACGAAGCCGAAGCCTTCGCGCCGGAGCCAGGCCAGCGCATCGGAATCGAGGGCCGACACGTCCTGCCCGGCGAAGCGGTAGAGGCCGGACGTGGGCTTGTCCAGGCAGCCCAGAAGGTTCATCAGCGTGGTCTTGCCGGAGCCCGACTGGCCCATGATGGCCACGAACTCGCCCGCGAAGATGTCCAAAGTCACGCCGCGCAGCGCCTGCACCTCCACTTCGCCGCCGCCGGTGACGAAGGTCTTCCGGACCTCGCGCAATTCGATGAGCGGTTCGGCCTCGGCCGCCGCTGAGAAGCGCCCGGCTTGGGTGTTCATGGGAAGCCGCCGACTCGCGGGCGCCCGCCCGCCCCGGTCCGCGCGCCGGCACGGTCGCCGGCATCGGCCTGTTTCGTGCCGACGACGATCTTCTCGCCTTCCTTGAGGCCGTAGAGCACTTCCGCGCTCACGCGGTTGCTCACGCCGGTCACGATCATCCGCGGCATGATGCTGCCGTCGGCCTGCACGACCTGCACGAAGGCGCGCTTGGCGCCCGGCTGGTGCATGGCGGCGCGCATCTCGGTGCGCTGCTCGGGCGTCAGGCTGAAGCGGTGCCCGGAATTAGGTTGGGCGACCGAAGCGTGGTCCCGGTTCGGGGTCCGGGAACCGCTTCGGCCGCCCGTGCGGCCGTGCCCTTGATGGAGCGCCGATACGGGCACGGTCACAACGTTGTGCGCGGAATTGACCACGAAGAACACCTGCGCGGTCATCTGCGTCATCAGCTGGTTGTCGGGGTTGGCGACGTCGAAGATCGCCGTGTAGAGCACGACGTTGTTGGTCACCGTCGGCGTCGGCTGGATCTGCACGAGCTTCCCGTACCAGCGCTTGTCGGGCTGGCCGAGCGTCGTGAAATAGGCCGTCATGCCGAGCTTGAGCTTGGGGACGTCGGCCTCGGAGACCTGCGTCCACACCTCCATCGTCGAGAGGTCGGCGATGCGCAGCAGCGTGGGCGCCTGCTGCACGGAATTTATGGTCTGGCCCTGCTTGATGGCTTCCGAGACCACGGTGCCCGACATGGGCGCGTAGATCTTGGTGTAGCCGAGCGTCACCTGGTCGCCGTTGAGCTCCGAATCCGCGGCGGCGATCTGGCCCCGGATGGCGGCGGCGTCCGCTACGGCGGATTTCGCCGCCTGCACGGCGCTGTCGTAGTCCGCCTTGCTGGTGGCGTTGGCCGCCATCAGGCGCGTCTGCCGCGACAGGTTGGCCTTGGCGAGCGCGGCCAGCGCGTTCTTGTCGGCGAGCTGCGCCTTGAGGTTGGCGAGGTTGCCCTGGTCCTGCGCGACCTTGGCGCTGGCGACCTGCGGGTCGATCACGGCCAGGAGCTGGCCCTGCTTCACCGCATCGCCGATATCCACATAGAGGTTCTTGAGCTGGCCGGTCGCCTGCGCGCCCACGTCCACGTAGTTCTTGGGCTGCAGATTGCCGAGCGCGGTGACCGTGTCCTCGATGTCGCCGCGGGTGACGGTCGCGGTCACGTATTGCGGTCCCGAATGCGTCGCCGCGCCATAGATCGCGTAGCCCACGGTCGCCAGAAGGATGAGGGCGAGGATCGCGTAGAGCCTGGGATGGCGGCGCAAAACCGCGACGGCCTTCTCGCGCCAGCCGCGCAGGGTCTCCGCGCCGGGGAATCGGATTTTGCGTTTGTCGCCCTCGTAGAGAACGGGACGCGTTCTCGCAACGGTTGCCGTATTCAGCGTCATTGTCTTCCCGTCCCGAAATCGGGTGTCCCTCAACGCTAGTGTGGGAAGGAATAGACGTCTGAAAAAGGCGAGCCTATCGGGAAGTTGTATCGAATTGTCGCCGCCTTGCCGCGCGGGACGATTCTCGCGACCAAAAAGTCTCGGTCTCCGAAATAATTAGCGGAATTTCATGCACAGGAGACACGGATGCCGCCTTGGCGACGCCGAAAGCTCACTGGAAAAAAGGGCGCCCCGCTTTCGCGGGACGCCCTCCGGGATTGCCGTAAACATTACGGCGGGGATCATGTTCCGTTGGTGGGCTTGCGGATCACGCGGAACCGCGTCAGCTGCTCGCTGGCGAGGTTGAAGTCCGGCGAGATCTCCACGGCCTTGCGGTAGTCGAGATAGGCGCCGCGCACGTCGCCCAATGCCTCGTCCACGATGGCGCGGTCGTAGTAGGCGATCTCGGGCTTCTTGGAGCCCATCGCGATGCCCTTGTTGATGTCGTTGAGCGCGTCCTGGTAGCGCTTGAGCACGATCATCGTCGCGCCGCGGTCGACATAGCCCTCGCCGAGGGAGGCGTCGAGCGAAAGGCCGTGGTCGTAATCGTCCAGCGCGCCGTCGGGATCGTTGTTGCGCGACTTCAGGATGCCGCGATTGATGTAGGTCGCCGCGCGCTCGTTGGTCGCCATCACGCCGTCCAGCGCATAGGTGCAGGTGCTGACGCCGGTCTGCGGGTCGCCGCCGAATTCGGCGGCCTCGTAGCAATTGTGCGCCAGCGACTGGCCCAGCACCGTGATGGCCGCGTTCGCCTGCGAGCCCATCAGCATCGCCGCCGCGGCGGTCAGAAGAAGTCCCCGAATCCTCATGCCATGCTCCCATTCCGCTATCTGTGGACAGTCTCGCACCGCAGCCAAGGCCCGTCCATTGCCGGACGATCACGAGCGCGTTCCCGCGGCCCTCGCGCGTCGGGCGGCAGGGCCGAAAAGCAAGGCATGTCCGCCATTTGCAGGCTCGTTCCATTTGCTCCAAAAGTCGCGGGGTTTCGCCCGCTTTCACTTAGCCGTGAGGACATCCATCATGACGTGGCCCGCCGTCGCGCCCATCGTGCTGCTGAGCATCTCCAACGTGTTCATGACCTTCGCCTGGTACGGCCAGCTCCGCTTCCCGGGCGTGGCGCTGTGGGTGGTGGTGCCGGTGTGCTGGAGCATTGCCTTCTTCGAATACTGCTTTGCCGTGCCCGCCAACCGGATCGGCCACACCGTCTATTCGGCCGCCCAGCTCAAGACCATGCAGGAGGTGATCACGCTCAGCGTCTTCGCGGTGTTCTCGGTCACCTATCTGGGCGAGTCGCTGAAATGGAATCATGGCGTCGCCTTCCTCTTCCTGATCGGCGCCGCCTATTTCGGATTTGCGAAGTTCTAGGTTCGCGAGGTCAATTCGGCCAGGGATTGTCGCTGAAATCCTTCACCGGATGCAGCGGCACGCGGATGCCGTCGCGCATTCCCAGATAGACGATCGCCGTCATCGTGTTGCTCGACGGGTCCCATTCGATCTGGGGCGCCACGCCGCCGGGCTTGCGGAAGGTCTTGCCGTTGAAATCGAATGGCTTGGGCTCGACATCGCCCCAGCCGGCCGCGAGGCCCTGCGCCAGCCTGGCGCGGATGGCGGCGCGTGCATCCTCGCCGCCGGAGACGTTCTCGGCGTCCGGCGCGCTGATGAAGATGCTGCCCCTGGCGTCGATCTGGAGCCGCGCGGCGATCATCACGTCGCCCGATTCGTAAGTGCCTTCCCACCGCCCCACGGGCGGTTGGCCATGGCTGCTGCATGCCGCGACGCAAAGGACCGCGAAGAAGAGAGTTGCCAGCTGACGCATGAGAATCGCTCCGGATTCCGGCGCAATCATACCGCGCGCATGCCAGCCGTGACACCTTCGCGCCTTGCCCATCCGCCGGCGCGGTTGATAGGAACCTGCTCCAACCGGAAAGGCGCCGAACCGCTGTGTCCCAGCTTCCCAAAGGCTTCCTGGCTGAGTCGCTCAACCGCATCCAGCCTTCGTCCACCATCGCCATGTCCCAGCTGGCGCGCGAGCTGAGGGCGCAGGGTCGCGACGTTATCGGACTCGCCGCCGGGGAGCCCGATCACGACACGCCCGACAACATCAAGCAGGCCGCGATCGAGGCCATCCGCAAGGGCAAGACGAAATACACCGACGTCGAAGGCATTCCCGAGCTGCGCGCGGCGGTGGCGCTCAAGTTCAAGCGGGAGAACGGGCTCGACTATGGCCCGGCGCAGACCTTCGTGGCGCCCGGCGGCAAGATGGTCATCTATTGCGCGCTGATGGCGACGCTCAATCCGGGCGACGAGGTGGTGATCCCCGCGCCCTATTGGGTGAGCTATCCCGACATCGTGCTGCTCGCCGGTGCGCGGCCGGTCATCGCCAACACCAGCCTCGCGGACGGATTCAAGCTGAAGCCCGAAGCACTGGCGCGCGCGATCACGCCCAGGACGAAATGGCTGATCCTCAACCAGCCCTCCAACCCGTCCGGTGCCTGCTACTCGCGCGACGAGCTCAGGGCGCTGGCGGAGGTTCTCCTGAAGCATCCGCAGGTCTGGGTGCTGACCGACGACATGTACGAGCATCTCGTCTATGACGGCTTCAGGTTCGAGACCGTCGCCGCCGCCGAGCCGCGCCTTTACGAGCGCACGCTGACGATGAACGGCGTGTCCAAGGCCTACGCCATGACCGGCTGGCGCATCGGCTATTGCGGCGCGCCGGAGCCGCTCGTCAAGGCGATGGCCAAGCTGCAGTCCCAGTCGGTGTCGAGCGCCTCTTCGGTCTCGCAATGGGCGAGCGTGGAGGCGCTGACGGGGCCGCAGGACTTCATCCCGGAATTCCAGAAGATCTTCGAGGCGCGACGCGACCTTGTCGTCTCCATGCTCAACCAGGCCCGCGGCATCGAGTGCCCCAAGCCCGAGGGCGCGTTCTACGTCTATCCCGGCATTTCCAGGCTGATTGGAAAGAGAGCGCCGAATGGAAAGACGATCGAGACCGACGGCGATTTCGGCGCGGCCCTGCTCGATGCCGAAGGCGTGGCGATCGTTCCCGGTGCCGCTTTCGGCCTCTCCCCGTTCTTCCGCATCTCTTACGCAACCTCGACCGAACTCCTGGAAGAAGCCTGCCGCCGCATCCAGCGCTTCTGCGCAAGCTTGCGCTAGCGGCGGCGGGAATCGTCGGCCGCGCCACAGTCCGATTGTTCGCCAATCATCACGCCTGACGAGAACTGCACGGATGCGCGCCGGCCCCTAACCCGCGTCTTCCAGCGCATCGTGCGCCAGCGGGTCCGGATCGAGCGCGCGGCCGGACATGGCGGCGAGCCAGTCGAGGCCGGCGGCGAGCTTCACGTTCTCGCCGATCACCAGGATCGCGGGCACGCTTGAGTCCTTCGCGCGCGCGCCGAGTTCTCCCAGCGTGGTGATGCGCGAGACCTGCCTGGCGCCCGTCGCGTCGCTGACGATGGCGGCGGGTTCGCTCGCGGGCCGTCCCGCCGCGATGAGCCTGGCGGCGATCTCATCGGCGTGCGCCAGCGCCATGTAGAGCACGATGGTGGGCGAGCCGCGCGAGATTGCGCTCCAGTCGAGGGCGGGAAGCTTCCCGTCCGCGCCGTGGCCCGTCACGAACGTCACGGCGTGGTTGGTGTCGCGATGGGTTGCGGGGATGCCGGCATAGGCGAGGCCGCCGATACCCGCGGTGATGCCCGGCACCACGCGGAAGGGGATCCGCGCGCGCGCCAGCGTCAGCGCTTCCTCCGCGCCGCGGCCGAACACGAACGGATCGCCGCCCTTGAGCCTGAGCACCCGCTTGCCCTTGCGCGCCAGCGACACCAGCGTGCGCGAGATGTCCGCCTGCCTGGCCGATGTCACGCCGCGGCGCTTGCCGGCGTAGATGATCTCCGTGCCCGGCCGCGCGAAGGCGAGCAGCGTCTCGTTGACCAGCGCGTCGTAGAGGATAGTGTCCGCGCTCGCGGTGGCGTGGAGTCCCAGCGCGGTGATGAGCCCGGGATCGCCCGGTCCCGCGCCGGCAAGCCACACCCATCCCGGCTCGAAGGCGGGCAGGGCCAGCGCCTCCGCCAGCCGGACCGCGGCCAGATGCCTGGAAATGTCTTGTGTGGTGCCGGAATTCATTTCCACGTCCGTCTTACGTTGTATATCTTAACACACATTCGAGGAACGTGAAATAAGCATGCCGCGTCGCTGGCACAACCGCCGCCGGGCGGTTATATCCGCCTCCAATTCCCCGGAGATTCCATGCGTCTGGTGCTCACGGCCGCGCTGTTCCTGACCGTTTCCACGGTGGAAGCCGCACCGCCGGGCTGGGTCACGTTCAAGGACCCCGACGCAATGTTCACCGTATCGCTGCCACGCCCGCCCCGGGCGACCGCCGACTCCGTCACCAACACCGACGGCAAGCAGATCGCCATCCGCGCCTACAAGGTCGATCGCGGCGACAACATGATGCTCGTGATCGTGTCGGACTTCGCGCGCTACACCGATGCCGTTCCGTCCAAGGTCGTCGCCGGCGCGGTCGCGGGCTTGCAGAAGTCCGCCACGCTGGTGTCGCAGACCTCCGACCGGATCGGCCGCGAGCGCGGCCAGCACGTCAGCCTGACCGACAAGTCCGGCAACACCATCGACGACCGCATTTTCTTCGTGGGCGGCAGGCTCTATCAGGTGATGTACGTCACCCAGGCCAGGCCGTCTTCGGGGCTGAGGTCCGAAATGCGGCGTTATACCCGCAGCTTCCGTTTCACGCGTCATTGAGGTCCAGCAAGAATGCCCGCCAACCCCCAGCCGAACACCTACGAATACGAAACCTGCCCCCTCATCACGCCCAACGGCTTCCGCGAGTACGACGCGCGCTGGCTGTTCGGGAAGGAACTCAATCTGCTGGGCGTGCAGGCGCTGGGCCTGGGGCTGGGCACCTATTTCCACGAGCTGGGCATCGGGCCGCGTGTGGCGACGGGCCACGACTACCGTTCCTATTCGCTTTCCATCAAGCAGGCCCTGATCGTGGGCCTGATGAACGCGGGCTGCGAGGTGGTGGACGTGGGGCTTTCGACCACGCCGATGTGCTACTTCGCGCAGTTCGCGCTGGACTGTCCCGGCGTGGCGATGGTCACCGCCAGCCACAACGAAAACGGCTGGACCGGCGTGAAGATGGGCGCCGCCAGGCCGCTCACCTTCGGGCCGGACGAGATCACGCGCCTGAAGGCGATCGTGCTGGGCGAAGAGGGCAGGCCGCGCGCCGGCGGCAGCTACACGCGCGTCGGGAACTTCCGCGAACCGTATCTCCAGGGCGTCACCGGGGGTCACCGGCTCTCGCGGCCCATCAAGGTCGTGGCGGCCTGCGGCAACGGCACGGCGGGCGCCTTCGCGCCCGAAGCGCTGAAGCGCATCGGCGCCGAGGTGATCCCGATGGACGCGAACCTCGATTACACCTTCCCCAAATACAATCCCAACACCGAAGACATGCACATGCTCCACGCCATGGCGGCGGCGTTGAAGGCGAGCGGCGCGGAAGTGGCGCTGGGCTTCGACGGCGATTGCGACCGCTGCGGCGTGGTGGACGATCGCGGCGAGGAGATCTTCGCCGACAAGGTGGGCGTGCTGCTCGCGCGCGATCTCTCGGCGCGCAGCAAGGGCGCGAAATTCGTGGCCGACGTGAAGTCCACCGGCATCTTCGAGATCGATCCGGTGCTGAAGGCCAACGGCGCCACGACGGACTACTGGAAGACCGGCCATTCCTACATGAAGCGGCGCACGCACGAGCTGGGCGCGTTGGCCGGCTTCGAGAAGAGCGGGCACTATTTCTTCAACCCACCCCTCGGCCGCGGCTACGACGACGGCATCGTGGCCGGCATCGCCATCCTCGAGATGCTCGATCGCGCCGGCACGAAGAAGATGTCGAAGCTTGTCGCCGAGCTGCCCAGGACCTGGGGCTCGCCGACCATGGCGCCGTTCTGCCCGGACGACAGGAAGTACGCCGTGGTGGATGCGATCACGAAGGAGTTCGAGGGCCTCAAGGCGCGCGGGGAGAAGGTGCTGGGCCAGACCATCGTCAAGCTCGTCACCGTCAACGGCGTGCGCGTGACGCTGGAAGACGGCACCTGGGGCCTCGTCCGCGCCTCGTCCAACAAGCCCTCGCTGGTCGTGGTGGTCGAAAGCCCGGTCGCGGAAGACAGGATGCGCGCCATGTTCCAGGACATCGACGCGCGCCTCCGGAAACACCCGGAAGTCGGCGAGTACGATCAGAAGATCTGAGCTACCGGAAGCCCGGCAGCCCGAGGTTCGTGCCCAATGGGCCGGAGAGCGCCTTCCAGCGGCTGCCGCTCAACACCACCATCACGCGTTCCTTCGAGGCCAGCGCCTGCATGATGATATTGTAGAGGTGCCGGTCCGCTGCGATGGCCTCGACCTGCATCACGCGGCCCACCATGGACGGCATGTCCGGATCGGCCTGGCGGCCCGCGAAAGGATCGCGCGCCAGATCGGAATGGATCTGGAGCTTGTAGCGGGATTCGAAATCCGCGAGCGACAGCGCCGGCCGGCCCAGCGCGCGCGACTCCGCGCTGGCGCATCTGGCGAACACCGCCGCCAGGTTCCTGTCCTTGTAGCCGTGCAGCTCGCCGGCATGCAGCGCCGCCTCCAGGTCGCGCACCAGGAAGGCGAACATCACGTCCTCGCTCGTGTACCCGGCCGACATGATGGTGTCGCGCTCCTCCGCGGCCGGCGGGTCGGCGCCCATGAAAGAGACGCGGTGCAACAGCGCGAGGCTGACGGCGTAAGCGGACTCGCCGCGGGCGAAGGCGTCCGCGCCCGCGCTGCCGAACGCGCGGCCCTCGGCGGCCAGCTGCGGCGCGTTCACGCCGGCCGATGTGGGGAAGCCCTCCACGATCACCAGCACCGGCCTGGTGCGTTCGAAGGCGGAGGCGAGTGCGCTCTTGCGGGACGCGCCGGGCGGGCCCGCGTGCTTGTCCGCGGCGAGCACGAGGATCTGGTTGCCGCGCGTGAAGGTGGCGATCAGCGGCAGCGCATGGTCCTGAAGTTCCTGCACCTGCTGGTATCTGTAATAGGGACTGTGCGGATCGGCGGCGCGCGCGCCCGCTGCCAGCCCGATGCCGGCCAGCCCCGCCGCCAGCCAAGTTCCCCATCTCCCCATGGCGGCCAGCAAAGACTTTTTCGCGGCCCGGTGCAATATTGCGCCCGCACTCGCGGAGGACGCGGCATGGCCACCGAGGAATACAAGGGCGAACACGTCACCGTCGTGAGCGACGGCAAGCGCTGCATCCATTCGCGCTACTGCGTGCTGAACCTCAATCAGGTGTTCCTGCCCAATGTCGACGGGCCGTGGATCGAGCCGGACGCCGCGTCGCGCGAGGCGGTGATCGCGGTGGTGACGAAGTGCCCGTCGGGTTCGCTGCGCTTCCGCGGCGAGCGCGACACCCCGCAGGAAGGCGCGCCGACGGTCAACACCGTTCGCGTCTGGGAAAACGGCCCGCTCGCCTTCCATGCCGCGCTGAGTGTCGACGGCAATACGGAGAGCTTCCGCGCCACGCTGTGCCGCTGCGGCAAATCCTTCAACAAGCCTTATTGCGACGGCATGCATCTGAAGTCCGGCTTCCATGCCACCGGAGAACCGGAGGCGACGGAGGGCGCGGCGCTGCAGCACAAGGACGGTCCGCTCGCCGTCGCGCCCACGCTCAATGGCCCGCTTCACGTGCATGGCAATCTGGAAATCTGCACCGCCAGCGGCCATACCGTCACGCGCACGACGGAGACGTGGCTCTGCCGCTGCGGCCATTCGAAGAACAAGCCCTTCTGCGACGGCAGCCACGAAGCCGCGGGCTTCAGGGCGGACGGCGTCGCCGACGGCTAGAGCAGCGCGTCCCAGATCATCCGGCCCGCCGTGATGGCGATGAAGCCGGCGAAGAGCAGGCGCAGGCGCTTGCGGTCCATTTCATGGGCGAAATGCGCGCCCACCGGCGCCAGGAGGTAGGACGCGGGCGCGATCAGCAGCAGGCCGAGCAGGTTCACATAGCCAAGCGACCAGGGCGGCAGCCCGTAGGCCAGCCATCCGCCGATGATGGCGCCGATGGTTCCCGGAATGGAGATGATCACGCCGAAGGCCGACGCGGTGCCCACCGCGCGGTGGATCGGCACGCCGCACAGGGTCATCGCCGGCACGCCGACGGTGCCGCCGCCGATCCCCATCATGGTGGAAATGCCGCCGATGAAGGCGGGAAGGGCAAGGCCGCCCACGCCGCCCGGCAATCGATCGGCCAGCCGCCGCTCCTCGCCGCCGAACGCCAGGTGCAGCGCCACTGGCACCGCCACGCACACGAACACGATCGAAAGCGCGCGTCCGCTGGCGAGCCCGGCGAGCGCGCTGCCGATCAGCACGCCCACCAGCATTGGCGGCCACCAGCGGCGCAGCAGGTCCCAGTCCACCGCGCCCTTCCGGTTGTGCGCCGTGACGGAAGAGAACGACGTCGGGATGATGGTGGCGAGCGAGGTGCCCACCGCCACGTGCATGCGCACCGCCTCGTCGACGCCGAGCAGCGCCAGCACGTGATAGAGGATCGGCACGATCACGATGCCGCCGCCCACCCCCAGGAGGCCCGCGACCAGCCCGCCGAACACGCCCGCGATCACCAGCCCCAGAGCCAGCGTGCCGAGTTCTCCCGTGGCGAAACCGTGGATCATGCGGCCGCGCGATCCGGTGCGGCGCGCACATGCGCAAGCGCCGCGTCCAGCACGGCCAGCCCGGCGCCGGGCCGCGTGGCGTTCTCGCTCAAATGGCGGCGGAAGAGGCGCGCGCCCGGCTTGCCGTTGAACAGGCCCAGCATGTGCCGCGTCATCGCCTGCAGCGGCACGCCCTCCTCCAGCCTGCGCGCGGCATAGGCGCGGAAGGCGGCCACGCCATCGTCGAGCGCAACGGTGGTGGCGCCGAAGAAGCGCGCGTCCACCCCGGCCAGCATGGCGGGCGATTGATAGGCCGCGCGGCCGAGCATCACGCCGTCGACCTGCGAAAGATGTCTTTCAGTCTCGTCCAGCGTGGCGATGCCGCCATTGATCACGATGGTGAGCGACGGGTTCTCGCGCTTCACGCGATAGACGAGGTCGTAATCCAGCGGCGGGACTTCGCGGTTCTCCTTCGGCGACAGCCCGTCCAGCCAGGCCTTGCGGGCATGCACGATGAAGGTGTCCACGCCCGCGGCCGCGCACGCCGCGATCATGGCACGCAACGATCGTTCCGGCTCCTGGTCGTCGACCCCGAGCCGGCACTTCACCGTCACGGGAATCGAAACCGCCGCGCGCATTGCCGCCACGCATTCCGCCACCAGAGCCGGCTCGCGCATCAGGCAGGCGCCGAAGCGGCCGGATTGCACGCGGTCGGACGGGCAGCCGATATTCAGGTTGACCTCGCCGTAGCCGAATTCCGCGCCGATCCGCGCCGCCTGCGCCAGCCGCGCCGGTTCCGCGCCGCCCAGCTGCAGCGCAACCGGATGCTCCATCTCGTCGAAGCCCAGAAGCCTCGCCCGGTCGCCCCGGATCACGGCCTCCGCCGTCACCATCTCGGTGTAGAGCAGCGCCCGCGCCGTCAGCCCGCGATGCAGCGCGCGGCAGTGGCGGTCGGTCCACTCCATCATCGGCGCGACGCAGAATTTGTGGCTTAAGTGCTTCATATGACTTGTGCTTTTGGTGTTGTCCGGCCGGTGGGCGCGACGTCGCGCGCGCCCGCCCGGCTCTCCTAGGGCCATTCGCGAAGCTTGGGAAGGCGGACGAACCGGGGCGCGCCGCCGGGCCGGCAGGCGGGATGGAGATTTCCGCTTTGATTCCAGGGCCTTGAGGTGAGCGGCCAGCCCGCCTCTGCACTACGGGCCGGCCGCTCGCCCCGCCCCCGCGGAGTGCGCGGCTCTGCAACGCGCGACGCGGATTGGGTAGGGCGATGCTCGGCGGGAACGCGCAAGGCTCGCAATGACTCTTGTCAAAGCGGGTGCGGAAAATGTCGCGGTACGATGAAAAAGCGGCTCGCGGGGTTGAACCGGGCTCGCCGGGATGTCTAGTAGAGGCATGATTTCGGTCAAGACACGGCCTCCCGAAATCCGCGCCCGTCCGTTCGACGGCGAGCGCGACCCGGCCTCGCGCATCGAGAACCTCTTGTCCCGCCAGGAGCAGGAGGAGTTCCGCAAGATCGCCACCGTGCTGGAATACAGCCGTGGCGGCCACACGGTGTTCGCGGAAGGCGAGGACGCGCACTTCGTCTATTCCGTCGCCACCGGCGTGGTGCGCATCAGCCGCCATTCGGACGGCGGGCGCCGGCAGGTGCTGGCGCTGATGCTGCCGGGCGACCTGTTCGGCCTGCCCGACGCCGGCGCCTACGCGAACTGCGCGGAGGTGACCTGCCCGACCACGCTCTTCCGCGTCCCATGGGCGGAGCTGCGCGGGCTCATGGCGCGCGAGCCCGCCATGCAGCTCAGCATGCTCAACCGCGTGGCTTACGACCTCCGGGAAGCCCAGCGGCGCATCCTCATCCTCGGCCAGCAGAACACCGTGCAGCGGCTGGCCTCGCTCCTGGTCGACTTCGCGCTGCATCCGGCGTTCTACGATGCCGTGGCGTCGGAGATCGTGCTGCCGCTCACGCGGGTGGACATCGCCGATTACCTCGGCACCTCCGCCGAGACGGTGGCGCGCGGCTTTGCGCGGCTGGAAAGGGACGGGCTGGTCAAGCGCAGCGGGCCGCGCCAGGTGCGCATCTTCGACATCCGCGGGCTGCAGCAGCTCCAGACCCGCAAGCGCCGCACCGACGCCTGACGGCGTTACACCGGCTGGTCGGACGCCGCGTAGAACTTGATGCTGTCGGCGACGGAGTCGGCGACATGCTCCTTGCTGATGACGCCCACGATGTTGCCCGCGCGCGGGATGCCGGCGCTGCCCGAGACGATGGCCATGGTGGCCTTCCTGCGCCACATCCGCCCGATGACGTTGAACATCACGTCGTCGCGCCGCGTCACGGTGAAGTCGCGGCTCGCCACCTCGCCCAGCGTCACGCCCATATAGGCGCCTTCCAGCCCCTGGCGCAGCGCGGTGTTGACGCGCAGCACGCCCACGATCTGGTCGCCGCGCACGATCACGATGTGGCGCAGCCCGATGGGTTCGGCGCGCTTGAGGAAATCGTCGAAGCGCATGGAGTCGGGCAGGATCACGATGTCCTTGTCCATCACCTCCTCGGCGCGGCGCACCAGGAACATGTTGGCGTGCAGCGCCTTGGGGATGAAATGGCGCCGCGCCACCAGCTTGATGGTGTAGATGTTCTCGCGCGAAAGCATGCGGCGGATGCCGATGCTGATGGCCACCGCGATGATCATCGGCATGACGATCGCGTAGTCGAGCGTCATCTCGAATATCATGGTCACCGCGGTCATCGCCGCGCCGGTGCCGCCGCCCACCATCGCCGCCATGCCGACCATCGCGAACGCCGGAATGGAGATGTCGCCCACCGGGAAGAAGGGCTGCAGCAGCGCCCCGAACGCGCCGCCCAGCGTCGCGCCCATGAACAGCGACGGCGAGAAGATGCCGCCCGAGGATCCCGAGCCCAGGCTCAGCGACGTCGCGGCGAGCTTGGAGGCGAAGAGCAGCGCCAGGAACGGCCCGGCGGCAAGCCCGCCGAGCATCACGTCCTGGATCGTGGCGTAGCCCACGCCGTCGATCTGGTAGTGGCCCGAGAAGCGGAGATAGGCGTACATCATCGCGCCGACCAGCCCCATGCCGATGGCGTGGCGCAGATAGGGATTGGCGATGCGCTCGAACTTCTCCTCCGCGTAATGCAGGCCGCGGATGAATCCGGTGGCGCCCAAGCCGACCACCACGCCCAGCGCCGCGTACAGCAGCAGCACATAGGCCGACGAGGGATGATCGGGAATCGTGCCGACCGGCGGCACGTTGAAGGCCGGGCGTGGACCGAAGAAGATGCGCCCGATGAAGGTCGCCGTGCCGGTCGCCAGCGCCACGGGCAGGAAGGTGCGCGTGCTGAACTCCGGCATCATCAGTTCGATGGCGAAGATCACCCCGCCGATGGGCGTGTTGAAGGTCGCCGCGATGCCCGCGCCGGCGCCCGCCGCCACCAGCGTGATGCGCTGCCAGGCTTCGAGCCGTAAGAGCTGGGCGATGTTGGAGCCGAGCGAGGCGCCGATCTGGATGATCGGTCCCTCGCGGCCCACCGCCGAGCCGCTGCCGATGGCCAGCGCCGAGGCCAGCGATTTGACGACCGCCACCACGCCGCGGATGCGGCCTTCCTTGTAGAAGATGGCGTCCATCACTTCCGGCACGCCGTGGCCGCGCGCTTCCGGCGCGAAGGTCTTGACCAGGAACACCACGCCCATGCCGCCGATGACGGGCACGAGGATGATGAGCGGTCCCCAGGGCGAGGCCGGCGTGTAGAGGTTCGCGTCGTAGGAAGGCGAGAGCGTCCCGAAGAAGAGCAGGTTGTGGACGTAGGAGATCAGGACCCGGAAGAAGATGGCGCCCAGGCCCGTGACCACGCCCACGGCGACGGCGATCAGCGAAAATAAAGCGAGATTGACCGATCGCTCGGCGGCAGGCGCGTTGTCCATTGCGGGAGAGATTCCTTCTTAAGGCGTGCTTCAACCATGAAGCGGTGGCGTCTTCAATGCGTATTTTGCGCTGCATGATGCCGCCGCGCGGCGGATCGCGGCCATGGGCGCGGGCAACGATGAAATCTCGGCAATGCCGGAAATCGAATCGTCAGGCGACCCTTATATGGTCAATAATATTGACATAAATATGGCCGCGAGAGGCTTGACCGGGGTCAAACACGGCCTCAGGTCCTCCGCCAGAATGGCCCGGCATGGGAGGCGGCGGTGACGGAAAGGATTCTGACGGCGGAGAAGAAGGCCGAGCTGGCGGCGTATATCCGGCGAATCGCCTGCGGCGTGGTCTCGACCGTGGACAAAAGCGGCGCGCCCGAGGCGGCGTTCGTCTTCCTCGCCGTGACGCCGGGCCTCGAGATCGTGTTCGAGACGCTCAACACCGCCCGCAAATTCCGCAACGTCGCGCGCGATCCGCGCGTGGCGCTCGTGATCGGCTGGGAGGACGACACCTCGCTGCAGATCGAAGGCCTCGCCGGCGAGCCGGACGAATTCGCGCTCGAGGAGCTGAAGCCCGTCTACTATGAGACCTGCCCGCAGAACCGCGGGCATCTCGGCTGGCCGGGACTGACGTATCTGCGCGTCAAGCCGCGCTGGCTGCGCTTCAGCAATTACGGCGCGCGCTGGCGCGTGGAAGAGTTCACACTCTAGAAAGCAGCAGCAGGATTATCCCGCCCATCAGGCCGAGCGTCGCCACCGCGGCCGAGGCGGCGAGCGCGCACAGCACCAGGCTGTCCTCGATCAGCGCCAGCGCGAGGCCCGCGACCACCAGCGCCGGCACCACATTGGTGAGCGGCACCGGCAGCAGCATGGCCGGCCCCAGGAGGAAAATGAGAAACGCCGTGCCGAAACGCGCGCCGTCGAACATGCCGCGCCCCGCGAAGGGCAGGATGCCCTCGCAGAATTTCAGGACCGCGATGGCGCGGTCCAGCACCTGGCGCGCCACGCCCGAGCCGATGCGGCGCGAGGCGATGGAGGCCGGCAGCGCGCGGGTCTTGCCCACGAACATCAGGTCCACCGCGAGCAGGCAGATCAGCAGCCCCGCCGGAATGCACGCGCCCGGCAGCACGCCCAGGAGACCGAGCATGAAGATGAGGAGGTAGACCGCTTCGGTGTCGAGCTGCTCATGCAGCCAGCCGATGGTGGCGCCGCCTTCGGGCAGCGCGAGGCGCACGCGCTCCAGGGTGGAAATCGGCGGTGCGCCAATGGCGGACATGGCAGTCGGAGTCCCCTTGGACCCGAAAGGGACGGGCCCACGCTCGCGAGTGTGAACCCCGTCCGTTGACGCCTCATTAACCCGGGCCTACGCACTAGAACCGATGCCGGGCCCAAACACTCGACGGCGCCCGCGTTGATCTGGAACAAACCGCCTTGAGTTTGAGGGTCTTAGCCTCGTCCGGACCGATTTGAGACGAGGGCCGTGAAACACGCGATCATCTTCGCGCATCCGAAGGCGGAGAGCTTCACCGGTGCCATGGCGGCCGCGTACCGGCAGGCGGCCGAAGCGCGGGGCGACGAGGTCGCGTTCCGGGATCTCTACCGCGACGGCTTCGATCCGCGCCTCGCGGAAGACGAATTCCCCTGGTCGCCCGGGTTCAAGGTCCATGACGACGTCGCCGCGGAGCGCGAGGCGCTCGCGGGCACGGATATCTTCGCGCTGTTCTATCCGCTGTGGCTCAACGCGCCGCCCGCAATGATGAAGGGTTATCTCGAGCGCGTATTCGGGCTCGGCTTCGCCTACCGGCACGGGCGCGGCGGCAACGAACCGCTGCTCGCCGGCCGCAAGCTGATCAGCGTCACGTCGACAGGTGCGCCGACCGAATGGGTGATCCGGACCGGCGCATGGCAAGCCCTGCGCACGCTGTTCGACGCGCACTTCGCTTCGGTGTGCGGGCTGGAAGTGATGGATCATCTCCACTTCGGCGGCATCGTACCCGGCATCCGGGCCGGCGTCGTGGCGCAGTACGCCAAAAAAGTCCGGGACCGCGTCGCCACGATCCCGGCGGGCTGACTCCGCGCTCCCGCTGAGGGTGATCTCAATGCCGGCGGCGCCCGGCCAGGTATTCCCGGAAGCTGGTATAGGCCAAGGTGACGCCAAACGCGGAAAACATCGCGATGGCGAGGATGACGGTGGTCTGGTCGGCTGGCGACATGGCGAAATCCCCGATATTGCCGCCGAACTCTGTGCTTCCCGCGAAGCCCGGCATTGATCTCCGTCAAACGGCGGGCCCCTCATGGAAACGGGGGAAGCCGCGCGCTAATGTCCGGCGCGCCCCGGAATCCCGCCCGTCATGACGGTCCGCAATCTCGATGCCATCTTCCATCCCGCAAACGTCGCCCTGATCGGCGCCAGCGACCGGCCGCATTCGGTGGGCGCCGTCATCCTGGACAATCTCCGCGGCGGCGGATTTGCGGGTGCCATTTATCCGGTCAATCCGCATCATGCCGCGCTGGCGGGCCTCCCCTGCTATCCCGGCGTCGCGGGCCTGCCCGAGGCGCCCGATCTCGCCATCATCTGCACGCCGCCCGCCGCCGTGCCGGGCCTCGTCGCAGAGCTTGGCGCGCGCGGCACGCGCGGGGCGATCGTCATCACGGCGGGATTTCGCGAGGGCGGCAACGCGGCGGGGCAGGCGCTGCAGCAGGCGATGCTGGACGCAGCCAGGCCGCACCTCCTGCGCATCGTGGGGCCCAATTGCGTCGGCGTGCTCACCACGCCGTCCAGCTTGAACGCCTCGTTCGCGCCCGGCACGCCCCGGGCCGGCGGCGTGGCCTTCGTGGCGCAATCCGGCGCCATGGTGACGAGCGTGCTCGACTGGGCGACCGGCCGCGGCATCGGATTCTCGCACATGGTTTCGCTGGGCGACATGAGCGACGTCGATTTCGGCGACGTGCTCGACTATCTCGCGGGCGATGCGAACACCATGGCGATCCTGCTCTACATCGAGGCCGTCACCCAGGCGCGCAAATTCCTTTCCGCCGCGCGCGCCGCCAGCCGCCTCAAGCCCGTCATCGCCATCAAGGCCGGCCGCCAGCCCGCGGCGGCGAAGGCGGCCACGTCGCATACCGGCGCGCTGGCCGGCATGGACGCGGTCTATGACGCCGCCTTCGAGCGCGCCGGCATCCTGCGCGCTTACGACCTCGACGAGATCTTCGACGCGGTGGAGACGCTCGCCACGCACCCGCGCATCGGGGGCGACCGGCTGGTCATCGTCACCAATGGCGGCGGCGCGGGCGTGCTGGCGACGGACGCGCTGATGTCGATGGGCGGCGAGCTCGCCACGCTGTCGCCCGCGAGCGTCGAAAAGCTCGATGCGGCGCTGCCGCCGACCTGGTCGCACGGCAATCCCGTGGACATCATCGGCGATGCGGACGGCGCCCGTTACGGCCGCGCGCTGGAGGCGCTGGTCGCGGAGCCGGGCGCGGACGCGGTCCTCGTGCTCAACTGTCCGGTCGCGGTGGCGTCGGGCACGGACGCGGCGAAGGCGGTGGTGGCCGGGGCGGCCAGGCTCGGCAAGCCGGTGTTGACCAACTGGCTCGGCGCGGAAGCGGCGCGCGCGCCGCGCGCGCTGTTCGAAGCCGCCGGCATCCCGACCTACGAGACGCCCGAAAAGGCCGTGCGCGGGTTCATGCATATCGTCCGTTACCACCGCGGGCAGCGGACGCTGATGGAGGTCCCGCCGTCGCAGCCGGGGGGCTTCAGTCCCGACCTGGCGCGCGCGAAGAGCATCGTCGCGGGACATCGCGGCGAAGCCCCGGCCTGGCTCGATCCGCTCGACGTGCAGGCGCTGCTCGCATGCTACGGCATCCCCGTCCCGCGCATCGCCACGGCGGCGACGGCCAGGGAAGCCGCCCATCGCGCACAGGCGTTCGGCGCGCCCGTCGCGCTCAAGATCCTTTCACCCGACATCACCCACAAATCCGACATCGGCGGCGTGGCGCTGAGGCTCGAGGGAGCGGCGGTCGAAGCCGCGGCGGCCGCCATGCTCGTCCGCGTCCGCGAGGCCGCCCCCGGGGCCCGCCTCGACGGGTTCTACGTGCAGGAGATGATCGAGCGGCCGGGCGCCTTCGAGCTCATCATGGGCATGGCGCAGGACGCGACCTTCGGGCCGTTCCTCCTGTTCGGGCAGGGCGGCACGGCGGTGGAAGTCATCGACGACAAGGCGCTCGGCCTGCCGCCGCTCAATCTCAAGCTCGCGCACGAGATGATCGCGCGCACGCGGGTGTCGCGGCAGCTTGCCGGCTATCGCGACCACGCGCCCGTCAGGCTGGACGACGTCGCGCTGACGCTGGTCCGGCTCTCGCAGATGATCTGCGATTTCGGCGAGATCGCCGAGCTCGACATCAATCCGCTGCTCGCCGATGCGCGCGGCGTGGTCGCGCTCGACGCGCGGATCAGGATCGCGCCCGCGCGCGGCGATCCCGCCGCGCGGCTGGCGATCAAGCCTTATCCGCAGGCGCTCGAATCCGATGCCTCGGGCCCCGGTCACGAAGGCTACCGTTTCCGTCCCATCCGGCCCGAGGACGCGCCCGCCATCGCCGCCTTCGCCGCCCGCGTCACGCCGGAAGACACGCGCATGCGCTTCTTCACGCCGTTCAAGACGCTGCCGCGCACGCTGCTCGCGCGGCTGACGCAGATCGACTACGACCGCGAGATGGCGTTCGTCCTTTTCGACGAAAGGGACGCGGTCGCGGGCGTGAGCCGGCTCGCCGCCGATCCGGACGGCGTGCGCGCGGAGTTCGCGGTGATCGTGCGCAGCGACCTCAAGCACCGCGGGCTCGGGCGCCTCCTGATGGACCGGCTGATCGCCTATGCGAGGCGCCGCGGCATAGCGGAGATATTCGGCGACGTGCTGGCGGAGAACGGGGCCATGCTGGCCCTGTGCCGCGATCTCGGCTGCGCGCTGGGGACGCCGTCGGCGGGAATCGTCCGCGCGACGCTGCCGCTTGTTGGCCGCACCGCGCGCGCGTGATAAATCGCGCGTGGAGGCATGCGAATCCCATGACGTCCAGACCCCGGCAGTTCGTCGCCCTCGCGGACCAGGGCGAACTGTTCGACGTGCTCGCCGCCACGGCGGTGGACGGGATCATCGTCATCGACGAGTTCGCCCGCGTGCTCTACTACAACCCGGCCTGCCGCAAGCTCTTCCAGTACGAGGCCAGGGAAGTCACCGGCCGGAACGTCAATATGCTCATGCCGGAACCCTACCAGTCCGAGCACGACGCCTATGTCGCCCGCTACAAGAAGACCCGCGACCCGCACATCATCGGCATCGGCCGCGAAGTCACCGGGCGCCGGAAGGACGGCACGACCTTTCCCATGCTGCTGTCGGTGGGCGAGGGCCAGCTCGGCGGGCGCACGGTGTTCGTCGGCATCATCCACGACCTGACCGCGATCGACGCGCAGCGCGAGCGCGCGGTGAAGCTGCAGGGCGAGCTCGCGCACGTGGCGCGGGTGAACGCGATCGGCCAGCTTTCGTCCGCGCTCGCGCATGAGCTGAACCAGCCGCTCACCGCGATCATGAATTTCGTCAGCGCGGCGCGGCGGCGCCTCAAATCGGTTTCGGATCCGCAGGCGGAGCGCATCGCGGGCCTGCTCGACAAGACCGTGGAGCAGACCGAGCGCGCGGGCAAGATCATCCACCGCCTGCGCGCCTTCCTGGAGAAGCGGGAGGCCGACCGCCGGGCGGAGAATTTGAACGACATCGTGCGCGACGCGGCGGCGCTCGGCTTCGTCGGCTCGGCCGACGAGAACGTGAAGCTCGCGCTCGACCTGGAGGACGACGTGCCGCTCGTGGCGCTCGACCGCGTGCAGATCGAGCAGGTGCTGGTCAACCTCATCCGCAACGCCGCCGAGGCGGTGCGGAGCTGCGACACGCGCCAGGTCACGGTCTCGACCTACAAGGCCGGGCCGGGCCATGTCGAGATCGCGGTGGCCGATACGGGACCGGGGCTGGCCGAGGAAGTATCCGCGCAGCTCTTCCAGCCCTTCGTCACCACCAAGGAGAAGGGCATGGGAATCGGGCTCTCCATCAGCCGCACCATCGTGGAGGCGCATGGCGGGCGCATCTGGATGACACCCAATCCCGGCGGCGGTACCGTCTTCCGGTTTCAATTGCCCCTGGAAAGCTGAGCGATGGCGCCCCTGATCTGCGTGGTGGACGACGACGAGAGCGTGCGCGAGTCGCTGCAGGAATTGCTCGAAAGCGCGGACTATTCCGTCGAAGTCTTCGGCTCGGCCATGCGCTTTCTCGCCAGCGACACGCTCGCGCGCTGCGCCTGCCTCGTCGTGGACATCCGCATGCCGGAGATGGACGGGCTCGAGCTGCAGGAGGAGCTGGGGCGCCGGAAATTCCGCTTTCCGGTCATCATCATCACCGGCCACGGCGACGTGCCGCTGGCCGTGCGCGCCATGAAGGCGGGCGCCCGCGACTTCCTCGAAAAGCCCTTCAACGAGGACACGCTGCTCGACAGCATCCGCCGCGCGCTGGAGGCGCCGCTTGCGGGGCCGGCCGCGGCGCCCGATCCCGCCATCGCCGAGCGGATGGCGCAGCTTACCGAGCGGGAGCGGCAGGTGCTGCACCTTCTGGTGATCGGCCATCCCAACAAGGTCATCGCCCAGAAGCTCGACATCTCGTTCCGCACGGTGGAGATCCATCGCGCCAGGGTCTTCGCCAAGATGCGGGCCGGCAGCGTGGCCGAGCTGGTGCGCATGGTGCTCGCCCAGGAGTCCGCTCCGCGCGGCGCCTGAGCCGCCTCTCTACGCGTTCGCCCTTACGCGTTGCGGCGTATTTTCGGACGGTCCGCCGCGGCCCAGAATCGCCGGCCATGCAGCAGATTCCGCCGGGCGGCCAAAGCCGCGATCATTGCCATCGCATCGCGGTGATCGCGGGCGATGCGGCGGTGCGCGATTCCCTCTGCCGCCTGCTGGAGAGCTTCGACATCGCGGCGGACGGGTTCGCAACCGCGGCCGCCTATCTGGGCCATGCGCCGTCGCATTGCCTCGCGATCGCGGACGAAGATCTGGGCGCGATGTCGGGGTTCGATCTCGTCGAGGTCATGCGGCTGGGCGGCGTCGCGATTCCGGCCATCGTGCTTTCGGACGGCTGGTCGCAGCATCCACGCGGCCCGGCGGGCGGCTGCGTGACCGTCGCCAAGCCCGTGCAGGCCGATGCCCTGATCGCCGAGATCCGGAACGCGACCGCCGCCTGCGCCGGCCAGGACGATGCGTACGTGATTGCCCCTACGCGCTCTCGCGGATATTCGCCGCCGCCCGGCTAGGCGACCTTTGCGTCCGTCACTTCCGAGGATCGTCCGATGTCGAACATGGCCTTGCACAGCGCGCCCGCCGCCGCCGCAATTCCGCTCTCGGTCAACGCCATCAGCGACATCGCCGAGCGCCGCAAGATCGGCGCCGTGATCCATGTCGGCCGCGGCAAGACGATCTTCGGAGACGGCGACGAGGCCCGCTACTCGTACAAGCTCGTGGAAGGCGCCGTGCGGCTCTCCAAGATGATGCTGGACGGACGCCGCCAGATCGCGGAATTCGCGCTGCCCGGCGACATGATCGGCTTCGAGTGCGGCGAGACCTACGCGCTGACCGCCGAGGCCGTCACGCCCGTGACGCTGGTGCGCTACCAGCGCACGCACATCGAGCGCCTGGGCGACGAATTCTCCGACGTGCGCCGCGAATTGATGGCGCTGCTGCGCCGCGGCTGGACCTCGGCGCAGGCGCATCTGGTCATGCTGGGCCGCCAGACGGCCAAGGAGCGGGTCGCCGCGTTCCTGGTCGCGCTGGCCAACCATCGCGACGCGGCGAGCGAAATCGTGGCGCTGCCCATGGGCCGGCAGGACATCGCGGACTATCTCGGCCTCACCATCGAAACCGTCTGCCGCACGCTGACGGAGCTCAAGACCGGCGGCATCATTTCCGTGCCGGATCGCCACGGCGTCGTCATCCGCGACATGGACGGGCTCGAAGCCATCGCCCAGGGCTGATCCGCCGGCGCGCGCGCTGTTTCGCTCCGGCGATTGACCGGGATCAAGACACCGTCCCTCCGTTGGCGCAGATTGCCTGCGCAGCTCCGGAATGACGATCATGGCTTACGCGAAAATCCTGGCGCCGCTTTGCGGCGGCCCCGGCGACGATGTGGTGCTGGCAACGGCCTTCCTGCTGGCGAAGCCGTTCAACGCCCATGTCGAGGCGCTGTTCAGCTATCCCGATCCGCGCCAGGCCATCCCCGCGACGGATCCCATCATCTCGCCCACCATCGTCCAGGAAATCGTCGATGCCGTCGAGGCCGCGCGCAAGACGGCATCCAAGGCGGCGCGCGCCGCGCTGGCGCAGGCCGCGGGAGATGCGGGCGTGAAGATCGTGAGCAGCCCCGAACGCGGCGGCATGGTGACGGCATCCTATCGCGAACTCTGCGGCCATCTCGAGGAGACCATCCCGACGGCCGCGCAGCTGGCCGATATCGTGGTGTTCCCGCCCATGACGGGCGACGAGGAGCCCGACGCGCACGAGGCCTTCGTGCGCACGCTGACGAAGTCCGGCCGCCCCGTGGTTCTGTGCGCCGGGCGCGCGCCGAAAACGATCGGCACGAAGATCGCCGTCGGCTGGGACGGCAGGCAGGCGGCGGCCAACGCGCTGGCCGGCGCCATGCCGCTGCTGGAGGCGGGCGGCACCGTGCACATCGTCGCCGTCACCAAGGCGCCTTACGGCGGACACACGCTGGCTGAGGCGCGCGACTATCTCGCGCTGCACGGCATCCGGACGACCCAGGCCGTCGTCGAGGACACGAAAGCGTCCCCCGGCGAATTGCTGCTGCGGACCGCGAAGGCCGACGGGTGCGATCTCCTGGTCTGCGGCGGCTACGGCCACAGCCGCACGCTCGAAACCATCTTCGGCGGCGCCACGGCGTATTTGACATCGCACGCCGACATCCCGATCCTGATGGTGCATTGAGGAGGCGCTGAATGAAGGTGCTGGTCATTGCGGCCGTGGCGGCCGCGTCGCTCATGGCGAACGCCGGGGCGAACGCCGGGGCGAACGCCGCAGCGAGCGTGGCGGGCGATGCGAAGCAGGTGTCGCTTGGCCATCAGATCGCGGTGGAGGCCTGCTCGTCCTGTCATCGCGTCGAGCGGGCACAGGCGCAGCCGCAGGGTGTCCCCAATCCGGAGGAGCGCAACGCGGTCATGGCACCGAGCTTCGCCGCCATCGCCAGCGACACGCGGGACAACGACGCGTTCCTGCGCCAGGCGATCACGGCGCCGAAGCATCCCATGCGCGAGCAGGAATGGCAGAAGGCCGACCTCGATGCGGTGGTCGCCTATATCCGCTCGCTTTCCGGCCAGTCCTGGTGAGCGACGCGTCCGTCGCGAAGGCCGGCGGCGGCGGCGAATCCATTGATGCCCCATGAACGCAACCGCGCGGCGTTCATCGTCTCGAAACTTCCTGTACGTGCCGGCACTTAGCACTTCATCTGACTGGCGTGCGCGGCATCGCGCGCGCATGATCGCCGTGCAATCGCGCCTGGCGGCAATGACCATTCTTCGCGCCATATTCTGGTTTTCGCTCGTGGCGTTCCTGCTGCCGCAGGCGCCCGGCGGACGGCAGAGCGCCGACCTTGCCGGCTTGATCCGCCGCGCGGTCGTATGGGAATTCGCGCTCGCCAGGGACAAGCTCGATCACCGGATCGACGCGCCGCAATCCCGATAGCCTTCAGGACGCCGGCCGCAGGCCCGCGCGCCGGGTGTCTTTCGCTCCGGCGGTGGGCGCGTGCCGCCCGGCGAGCGCTTTGGCTTCCGCATGGAGTTGCGCGCGCAGATTCGGCGGGCCCAGCACTTCGACGTCGGCGCCGAGCCGCATGAGCTCGCGCAGGCCCTGCCGCCCCGGTTCGATCGGCATGTCGCAGGTCAGCCAGCCGTCCTCGTCCGTCCGCGCGGCAAAGGCCTCGACGCGGGCCGACACGTGGGGCGCGAGCAGCATGCGCCCGCGCGGCGACAGGCGCACCTTCGCGCGATCGCTGTAGAGCCCTTCCTCATAGGCGCGCGAGGCCGCGGCCCAGTGCGCGGCGAGATCGAACCTGCGCGGCCGCGCGAAGGGCTCGTCCAGCATCTCCGCTTCGACGATCGCCGAGGCGCGCCAGGTGAGGATGCGTTTGGCGTATTCGGCCACGAGATACCAGACGCCGCCCTTGAGCACGAGGCCGAGAGGGCCCAGCTTGCGCGGCCGCACCTCGCCGCCGCTGCGGTAGCCGGTGCGCAGGTAACGTTCGTTCCAGACGGCGCGCGCGATCTCCGGCAGGAGCTCCGAGCCCTCCGCGGCGCGGAACCAGCCCGCCGGATCGAGATGGAAGCGCTGCGCCACCTTCTCCGCGCCCGGCTGCTGGCTTGCGGGCAGGGCGGCCAGCAGCTTGAGCCGCGTGGCGGCGATGAGGTCGGCAAGCCCGAGCTCCGCCGCCGGCCCCGGCAGGCCCGCGAGGAACAACGTCTCCGCTTCCGGCTGGGTGAGGCCGGTCAGCCGCGTGCGGTAGCCGTCCATCAGCCTGAAGCCGCCGCTGCGCCCGCGCTCGGCATAGACGGGGATGCCGGCGGCGCTCAGCGCGTCGATGTCCCGGTGGATGGTGCGCACGGACACCTCGAACTCCGCGGCCAGCGCGCTCGCGCTCATGCCGCCGCGGGTCTGCAGCAGCATCAGGATGGAGAGGAGCCGGCTCGCGAGCATTTTTCGAGGCTACCGCAAATACATGACATTCGATGTCATGTTAGCCGGCCTATACCTCCCCCCGCAACCAGGGAGGCGCCGCCATGCGCATCTTGCCCGCACTGTTCGCAACCAGCCTATTCGTCGCGCCGGCCGCGCTCTTCACCGGCCCGGCCGTCGCGCAAGCCACAGGAGACACGCACGTGACCGCTCCGTCCGCCATCCACGATTTCGACTTCATCATCGGCAAGTGGAAGGTCCATCACCATCGCCTGAAGCACCGCCTCGCCGGCGACGACGAATGGGAGGATTTCGAAGGCACCTCCGAGGTGTGGAAGACGCTCAACGGCAACGGCACCTTCGACGAGAACTACATCGGCATCCCGTCGGGCGGCTATTGGGCCGACGGCATCCGCGCCTACGATCCCAAGACCGACACCTGGGCCATCTGGTGGCTCGACGCGCGCCATCCGGAAAATATCGAGACACCGGTGCGCGGCCGCTTCGAGAACGGCGTCGGCACGTTCGAGGCGCCCGATATCCAGGAAGGAAAGCACGTCATCGTGCGCTTCGTCTGGTCCGGCATCACCCGCGACAAGGCGCATTGGGAGCAGGCGTTCTCGACCGACGGCGGCAAGACCTGGGAGACCAACTGGGTGATGGATCTCACGAGGGTCAAATGACCGCGTGTTGCCCCGTCGTGGAGCTGCGCCAGTACACGCTGAAGCCCGGGCAGCGCGATGTCCTCATCGCGCTGTTCGAGGCGCGGTTCGTCGAGAGCCAGGAAGCCTGCGGCATGACGCTGATCGGCCAGTTCCGCGACCTGGACGACCCGGACCGCTTCGTGTGGCTGCGGGGCTTTCCGGACATGGAAAGCCGCGCCCGCGCGCTTGCCGCGTTCTACGGCGGGCCGGTCTGGAAGGCGCACCGCGAAGCCGCCAACGCCACCATGATCGATTCCGGCAACGTGCTGCTGCTCAGGCCGGGCAGGGGTTTCGACCTGGCGCCGCGCGGCGGCGCGCGCCCGTCCGGGACGCTGTTCGCGCATGTCTGCCGGTCGGATGCGGCGTTCGCGGCGCGTTTCGCGCGCGATCTGGCGCCGCACCTCGATCCGCTGGCGTGGCTCGTCACCGAGCCCGCGAGGAACACCTTCCCCGCGCTGCCGGTGCGCGAAGGCGAGAACGTGCTGGTGTGGTTCGGCCGTTCCGGTCCGCCGTCGGAGACCGGGCGGCCGGTCGAGAGCCTGCGCCTCGAACCGACCGCCCGCTCGCGACTGCGTTAGTCGCCTTTCGCGGGTTGCATCGGCATCGGCTGCGCCGGGGCCATCTTGCCGCCGCCGGGCGTGGGGATCTCGATCTCCACGTTCTGCATCATGCCCTGGTCCTCGTGATCGAGGATGTGGCAGTGGAGCACGAACGCGCCGATGTAGCGCTGGTAGCGGGTGCGCGCGACGATCGTGTAGACGCCCTGCGGATAGGGCGAGCCGGGCGGGGCGGCGTTCTTGATCCACAGCGTGTCCTTCCACACGCCCTTGAGCCCCGGATATTGCGGATCCGGCGGCTGGCCGGGCGCGATGCCGTAGGCATCCACGGCGCCGGGCGCGCTCACGTCCTTCCCGTTGGGATCGTAGATCGCCACGATCTGGAACGGATTGACGTGGATGTGGAACGGATGGCTGACGAAGCGCGACTGCATCGTCCATTCGTCCACGCCGCCGAGCACAAGGTGCCGGTCGATGCGGTTGGGATCGTACGGATGGGGATTGAACGGCTCCTGCGTGGGATGCTGCCAGTCGAAGGCGTCCTGCGCCACCTCGAACAGCGTGTTGTCGGGATCGGAGGTGTCGATATAGAAGGTGAGGTACTGGTTGCCCGTCACTTCGCCGGCTTCGATGTCGGGATGCGGCGTGAAGCTGGTCAGCTTGAGATTGTCCTTCAGATCCGCAACGACCGTGCCCACCACGTTCTTCGGCATGGTGCGCTTCGCCGCGCCGACCAGCTGGTTCGTCAGATACGCGCCGATGTCCTTCACATCCGCCTGGCCGCTCGCCTTGACGATGCCGAGAAGCCGCGGCGTGACGTAGCTGCGCGACACGCTCGCGGCCGGCTGCACCTGCGCGTTCACCACGCAGTAGTTCCCCGCCTGCGGAAACACCACCAGCGCATCCGCCCGGTAGCCGGGCTGCAGCACGGCGATATTCGTGCCGTGGGCCTGCGCCATGGTCAGCCCGTCCTGCGCCACCACGTGGTAGGGGATGGGGTCGCCGGTGCAGTTGGTCTGGACGTAATTGGCTTCGTCCGCCGCCAGCAGACGGTCGGTCGAAGGCGCCTGGCTCTTCAGGCGGTAGAACTGCACCTGGATGGTGTCGCGCACGCCGGCATGGATCATGCGCCAGCGCTCCACGTCGCCGGCCTTCGCCTCGAACACCGGCAGCACCAGCCCGTTGATGCTGGTGAAGCGGGCCGAGGCCGCCCAGTTGCCCGGGCCGAAGCCGTAGGGCCCGTTATAGGGCGGGCCGGAGGGCGTCTTGTCGTCGTAGAACTCGATGCCGCCGACATCGCCGGGATCGCAGACCCATTGCACCACGGTGTAGTTGCCGTTCTTGTCCGTCACCGGCTGGCCGTCCACGGTCTTGTACTTGACCTTGATGCGGCCCTGATCGTCGACGCAGGCATATTGGATCTGCTGCAGCACCAGCACGCGCTCCGTGAAGCCCTTGAGCAGCGTGTCGAGATCGCCATGCGTGGTCGGCGTGGGCACGCGATTGCCGCGGACGATGAGCGCGCCCGCCATGCCGCTGGACACCTGCAGCGCGGTCGAGCCGTGCTCGTGCGGGTGATACCAGAACGTGCCGGCCGGATGGTCGCTGGGGATGTTGTATTCGTACTGGAACGTCACGCCGGGCTGGATTTCGATGAGCACGTTGTCGCTGTTGCCCGCGGGGCTGATCCACAGCCCGTGCGAATGCATGTTGGTGGTGTTGAAGCAGTGCGGGCGATCCATGTTGACGATCACCTTGGGGCAGGACGGATCGTCCGCCGGAAGATCGTTGTGCAGCGTCATGCGCACCGTGTCGCCCGGATTGACCTCTATGGTCGGCGCCACATAGGGCGCGTTGGGGTCGTAGCCCGTGCCGACATAGGAGCGCAGGCGCACGTTGTCGGTCATCCCGGTGTTGGGATTGTAGATCTTGCTGTCGGTGTATTTGACGTGCAGGTCGAGCAGCTTCTCGCCGGGCGCCGCCGTCGTGCCGATTTCGGGCGCCGGCGCGGCAACGAGCTTGCCGCTCTTCAGCCGCCTGGACTTGCCGGCCTTCGGCGCCGGCACGGCGGACACGATCTGCGCGCGCTGGACCTCGAGCGTGGCGGGGTTCGTCACCACGCGGTCCTGTGCTTGCGCCGAGAGCGGCGACAGCGCGGCGGCCAACGCCGCGGCGTGCAGAATCTTCGTCATCCGAATCCCCCAGCTGCGGCACCGCGGCCGCGATTCCGCGAGATTTTACAAGTAACGCGCGAGATTCGGCAAATATAGATTGCTCCGTTTATTTCGCGCTCACCCGCCAGACGATGTTGCCCACGTCGTCGGCCACCAGCAGCGCGCCGGATTTGTCCACCGTCACGCCGACGGGCCGTCCATAGGCCACGCCGGTCCTGGGATCGGCCATGAAGCCCGTCAGGAAATCCTCGGGCTTGCCGGCCGGCTTTCCGTTCCTGAACGGCACATAGACAACCTGGTAGCCGGTGAAGCCGGAGCGGTTCCATGAGCCGTGCTGGCCGATGAACACCCCGCCGCGATAGCGCGCGGGGAATGCGGCCGCCGTGTAGAACACGAGGCCGATGGAAGCGGTGTGCGCGCCCAGCGCATAGTCCGGCGCGATGGCCTTGGCGACCATCGCGGGATCCTGCGGCTGCACGCGCTCGTCCACATGCTGGCCCCAATAGGACCACGGCCAGCCATAGAACGCGCCAGGCTTCACGCCGGTCATGTAATCGGGCACCAGGTCGTCGCCCAGCATGTCGCGCTCGTTGACCGCCACCCACAGAACATGCGTGGCCGGCTCCCAGCCCATGCCGTTGGGATTGCGCAGGCCCGAGGCGTAGATCTGCTTGTCCGTCCCGTCCGGATTGGCTTCCAGGATGTCCGCGCGGCCCTTCTCGCTGGCGATGCCGTTGTCGGCGATGTTGCTGCCGGAGCCCACGCTCACGAAGATCTTCTTGCCGTCCTCGCCGGCCACGATGTTGCGCGTCCAGTGATGGCCGACGGGCAGGGTCATGATCTTCTCGCCCTTGGCGTCGATGGAGGTCTCGCCGTCCTTGTAGGGGAAGCGCAGCACCGCGTCGGTGTCGGCGACGTAGAACCAGCCGTTCAGCAGCAGCATGCCGAAGGGCTGGTTGAGGCCCTTGAGGAACACGGTGCGCACATCCGGCTTGCCGTCGCCATCGGTGTCGCGCAGGAGCACGATGTCGTTGGCGCTGGGCGGGGCGGAGCCGTTCTTCTCGTCCAGCCAGTGCTCCACTGCCGTCGAAACCGAGCTGATCTCGGCCAGCGGCGGCGCGGCTTCGGCCACCAGCACGTCGCCGTTCGGCAACACATAGAGCCAGCGCGGATGCTTCAGGTCCGCCGCGAAGCGCGTCACCGTGAAGCCCTTGGGCGCCACGGGTGTCTTGTCCGCCGGCCAGGGCGCGGTCGAATTGACGTTCATCGTGGGGATGGTCTGCGCCCTGGGCGCCGGCAGCACCGGCGACGCGCCGAAATTCGTCGGGGGCGGCGCGTGCGCATCGCCGAGCGTCAGGTACCACACCACCGCGATGCCCAGGACGAGAACGGCGGCGACGATGCCGATGGCGCGCAATATCCGCATGAAATGCCCCCTTTCGACCTTCCGCCCGGCGAACCGGCGAAGCGGGAGTTTAACCCGCCGCCGTCCGCTCGCGGAAGAATTGTATCACGCGCTCCTCCGCCAGCTTGGTGGGCGAGCCGGGCTTGTCGACGAGGTTGACGGTGAGGACGGAGTGGGCGCGCCCGCCGGGCCCCGGCGCGGAGTCCTTCGGGTCGATCTCGATGGCCTCGAAGCGGCTGCCGAATTCCCGTTTCAGCATGTCGAAGCGCGCGTCGGGCACGAAGCCATCCTCGAAGAACCGCAATCCGATCATGGAGAGGTCCTCCTTCTCCATGCGCTCCTTCGCGCATTTGATCTCGGCCGGGGAGGCGTCGATCTTCCCCGCCTTGTCCTTGCCGAAAATGGGATTGGAGGGCTGGGAGAGCACCGGCGCCACCATCGCGGGCTCCGTCATCATCGCCAGCGCATAGCCTCCGGTGAAGCACATGCCCACCGCGCCCACGCCCTTGCCGCCGCAGGTGGCGTGCGCCTGCCGCGCCAGCGCCTTCAGCCAGTCCACGATCGGGCTCGACCGGTCGTTGGCCCAGACGTCGAACTCGCGTGCGATGCAGATGGTCTTGGCCATGGTGCCGAGCGCGTAGCCGATGGTGACGGGCCGCCCCGGCTCGCCGAACAGGCTCGGCAGGAACACCGTCATCCCCGCTGCGGCCACGCGGTCGGCGAAGCGGATGACCAGCGGATGCAGCCCCGGCATCTCGTGGATCACGATCACCGCCGGCCCGCTGCCGCGGCGCCAGACCTTGCGCGTCCATTTTCCGTGGTTGAAATCGAAGCCCGCGTAGTCCTTCAATGCGGCCGTGTAGTCCATCCGCGCCCCTCCATGGCTTGCGTCACACTAAGTCAGTTCGCGCGCGCGCGGGAGCCTCCTTGCCAGACGCGCCTCATGCGCTAGGCTGGCGCACCCTTCGGAGTGTCTCCCATGAAGCTCGAACTCGCCGCCGCCGCGGCGCTGGCCGCGTTGATGGCCGTCCCGTCCCAGGCCGCGGATTTCATCCACCGCAAGGCCGGGTTCTGGACCATCACCATGCACATGGACGGCGTGAAGAACATGCCCGCAAGCACCCGCATGTGCCTCGACGCCAACACCGACCAGAAGATGATGGATCACTCCATGGCGTGGCAGCCGAAGGAGTGCAGCCCGCCATCGATCCAGGGCATGGGCCCGTCGCGCACGGTCGACGTGGTGTGCCACATGGACGGCGGCGTGCAGAAGACGCACGTCGTCATGACCTTCGTGGGCGACAACGCCTATCACATGGACATCTCCACCACGAACACGCCGCCGCGCTACGGCCGCGCCGGCATGCACATGACGCAGGACGCGAAGTGGCAGGGCGCCTGCCCGGCGGATTTCAAGCCCGGCGACATGGAAGTCTCCGGCATGAAGATCAACGTGCTGAACGGTCCGGGCGGCATGTCGGGCGGCCATCTGACCAAGGCGCAGATCGAGGCCATCATCAAGGCGCACCAGCACTGATGGGCGGCACCTCGTCCGCGCCCGCCGAGCTCGCGCGGCTGCGCGAGTCCATCGACAACATCGATGCCGCGCTGGTGCACCTGCTGGCGGAACGCTTCAAATGCACCAAGGCGGTGGGCGAGTTCAAGGCGGCGCGCGGCATGCCGCCGGCCGATCCCGCGCGCGAGGCCGAGCAGATCGCGCGGCTGCGCGCGCTGGCGCAGGCGGCCAGGCTCGATCCCGATTTCGCAGAGAAGTTCCTGTCCTTTATCGTGCAGGAAGTGATCCGCCATCACGAGGCGATCAGCCGCGACGCGAAGAAATAGTCGCGGCCTTGCGAGGCGTGCCGCGCGTTACGATATTGGCGGGGACCGCACCCAGGAGACCGCAATGTCGCTGCGCATCAACGATACCGCGCCCGATTTCGAGGCCGAGACCACCGAAGGCAGGATCCGCTTCCACGACTGGATCGGGGACAAGTGGGCCGTGCTCTTCTCCCACCCCAAGGACTACACCCCCGTCTGCACCACCGAGCTGGGCTACATGGCGAAGCTCAAGCCGGAGTTCGACAGGCGCGGCGTGAAGATCATCGGGCTCTCGGTCGATCCCGTCGACCGCCATGCCGGCTGGGCGAAGGACATCGCGGAGACGCAGGGCACCGCGCCCAACTATCCCATGATCGCGGACACCGACTACAACGTCTCCAAGCTCTACAACATGCTGCCTGCCGGGGTGAGCGGCGATCCGGCCCAGCGCACGGCGGCGGACAACCAGACCGTCCGCAACGTCTTCGTCATCGGGCCGGACAGGAAGATCAAGCTGATCCTGGTCTATCCCATGACCACGGGCCGCAATTTCGACGAGGTGCTGCGGGTGATCGACTCGCTGCAGCTCACCGCCAGGCACAAGGTCGCCACGCCGGTGAACTGGAAGCAGGGCGAGGACGTGATCATCGTGCCGTCGGTCTCCGACGCGGACGCGAAGACGGCCTATCCGCAGGGCTGGAAGACGCTGAAGCCCTACCTGCGCCTCGTCTCCCAGCCGAAATAGGCACGCCATGTCGCGGGTGCCGATGCGCGGCATTGGCAAAGGCGGAAAAGCGCATCGGTCCATATGAAATGTTCAACGCCGCGCGGGCCGCAGCGGGGCCGCGCCGGGTGAGGGCGAATGAAAAAGAGTTCCGCCGGGTGCCCGGCCCGCGGCTGGAAAACCGGTCTTTGTCAAAAGCTTAGGAACTGCGCGCCCGAGCCCGGCGTTCTCATTCTCGAATTCCAAGGAGACTGAGGACGATGGACAAGGATCGCATCAAGGGTTCGGCCGATCAGGCCAAGGGTGCCGTGAAGGACGCCGCGGGCAAGATGACCGGCGACCAGAAACTGCAGGCCGAAGGCAAGGCCGACAAGCTGAAAGGCAAGGTCGAAAGCGCCGTCGGCGGCGCCAGGGACGCCATCCGCGACGCGGATCGCGACGCGCATCGCGATCGCTGAGCCAATCGCCTCGCAAAAACACCGCGAGGCCGCGCGGGATGCCCCAAGAACAGGCATCCCGCGCTTTTTTGCGCAAATTCCGGAATGACGCGGCGGGCGGACAGCCTATGCTCGCGCCATGGACCGCGAGCATCTCGACCGCTTTGGTTATTCCGTCATCCCCGGCCTGCTGCGCGCGCGCGAATGCGCGGCGCTCGCCGCGCTCTACGACGGCGACGCCCGCTTCCGCAGCCGCGTGGTGATGCAGCGCCACGGCTACGGCAGCGGCGAATACAAATACTTCGCCTATCCGCTGCCCGAACGCGTGGCCGGGCTGCGCGAGACGCTCTATCCGCCGCTCGCCGCCGTCGCCAACGACTGGAATGCGCGCCTCGGGAGCCAGGCGCGGTTCCCGCCCGCGCACCGCGCGTTTCTGAGACGCTGCCACGCCGCGGGGCAGACACGGCCCACGCCGCTCCTGCTGCGCTACCGCGAAGGCGACTACAACTGCCTGCACCAGGATCTTTACGGCGAACACGTCTTCCCGCTGCAGGTGGCGATCCTGCTGTCGCGGCCGGGCGAGGATTTCACCGGCGGCGAGTTCGTGCTCACCGAGCAGCGCCCGCGCATGCAGTCCCGCGCCGAAGTGGTGCCGCTGGGGCAGGGCGACGCGGTGGTCTTCGCGGTCAACGCGCGCCCGGTCGAAGGCGCCCGGGGCTCCTACCGCGTCCGCATGCGCCACGGCGTCAGCCGCCTGCGCACAGGCCAGCGCCACACGCTCGGCATCATCTTCCACGACGCCAAATAGCCTCACTTGCGGCGGGGGCGCGCGCCGCTATCATGTCCCCGCTGACAAATTGTCGAGGGCGCCAGGATGGATGTGGGATTTTCGCCGGCGGAAGAGCGGTTCCGCGCCGAGGTGCGGGAGTTCATCGCGGAGAGCCTGCCCAGGCTGGGCAAGACCTCGCGCCGCGAGTTCGAGACCAAGGAGGACTATCTCGCCTGGCACAAGCTGCTCTTCAGGAAGGGCTGGATCGCGCCGCACTGGCCGGTGGAATATGGCGGCACCGGCTGGAACGTGACGCAGCGTTACATCTGGGGCGAGGAGAACGCCCGCGCCGAGACGCCGGTGCTGCTGCCCTTCGGGCTCTCCATGGTGGGGCCTGTCATCTACACCTTCGGCAACGCGGCGCAGAAAAAGAAATTCCTGCCGCGCATCCTCTCCGGCGAGGACTGGTGGTGCCAGGGCTATTCCGAGCCGGGCGCCGGCTCCGACCTCGCCTCGCTCAAGACCCGCGCCGTCCGCGAGGGCGACCACTACGTCGTCAACGGCCAGAAGACCTGGACCACGCTGGCGCAGTTCGCGGACTGGATCTTCTGCCTCGTCCGTACCGATCCCAACGCCAAGCAGCAGGAAGGCATCTCGTTCCTGCTCATCGACATGAAGACGCCCGGCATCACGGTCAAGCCCATCATCGTGCTCGACGGCGCCCATGAGGTGAACGAGGTCTTCTTCGACAATGTGAAGGTGCCGGTCGAGAACCGCGTGGGCGAGGAGAACAAGGGCTGGACCTACGCCAAGTTCCTCCTGGTCAACGAGCGCTCCGGCATCGCCGGCGTCGCGCGCTCCAAGAAGGCCATCGAGCGTCTCAAGGAGATCGGCCGCGCCGAGATGCTGGACGGCAGGCCGCTGGTCTCCACGGATGGGTTCGCCCGCAAGATCGCCGAGACCGAGATCGAGCTCTCGGCCCTGGAATACACCGAGCTGCGCACGCTGGCGCAGGAGTCGAAGGGCCAGATGGCCGGGCCGGAAAGCTCCATCCTCAAGATCAAGGGCACGGAGATCCAGCAGCGCATCACCGAGCTGGTGGTCGAGGCGGTGGGCTACTACGCCTATCCCAACGACCGCTTCTTCGGCGACAACGAATACCCGCCGGGCCCCGACTACGCCTGCGGCGTCTCCGGCAACTATTTCAACATGCGCAAGACCTCGATCTTCGGCGGCTCGAACGAGATCCAGCGCAACATCATCGCCAAGGCGGTGCTGGGGTTATAGCTATAACTGTCATCCCGGACGCGGCGCAGCCGTGTTTAACCTCCCCCTTGCGGGGAGGTCGAAAAATGCGAAGCATTTTTCGGGTGGGGGGTGGTGCATAACGTCCGGCACCGCCCCCCACCCGAAGAATTTCTCGCGGTGCTCGAAATTCTTCGACCTCCCCGCAAGGGGGAGGTTCTTTTGCCCCGCTCTCGCGGGAGAGGAAGCAAGGGATCGAACATGGACTTCTCCTTCACCGAAGAACAGACGCTGTTGCGCAATTCCGTCGCCAGGTTCCTGGCGGACAATTACGGGTTCGAGACCTTCAGGAAGATCTCGCGCGCCGAGCCGGGCTGGTCACAGGCCAATTGGAAGCAGTTCGCCGAGCTCGGCCTGCTGGCGGCGCCGCTGCCGGAGGAGCATGGCGGCCTGGGCGGCGGTCCCGTCGAGACCATGGTGGTGATGGAGGAGTTCGGCAAGGCGCTCGTCGTCGAGCCCTTCGTGCAGACCGTCGTGGTGGGCGGCGGCTTCCTCAAGCGCGGCTCGGACGCGCAGAAAGCGCAATGGCTTCCGAAGATCGCCGCCGGCGAGACGGTGATCGCGTTCGCGTTCGCCGAACCGCAAGGCCGCTTCAACTACGCCGATCTGCTCACCGCCGCGAAGAAGAGCGGCAGCGGCTACACGCTTTCCGGCCAGAAGGCCGTCGTGCTGGGCGCGCCCTGGGCCGACGCGCTGATCGTCACCGCGCGCACCGCCGGCGGCCAGCGCGACGGCAAGGGCGTGAGCGTCTTCCTCGTCGACAAGAAAGCCAGGGGCGTCGCCACGCGCGACTACCCGACGGTGGACGGCCTGCGCGCGTCCGAGGTCGCTTTCGAGAATGCCCCCGCCGAACTCATCGGCGAAGCCGACGCCGGGCTCGCCCTCGTCGAGCAGGTCACGGACGAGGCCATCGCCGCGCACTGCGCCGAGGCGGTGGGCGCGATGAAGGCGCTGCTGCAGCAGACCGTGGAGTATTCCAAGACCCGCAAGCAGTTCGGCGTGCCGATCGGCAAGTTCCAGGTGCTGCAGCACCGCATGGTCGACATGTTCATGAACGCCGAGCAGTCGGCCTCGATTACCTACATGGTGACTTTGAAGCTCGACGCCGGGGAGACCGAGCGCAAGAAGGCGGCGAGCGCGGCCAAGGTCCAGATCGGCAAGGCCGGCCGTTTCGTCGGCCAGCAGGCGGTGCAGATCCACGGCGGCATGGGCATGACCGACGAGCTGGCCGCCGGCCACTACTTCAAGCGCCTCACCATGCTCGACACGCTCTACGGCAACGTCGACCACCATTTGAAACGGTACGCATCGCTGGGGTGAAGGTGGCTTCGCACTCTTGACCGTCATCCCGGCCAAGCGATGCGCCAGCATCGCGCAGAGCCGGGACCCATGGCGACGCTCGTCCCGATGGGTCCCGGATCGCGCTGTCGCGCGTCCGGGATGACAGGTTTGATAGTACAAGCCATTGATTCCGTTATTAAACAAAAATTCCTACGGCAGCTTGACAATCAGAAATAGAAGAAATATGTTCACCGTGTATTCTATCTCAGGTTGAGAGCCATGATCGCGCGATGACGCCGCGAGGACAGACAGGGCAAGGGGTGCGAACTCGCGCGCATCCGGGTGTCCGGCGAAAGGCGAACCCGCTTCCGAACGCGGAAGATGTCACGGGACGACGCGCGCCGGAGGCCCAAAGCCCGTGGACAGTGAGACGACAGTGCGCACCACCTCGCGGGCCCGACGGCCGCATCCGGTCCGCCGCTCTCGTCACATCCGAAAAGGCAGCGCCGGACGCGGTCGCTGCCTTTTGCGTTTGGGGACGTTGCTTACGCCGCGCCGCGCTCCGTGGCGCCGGCGGCGCGCTCCTTCGGCAGGAACACCGTCACGGTCGTGCCGGTGCCGAGTTCGCTTTCGAGCGCCACCTCGCCGTCATGGGCTTCCGCGAAGCCCTTGACGATGGCGAGCCCCAGCCCGGTGCCCTTGTCCGCCGTGGTCACGTCGTGGCGGCCGTGGCCGAAGCGCCCGAACACGTGCGGCTGGTCTTCCGGCGCGATGCCGATGCCGGTGTCGGTGACGCCGAGCGCGATGCGCCCGTCCGGCTCGCTGCGCGCGAACGCCGTCACGCAGCCGCCGGGCTGGGTGTACTTGATGGCGTTGGACAGGAGGTTGCCGGCGATCTGGCGCAGGCCGCGCTCGTCGGCGCGCACCATCATCGGCCCCGCCGCGAAGCTCCGGGTGAGCGAGATGCCGCGCGCCGAAGCCGCGGGCTCGTGCTCGGCCACCGCTTCGGCCATGAGATGGGCCAGGCTGAACTCGCTCTCGCGCAGGTAGAGCTTGCCGCCTTCGATCTTGGCGAGGTCGAGCAGGTCGTCGATCAGTGACAGGAGATTGCGCCCCGAATCGTGGATGATGGTGGCGTATTCGGCGTATTTCTCCGGCGTGGCGCGGAAGCCGGTGTTCTGCATCAGCTCGGAGAAGCCGAGGATGGCGTTCATCGGGGTGCGCAGCTCGTGGTTCATGTGGGAGAGGAACTGGGATTTCACCCGTCCCGCCGACGCCGCGCGCTCGCGCTCGCGGTCGGAATCCGCCTTGGCGCGCTGAAGGCCGTCCACCATCTCCGTCCGCTCGTGCTCCAGCGTCAGCATCTTGGTCATCGCGGCGTGCAGCGCCACCAGCTGGCCGGCCATCAGCATGATGAACACCGCCGCCAGCCAGGCCAGCGTGTGATCGAGCGGATCGGGCGATAGCGCCGGCGGCACCACGATGAACACCGCGTGCACCGCGAAGGTGTTGAGCGCCGACGCCGGATGCACCGCGCTGAGCGCGATCGATCCCGCCAGCGAGCAGGCGAGGATCAGGATCAGCATCATGTGATCCACCGGCTCGCCGGGCGCCCACAGGAACACGCTCATCGAGCACCAGGAGAGCAGGAACAGGACGTTCAGCGCGAGGTAGGTCCTGGAATAGGAACGCAACGCCGCGAGCGATTCCTTCGGCCGCGCGGCCAGCCTGCGCCCCACGAACTGGAGGAACAGGCAGATCACCGTCAGCGACGCCCACCAGGTCAGGCGGACATCGCGCGCCACCCACGGCTCGCAGGCCTCGGCGATGAAGAATCCCCCCACGGGAATGAGCAGCGCCGAATAGCGCGTGCTCTGCTCGTAGAGGCTCATCTGGGCGGCCAGCAGCCACTTGCCGGACTCCGCGGGATGGACCGAGCGGAACACCGCGCGCGCGCCGTCGCGCACGCCCTGCCAGCCGCGCGCCACAAGGGCGGCGCTGTCGCTTCCGATCGTTCCGGCGCTGGCCAATCCCGGCTCCGCCAATGCGTCTCGTGCATTCTGGCAAGAATCGATTAAGGCTTGATTTAGTGCCGGCGCCGCGAGGTGCTACAAATGTCCCGAATTGGGAATTGCCAGCTGAAACCGGAGGTCTGAATGTCCGCGCTCCTGTTCGAGAAGTCCGGCGCCGTCGTCACGCTCACGCTCAACCGGCCGGACGCGCGCAATCCGCTGGGCGAGGAGGGAGACGGCGATCTGTTCGCCGACGCCGCGGCCCGCATCAACGCCGACCGCGAGCTGCGCTGCGTGATCCTCACCGGCGCGGGCAAGGCGTTCTCCGCCGGCGGCAACCTCAAATCCATGCGCGAGCGCAGCGGCACCTTCTCCGGCGTGGGCGTGCATATCCGCGAGCGCTATCGCAACGGCATCCACCGGCTGGTGCGCGCGCTATGGACCATCGAGCTTCCCATGATCGCGGCGGTGAACGGCCCGGCCATCGGGCTCGGCAACGACGTGGCGTGCCTGGCCGACCTGCGCATCGCCGCCGAGGGCGCGATCTTCGGCGCCACCTTCCTCAAGATCGGCCTGGTGCCGGGCGACGGCGGCGCCTGGATCCTGCCGCGCACCATCGGCCATGCCCGCGCCGCCGAGCTGTTCTTCACCGGCGACACCATCGACGCCGCCACCGCTTTGTCATGGGGCCTGGTCAGCCGCGTCGTCCCCGGCGACAGGCTGATGGACGAAGCCCGCGCGCTGGCCGCGCGCATCTGCCGCCAGCCGCCCGACGTGCTGCGCATGACCAAGAAGCTGATGCGCGAGGGCCAGAACGTGAGCTTCGACACCATCATGGAGATGAGCGCGGCCATCCAGGCGCTGGCTCATCTCACCGCCGATCATCGCGAGGCCGTGAGCGCGTTCTTCGAGAAGCGCGAGGCGAGCTACCGGGGAGAGTAAACATTTAATATCCGTTTACGGACCGTTCAGCTTGCCCTGCCATTGTTGCGTCCATGTACCGGGTGGTGGACTGCATAGTCGAGCAGCACGATCTGCGGCTGGTCGCGCTGGCGGCATTCCTGTGCGTGCTCGCCTGCTGGAGCGGCGTGACGCTTGCCTCGCGCGCGCGCGTCAGCGTGGGCCGGCTGCGGTTGCTGTGGATATGCGCCGCCGGCACCGTGTTCGGCACCGGCGTATGGGCGACCCATTTCGTCGCCATGCTCGCCTACCAAAGCGGAGTGCAGATCGGCTACGACCTCTATTGGACGGTCGCATCGATCCTCGTCGCGGACGTCATCTCGATCGCCGGCTTCGCGGTGGTGCTCAGGCCCGGCTTGGCGCCCCATGGCGGGGTGCTGCTCGGCATCGCGGTATCGGCGATGCACTTCACCGGCATGCGGGCCGTCGAGGGGCCGTTCGTCCTGAGCTGGAGTCTCGACTATGTCGTGGCCTCGTTGCTCCTGAGCGTGAGCATCGCGGCGCTTGCGGCGATCGTCGGTGTGACGATCCGCAATATCTGGGGCCGCGCCGGAGCCGCGGCACTCCTGGCGCTGGCAATCATTTCGCTGCATTTCACCGCCATGGCGGCCGTGGTCCTCGTGCCCAACCCGCACGTGGCCTACGACTCGACCGTATTGGCGCCGGCGTCCCTGGCAATGGCCGTGGCGGCGGCAGCGCTGTTGATCGTGGTGCTCGGCCTGATCGCGGCGCTCCTCGACAATCACCTCGCTCACCGCCGCATCGACGAAGCGGAGCGCCTGCGCGCCCATATCGCGCAGCTCGAGGCCACCCAGCGCTCGCTGCAACAGACTTCGAGGGACTTGACGGACGCTCTCGCCAAAGCCGCCGCCGCGAGCGAGGCCAAATCGGCTTTCCTCGCGGCGATGAGCCACGAATTGCGGACGCCGCTGAACGCCGTCATCGGGTTCTCGGACCTGATCCTCTCGGAGACTTTCGGTCCGCTGGGCAATGCACACTATCGGGACTATCTCGCCGACATCAACCGCAGCGGCGTCCACCTGCTGGAGCTCGTCAATACCGTGCTCGATCTGTCGCGCCTCGATGCCGGCGAGATGTTGCTCAACGAGGAAGCAGGATCGCTGCGGGCGGTCCTTGAGGATGCGCTGCGCGCTATCGCGGCGCAGGCGGAAAAGGCGCAGCTCAACGTGATCGTGGAGGCCGCGGACGGCATGCCCGGCGTCCGCATGGATCCGAAGCGCATGAGGCAGGTATTGACCGGCATCCTCTCCAACGCCGTGAAGTTCACGCCGCCGCCGGGCTGCATCCGCGTGACGCTCGACTGCCCGGACGGTCCCCGCATCGTCATCTCCGACACGGGGATCGGAATCGCCGAAGCGGACATTCCCCGCGCCTTCGAACGCTTCGGCCAGGTCGACAGCCGCCTGTCGCGCAAATTCGAGGGCACCGGGCTCGGGCTTCCGCTCGCCAAGCAGCTGGTCGAACTTCACGGAGGCACGCTCGCCCTGGAGTCGCAGGCCGGCGCCGGCACGAAAGTGACGATCTGCCTGCCCGCCACGCGGCTGGCTGCGATGCCGGCTTCCGCGCCGCCGCCGGCGCGCCTTGCACCGGCCGCGTGACCGGACGCGTGCGGCTCACGACGCCGTGCGCAGCCGCGGGAGATGCAATGCCCGCTCTTCCGGCAGCGTCACCGTCACGGTCGTGCCGCGTCCGACGCGGCTTTCGAGGCTCACGCTGCCGCCATGGGCCTCGATGAGTCCCTTGACGATGGGAAGGCCGAGCCCCGTGCCCTTGTCATGCGTCACCACGTCGTGGCGGCCCTGGCCGAAATTCTGGAACACCTTCTCCTGGTCCTCCGGCGCGATGCCGACGCCGGTGTCGGCGACGCCGAACGCGACGCTCCCGCCGCCGGCATTCCGCGCGAAGCACAGGACCTCGCCGCCCGGCGGGGTGAACTTGACGGCGTTGTAGAGCAGGTTGAGCAGCACCTGCTTCAGCGCCCGCTCGTCGGCGCGGACGGGCGGCACGTCCTGCCCGATGTCGGTGCGCAGCGCGAGCGCTCCCTCCCGCGCCTTCACCTCCATCAGCGGCATGCAATCGGCGATCAGATTCCCGAGATCGACCTCGCTCTCGCGCAGCTTGAGGCCGCCGGCCTCGATGCGGGCGAGGTCGAGGATGTCGTTGATCAGCGCCAGCAGGTGGCGGCCGGACTGGTGGATGATCCGCGCATATTCCCCATGCCGGGCCGCGGAGGCCATGCCGGAAAAGATCGTCTCGGAGAATCCCAGGATGGCGTTGAGCGGCGTGCGCAGCTCGTGGCTCATGTTCGCTAGGAACTCGCTCTTGGCGCGGCTGGCGGCTTCCGCCCGCTCGCGCGCCCGGTCGGACTCCGCCTTGGAGCTCGCCAGGGCGGCGAAAAGACCGTCCTTGTCGTCGCGCAGCACCAGCATGTCGCGAGCCATGGTGTAGAGGTGCGTCGACATCCAGGCGCAGTAGCCGACATAGAGCACGACCAGCGCCGCCAGCCCGTCATACTCGAGGCCGCCCTCGTGCAGCGGCAGCACGAACAGGAAGGTGCCGTAGACGGCATAACCGATGACGGTGAGATGCCGGCTCGCGCCCACCAGCGCGGAATTGCCCGACAGCGTGCAGCCCACGATCAGCATCACCAAGAGATGGTTCAGCGCATCGCCGTGCCGCCAGAAAAGGATGCCCTGCGACGCCCAGACCAGCGCGAAGAGCAGGTAGGCGAAGGCGGCCCATGTGATCCACCGCGGATCGTCCGCTCCGCGATCCAGCCGCAGAAATCTTGCCGCGACGTAACCCAGCGGCAGCCCGCCCAGCGTCAGCATCGTCCACCAGGCGATCAGCAGGCGCGGGCTCACCCATTTGGCGAACATCACGCAGATGATCGCCCCGAAAACGGGCATCAGCCACCAGTTGGGCGCGAGGATGCGCAGCGCCAGCCTGAGCTGGTCGAGTGCGAGCCTGTCGCCCTCCGCATGCGTTGCCCGAAACGCGTCAGCCATGTCCGTCCCCGGCCCCGCCCCCGCGGAAAGGATCGACTATGGCGGCGCAGGGTTAAGGCGCCGTTGCCCGTCAGGGTAACCGGCGTGTTAACGGGATTGCCGCGCGGGCAAGGGCCGGTCTAGCCTCGCCGTGGCGCTATCGAGACAGGAGAACGGCATGGCCATCGGCGTGGTAGCAACGCTCAAGGTTGCAGAAGGCAGGGGCGGGGATTTCGAAGCGGTGTTCCGCGAGCTTGCGGCGCAGGTGAAGGCGAACGAGCCCGGCAACCAGCTCTACCGGGTGTTCAAGTCGCGCAAGGACGCGGACACCTACATCGTGATGGAGATCTATGCCGACCAGGCCGCGCTCGAGGCGCATGGCAAGTCGGGCCATTTCCGCGCCGCCGGCCCAAGAATCGCCCCCACGCTGGACGGCCGGCCGGACGTCCAGTACTTCGACGAAATCTGAGCCATGGACCTGAGCTTCTCGAAAGAAGACCTCGCGTTCCGCGACGAGGTCCGCCGCTTCATCGACGAGAACTACGACGATGAGCTGCGCGCCAGGAACGCGCAGTCCAAGAACGGCTATCTCGACAAGGACGGGATGCTGAAATGGCAGCGCGCGCTCTACCGCAGGGGCTGGGCCGCGCCGCACTGGCCGGTGGAATATGGCGGCGCGGGCTTCACGCCGGCGCAGAAATACATCTTCGACCTGGAGATGAGCGCGGCCGGCACGCCCACCATGTCGCCGATGGGATTGCGCATGGTGGCGCCGGTCATCATGGCGTTCGGCAGCGAGGCGCAGAAGAGGCAGCATCTGCCGCCGATCCTGGCGAGCGAGATCTGGTGGTGCCAGGGCTATTCCGAGCCGGGCTCCGGCTCCGACCTCGCCTCTCTGCAGATGAAATGCGAGGACAAGGGCGACCACTACCTCCTCAACGGCTCGAAGATCTGGACCACCCATGCGCAATGGGCGGACTGGATGTTCAACCTCGTGCGCACGAGGCAGACGGCAAAGCCCCAGGAAGGGATCAGCTTCCTGCTCGTGGACATGACGACGCCCGGCATCGCGGTCGAGCCCCTGGTCACGCTGGACGTGCCGGTGGCCGGCCAGCAGGAGATCAACCAGGTCTTCTACACCGACGTGCGCGTGCCCAAGGAGAACCGCATCGGCGAGGAGAACAAGGGCTGGACCTATGCCAAATACCTGCTCGAATTCGAGCGCGGCAACGCCTATGGCCCCGGCCTCCGGCGCGCGCTCGGCAAGGTGAAGAAGTTCGCGGCCCAGACCGGCGCCGGCGGAGCGGCGCTTCTCGACGATGCGAATTTCCGCGCGCGGCTGGACGCGCTGGAGATCGAGATCTCCTCGATGGAGTTCTTCGAGCTGCGCATGTTCTCCGCCATGAGCGCGGGCCAGCGGCCGGGCGCGGAATCCTCCATGCTCAAGTGCAAAGGCACGGAGCTTCAGCAGGCGATCAGCGAATTGTCGGTGGAGACGGTGGGCTACTACGCCATGCCCTTCGTCCAGGATACCTGGTCGCGGGCCAACGCGCCGCGTCCCGGCCCCGACTATGCCGCGCCCGTCGCGCCGTACTACTTCAACCTGCGCAAGGCCTCGATCTACGCCGGCTCCAACGAGATCCAGCGCAACATCATGGCGAAAGCGGTGCTGGGGCTGTGATTGACGGATGACCCCACATTTCGTATTGTGGGGTCATGGCCGACGTGAAGATCCGCAAGCTGCCCGATTGGGTGGTCGATCGCTACAAGCGCAGCGCCAAGGCTGCGGGCCGTAGCCTGGAGGAAGAGCTGCGCCTGTTCCTCACCGAGGCTTCGCAGGCCAAGTGGCGTTACTGGATCGGGCGTATAGACGAAATGCACGAAGGCTGGAGCAAGCGAAGCACCAAGATGCCGAATATGGTGCTGGAAGAGCGCGAAGAGCGCGAACGCAAAGGCCGATAGTGGCTGCCGGCGGCACTTTCGTGGTCGATGCCAGCGTGGTGGCGGAGATCCTGCTTGGCGGACCTGGGAAGCTCAGGGCGCGAAGCTTCCTTTTGGAAGCGCCTGCGCCGGACGGATTCATCGCGCCCAGGATCGTTGTCGCGGAAGTCGCCGCTGCGATCACGCGCGCCGTGCGGCACGGCGCGCTCAAGCCGCAAGAAGCGCGGGCTGCGTATGCCACATGGATGCAGATGCTGGACGACCGCGCAATCCGCATCGTGCCCGACGACGATCTGCTCCGGCCCGCGTTCGATCTCTCGCTCAGTCTGCATCATCCCTTGCATGACTGCATCTATGTCGCGCTGGCCCGGTCGGAGTCCGCGGGCATCGCGATGTGCGACGCGGTGCTGGCGCGGAAGTGCCGCGCGCTCGGGATCGCCAGCGAAACGATTGCGGTCTGACCGCGCTAAGCCGCCTGCGCGGCCAGCCTGGCCGCCGGGAACGTCGCCGTCATCGTCGTGCCCTTGCCGGGCGCGCTCGCGATCTCGAGGTCGCCGCCGTGCAGGCGGGCGAGGGAGCGCGAGATGGGAAGGCCCAGCCCCGTGCCCTGGTGCTTGCGGGCGAGCTGGGAGTCGACCTGGCCGAAGGGTGCCAGCGCCACGGCGATGTCCGCCGCGCTCATGCCGATGCCGGTATCGCTGACGGAAAGCCAGAGCCGGCGGGCGTCCGCGCCCGCGGCCAGCGTCACGCGCCCGCCTTCCGGCGTGAACTTCACGGCGTTGCTCAGCAGATTGAGCAGGATCTGCTTCACCGCCCGCGCGTCCGCGCGCAGCGCCGGCAGGTTGGGCGGAATCCGCGCATCCAGCGTCACGCCGCCTTCCGCCGCCCTGGTCTTCACCAGCGTCAGGCATTGCTCGGCGAGTTCGCCCAGGCAGATGTCGGTCTCGCGCAGGTCGAGCTTGCCGGCTTCCAGCTTGGCGAGATCGAGCACGTCGTTGATCAGGTCCAGAAGGTGCTCGCCGCTCCTGTGGATGTCGCGGGCATATTCCACGTATTTCGGATTGCCGACCGCGCCGAACATGCCCGCGGTGATCACCTCGGAGAATCCGAGGATCGCGTTCAGCGGCGTGCGCAGCTCGTGGCTCATGTTGGCCAGGAACTCGGTCTTGGCGCGGTTGGCGAATTCCGCCGCTTCCTTGCTCTTGACCAGCTCGGCCTCCGCTTCCTTGCGCGCGGTGATGTCCGTGAGCCAGGAGAGCGAAGCGGGCTTGCCGTCCCAGTTGACCAGCGTCGCCAGCGTGTCGACCCAGGCGATCGAGCCGTCGCGCCGCATGAGCCGAAGCTCGTAATGCGACTGCACTTCCTCGCCGGCGGTGCGCGCGCGGATGCGCTCCAGCACCATGGCCTGGTCGTCGGGATGGATGGAATTGTTCAGCGCTTCGCGGCCGAGGGAATAGAGCTCCCTGGCGCCGTCGTAGCCGAGGAGCTTGGCATAGCCGTCGTTGAGGTAGAGCACCTCGTCGCTGGTGCGCACCACGATGCCCTGCAGCGAGCCCTCGACCACGCGGCGCATCTGGCGCTCCGAGCGGCGCGCGACCGCGGCCTCGTCGGGGACGAGCGAGACGCATACCTCGCCGTTCGCGCCGCGGAACGTGCCGTGGGTGACGAACAGCTTGCCGTTGGCGCGCAGGAAGCGCAGGCGGACGGTGATCTCCTCGCCGGGGACGTCGCGCGCGAAATGCAGCGCCCCGAACAGCGCGGCGCGGTCGTCGATATGGACGCGGGAGGCGAGCGGCTCGCCTGCCGCGAGCGTGCGCGCCATCGCTTCCGCGTCCGGGCTCACCCGGAGCGAAACGATCTCGCTCCCGTCGCCGAGAACGATGTCGACACGGCGTTCGCCGCCCATTTCGGCCGCCACGATCTCCCCCGTTGAGCCGGTTGCCCAGTCTACGTGCCGTGCCTTAACGGGCCTTTACCGCCCACAATTGCCCCCAATGCCGCCCTCTCGCGGGCCCAATGCGGGTCCGGGCTTTGGGCGCTGGCTTTTCCGGCAGATCGATTGCCAAACGGGTGGCGAAGGCACCCCCTGACCGGGACGACAAGTTCCTTCGGCTGGGACTGACCGGGTTTTACGGCGCGACGGGCGTGTCCTTCATGCGCTCGAAGAGGTGCGCGCCGTGTTCGCCGCCCATGGTGAAGTGCTTGGCGCCGGTGAAGTCGCCGATCTTCGGCCAGTACTCCGCCACCGTGTCCGCGGTGGCGCCGTGGCCGAGATTGACGCCGGTGGACTCCACGATCTGCGCCGAGGAGAACACGCCCGCGCCCGCGGAGATGATCACGCCGGTGGGCGCGTCCTGGCTCGCCAGGAACACCACCGCCGGCGTGACGTATTCCGGCTTCAGCGCTTCCAGCATCTGCGGTGGCATCAGGTTCTCGGTCATGCGCGTGCCGGCGACCGGGCAGATGGCGTTGACCTTGATGTTGTCCTTGGCGCCCTCGAGCTTGAGCGTGTTCATGAAACCCACCAGCCCGAGCTTGGCGGTGGCGTAGTTGGTCTGGCCGAAATTGCCGTAGAGGCCGGTCGACGAGGTGGTCACCACGATGCGGCCGTATTGCTGCTGCTTCATGATCTCCCACAGCGCCTTGGCGGGCTTGACCGTGCCCATCACATGCACCTGCATGACGGCGTCGAAATCCCTGAGCTCCATCTTGGAGAAGCTCTTGTCGCGCAGGATGCCGGCATTGGCGATCAGCACGTCGACGCGGCCCCACGCATCCATGGTCTGCTTGACGAGATGGGCCACGCCCGCGTCGTCGGTGACGGAGGCGCCGTTGGCCATGGCCGTGCCGCCGGCCGCCGCGATCTCCTTGACCACCGCCTCGGCGGCGGCGGAGTTGCCGCCCGTGCCGTCGACCGCGCCGCCCAGATCGTTGACCACGACCCTGGCGCCGCGCCGCGCGAACTCCAGCGCATGGCAGCGGCCGAGCCCGCCGCCCGCGCCGGTGACGATGACGACCTTGCCGTCGAACCGGATGGTCATGAGGAACTCCCTTCGGATTTCAGATGGAATTTCAGCCGGCGAGAGTGATGGCGGAGGAGTTACGCGCGGTCAAGCGGGTCCAGCGTCGTGGCCGTCGTCGGGCGGTTTGCGCAGCACGAATATCGATGTCCAGACGGCGCCGAGTAGCGGCGGATAGTAGAGGACTGCGGGGCTGGCCAGGGCATCCCAAGATGTAACGGCACTGATCAGAAACAAGACAAGAAACGGGGGAAGAGCAAGCACAAAGTAACCGCGCAGCATGTGCTCAGCGAAGGCGCCGGCGGTTTTTCGGGACGTTCGCGCTGGAAGGAGCAGGTTCGCAAGCTTGCGCATCATGCCGCGAGCTTTCCGTTCGCCTGCGCCCGGAGCGCGGTCCATTTTTTGACAGCATTGCTCGCCGGCCGCTCGATGACCGTGAAAATCACCCACCCCCACACCACCGCGCCCGCCAGCACCAGGAATGGCACCGTCCAGTGCCAGACGGGCTGCCAGTCCGCCCATGTGCGGCCGAACACGATGGCATGCGGATCGGGCAGCCAGTGCAGCTGTGCGTGACGAGCGAGCTGCAGCACCACCAGCTGGCCGATATAGACCGCGTAGGAGATCTCGCCGAGGAACAGCATCGGCCGCGTCTGCAACAGGCGCGCGAGGAAGCCGCGGTCGAAGGCAAGCGCGAAGATGAGCGCCATCATCGCCAGCGCCGCGCACACGTCGTAGGGCGTGCGCGCCCAGCCGGTGTCGTAGAGGGCCAGCGCAAGCCCGCCCAGCGCGAGGACCTGGAGCACGGAGAACGCATTGTCCGGCAGCGCATCGGCGCCCGGCTTGACCCTCTGGAAGACGACGGCGAGCCCCACGCCGACGGCGAAATCCGCCATGCCGCGGAACATGCCGTTGTGGAAGGTGAGATCGAGCCCGTAGCCGGTGTTCGCGAGCCACACGAGCCCCGCGATCCCGCCCGCGACCAGCGCCAGCGCGCCCAGCAGCCGCCCGCGCACCGCCACGAAGAGATAGAACGGCAGCAGCAGGCAAAGCAGCCATTCCACGCTGACGAACCACGAGGCGCCGTTCCACGACAGATAGGGCAGCGTGTTCCAGCCCTGCACCAGGAACACGCTCGCCAGGAAGCCCTGCCAGCCCAGCGCCGGATGATAGGGCTCGTCATAGATCGAGACGTAGCCGTAATGCGCGGCAACGGCGCGCAGCACCACCACCATCGCGGCCATCGTCAGCAGCATGGCCAGGTGCAGCGGATAGAGCCGCGCGAGCCGCGCCTTCAGGAACGGCGGATAGGCCTTGCCCTCCCAGAACGCCATGACGCGCGCGCCATAGACATAGGTGAGCACGAAGCCGGACAGCGCGAAGAAGAACTCCACCCATTCGTAGCCGCGGCCCACCGGCAAATCGAACCACTTCGCCCCGCGATAGCCGTGCCCCTCGCAGAAGTGGAACAGCACCAGGATCATCGGCGGAATGGCCCGCGCCCCCATCAGAGCGCGGATTTCGGGAGGGCGGGCGGTGGGCATCGGCTTATTCGGTTTTCGGGGAAGCGCGAGGGCGGAATCACCGGGCACTTATCGCACGCCGCCAAGCCTCGCGTCACGATACCTTCGCAGTTGCAATGTTTACTTCGGTGCGTGAGTCAAGGCAAAGTATTGGGGCGGACATTTGGCCGCTATTATTTATAAAGAGGGTCATAATATGGCGACGACGATTGAAGCCGGCGCGGTTGGCCAGCAGACGCTCTCATTCAGCGACAATTACACGCTGGAAAGCACCGGAAGCATCACCGACGAGTCTTCGACCGCCATGCTGTTGAACAGCGGAGAATGCGTGATCTCCGTCTTCGGCGGCATCTACGGCCAGAATGGCATTGCCGAGTCGAACACCGGCACGGGTGCCAGCACGGTCTATGTCGGCGCTTCGGGAATCGTGAGCGGCCTGATCGATTACGGCATCGTTCTCTTCGACGACCAGAACTTCGTGACCAACGACGGCACCGTGCAGGGCGCCATTCACGGCATCGAACTCGAGGGCGACCAGGAAATGGTGGCCAACAACGGCCGGGTCTCGGGCGGCTATTGGGCCATCGTGCTCGCGGGGGCCCAGGGTGCCGTGACCAACACCGGGACGATCACGGGCGGAGATGGCGTGGAATTCGGGGGCGGCTCGACGGCTACGACCGACCGGCTGGAAAACACCGGCACGATCATGGGAAACGACTCCAATCCCGAAAGCAATCCCGACAGATCCAGCAGCTATGGCGTCGCCGACGAGAACCACTCCGGCAATTTCGTCGCGGACAATAGCGGCACCATCGCAGGCGACCGGGGCATCGTCTTCGAGGGCGCCAGCGGCCTTGTCGACTCCCTCACCAATTCCGGCACCATCGATGGCCGCGGCGTCTACGCGGTCGAAGAGGAAGGCGGCGCCCCGGCCGGCGGCGCGGCGTTGCAGGTCGTCAACAGCGGCATCATCTCCTCGGCTCAGGCCGCGATCGGCTTCGGCGCCGAAAGCGCCGGCAATACGCTGGACAACAGCGGCACGATCATCGGCAACATCGTCTCCGATTCGACCTCGACGCTCGCGATCGCCAATTCGGGCCACATCGCCGGCAACATCGATTTTGGCGGCGGCGACGACAGCTATGACGGAACGCTCGGAGATATCACGGGCTGGATTCGCGGCGGCGGCGGCGAGGACACCCTGACAGGCGGCGCCGGCAACGATCGCTTCGACATGGCGTCCAATTTCGACGCCGGTGACAGGATCGACGGAGGCGCGGGCCGGAACACGCTGTCGCTGGATGGCGACTATTACAGCACCGGGCTCGTGCTGGGCGCCGATACGCTCACCAATGTCGAGAGGATCGTGCTCGCGGACGGCTTCGGCTACCGGATCACCACGGACGATGCCAACGTGGCGGCGGGTGCCACGCTGACGGTCGACGCTTCGGCGCTGACCGGCGTCAACCTCCTGAACTTCAACGGCTCCAACGAGACCGATGGCCGCTTCGACCTCATCGGCGGCGGCGGCAACGACGTGCTCAGGGGCGGCGCGGGCAACGACGTCCTGTCGGGCAATGGCGGCGCCAACTGGTTCACGGGCGGCCTGGGGGCGGATCGCATCTCCTCGCCGGGCGCGCACGACCGGTTCATCTACACCGATGTGAGCGAGTCCACGAGCACGACACACGACATCATCACCGGCTTCGCCGCGAACACCGAGAGGTTCGACCTGGATGTGACGGTGACGGGCGTGAACGGCGCCATGCATTCCGGCATGCTGCGCGCCAAGGCTTTCGACGCCGATCTGACGACGGCGGTGGACGCGGCCCATCTGGCCGCGGGGCATGCCGTGCTGTTCACGCCCAGCAGCGGGAATCTCGCGGGCCATACCTACCTGATCGTCGATGCCAACGGCGTCGCCGGATATCAGGCGGGACAGGACTACGTGATGGAGATCGTGAGCGGCACCCACCTCACGAGCCTGTCGGCGGCAACGTTCATCTAGCCGCCGCCAGGCGCGATCTGGGTGCGCGATCTGGTGAAGGAGAGCCCGCCCCGGGGCTTGACTTGTTCCTGTTTTGTTGCAACACTCACTGGTTGATTCGCGGTGCCTGGCCGGTGCGCCGCACGGATCGGAGGCGGGGGAGGGGGTCCCCGGTCTCCGAAAACAACCGGATTTGGAATTGTGAGTGGGAACAATGGATTAGGACATGCCCGGCCGCGCCCCCTGTCGCGGGCCGGGCCGAAATTGCGGGTGAAGCCGAAGGGTGGGGCGCCGAAGGGCAACCGCAATGCCCTGAAGCATGGCGCCTGGACTGCTGCACAGATCGCGGCGCGGCGGGCGGAGCGCGCCAAGGTCAAGGCGCTCATCGCCCGGGGCCGGATCCTGTGCGAGGTTGCGCACGCCTTCGCCGATGCCATCGGGCTGCCGCGCGGGCCTGTGATCGTGCGGCGTCACCTGTATTGGCCGGCGGATGTTCCCGTGCCGCCGGCGGCATGGGATTGGGCGGCGGATGCGGCGCCGCGACAGCATCGCCGGGCCGTGACACTCTTGGCGCCTGAGTCGGCGGTGGGCGCCCATGCTTCTACATCTGCAATCGCTGCTGGGCATCTGCGTCATCATCCTGGCGGCGTGGGCGATGTCGGAGGATCGGGCGCGGTTTCCGTGGCAAGTGGTTGCGGTGGGGCTCGCGATCCAGGCGGGGCTGGCGTTGCTGCTCCTGGACGTGGCGCCGGCCCGCAATGCGCTGCTCGCGCTCAACGGCGTGGTCGATGCGCTGACGGCGGCGACCAGGGCGGGAACCTCCTTCGTCTTCGGCTTCGTGGGCGGGGGCGATGCGCCCTATGCGCTCGCCAATCCCCGCGCGGCCACGAGCTTCGCCTTCCAGATCCTGCCGCTCGTCATCGTCATCTCGGCGCTGGCGGCGCTGTTGTGGCATTGGCGGATCCTGCCGGCGGTGGTCGGCGGCTTCGCCTGGTGCCTGCGCAAGACCATGGGCATCGGCGGCGCAGTGGGGCTGGGCTCGGCGGCCACCGTCTTCCTCGGCATGATCGAGGCGCCGCTGCTGATCCGGCCCTACCTGAAAAAGCTCAGCCGCGCGGAGCTGTTCATGCTGTTCTCCGTGGGGCTCGCCACGATCGCCGGCACGGTGTTCGTGCTCTACGCCACGATCCTGGAGCCGGTGCTGCCGGGGGCGCTGGGCCAGCTCCTGGTGGCGTCCTTCATGTCGCTGCCGGGCGCCATCCTGATCGCGCGCATCATGATCCCCGGCATCGCCGAAACCGCCGCCGACGCGGCGCCGGAATTCAAATACCGCTCCAGCATGGATGCCGTCGCCCGCGGCACGGAGGACGGGCTCAAGCTCTGGCTCGGCATCGTGGCGATGCTGCTGGTCATCGTGGCGCTGGTGGCGCTGGCGGATATCGTGCTCGGCCATCTGCCCGACCTCCTCGGGGCGCCGCTCACCATGGAGCGCATCTTCGGCTGGGTCTTCGCGCCGGTGGCGTGGCTGTTCGGCGTGGCGTGGGACCAGGCGGCCACGGCCGGCTCGCTGATGGGCCAGAAGATCGTGCTCAACGAGTTCGTGGCCTATCTGAAGCTCGCGGCGCTTCCTCCTGCCGCATTGGACGGGCGCTCGCGGATGATCATGGTCTATGCCATGTGCGGGTTCGCCAATTTCGGCTCGGTCGGCATCATGATCGCAGGCGTGAGCGCGCTGGTGCCGGAGCGGCGCGACGAGATCGTGCCGCTGGCGATGCGCGCGCTGGTCTCCGGCGCCATGGCTAGCGGGCTCACGGGCGCGATGATCGGCCTGTTGCCGGTGGGATAGGGCGCGATGGGCGAGCGGCGCACCGGCTTCATCCATGCGGAAGGCACGGCCTTCCGCGCCTGGCCCGTGCTGATCGCGGTATTGGCCATCGTCGGCGTGCCGCTGCTTTCCCAGACCATCGTGGATTTCGCCGAGCATTTCACCAGCCTGCCCGAGCGGCCGCAGATGCCGTGGATCCGCGACAGCTACGATCATGCCGCGCAGTTCGTGCTGGCGCTCGCCGCGATCGCGATGCTCAAGCCCGCCACGCGCATCGATCACGGCCTGCACCTGCCGCCGGGGAAAAGCTATCTGGGTTCGGCGATCCTGTGGGGTCTTGTTCTCGGCGCCCTGATGGCGCTGGCGACCTACTGGCCCGAAATCGCCGCGCGGCACATCCCGGCCGACAAGCCCTATCCGCCGGACGACTTCAACATCGCGGGCTGGTTCGCCTATCGCGGCGGCGTGGAGCCGGTGAGCGACGAAGTGCTCTGCCGCGGATTGCTGGTCGCGTGGCTCGGGGCGATGCTGCCGGGCCGCATCGTCCTCGGCCCCTACGGGGTGAGCGCGGGCGGCGTCATCGTCGCGGCCCTGTTCGCGATGGGCTGGCTGTTCAACTTCGTCATCCAGCCGTTCGGCGTGGCGCTGGGCGAGATCCTGTGCGTGTTCCTGATGGGGCTCGTCTACGCCTACTGGTTCGACAGGTCCAGGAGCCTGCTTGCGCCCATCGTCGGCCACGGCATCGCGGGCGCCGTCCAGGTGGCGGCCGTCTTCGGCATGGTGCTGCTCTGGCAGCATCCGCACTGAGTGCAAATGGATTCAAGACGGGGGGCCTGGCGGCCGCGATGATCCCAGCCATGAGCGAAACCGCCGAACGCCCCTTCCGCCTCAAGGTCGTCCCGATTGCCGTGACCGCGCTGCTGGCTTACGGCGTGGCGGTGGCCGGTGCCTATGCGGCGTTCTTCTGCCACAAGCTGCTTGGCACCGCCTCGCCCAGCGGCCCGGCATTGCCCTGGCTCTACATGCAGCATGCCGGGCAATTCGTTGTCGCGCTGCTCGTGATCCTCGTCCTCAAGCGGCTGGTGCCGGCGGACTATGGCCTGCACCGCCCGCGGGGAAAGACCTACGTCCTGCCCGCGATCCTGTGGGGCGTGCTCTTCGGCGTGCTGATGACGGTGGTCGACTACGCGCCGCAGCTCATCGCCCACGCCAAGCCCGATCCGGGCTTCCCGCTGACGCGGGGCAACGTCGCCGGCTGGCTGTTCTTCGAGGGCATCTATGTCGGCCCGACCGAGGAGGTGCCGTTCCGGGCGCTGCTGGTGACCTACCTGGCCGCCACCATGCCGGGCAAGCTGCACGTCGGCCGCTTCAACATGAACTGGGCCGGCATCTTCGTGGCCGTGATCTTCGCGCTCCTGCATGCCACCAGCTTCGACACGCGGCAATGGCAGCTCGCGCTCGGCCAGCAGGTCTACGCCTTCGCGCTGGGCGTGCTCTATGCCTACTGGCTGGAGAAATCGAAGAGCGTGGTGGCGCCGATCGTCGGCCACAATGTCGGCGACGTGGTCGAATACGCGATCATGTTCGCCTGGGTGGCGTTCCTCTAGGCGTGGAGCATGAACGCCCGCGCCAGCAATTCGTAGGACTTCAGCCGCGATGCGAAATCGTAGGTGATGGTCACGACGACCAGCTCTTCCGCGCCGTGGCGCTCCGCGAGCTTCAGCAGTTTGGCGCGGACCTGTTCGGGAGTGCCCACCGTCGAGCGCATCTCGATCCCGCGCAGGAGCGCGCGCTCCTGGTCGGTGTAGGCGTAGTCGCGCGCCTCCTCGGGCGAGGGGAACGCGATGGGCTGGCCGGTGAGAAGCTTCACGACCCAGAGGTTTCGGGAAAGCGCCAGCCGCCTGGCTTCCTCCTCCGTCTCCGCCGCCAGCGCCGCCACGCCCATCGAGATCGTGGGCCGGCCGCACCACGGGCTCGGCTTGAAGCGCGCGCGATAGGTGTCGCAGGCTTCTTCGCTGCCCTCCGGGCTGATGAAGTGCGCGTGGCTGAACGGCAGGCCCAGCTCCGCGGCATAGACCGCGCTGTGGATGCCGGAGCCCAGCATCCACAGCTCGGGCCGCGTCGTGCCGCGCGGCATGGCGTGGATGCCGCGATAGGGATGATCGTCCGGAAGCGGCGTGCCGGACGCGTCATCGAGGAACTGGCGCAGCAGATGCACCTGGCTGGGGAACGCGTCGATGCCCCAGCCTTCGGGGCCAGCCTGCAGCGCCTGCGCGGTGCGCGGGTCGGAGCCCGGCGCGCGGCCCACGCCAAGGTCGATGCGCCCGGGCGCCAGCACCTCGAGCATCCGGAACTGCTCGGCCACCTTCAGCGGGCTGTAATGGGTCAGCATCACCCCGCCCGAGCCCACGCGCATGGTGCCGGTCTCCGCCGCCACCCGCGCGATCAGCACCTCCGGCGCAGAGCCGGCGAAGGAGCCCGTATTGTGGTGCTCGGCCAGCCAGTAGCGGTGGTAGCCGTACCTTTCGCAGGCCTTTGCCAGCGCGATGGTCTCCGCCACGGCTTCGGCCGCCGATCCCCCCTTGCGGATGGGCGACTGGTCGAGCACCGACAGGCGGATTGCTTCGGCTTCGTTAGCCATGGGTTAACTCGAATATCCGAGGGTTGGCGCTCGCACAACGCCGAGCCGCAGAATGCCCGACAAGGCGCCGGATTCCTCCACTTCCCCCGCGATGGCCGCCGCGGAACCGCCCCACCGCAGGCAGCAGATCGCGCTGGAGGACATTTCCAACCCCATGATCCGGCAGGGCCTCGACCTGTGGCTCTGCCAGCGGGGCGAGCGCCTCTTCCCCGCGCGCGAGGACATGACGCCGCGGCACATGAAGAGCCTCCTCCGCAACGCCGTGCTCATCCGCGTCAGGGATTGCGGCGAGGAATTCGAAGTCCGCATCATCGGCGACTCGATCGTGCAGGCGCAGGGCGCGAATTTCCGGGGCCTCACCACGCGCGACATCGACGCCCGCCTGGCGGGCTACGGCACCACGCTCAGGCGAATCTACCAGGAAGCCTGCGCGACGAAGGCGCCGCTTGCCTTGCGCGGCTGGTTCCAGCGCGCCGCCGACAAGCGCAGCTTCTTCCACGAGAGCCTGGTGCTTCCGCTGGGGAAGGACGACGGTGCCGTCGACCACCTCCTCACGCTGGCGGTCTACGCCAACGAGCAGGGCGGCTGACTTTTCCCCGCGCCGCCGGAGCCGCTAGTATCCGGCCGGCAAAACGGGAGCATCCCAATGGCGCTGGATCCGGAGACACGCACCCAGCTGATCGAGACCGTGCGCCGGTTCGTGCGCGAGGAATGCGTGCCGGTCGAGGCGAAGGTGTCGGAGGAGGATCGGGTGCCGGACTCCGTCATCGCCGGCATGCGCGACCTGGGCCTCTTCGGGCTTTCCATCCCCGCCGAATATGGCGGCCTCGGGCTGACCATGGAGGAGGAGGTGCTGGTCTGCTTCGAACTGGGGCAGACCTCGCCCGCCTTCCGCTCCGTCATCGGCACCAATGTCGGCATCGGCAGCCAGGGCGTGGTGATGTTCGGCACCGAATCCCAGAAGAAGGCATGGCTGCCGAAGCTCGCCAGCGGCGAGGTGGTCGCGAGCTTCGCGCTGACCGAGCCTTCCGCCGGTTCCGACGCGGCCTCCGTGCGCACCGCCGCGATCCGCGAGGGCGATCATTACGTCGTCAACGGCACCAAGCGTTTCATCACCAACGCCAATCGCGCCGGCATGTTCACGCTCCTGGCGCGCACCGATCCTTCGAAGAAAGGCGCGGGCGGAATCTCCGCCTTCATCGTGCCGGCGAACACGCCGGGCGTCATCGTCGGCAAGCCCGAAAAGAAGATGGGCCAGCAGGGCGCGCATATCTGCGACGTGATCTTCGAGAATGCGCGCGTGCCCGCGTCGCTCCGTCTGGGTGAGGAGGGCGAGGGCTTCAAGGTCGCCATGCAGGTGCTCGACCGTGGGCGGCTGCACATCTCCGGCGTCTGCGTCGGCGTGGCGGAACGGTTGATTCGCGAATGCGTCGCCTATGCGCGCGAGCGCGAGCAGTTCGGGAGCCGCATCGGCGATTTCCAGCTCATCCAGGGCATGCTTGCCGACTGCAAGACCGAAGCCTATGCCGCGCGCTGCATGGTGCTCGACGCCGCCAGGCAGCGCGACACCGGCGCCAACGTCACGGTGGAGGCGGCGTGCGCGAAATACTTCGCCTCCGAGGCGGTGGGGCGCATCGCCGACCGCGCGGTGCAGATCTTCGGCGGCGCGGGCTATGTCGCCGATTACGGCATCGAGCGCTTCTATCGCGACGTGCGCATCTTCCGCATCTACGAAGGCACAAGCCAGATCCAGCAGCTCGTCATCGCGCGCAATCTGCTGCGGGGAGACGGCGCTTGAGGTTCGGGCAAGCGCCAATTGCATTCGCGGGATTGCTCCTTTCGCTTTCCGCCTGTGCGCCGGAGATCGCGACGCGGGGACTGGAGAACGTGACGCCCGCCATCGAAGCGGACGATTTCCTCACCCGCGACGGTCTAAAGCTGCCACTGCGCCATTGGGATGCCGATCATCCGCGCGCGATCGTCGTGGCGCTGCACGGGATGAGCGATTACTCCGAAGCGTTCGACCTGCCGGGCGCTGCCTGGGCGAAGGAGGGGATCACCACCTTCGCCTACGACCAGCGCGGCTTCGGCGCCGCGCCGGATCCCGGCGTGTGGGCGGGGTCGGACGCGATGCGCCAGGACCTCGACGACTTCGTGGACGCGGCGCGCGCGAAATACCCGGGCATGCCGGTCTACGCGCTGGGCGAGAGCATGGGCGGAGCGGTGGTGCTGGCGGCATTGGCGAACGATTATCCGCTACACGTCAGCGGCGCGATCCTCATCGCGCCCGCGGTGTGGTCGCGGGACGATATGCCGGTGTCGTACCGCGTCGCGCTGTGGCTGGCCTCGCATCTGGTGCCGTGGATGCATGTCTCGGGCGAGGGCCTGCACATCGTGGCCTGCGACAACATCGCGGTGCTGCGCAAGCTCTCGCGCGATCCGCTCTATCAGCACGATGCGCGCGCCGACCAGGTGCATGGGCTCGTCGATCTGATGGGCAGGGCGCGGCACGCGCCGGAGCACATGGCCGATCCGCCGCCGATCCTGTTCCTCTATGGCGCCAAGGACCAGGTGATTCCCGCCGGGCCGACGGAAGCGGTGATCGCGGCGCTTGGTCCGCGCGCCGAGGTGCATGAAGACCCCGACGGCTACCACATGCTCCTGCGCGACCTCGACGGCGAGAGCCAGGACCGGATCGTCGCCGCCTGGATCGCCGCTCACAGATAATCGACGCGCTCGCCCGACGGATTGCCGTTCATCATCGCCACGATGTCCGCGCGCACGGTGGGCGACAGGCGGTAATATTGATGTCCGGCATCGAAAGTGGCGCGAGGGTAGTCGTTCAACACCCCCGCGTTGCGCAAGCGGAACTTGGCGGCGGGATAGATGGTGAGGTCGTTGATCTTGTCGGGGCCGAGCGTGCCCAGCCGCCGCACGCCGTTGATGCCCTCGCTCAGCAGGAACAGTATCTTGTCGCTGCCGCTGAAATAGATGGTGATCCGCTCGCCGAGATCGGCGAGCCGCGTCAGCCGCTCGCCAGGCGTGGCTTCGAAGCTGTTGAAGTTCTCGTCCGGCGCGGCGAGGATCACCTCGTCGAACACAGGCCCCGTCTCCGTGCGCTTCGGGTACCAGGCTTGCACGCCCGCCTGCAGCGCCCAATTGCCCATGCTGTGCACCAGCAGGAACACGCGCCGGCTCGGCCGCAGCTTCTTGAACGCCGTGGCGATCTTGTCGATCTCGAGGAAAAAGCGCGCCAGATGCTCGCCGGACTTGCCGGCGCTGCCCTGATCGTCCCTGTAGGGCCCGGCGAGATCGGAGATCGAGCCCACCGTCGTGCCCGAGGAGGGCCAGGTGAAGGCGACCACCGTGGTCTCACCCGCCGCGCCGCCGGCCGCGAACCAGGCGCGGTTGAACGCCGCGCGCTTGATGGCGTCCTCGAAGGAATTCGCGAAGCCGTGGACGAAGACCAGGAGATTGTCGCCGCCGTTGACGATGGCGTAGAGCGCGCCGGTGCCGAAGGTTCCCACGGACTTGCCGGTGATCGTGCCCAGCTTTCCACTCTGCGCATCGGCGATGTCGGTGCCCGTCACCTCGACGCTGGCGAAGAGCGTATTCGCCGGATCGGGATCGGCGATGAGGGATCCGAAGCCGTTGCCCGCGGGATTGCGGTTGGTGGCGAAATAGACGGTGGTGGTCTCGGTCACATGGCGCTCCAATGTTGATCAGCGAATATCGGAACCCTTATACAGCGGAAGGCTTGGAGAGCAGGATGAAATTCTGCATCGTGGGCGCGGGGGCCATCGGCGGCTGGATGGCGGCGATGCTGGCGGAGGCGGGACAGGATGTCTCGCTCTACGCCCGCGGCGCCACGCTGGCGGCGCTTCAGGCCGGCGGATTGCGCCTGCGCCGCGGTGGTGACGAGCATGCCTATCGGCTGCCGGCGTCGAATGACGCGGCCGCGTTCGGTGCGCAGGATTGCGTCATCGTCGCGGTGAAGGGGCAGGCGATGCCGGCCGTCGCGCCGGCGGTCGCACAATTGTGCGGTCCGGACACGATTGTCGTTCCGGCGCTCAACGGAATTCCGTGGTGGTTCTTCCGGGTGCCGGGTGTGCCGATGTCGGGCACGCCGGTCGCCGCCGTCGATCCGGACGGCGCCGTCGCCCGCGTCATCGCGTCCACGCGCGTCGTGGGCTGCGTCGTCCATGCCAGCGCATGGAATCCGGGGCCCGGCGTGGTGGAAGTGCAGGGCGAGGATCGCCTGATTTTCGGCGAGCCCGACGGCAGCGCGTCCGCACGGCTGGACGCGCTTGCGCGGGCCTTCGGCGCGCCGCCGGTCAGGATCGTCAAGAGCGACAACATCCGCCGCGACATCTGGACCAAGCTCTGGGGCAACATGACGATGAATCCCCTGAGCGTGCTCACCGGCGCCACCACCTTGCGCATGCTCTCCGATCCCGGCGTGCGAGATCTGGTGCGCGCGATGATGCTGGAGATGCAGCGCCTCGGCACGCGGCTCGGCCTGCCCATCGCCATGACGCCCGACGACCGCATGGAAGTCACGCGCCGGCTGGGCGACATCAAGACATCGATGCTGCGCGACTGGGAAGCCGGCCGCGAGATCGAGCTCGCCCCCATCCTCGGCGCACTGGCCGAAATCGCGACCGCCGCCGGCGAGCCGGCGCCTTACCTGCATGCCGTGCTGGGCCTCCTCAGGACGCGTGTCGCGACCCGCAAAGCGGCCGGTACCTGAAACGAAGGCGAGCCCGGACCGTAACTCAAGCGCAACTACGAGGACGCACCGATGACGAAATCGCGGAAGCACGATTTGCGGAAAGGCATGTGGGAGCGCGGTCCTGTCAAAGCCGGAAACCGCGCGCCGGACGAGCGCGAGGTGCCCGTTGAGACGCCGACGGGCGAGGATATCGCAAGCCCGGACCTCAAAGTGCCGGATGGGCAGACCACGCATCAATAATTGCGCGCGCCGCCCTGCATGACGGGATTTGCGGCGCGCCGGGCATTTCACGCACTGTTCATATCGCCCCATGTCCACGGCGGGCGGGCTTTGCGATTCCTGAAATTGCCGTCTCGTGCTCCGGTGGGTGCCTTGCGCCAATGTAACGCGGTGCAAGCCATGAGGGGGCGGGAGATTGATCCAGGACAAAGAACCTGCGGCGGGGGCGGCATATCTTGCCTGTGCCGGATACGCCCACCCCCCGTTCCGGGGGCGCCGGGCGCTGGATTCACTTCCCCCGGGGGAGTATCCAGATGGTGGGATCGAATCCTGGCATGGCGGTTGCTCGAACCGCGGAGATTTGGATGTTTCCGGCCCCACTCAGGCGCGAAATCGTGGCCATGATTTGCATCAAGGCGATGTTGCTGACGCTCCTCTATGTCCTGTTCTTCTCGCCCGCGCACCGCATCGAACCGTCGATCGCGCAGATGGAGACTCACATTCTGCGGCACTAGCCCGCACCTGGAGAATCGCGCATGGACATCGTGGAGCTATCGCGCCTGCAATTCGCCGTCACGGCGCTCTATCACTTCATCTTTGTGCCGCTGACGCTCGGCCTGTCGGTCCTGCTCGGGATCATGGAGACCGTTTATGTGATGACGGACAAGCCCGTCTGGCGCGACATCACCAAGTTCTGGGGCATCCTGTTCGGAATCAATTTCGCCATGGGCGTCGCCACCGGCATCACCATGGAGTTCCAGTTCGGCACCAACTGGGCCTATTACTCGCAATATGTGGGCGACGTGTTCGGGGCGCCGCTGGCTATCGAAGGCCTGATGGCGTTCTTCCTGGAAGCCACTTTCGTGGGGCTGTTCTTCTTCGCCTGGGACCGGCTTTCCAGGGTCCAGCACCTGATCGCCACCTGGGCGCTGGCGCTCGGCACCAACCTGTCGGCGCTGTGGATCCTCATCGCCAATGGCTGGATGCAGTATCCCGTCGGCGCGAAATTCAACGTCGACACCATGCGCATGGAGGTCAGCGACTTCATGGCGGTGCTGTTCAATCCGGTGGCGCAGGCCAAGTTCGTGCATACGGTGAGCGCCGGCTATGTCGTGGGCTCGATCTTCGTGCTCTCGATAAGCGCCTGGTACTTGCTGAGGGGCCGCCACATCGAATTCGCCAAGCGCTCGATGACGGTGGCCGCGAGCTTCGGGCTCGCCTCGGCGCTGTCCGTGGTCGTGCTGGGCGACGAATCGGGCTACACCGCCGGCCAGAACCAGAAGATGAAGATCGCCGCCATCGAGGCGATGTGGCAGACCGAGCCCGCACCCGCCTCGTTCACCCTCTTCGGCCTGCCGAACCTCAAGACCCGCACGACAGAATACGAAATCAAGGTCCCATGGGTCCTGGGCCTGATTGCCACCCGCTCCGCCGACCAGCAGGTGCCCGGCATCGAGGATTTGGTGAACGACGCCAACGCCCGCATCCGCGACGGGCTGGTCGCCTACAGGACGCTGCTTGCCGTCAAGAAGAGCCCGCACGATGAAACACTCAGGGCCGCGCTCGACGAGCACGTCGGCAATCTCGGCTATGCCCTCCTGCTCAAGCAGCAGCGGCCCGACATCGAGAACGCGACGGACGCGCAGATCCGCGCCGCCGCCGAAAGCACCATCCCGAACGTGCCGGTGCTCTTCTGGTCGTTCCGCTTCATGGTCGGGATCGGCTTCTTCTTCATCGCCCTGTTCGCGACGGCGTTCTGGCTATCGGCGCGGCTCAGGCTCGACAAATACCGCTGGTTCCTGCGCGTCGCGTTCTGGAGCCTGCCGCTGCCGTGGATCGCGGCCGAGCTGGGATGGATCGTCGCCGAATACGGCCGCCAGCCCTGGGTGATCACCGGCGTGCTGCCGACGGCGCTGGGGGTCTCCTCGACAGCCGCGGGCAACGTTCTCTTCAGCCTGCTCGGCTTCGCGCTGTTCTATTCGGCGCTGCTGGTGGTCGATTTCTACCTTCTCACCAAATACGTCCGCCTCGGGCCGGAGGAGGCGCTTGCGCCGCCGCCGCGCATGGCCGAAGCGGCCGCGGAGTGACCGTCATGCCCGACTATGAATCTCTTCGGCTGATCTGGTGGGCGCTGCTCGGGATTCTCCTGATCGGCTTCGCGACCATGGACGGTTTCGACCTCGGCACGGCCGCGCTCCTGCCTTTCGTGGCGCGCGGCGACGTGGAGCGCCGCATCGCGCTCAATACGGTCGGCCCCGTCTGGGAAGGCAACCAAGTGTGGTTCATCCTCGGCGGCGGCGCCATCTTCGCGGCCTGGCCCACGCTCTATGGCGCGAGCTTCTCCGGATTCTATCTGGCGATGTTCCTGGTACTGGCCACGCTGATCCTGCGGCCCGTCGGCTTCAAGTATCGCAGCAAGGCGGAGGCGCCCTTGTGGCGCGCGGTCTGCGACTGGGCGCTGTTCGCGGGCGGGGTGGTGCCATCGCTGGTATTCGGCGTGGCCTTCGGCAATCTTTTCCTGGGCGTGCCATTCACCTTCGACGGCGACCTGCGCTTTCAGTCCACCATCACCCTGATCTCGCTGCTCAACCCGTTCGCGCTGCTTGTAGGGCTGGTCAGCCTGTCCATGATCGCGCTGCACGGCGCGGCATGGCTGAACGTGAAGACCGAAGACACCGTCCAGGCGCGTGCCCGCGGCATCCTTCCCGTCGCGGCCATCGCGTATATCGCGCTTTTCGCGCTCGCGGGCGTGTGGTTGTCGTTCCTGCCGGGCTATCACATCGTGGGCGCGATCGACCACGCGGGGCCGTCCGATCCGATGCTCAAGACCGTGGTGCATGGCGCGCCCGGCTGGATTGCATCGAGCCCGGCCGGCGCCTGGCAGTGGATCGCGGTGGCGGTCGCGATACTGGGCGCGGTCGGCGCGATGACGTTCCGGCGCCGGCCGGTGATGGGCTTCCTGTCGTCATGCCTCGTTCCCGCCGGAACGATCGCGACAGCGGGCCTGGCGCTCTTTCCGTTCCTGCTCCCGTCCTCGGCGAATCCGGATGCCAGCCTGACGGTGTGGGACGCATCGTCCAGCAAGCTCACGCTTGCCATCATGCTGGGCGCGGTCGCGATCTTCCTGCCTGTCGTGCTGGCTTATACCGCCTGGGTCTATCGCGTGATGCGCGGACCCGTCCGGGCCGAAGATATCGCCGGCAATTCGAAAACGGCCTATTAGGAGCAAGCGATGTGGTATTTCTCATGGGTTCTCGGCCTCGGCTTCGCCGTCACGCTGGCGGTGCTCAACGCGATATGGCTCGAACAGCGCAGCCACGATCCGCGCCGCTAGCCGGCCGGACAGATTCCCTCCGTCCTGTTCGCCCAACCTGAGGCGACAGCGGCCAAAGCCACGCGGATCGAGGACCTATGACCCCACCGGTGCGCGGGGACACAAGACGTCTTTGCATTCGACGACTTGGTGTGATTTTTACGCGTATTTCCAAGGCTTTTCCACGTGCTTTCCTATTGAGGAAACGCGGGTCGATTCCAATGATACTCAGGGGTTTTGCAGTCGATGCACGCCACATCTTCTACCGACTTGCCTGTAACGGCCGCAGTGAACCAATCAAGGAATCGCACGCCGTTGGTCTGGCGCGTGTAGAACCGGTCCAGCACATGGGGACGCCCGCGGTTGTCGAGCGCATTTGCAGCGAGAACGGCATCATAATATCCGCCGATAATCCCTTCATCGCGCCCCCAGCTGGTATATGTGCGGAAATTGGGAACACGCGCCCGGATATAGGCGTGGGCCTCGTCCAGCTTTGCCGGCACGTCGGGCCTTTTCTCCCCGATCAGCTGCATGAACATCGCCTGCACGGCATCATGCCGTTCGTTGTACTGGTGGAAGACGATGTCGGGATGAAGCCTGGCCGCGCGGATGTAGAGGTCCTCGATGGCCAGACCGTTGATCGGCAAATCCTCGAAGCCCTCGACGCGCTTCAGGACATTCTCGGTTCCCCACGACTTGAAGAGCGGGGTGAGCTTCTCGCTCAGGTGATAGGCGCCGCCGCCGTCTGCGAAGTGAGTGACCCTGGCGCCGGAATAATGGCGGGCAACAATATGCGTGTAGAGGGGCGAGGCAAGCGCGCCCGCGCTCCAGCCCATGACCGCGACGGCATTCGGCTGCGGGTAAGCCTTGAACATCCAGTCCAAGGCAAGCATGGCGTTGTCAAAGCCCTTGTGCAGGATTTTCACTTTGCTTTCGGGGTGGCCGTTCATCGCCGGCGTGTCATAGACAGGCGTGGCATCGCCCAGAAAGACATCTCCGTTTGCCGTGGGAAGATAAACCAAGGTGTGGTTGGCGAGCGGGTTTTCCGGGTTGTCGGTGTCGAAGATCCCGCCCAAACCGCTCGGATCCTGTTCGAGGCCCGCGAACGCGCGATAGTGCGGGCGGCAATGCAGGGCGCAATTCTCGCCTGTCCAACATGCGCCGCCGCCGGAAAGGATCACGGCAAGCTTGGTGGGGTCGCCTTGCTTCACCCAAAAGGAGTAGGGCGTACCCTGCGAGGCGCCGGGCGCTGCCGCAGGAAGCACGTTGCGCCAGTCGCGTCTGACAGCTTGAACGGATTGGATCGGCATGATGGCCTCCTGCATGATGCGGGCGTTCGGCGAGCTTCGGTTTGCGCTTCGCGTCACTCCGACGAAGATGGCGAGCATCACCGGAACCAAGGCCGCCAGGAGGCCCCACAAGCCCGCTTCTTCGAAGACTCGTGGCTGGCTGCGTGCGTCGCGGAGATACCAGTCGGCGAAGGCCCATGGCGGATAGAGCCTGAGCGGCCCGATGTTGGCCAGACCGCTGCCGAACGCCTGCGGAAAGTGCAAGACGCCGGCGACGTCCTGGGTGGCGACGGCAAGCCCAGCCATGAGAGCGAGCACCACGAGGGCGAAGATGACGAGCGCGCGTCTGGCAAAGGTCATGCCGGGCTCCCGGCCGACCATTCGAATGGCAGGGGTGCCTCCCGAAACGCGAAGCGGTCGAGGTGATCGGCGACGACCGCCTTGAGTTGCCCGATCGATTCTGGGTCGTCGGTCTCGATGGTGATAAGCAATGCATCCGTGCTCGCCTCCATGGTCGCGACGGCAGAAGGAAAGCGGACCTGTCCCCTGCGCTGCGAGAATTCGACGTCGAACTTGTGGCTCCAGTGCTTGCAAAGTTGCCGGAGGTATTTCGAACCGCTGGCCGTCCTTGCACGACCTCTGGCAATGGCCATCCTCAGACGCTCCCGATCCGGCTTGCGGCTTTGTCGATCGCAGACATCGGCGCCCGCCCGGTGAGGCGCTCCCAGTTGCCGCTGGCGAATTTCGCCTTGTCCTCTTCGGTCAGCGGCGCTTGTTCGAGGAAACGGCGCGCGTCGCCCCCGGGTCGGTATTGGTACGGATAGTCCGTCGAAAACAGAATGCGATCCGTCCCGACGATCTCCACCGCTCGACGCAGATAGATCGGGGCGAACATGCCGCTCGCCGTGACATGGAGATTTCGGCGCAGATAGGTCGCAATCGGATGGGCAAGCCCGGTTACGCGGTCCATGGCGGCGAGGCGCTCGGCATAGAACAACACCACCTCGCCCCAATGACCCAGGGTCACCTGCAGGCGGGGCATGCGATCGAACGTGCCAGCGAGGATGAGGCGAAGGAACTGGATGCCCGCGTCATAATGCCAACCGATTCCGTAGGTGGCGAAGGCTGCGTCGACTTGGGGCGTGAAGCCCGAATAGTAGGACGCCCTCACGGCGGATCCCGGGATCCGGGGATGGAGCAGGATCGGCGCGCCCAACGCTTCCGCGCGCTCGAAGATCGGCAAGAGGCTGGGGTGGTCGAGGTTGCGCGCGCCCACCCTCCCGCACAGCATGGTGCCCTGGAAGCCGAGCGCCCCGATGCAGCGCTCCAGCTCCATCGCAGCCTCCTCCGGCATCGCGACCGGCAGCGTGGCAAGTGCCTGGAAGCGCGTCGGATGGCGCGCGACCGCCTCCGCCAGCGCGTCGTTGGTCCGCCGCGCCAGGTCGACGTTCTCGGGCCCGAGGTCGTGCAGCATGGGGGTCGTCAGCGACAGGACCTGGGCGTCCAGTCCGGTTTCGTCCATCCGCGCAAGCCGGTCTTCGGCAAGATCGAGCAGGCGCTTTCCCATCGCGCCGGCATGAAACGCGACGCTCGGGTCGATCGCCTCCAGGGCAATCGCATTCCACGCGTCATGGATCTCGGATGTGATGAAATGCTCTTCAATGCCAATCAATTTCACGATCGACCTCTACTTTCCCTGTTTGCGGAAAACCAGAGTGTCGCCGTCTTCGATCGCACCACTGCGCAGCCATCGATCCGCGTCGTCGAATTCGCGCATTAGCTCTCGCGCCTGACCGGCGCTGGCGCGAGACAGGTTGGCGCATATCAGGACACCCTCATCGTCCAGCAGCGCGTGGAGCTGCTCGATGACTGGGATGGATGGCGCGCCGCCGTCAAAAAAAGCCATGTCATAGCGGCCGGGCAAGCTTCGAAGAACTTCTTCGAAACGGCCCAAATGTACCGCGATGCGTTCCGCGAGGCCTGCAGTTTTAATATTGGTTCGCGCCAGCGCGGCATGCTGAGAATCGCCTTCTATCGTATCGACCCGTGCTGCTTTTCCCGATGAGGCGAGGCAGCAGGCGGTGAACCCGAGGGCCGTACCAAGCTCGATGACGCGCGCGGGCGAATATTGCCTGGCAATGTCGATCAGGCCGGCGCCATCCTTGAATGCATAGGCCGAGCACCAGTGGCGCAGGCGGTGTCTGCGCGTCGCCTTCTGGATGAAGTCGAAGGGTGTGGGCTGGTGTTTGTGCGTCATGCTGGAATTGCGGTCCATCCGGGCGGCGAGGTCGACGGTGAAGGTGTGAGAAACCGTCGCCAAGCGCCAGACGCATCGGACGCAAACTATAGTTGCGTCAGACGCTAGGTCTCAGCGCCCAAATCCGATAGGCTGCGTTCATGGACGCCTTGGACATGAATCTGCTCGCGGCGCTGGACGCATTGCTGGCCGAGGGTAGCGTAACCGGGGCAGCGCGGTGCCTCGGCCTGAGTTCTTCCGCCATGAGCCGGACTCTCGCGCGGCTGCGGTCGGCGACCGGCGATCCGCTGCTGGTGCGCGCGGGGCGCGGGCTTGTGCCGACGCCACGCGCCGCCGAACTGCGGGACCGCGTCCACGAGCTGACCCGGGACGTGCGCGCGGTCTTGACGCCGGATGTGAGCCATTTGGACGTCGCTTCGCTCGAGCGGACCTTCAGCATTCGCGCGAGCGAAGGGTTCGTCGCCGCGCTCTCTGCTCCCCTGGTCGCGGCCGTCACCGGGTCTGCGCCGCGCGTGCGCCTGCGTTTCGCGCCCAAGCCCGAAAAGGACGCGCGCCCGCTTCGGGACGGTGAGATCGATCTGGAGATAGGCGTGCTGGGTGCCTTCGCGCCGGAGATCCGCACGCTGTCTTTGTTCCGGGATCGCTTCGTCGGCGTGGCGCGGGTCGGCCATCCGCTCCTGTCGGGCGCGAAAATCACGCCCAAACGCTATGCCGCTTGCGCTCATGTCGTTGCGTCCAGAAAAGGGGAATTCACCGGACCCGTCGACGTGGCGCTGGAAGAACTCGGGCTCCAGCGGACGACGTCCGTCGTCGTGCCGGGATTTCCCGATGCGATGCGGATCGCGCGTCACTCCGATCTGGTCGCGCTCGTGCCGCGCTCATGCCTCGACAACAGCCTCGCGAACGATCTTGCAGAAACAGCAGGGCTTCGAGGCTTCGAGCTTCCGGTCCGCACGCCGGAGATCGTGATTTCGGCGATGTGGCATCCCCGAATGGATGCCGACCCGGCGCATCGCTGGCTCCGGGATACCGTAGTCTCAGTGTGCCGAACAGCTTTTCAGCGCCGCTGATGATGGCCGCGTCGGGGTGCTCGCTTCCGGGAGCAGCAGGCGCCGACTGACCGATGCTCGGGTTGGCTGGTCACTTTGCTTCAGGCGCCTCACCGTCCGGATGCCCGCACCATGCGCCCTGCGACTGCGTAGCGCCAATTCACTCGTCTTCCCGGCTGGAGGCGGCGGAGATGATTTGTCACCTGGCAGGGACTTCAGCCAAGTGCGTGGTGGGCGCGACAGGGATTGAACCTGTGACCCCTCCCGTGTGAAGGGAGTGCTCTCCCGCTGAGCTACGCGCCCGCTCCAGTGCGAGGGCGACGGCTATAGAGCCCGCCCCGGGACTCCGTCAAGTTGCGCCCGTCAGGATTGCCCCAGAAGCCGCCTTGCCAGCGCGGGAATATCGCGGAAGTCGGCGGTCACGGCATCGGCGCCCAGGGTTTCGGCGGGCTCGGGCGTGTAGCCGTAATTGAGGAGCACCACCGGCACGCCGGCGGCGCGGGCGGTGGCGACGTCGGTTTTGGAGTCGCCGATCATCAGCGCGGGGCCGCCGCCCAGCTCTTCGGTGACGTGATGGAAGACGCGCGGATCGGGCTTCACATAACTGAAGCGCCCGGCGCCGTGGATGGCCGCGAAGAAGCGGGCAAGGCCGAGCTTGTCGAGCAGAGGGGCGGTCAGTTCCTGCGGCTTGTTGGTGAGCACGCCCAGCCGCGCACCGCCATCGAGGAGCCGGGCCAGCGTATCCTCGACCCCCGGGAACGGTCGGCTCGAATCCGCGAGGTGCTCCCGATAGTGCGCGATGAAGGCGTCGATCAGGCCGGGCAGGCGCGCAGGGTCGGCGGGCGCGCCGGTCATGGTCATGGCTTCGCCCAGCATGGTGCGGGCCCCGAAGCCCACCAGATGGCGCAGGTCCGCGAGATCGACCGCGCGGCGGCCTTCCGCCGCCAGCACGGCGTTGAGCGCGCCCAGGAGATCCGGGGCGGTATCCACCAGCGTGCCGTCCAGGTCGAAGACAAGAGCGGTCATTCTGCGTTCAGCCCCGTTGTGGCAATATACGGTCGCAAATCGTCATTTTGCCTTGATTCCGGAACAGGTTATCGCAAATGCCGACACCCTTCGCCACCGCCAGGCACGACGCCGCATGAGCCATCGCGCCGGTATCATCCTTGCCGCCGGGCAGGGGACGCGGATGAAGTCCGCCACGCCCAAAGTGATGCATGAAGTGGCGGGCCTGCCGATGCTTGGCCACGTCATCGCCGCCATGCGTGGCGCCGGGATCGACCGCATCGTGGTGGTGAGCGCGCCGGGCATGGACGGGCTTCGCGCATTCGCGACGTCGCTCGGCGCCGCGAATGCGATCCAGCACGAGCAGCACGGCACCGGGCATGCCGCGGCGTCCGCGCGCGAGGCGCTGGCCGCGTTCGACGGCGCGCTTCTCATCAACAATGGCGACATGCCGCTGGCCCGCGCGGAGATGATGGCGGAGTCGCTTGCCTCCGCCGAGCGGCAGGGATTTTCGGTGGTGGCGTTCCAGCCCGAGGATCCCGCCCACTACGGCCGCGTGCTGCTGGATGCGGACGGGCTGCTCGACCGCATCGTCGAATACAAGGATGCAACGCAGGCGCAGCGCAGAATCGATCTCTGTTGCGCCGGCACCTACTCCGCGGCCAGCGCGCGCAGGTTCTTCGAATGGGCGTCGAAGCTTTCCAACGCCAACGCCCAGAAGGAATACTACCTGCCCGAAGTCCCGTCGGTCGCGAGGGCCGATGGCGTGAAGAGCGCCGTCACGGTCACGGACGCGATCACGGTCATGGGCGTCAACTCGCGCGCCGAGCTGGCGGCGGCGGAAGCCCAGATGCAAAAGCGCTTGCGCGCGAAGGCGCTGGAGGCGGGCGTCGGCATGATCGCGCCGGAGACGGTCTTCCTCTCCTACGACACCGTGCTCGAGCCGGACGTGCAGCTTGAACCCAATATCGTGTTCGAACCGGGCGTGACGGTGCGCAGCGGCGCGCGAATCCGTGCCTTCTCGCATATCGAGGGTGCGGAGGTGGCGGGTGGCGCGATCGTCGGGCCCTATGCGCGGCTGCGCCCGGGCGCGGTGATCGAGGAAGACGTTCATATCGGCAATTTCGTCGAGGTGAAGAAGGCGCGGATCGAGAAGGGCGCCAAGGCCAATCACCTGGCCTATATCGGCGACGCGCGGGTGGGCGCGGGCGCAAACATCGGCGCCGGCACCATCACCTGCAACTACGACGGCTTCGACAAGCACTTCACCGATATCGGCGCGGGCGCCTTCATCGGCTCGGACTCCGCCCTGGTCGCGCCGGTCAAGGTCGCCGACGGCGCCTATGTCGGCGCCGGATCTGTGATCACAAAGGACGTGGGCAAGGACGCGCTCGCCGTGACGCGGGCGGAGCAGCGCGAGATCGCCGGCTGGGCGGAGAGATTCCGCGCCCGCAAGCGCGCGGAGAAGCAGGGGAACAAATAGCCATGTGCGGCATCGTCGGCATCGCCGGGCGCGAAGACGCGGCGCCCCTCATCCTGGAGGCGCTCCGGCGCCTGGAATATCGCGGCTACGATTCCGCGGGCATCGCCACGCTGGTCGAGGGTCATATCGAGCGCCGGCGCGCGCCCGGCAAGCTCAACCGGCTGGCCGAGGCGCTGGCGAAGCATCCGCTTTCCGGCCGCACGGGCATCGGCCACACCCGTTGGGCCACGCATGGCGCGCCGACCGAGGGTAACGCCCATCCGCACGCCTCGGCGCGCGTTGCGCTGGTCCACAACGGGATCATCGAGAATTTCCGCGAGCTGCGCGACGAGCTGCTGAAGAAGGGCCACAAGTTCAGCTCCGAGACCGACACCGAAGTGGCCGTGCATCTGGTGACGGACTATCTCGATCAGGGGCTGGCGCCGGAAGAGGCCGCGAAGGCCGCGGTGCGGCGCCTCACCGGCGCCTATGCGCTTGCCATGATCTTCCGTGACTCCGAGGGCCTCGTCATCGGCGCACGCAAGGGCAGTCCGCTGGCCGTTGGCTATTCCAGGGACGAAGCCTATCTCGGCTCCGACGCCTTCGCGCTCGCGCCCTTCACCAACCGCGTCTGCTACCTGGAAGACGGCGACGTGGCGGTGCTGCGCGGGCCGGACGTGTCCATCTTCAACCAGCATGGCGCGCCCGCCAATCGCGAGATCAGGACGACGTCCGCCTCCGCCGCGCTGGTCGACAAGGGCGGCCGCAGCCACTTCATGGCCAAGGAGATCCACGAGCAGCCGGAAGTGATCGGGCATACCCTGGCGCATTATCTGGATCCCGCGGGGCCGGTGGTGCGCCGCCAGGGCAAGGGGCTGCGTGACGCGCTCACCCGCGCCACGCGGCTGACCATCTCCGCCTGTGGCACCGCCTATTACGCCGGCATGGTCGGCAAGTACTGGTTCGAGAAGCTGGCGCGGCTGCCGGTGGAATCCGACGTGGCGTCGGAACTGCGCTACCGCGATGCGGTCTATCCCAAAGACGGCGCGGCGCTGTTCGTGTCGCAGTCCGGCGAGACGGCAGACACGCTGGCCGCCTTGCGCGACGCCAAGGCGCAGGGCCAGACGACGATTGCGGTGGTCAACGTCGCCGAAAGCTCCATCGCACGGGAGGCGCATATCGTGCTGCCGACCTTTGCCGGCCCGGAGATCGGCGTGGCCTCCACCAAGGCGTTCACCTGCCAGCTCGCGGCGCTCGCCAGCTTCGCCATCGCGGCGGGGGAGGCGCGCGGCACGCTGAGCGCGGCCGATGAGAAGACCTATTGCACCTCGCTGCTCGAAGCGCCGCGCCACGTGGCCGAATTCCTCAAGCAGGAAGCCAAGGTGCGCGCGCTGGGCGATGAGATCGCCCCCGCCCGCGACGTGCTTTATCTCGGCCGCGGCGCGAGTTTCCCGCTGGCGCTGGAAGGCGCGCTGAAGCTCAAGGAAATCTCCTACATCCATGCCGAGGGCTATGCCGCCGGCGAGATGAAGCACGGTCCCATCGCGCTGATCGACGAGAACGTGCCGGTCATCGTCATCGCCCCCCATGACGCGCATTTCGAGAAGACCATCTCCAACATGCAGGAGGTGATGGCGCGCGGCGGCAAGGTGGTGCTGATCTCCGACGCCGAGGGCATTTCGCGCGCCGGCAACGTGTGGGCGAGCATCGAGGTGCCGACGGCCAATGCCTTCATCGCGCCGCTGCTCTATGCCATCCCCGTGCAGCTTCTCGCCTACTACGCCGCCGTCGCCAAGGGCACCGACGTCGACCAGCCGCGCAACCTGGCGAAATCCGTCACGGTGGAGTGACGGCCCGTGCTGGAGTTCTACGCGGCCAGCGCGCTGCTCTTCGCCGCCGCCTGCTGCGTCTTCATCTATTTCCCCAACGACCGGGCGATATGGCGCTTCCGCAACAATCCCGATCCGGCGCGGATCGAGACCATCCGGAAATTCGGCAGGCAGATGGTCGCCGCGGCGCTTGTGTTCTTCGGCTGCTTTCTCGCAGTTGGCGCGATCGTCGGCGACATCGGGACGCTTTTTGCCTTGGCCTTCGTCCTCGCGATGCTGCTGCGTGCGATGTTCGGGGCGAGCCGCACGCCGCTGTCGCCCGAGAGCCTGCCGCCCAACGGCGGCGGCAGGCTGCCCTGGTTCGCGGCGGCGTCTTCGGACGATGGCTCAGCCGACCTCGCCTGCTCTTCCGATTCCAGCCTCTACAAGGTCTTCATCGCGCCTGCGACGTTGAGCGGCGCACAGGTTGTGAACCAACTGCGCAAGGATGGAACTTTCAAGCCCACCTACTGGAATGCGCTGCCGTGGAGGGACGCGCTGTTCTACGACGCCATCGATGTCGCGTCGCCTGGGTTCTGCCGGCTGTGGTCGCACAACTTCCAGATCGCCTGGCGCGACGTCGCGAACGTCGAATTCGATCCGGAGATGGGGAGAAAGTCCGTCGGCTTCAACGACACGTCCGGAAGCGTCATCATCCGGCTCAAATCCGGCGAGGCGCGAAAGCTGGTCGTGCGGGGAAGATGCGATGCGCAGGCGCTCTGCGGCCAGCTGAAGCGCATTGCGGGACTGGCCTGAGACCCGGCCCCAACTTTGCCGCAGTCGGGACGGTGATCCCGGGCTCATTGGGGGGAAGCGGATGATCCGCGATCCGCAGGCGCTGCGCGCGTTCGCGGCGCTGGGCGTAATGGTGTTTCACTTTTCGCTGCTCAAGGCGATCGCGTTTCCGGTCTATCGGAGCTCGTTCGGCGTCGCGGCCCGGCATTGACGGCACCGGTCCAGGCAACGCCGGCCAGTGACGCGCCTGCTGCGGCGCCGCTTCGCCCATGGCGGTCCGCCGGTGACCGGGGCGGCGATTTCCTGATAGGGTCGGTCATGGCCGAATCCGATCCCGCATCCCTGAAGCGCGCCGCCGCCGTGCGGGCGCTGGATTTCGTGGTGGACGGGATGAAGCTGGGGCTGGGTACCGGGTCGACGGCGGAGGCCTTTCTCGATGTGCTGGCGCCGCGCGTGCGAGGCGGGCTCAGGCTTGTCAGCGTGGCCACCAGTGAGCGCACCGCCCAGAAGGCGCGCGCGCTGGGCATCCCGGTGGCGGAACTCGACACGCAGGCGCCGCTCGACCTGACCGTCGACGGCGCGGACGAGACCGACCGCGACCTCAATCTCATCAAGGGCGGCGGCGGGGCGCATCTGCGGGAGAAGATCGTGGCCGCCTCGTCCATGAAGATGGTCGTGATCGCCGATTCCTCCAAGCTGGTGGACAAGCTCGGCCGTTTTCCGCTGCCGGTGGAGGTGTCCACCTTCGGCCACGCCACGACGGCCCGGCGCATCGTGGCGGCCGCCGGCCGGCTGGGCTACCGGAACCTCCCGCTCAGGCTGCGCATGAAGGACGACGCGCCGTTCCGGACGGATGGAGGAAACCACATCTACGACTGCTTTTTCGGCGCCATCGAAAACGCGCCCGCGCTGGCGGATGCCCTGTCGCCCATCCCGGGGGTAGTGGAGCACGGGCTCTTCATCGGGATCGCGAGCACGCTGGTCATCGCCGGGCCCGAAGGAGTCCAGGTGATCGAAAGAAAATGAGCTACGATTTCGACCTCTTCGTCATCGGCGGCGGCTCGGGCGGGGTGCGGGCGAGCCGCATGTCCGCGCTCTCCGGCGCGCACGTCGCCATTGCGGAGGAATACGCCTTCGGCGGCACCTGCGTGATCCGCGGCTGCATCCCCAAGAAGCTCTTCGTCTATGCCGCCCAGTTCGGCGAGGATTTCGAGGATGCGGCCGGCTTCGGCTGGTCGGTGCCGGACCGGCATTTCGACTGGAACACCCTCGTCGCCAACAAGAACAAGGAGATCGCCCGGCTCTCCGATCTCTACCGCGCCAACGTCACCAAGGCGGGCGTGGAGATCGTGGACGAGCGGGCCGAGCTGGAAGACGCGCATACCGTCCGCCTGAAGAAATCCGGCCGCAAAGTCAGCGCGGAGCGCATCCTGATCGCCACCGGCGGCCACCCCGCCAAGGCGCTGGGCGAAATGCCCGGGGCGGAGCACTGCATCACCTCAAACGAGGCGTTCTACCTGGAGAAGCTTCCGCGGCGCGTGGTGATCGCGGGCGGGGGCTACATCGCGGTGGAGTTCGCGCACATCTTCCATGGACTGGGCTGCGACACGACGCTGGTCTATCGCGGCGGCAAGGTGCTGCGCGGCTTCGACATGGACATGCGCGACGCGCTCTGCGACTCCATGCGCAAGAGCGGGTTGCGCGTGCTCACCAACCGCAATTTCAAGCGCATCGACAGGCGGGGCGACGAGCTGTTCGCCATCACCGATCACGACGAGATGCTGGAGGCGGACACCGTCATGCTGGCCGTGGGCCGGGTGCCCAACACCGCCGGGCTCGGGCTCGAGAAGGCGGGCGTCGCGCTGGGCGTGAAAGGCGAGGTGAAGGTCGACGCCTTTTCGCGCAGCAATGTGGAGCACATCTTCGCGATCGGCGACGTGACCGACCGCCTGCAGCTCACTCCCGTCGCCATCCACGAGGCCATGTGCTTCTGGAACACCGTCTTCAACGGCAAGCCCACCGAGGTGGACCACGCCGGCGTGCCCACAGCCGTGTTCAGCCGGCCGGAGATCGGCACGGTGGGCCTCACCGAAGAGAAGGCGCTTGCGGCCGGTCATTCCATCGACGTCTACAAATCGAGCTTCAGGCCGCTCAAGCACACGCTGTCGGGCCGCGACGTGCGCGCGCTCTTCAAGCTGATCGTGGATGCGAAGACGGACAGGGTCCTCGGCTGCCACATCTTCGGCTTCGATGCCGGCGAGATCATCCAGACCGTGGCGGTGGCGCTGAAGATGGGCGCCACCAAATCCGATTTCGACGCCACCATCGCGCTGCATCCGAGCGCCGCGGAAGAGCTGGTCACGATGCGCGCCAAAGCCTACTCTGGGGAACCTGGCGGTTGACGGCGCCATGCTGATCCACACGGTGTTCGATCTCCTGGCCTGGTCGAGCGCCGCCCTGCTCGGGTGGTGGATCTCGCGGATGGGCTGGCTCAGGGGCGCCTCCGCGCGCCCGGCCTTCCGCGACGACCCGTGGTACTTCTCCGTGCTTGCCGTCGGCGCCATCGCGGGCGCCTTGTTCTTCGGCAGCTTCAACATGGGGCTCGCCGGGTTCTGGACGCTGGGCCACTCCATCGCCGGCGCGATCGCGGGCGGCGTGGCGACGGTCGAAATCTACAAGTGGTTCCGCGGCATCCGGGGCTCCACGGGCCTGCCTTTCGTGGCGCCGCTGGCGCTCGGCATTGGCGTCGGCCGCTTCGGCTGTTTCTTCGCGGGCCTGCCCGATTTCACCTACGGCACGCCCACGAACCTGCCCTGGGCCGTGGATTTCGGCGACCACATCCCGCGCCATCCCGTGCAGCTCTACGAATCGGCCGCCATGTTCCTTTTTCTCGCCGTATTCCTGTTCGAGATTTCGCGCGGCTCGAGGCTGTTCCTGCGCCACGGCTTCTATCTCTTCGTGGCGTGGTATGGCTTGCAGCGTTTCGTCTGGGAATTCCTGAAGCCCTATCCCACGGTGATCGGGCCGTTCAATCTCTTTCACCTGGTGTGCCTGGTACTCGTCGCCTATGCGCTGTTCATGATGCGGGGTAAGCATGAGCTTCGTCCGGCCGTCTAAGGACTACATTTTCTACGGGCAGACGACCTCGCTGTGCGAGGAATGCCTGAGGCTCGTCCCCGCCAAGATCGTCATCGAGGGGGACGATGTCTTCTTTCTCAAGCGCTGCAAGGACCACGGCGCGCAGAAGACGAAAGTATCGAGCGACGCGGCCTACTACCAAAGCCAGAAGGACTGGCTCAAGCCGGGCGACCGGCCGCTGGTGCATCAGAGCCGCACGCATCTGGGCTGCCCCTACGATTGCGGCCTGTGCCCGGATCACGAGCAGCATTCGTGCCTGGCGCTGATCGAGATCAACGACGAATGCAATCTCACCTGTCCGGTTTGCTTCGCGGACTCCTCGCCGCGACGCAAGCGCAACCGCACGCTGGCGGAAGTCGACGCGATGCTGGAAACGCTGGTCGCCAGTGAGCGCGAGCCGGACCTGGTGCAGATCAGCGGCGGCGAGCCCAGCATCCATCCGCAGATCCTTGAGATCCTGAAGCTCGCGAAATCCAAGCCCATCCGCCACCTGATGATGAACACCAATGGCTTGCGGATCGCGCGCGACAAGGCGTTCGTGGCGGAACTGGCCAAGCTCACGCCGGGCTTCGAGGTCTATCTGCAATTCGATTCCATGAAGAAGAGCGCGCTGGAAAATCTGCGCGGCGCGGATCTTCGGCGCATCCGCGACCAGGCACTGGCCAATCTGGAGGAGGCCGGCATCGCCGCCACGCTGGTCTGCGTGATCAAGCGCGGCCAGAACGACGACGAGATCGGCGCCATCGTCCGCCACGCGCTGACCTACAAATGCGTGCGCGGCATCACCTTCCAGCCGGTGCAGGACGCCGGCCGCAACGAGGATTTCGACAAGAACCGCGACCGCTTCCTCTTGACCGACATCCGCCGCGAGATCGGGCTCGGCTCCGGCGTCTTCGACCTCGACGACGTGATCCCCTTGCCCTGCAACCCGGACGAGATCGCCATCGCCTACGGCTTGCGCGACGGCACGAACGTGACGCCCATCACCAAGCTGATCCCGAAGGACGAGCTCCTCGCCGCTGCGCCCAACACCATCTCGTTCGAGAAATATCCCGAGCTGCAGAAGCGGGTGTTCGCCCTGATGTCGCTGTCAGCGACCGGGGAGGCGACGAAGACGGCGCTGGGCGATCTTCTGTGCTGCCTGCCCAAGGTCGAGGTGCCGTCCGATCTCGGCTACGACAAGGTGTTCCGGATCGTCATTGTGCAGTTCCTCGACAAGTACAATTTCTGCGTCGGCACGGTGAAGCGCTCCTGCATCCATTTCGTCACGGCGGAAGGCAGGATCATCCCCTTCGACACCTACAACCTCTTCTACCGCGAGGGTATCGACAGGCGGCTGCGGGAGCCGGCTCATGCCTGAAGAAGGTGAAACGAATTCGAATCTTGCGTGGAATCTCGGCTGCAAGATGCTGATGTTCCTGCTCCTCATCGGCGTGATCGGGGCGTTCGTGTTCATCGGCAACTGCGTGCTGTGGCTCAACGGCGACAGCCACGGCACCGAGATCTGGACCCGGGCGATCACGGCCGGCGCGGTGGTCGCCATCGTCATATCCGGCTATTTTATATTCAAGGATCCGAGGCCGCCGTTCTAGGGGAATGCAATGGACCAGCCCTCTCAGCCACCGCCCGCGAAAAAGTGGACCGGATGGGCGGTCACGCTCTTCACCATAGGCCTGCTGATTCTCGTGCCGTCGGGGATATGCACGAGCATCTTCGGCGTAGGCGCGCTGGTCGATGGCGGTAGCGGCAGCGAGGATTGGGGGTTCCTGCTCATGGCCCTTCTCTACGGCGGCCCCTTCATCGCGATCGGCGGGGGCCTGGTCCTGGCCGGACTCTCAATTCGCAAACGCGGCTGAGCGGTGGAGAATCCATCGCGGGCCCGGCCGCGGAGCCGGTTTGTCTGGGTTGCGACGGCGATCACCTTCGTCGGGTTCGTGCCGGTGTTCCTGACGGGGCCATGCACCCTGATCTTCGGGATACCCGGGCTGATCGACGAAATCGGGTCGTTCTTCTCGACCGGACATTTCGTCGATATGGAAAAGTGGGATTGGGCCCTCGGCTGGGGCTCGATCTCGTTCGCCGGACTTGGCATCATCCTGGCCGGTCACTGGCTGCGACGACGGCTCGAAAGACGATGAAGATCGATTTGCTCTCTCCCGGCTCTTTCGCCGCCGGCCATCCCTTCGCGCAATACCGCTGGCTGCGCGAGAACGCGCCGGTGTTCTGGCACGAGGAGCCCGGCGGCGAGGGCTTCTGGGCGGTGACCCGCTACAGGGACGTGTGGGAGGTCGACCGCGACTTCCAGCACTATTCCTCCGAGCCCACGATCATGATCGCCGATCCGCTGATGGAGCAGGCGGGCGCCTTCGGGCCCTACAAGATGATGCTGATGATGGACCCCCCGCAGCACACGGCCTATCGCCGCCTCATCCGTAACGAATTCACCGTGCCGGCCTCGGCGGGCCGCACCCCGCGCATGAACGCGCTGGCCAGGCAGATCGTGGACGCGGTCATCGTGAGGGGCGCCTGCGATTTCGTCAGCGACATCGCCGGCGAGATGCCGTCCTATGTCATCGCCGAGCTGATGGGCCTGCCGCTGGACGACGGGCGCGAGCTCTACAAGCTCACCGAGATCATCCACACCGCGCCGGAAGCGCAGGAGCCGGGCGCCGGCGCGGCGGCGGTGTTCAGGATGTTCGAATACGGCCGCAAGGTGATCGACGCCAAGCGCGCGCGCCCCGCGGACGATCTCGCCACCAAGCTGCTCGAGGCGGAGGTGGACGGCAAGAAGCTGGACGACATGGAGTTTCTGCTGTTCTTCCTGCTCTTGATCGACGCCGGCGGCGACACCACGCGCAACCTGCTGTCGTCCGGCCTGATCGCGCTGCTCGAAAATCCGGACCAGCTCGCCTGGCTCAAGGCCGACCTGGCCGCGCGCCTGCCGTCCGCGCGCGAGGAGTTGCTGCGCTGGACCACGCCGGTGATCTACATGCGCCGCACCGCGCGGCGCGACACCGTGCTCGCAGGGCAGGCGATCCAGGAAGGCCAGAAGGTGGTGATGTATTTCGGCTCGGCCAACCGCGATCCGGAGAAGTTCGACAAGCCCGATGTGCTCGACCTGTCGCGCACGCCCAACGAACACATCGCCTTCGGCACCGGCCCCCACGGCTGCCTGGGCCAGCACATCGCCCGTATCGAGATCGACGCCATCCTGACCGAAGTGCTGACACGGATGGACGACATCCGCATCGCGGGCGCGCCGGAATGGCTGCCGTCCAATTTCATCTCGGGACCGAAAAAGCTCATGGTGCGGTACTAGAACTGATGACAGGACTATTGCACGACATACGGGGCTTCTTCGATGCGAAATACTCCGGTCGTTACATCGGCCTGATGCTTCGGGAGCTGGGGCGACGTGAGCCGGAAGTTTTTGCCAAGTTATTCAGTCTCGATCGCGCCATCGCTACCGACGTAGCGATCCAATTCGAAACGGAGTGGCACTTTCGCAATCGCGAGCAGCAGGTCCGCGTTGCTGATCTGGCTGTGCTCCGTGGCGGCACACCGATCCTCTTGCTCGAAGTTAAGGAAGACGATGTTCGGAATCGCCGCAACACTGCTCAGATGCGAGACTATCTAGACGCAGGCGTTGAGTTCGTGCACCTCAGCCGATACTCACTGCCGCCGTCCGATGAGCGCGCCATCAAGGTCCGATACAGGGCTCGCTCCATTCGATACAAGGACATCTTTCAGCAACTGCGCCGCGTGAATAAGCCGTTCAGCCGCATTTTCGCGGACTATTTGGAGGACATCGGCGTGACGTCATACAAAACTATCGATCTCAGGAAACGGAATTCATCTCTCATCTTTCTCTTGACGCAAATGTTGGGATTTCCCCATGCCCACGGGTTGGGCCGATTGCAGAGCGACACGGCGATCGACTCTGTACCTGAACATCTGAAGGTGATTTTGGGCAATGTGGAGGCGCTGGCTGAATGGGTCCGCGATCAAAATCCTGCAAGCTTCCGAACGCGATTTACGCGAAAGCTTCTACCGAATGTGATATATGATTTGGAAAGTGTGCGCCGGTCTCTAAGAACTCTGAGTCGGAGCAGCAACTCGGGCAGCGAAGGAGAGATTCCGGGCGGAGGCAAGAATATATCGTACGGATCAGTCTACTTTTATGGCCAGGGAAAATTCAAGACTGCGCGGTCAGATTGGCTCTATCTGGAAATTGGCTACCGGCTCGATGCTTATCGCGATAAAACGAGTCCGTTCGAAGGTCGCATGTATGCGGATATCCTCGGAAAGGATCTGGAAGCGCAGGCGTGCTTTAGTCCCAAGTGGACCGATTTCCCGAGCGAGAAGCGAGCACAGGGTCAACTGCGGAAGTGCATAAAGCGTGCATTGAGCAAGGCAATGAAGCGCGCCCCCTCGCGCTACGTCCGAGTTCTCAAGACATTCGCAGTCTACCCGAACACCTTGCTCGCGCTCAGGCCGTCGAAGATGAACTGCATCGCCAGCGCGGCGAGCAGGATGCCGGAGACGCGCGCGATGACGTTGGCGCCGGTCTGGCCGAGCACGCGCATCAACCGGTCCGACAGCAGCATCGACAGGAACGTCACCGCCATCATCGCGGCCAGCGCCGCCAGCACCCAGCCCTTGTCGCTCCAGTCGTGCGCCTTGCCCATGAGCAGCACGATGGCGGTCATGCTGCCTGGCCCCGCGGTCAGCGGGATCGCGAGCGGGAACACTGCGATGTCAGTCTTGGCCTTTGCGGCCTCCTCTTCGCCGGTGGTAAGCGATGAGATCGCGGTGCGCTGACCGAGCAGCAGGTCGGCCGCCACCAGCAGCAGCAGCACGCCACCCGCGGTACGGAAGGCGGGCAACCCGACGCCGATCAGGTCGAGGAGCTGGATCCCGCCCAGCGCGAACGCCACCAGCACGATCAGCGCCACGCTCGCCGCCAGCACCGCGAGCTTGCGCCGGACCACCGGCGGGTCGTTCGCGGTGAGCGCCAGGAACATGGACGCGACTTCCACGGGACCGATGGCGACGAAGAGCGTGGCGAGCGCGGTGGCGAAGATGTGCAGCATGGCGCGCTCTATGCCCTGCCGCGGCGCCCGCGTAAACCCGCCCGGTGCGCGGCCACAATCCTGCCGCAAACGCTCCACAATCGCGGGGAAGAATGGCGTGACTCGGGGAGGAGCAAACCATGGCCATCACGCTGAAAACGACCGGCCCGGAAATTCCGGCCGAGATCAACACCACGCCGCTGATCGACGTCATGCTGGTGCTGCTGACGTTGCTGATCATCACGGTTCCGATGCAGACCCATGCCGTGAAGCTCGACTTCGGCAGGGGCGCGCCCACAGCGCGAATCGTCGACACCATCGACGTCCAGTTCGACGGCACGATCCTGTGGAACGGCGCCGCGGTGGATCGCGCCGCGCTGGACGCCGACCTGGCCGCAGCCGCCGCCGAGAGTCCGCAGCCGGAATTGCACGTCTCCGCCGACCGCCTGGTGCGCTACGACACGGTCGCCAAGGTGATGGCCGACGCCCAGCGCCTGGGCGTGGCCAGCATCGGCATCGTCAATGCCGGCGGCGAGGCGCGCTGATCAGGCTTTCGCGGCGGTGCGGGCGATTGCCTCGTAGGCGGCGGAAATCTTGTTCGCGTCGAACACGTCCACCGCCAGCTTGCGGGATTGCGCGCCCATGCGGCCGACGGTCTCGGGCGTCGCGATCACCTCGGCCAGCGCCTCGGCGAACCTGGCGGAGTCCCTCGGCGGGGCGAGGCGGCCGGAGACGCCGTCGACGACGATGTCGCGGCAGCCCGGCGTGTCGGTGGTGACGATGGGCGCGCCCGCCGCCGCGCCCTCGATCAGGCAGCGCGGCACGCCTTCGGGATAGAACGACGGCAGCACCACCGCCGCGGAGTGGCGGAACATGTCCTCGAGCTTCGCGGGTTCGACATGGCCCGCCCATTCCACCGCGCCGCGCGCCTCCGCCGCCCTGAGCCATTCGCGCGGCACATCGTCCGGCGCGCGCATGCCGTAGTCGCCGCTCAATCCGCCCGCCAGGATGAAGCGGATGTGCGGGAAGCGCGGCTTGAGGAGTTCCGCGGCTTCCACGAATTCCTTCACGCCCTTGGGCCACACCATGCGGCAGGCCATGACCACGAGGTTGCGGGCCTCGGGTGTCACGGCGGGATCGGGCTTCAGCGCCTCGGTGTCCACGCCGGAGCCCGGCACATGGAACGTCCGTTCCCTGGGCACGATGCCCGCTTCGATCATGCGTTCGCGGTCGGAGGTGTTCTGGAACACCGCCAGCACCTTGCCCCCGAAGGCGGCCTTGTAGAGCGGGAGATAGAGGTTCGCATACTTCTTCATCGCGCCGCCAAGCACGATACCGATGCCGTTCACGCCGTTGACGATCACCGGCACGCGGGCGATGCGCGCCGCCAGGCCGCCGAGCAGGTAGATGCGCGCGTTGAAATGGAACGCCGCGCCCGGCCTGAGCCGGCGGTAGAGCGAAACGAACTGGAGCAGCGTGCGCAGGTCCGAAAGCGGGCCGAAGCGGGAGCGGGTGAGCGAGATGGACTCGGTCGCGATGCCCGCCGCCCGCACCTGCCTCTCGTAGTCGCCGTCGCTCCAGTCCGCGACCGCGATCACCTCGTAGCCGGCGCGCACCAGCGCGCGCGCCAGTTCCAGCCGATAGCGGAAGATGCCCCAGCCGAAATGCGCGGCGACGACGACCTTGCGTCCATCAGAAGCAGGCAATGCGGATCCCCCGGCTCGCGGCCCGCTCCCAATACGACACGAGCGGCCGCGTTGCCTACTCGGCGGCGCCCGGCGCGCGCTTGGGCACGGTCAGGCCCCACATCGCCTTGCGATAGGCGGTGACCACGCGGTAGCGGCTCGGCACGTAGCGCGGCGCGCCTTCCGGCCAGATCATCGCCGCCGTGATGGCGGCGAAGGCGCCGAACACCAGCCCCACGAACAGGCCGAGCGCGAGAAGGATCAGCGGATTGGGCCATGTCGGCAGATCCGAAGAGAAGGAATTCTGCAGCAGCACCGAGGCGTAGGGCAGGTTCTGATTGATGGACATGCGCGTGGTTTCCTGCGCCGAAAGCAGGCTGAGCAGCGTCTGCCGCTCGTCCACGATGACGGTCTGGTTCAGCTTGTCCTGGAGATAGGATATCTGCGCGTCCGTCAGACGCGCAGCCTCGTCCCGGATGATGGAGTCCGCCGCGCGGTCCAGCTCCATCATGAATCGCTTGCCGAAATCCGGATAAGGGGTGGAGAAGGCGATGGAGTTCATCGAGGTGGAGTTCACCTGAGTGACGGTCAGGTTGTCCTGCAGCCACAGCGCCAGCCGCTCCGCTGTCGGCGGCTTGTAGGTCGGCAGGCCGAAGATGAAGTTGAAGACGCGCGTCACGATACTGAGGATGTCGTGCGGCGGATAGAACGTCTTTGTGGCCGGATCCCACTCCTTGTAGAAAATCTTCTGCAGGGCCTCCGGGTCCTTCTTGATCACCGCGGCCGTGCAGCGCGGCGACATGATCAGCTCCATGTAGAGGTCGAAGGGCTGCACGTCGCTGGTGGCTTCGGAACCGATCAGGCCCGCCAGCGGGCCGGCCAGTGCGCTCAGCGTCGAGCCCAGGCTCTTGTCCTGGCTCGTCTGCGAGGGATAGGCGACATAGGTGATCGTGTACTGTGGCGGGGGCAGGATGATGAGCGCGCAGACCACGATCATGCACAGCGCCAGGGTGACCCATACGATACGGGCCCGCTCGCGCACGGCCGCCATGAAATGGCTGACGCTGAGCCCGCTGCCCTCGTCGAGGGCGGCATAGGGGTTCATCTGGTCCATACGATCCATCCGTTGCGCGCCGGGCCATCTGCCTAGCAAATCCGCCCGACCGGCGCGAGCCTTATTATCGCATGATTTGCGGCACTTACGGCACGGGCGGGCGAAAAAATGTTAATGCGCGGTTCTTCCGCCCTGCCTCTGGCGAAGCCGGGCCGGGCGGGCTAAGGCAGCGTCCGAGCCGGAATCGCCGGTGACCAGGGGCAGCGGGGGCGGCCGATACGCGCATGACAGAGCCCAAGGGCCGCATTCTTGCCAATGCGCTGAACTACATGGCCGGGCAGGGCGCCATCGCGGTGTTCGGCCTTGCCTCGAGCATCGTGCTCGCCCGCTACCTGCCCAAGGCGGTGTTCGGCCAATACTCGTTCCTGCTGGCGCTGGCCATCATCTTCATGCCGTTCCTCGACATGGGCGGGCACACGCTCTACCTGGTCGAGGGCGCGCGCGACCGCACGAAGATCGGCGTGTCGTGGTCGCGGGCCGTCGCGCTCAAGCTGCGCATGCTGGTGCCCACCGCGGGCGTCATCGCGCTCTACTTCCTGGCCTTCAAGCCGCACACCATCGACATCGTGTACCTGCTGGTGCTGCTCTACACCATCGCGCAATCCATGCTGCTGTCGACGGACGTGGCGTTCCGGCCGGCGGAGCAGGGCCGCTCCTGGGCGATTCGCCGCGTGGTCTATGAAAGCACGGCCTTCGTGCTGATCGTGATCGCGCTCACGGTTTATCGCGTGCACAGCGCCGGCACGCTGCTTCTCATCGCCATCGCCGCGACGACGGCGGCGGTGATCTGGGCCGTGCATACGGTGGTGCATCTCACCCGGCTCACCTGGGCGCAGTTCTGGGGCGCGGTGGTCAGGCCCTTCGGCCGGGCCGAGATCAGGGCCTTGTGGCCCTTCGCGCTGAACACGGGCCTGTGGGTCTTCTACTATCGCGAAACCAACATTTTCCTGGAGAATTTCGGCCATCATGCCGAGACCGACCTCGCCGATTTCCGGGTGATCTTCCAGATCATGACCTCGGCGCTCTATGTGCCCAAGGCGGTGGTGTGGGCCTCGGTGCCGCGCATCGCCTTCCACGACGAGCAGGATAACCGGGAGGAGTTCCGCCGCCTGCTGCGCCAGTTCTCCGGCATCAACACCTGGCTCGCCGCGTTCTACACGCTGGGCGGGCTGCTCTATGGCGAAAAGCTCATCGGTCTGGTGTTCGGCCACAAATACGCCCATCTCGGGCTGGCCTGGACGCTGTTCGATGTCGTGCTCGGGCTGATGTTCCTCCAGCAATACTGCACCGACATGCTCAACGGCATCCGCGAGGAGCACCAGGTCGTGCGCGGGCTCCTCTTCGGCGTCTCGATCCTGACGGTGGCGAGCTTCTTCCTGGTGCCGCTCTACGGAACCGTGGGCGCGGCCATCGCGCAGATCCTGGCCGCGGGCGTCATGGTTCCACTGAACCTGTCCGCGCTCGCCCGCCGCGTCGGCAGCGAGAACCTGCATGGCGTGTCGCTCATCCGGCTCGGGGCGGCGCTGGCGGTTTCGGGGCTTTGCGGCTTTCTGCTGCTCCGGATCGATTTCTACCTGTCGCTGGCGGTGTTCCTCGCCGTCATGCCGCTGTCCAGCTACCTGCTTGGGGCGTTCCCGGAGCATTTCGACCGCATGGCGAGGCGGCTGACGGCGAAGATCAGGCTGGCCCGGTCCTAGCGGCGTCCACCATGTTTGCGGATTTACCGCTTCGCGCGATTTGCAGAAGCCGAAAAACACCGTAAACAGCACCGCTTGCAGGGCCAAGATCGGCGAAGAGGCGTATCCGGCGTGACGTTGCCCAATTTCATCGTGATCGGTCCGGGCAAGACGGGCACGACATGGCTCTACCAGTGCCTGGCGGCGCACCCCGGCGTGGCGCTGGCACGCAACACGAAGGAAACGCTTTTCTTCAACGACTATTACGACCGCGGCCTCGGCTGGTACGGGAGGTTCTTCGACGGCCTCGACGCGCCCGCCATCGGCGAGGTCTCCAATACCTACTTCTTCCATCCCGAAGTGCCCGCCCGCATCGCCGCCCACCTGCCCGGAGTCAAGCTCATCGCCTTCCTGCGCGATCCCGTGGACCGGGTGATGTCGCTCTACCTCTTCCGGCTGCGCAACGGGCTGGTGAAGGGCAGCGTGGACGAGGTGATCGCCCAGGATTCCTCCATCGTCGCCCAGAATTTCTTCGACGAGCACCTGGCGCGCTGGTTCGCCGCCTTCCCGCGCGAGCAGATCTTCATCGCCCTGTTCGAGGATCTGAAGCGCAATCCCCGCCAGCTCCTGCGCAACATCTACGAATTCATCGGCGCCGATCCGGACTTCGTGCCCGCGGTCGCCGCCGAGCGGGTGCTCGAAGCCAGCGCGCCGCGCAGCCCGGGAATGTTCCACGTCCTCAAGCGGTTCGCGCTGTGGCTGCGCGACAACGATTTCCACCGTGCGCTGAGCTGGGCCAAGAACAACCGTTTCGTGATGGGCGCGCTGACGAGGCCGCTGGGCGCCGACAAGCCCAGGATGCCGCCCGCCACCCGTGCGCGGCTGCAGGAGATCTACCGCCCCCACATCGTCAGGACCGGAGCGATGATCGGGCGCGATTTGAAGGACTGGCTGTGACGCGGCGGTTTCCGGATTTCATCGTCGCGGGCGTGCGCAAATGCGGAACCACATGGCTCGACCGCTGCCTGCGCGAGCATCCGGAGATCTTCATGCCCTCGGCCACCAAGGAGCTTTTCTTCTTCGACCGCTACTGGGACCGCGGGCTGGACTGGTACGGCGAATATTTCGAGGGCTGCCGCGCCTGGCAGGTCTGCGGCGAGGTTTCGCCGAGCTATTTCGCCGCGCCCGAGGCGGCGCAGCGCATCAGGAGCGTGGTGCCCAGGACCAAGCTCGTCTTCATCTTTCGCGATCCGGTGGAGCGGGTGGTGTCGCTCTATCACCACCTGCGCGCGCGCGGCGATACGGCGCTGCCGCTGGACAAGGCCGTGGACACGCTGCCGGAACTGCTGGAGGAAGGCCACTACGCACGCCACTTTGCCCGCTTCCGCGACGCCTTTCCGGCCGCGAACATCTACGCGATTTTGCTCGACGACATCGAGGCCGATCCCGCGGGCGGGTTCCGCAAGCTGTTCCAATTCATCGGCGTGGACGCCAAATTCGTGCCGGCGACGCTGAACATCCGTTCCTATGTCCGCCGCGAGGCGCGGTCGCATACGCTGGCGCGGATCGCATCGGCCGCGTCGCGCCGGCTGCATGCCATGGGGCTGCACCGCGCGGTGGAGTTCGCCAAATCCGCCGGCGCCGAGAAGCTGGTGCTGCGGCGGCCCAGGACGCGCGCGACGCGCCTCGATCCCGCGATTGCCGCCCGTCTCGACGCGCTCTACGATCCCGATATCGCCGAGCTGGGCCGGCTCATGGGGCGCGACCTGCGCGCCGTCTGGACCATGGAGCGGGCCCTGGAGAGCGGCGAAGCGGACGCACCCGAATGACCGGACCCGAAATCGCCTACGCCGCGATCCTCGCCCTGTTCGGCGGGCTGATCGCCTATCTGATATGCCCGACCAAGCGCGACGCCATCAACGTGGTCACCTTCTTCGAGGCGAGCTTCCTCTTCCGCGCCGCGCTCGTGGCGTTGAACTGGAAGCTGAACTTCTTCGTGCAGAAATACCTGTCGGACTTCTCCATCGGCCTCATGGACCAGCCCGGCGGCATCTGGGCGCTGTTCGCCGGCCCCAACGTGCTGGCCGTGCAGAACGTCATCAACATGAAGTTCGTGCTCGAGGCGGTGGTCAACATGCCCGCGGTCCACATCTTCGAGGATTCCTCGGTGATGCTGAACTACACCAACGCCTTCATCGGCGCAGCCTCGGCGCTGTCGGTGTTCGCCTATCTCCGGCGCCTGTTCAACGAGCGCGTAGCGACCTTCGGCCTGCTCATCGCCTCGCTCTATCCCGCGGCGATCAACTTCTCCTTCTTCGGCCTGCGCGACGTGTTCATCTACTTCTTTCTCCTGATGAACGTCTTCAGCTTCGCCTGGCTGGTGCTCAGGCGCGACCACCGGATGCTGAACTGGTTCATCTACATCGTCAGCTTCGTGTGTTGCACGATCATGCGCGTCACGTTCATCGTGTTCATCGTCGTGCCGCCGGGCTGGTTCATCCTGCAATGGCTGTTGAGCCAGGCCCGCGTGGTGAAGAGCCTCTACACGCGGCTGTTCGCGGGCATCGTGGCGGCAATCGTCATCGCGATCGTGAGCGGCGTGGGCATGCTGGCCGGCTACTTCATCGTCGTGCACCAGGTCACCGGCGCCGACACGCTGGTGGCGCCGACCGTGCTGTTCCAGGACTACGAGGAGAACCGCGCCGCCCGCGGCTCGACCCTGTCGGAATTCGCCGCCCAGCAGGGGCAGGGCACGAACAGCATCTATCTGCCGCTCAACATCTACCAGAAGCTGCCCATCGTCATCCGCATCCCGCTGCAGCTCTTCGCCTTCATCGAGATTCCGCTGCCCTGGCAGCTCAACGCGGTCTCGCGAATATTGGCGCTGTTCGACACCATCTTCGTCGTGACGCTGATGTGGTGGGCGGTGCGCGCGCAGTTCATGTTCCGCAACGCCCATCTCAAGCGCGGCCCGCCATTGCCGCGGGTGCTCGACCAGTATTCCAAGAAGAAGCTCCGGCGGCTCAGCTTCGCGTTTTGCCTTGCCTTCGTGGGCGCCTGGTTCGGCTTCGGCGTGCTGGTGTCCGACGCGGGCAACGCCTTCCGCATGCGCCTGTCGGTGGTGCCGTTCGCGGTATTCGGCGCCAGCATCTACGGCGTCATCGCGATGCAATGGCTGGAGCAGCGCATGAAGGCGGCCGTGGCCACGGCCAAGCCGCCCCAGATCGCGCCGGGCGAGTAGCGTCAGACCGACGCGCTGATCAGCGCGCTGCGCCGGCTCATGGCGAGGCCGTCGCGGCGGCCCGCGAAGTAGCGGGCGTTGACGGTGTCGGCGGCGAACACGCCGGTGTCGGAGAAGCCCAGCCCCGCGGCGTCGGCCGCTAGCGTCTTGGGGTCGAAGCGCGTCACCGTCGGCTCGCTGCGTGCGGCATTTCGCAGCACGACCCACATCCGCACCACCCGGTCGCGCAGCGACACGTGAGAATCCGGTGTCGACACGTCGAAGACGATGCCGCTGCCCCTGGGGCAGGCCGCCACGAAGGAGAGCGTGGCCAGCACCGCTTCGCGCGTCAGATAGGGGGTGACGCCCAGCCACGAGAAGAAAGTGGGCTGGCCTGCATTCCATCCGGCCGCGGGCAGTTCGCCCGCCGGGGTCTGGCGCATGAAATCCACCGGCACGAACGCGCAATTGCCGGGTACCGCGATGCCGGACTTCGCGAGCTGTTCCTTCTTGTAGGCCTGCGAGGCGGGATGGTCGACCTCGTACACCTTGAGGTCGGGCCACGGATTGCGGTAGGCGAAGGTGTCGAGTCCCGCGCCAAGCACGACGTATTGGCGCACGCCGCGCGCATAGGCTTCGGCCAGCGCGTCCTCGGCGAAGCGGCTCCGGGCGACCATGACGGCGCGGATGGTGCGCTCGATGGCGGTGTCGGAACGGCCGCGGCGCAAGCGGGCCTCTTCCTCGGGCCCCACGATCCTGAGCGCCACCGGGTCCTTCAGCACGACCGGCTCGTCCCACACCTGATGGGCCGCGCGGCGCACGGCGCTGCGCATAGCCGTCGTACTCGGGCGGTCGTCTCTCATCCTTCGCCGGATGTGGGGGGTTGCCGGGCGCGCATGTCTACCGGGCCGGGCCCGCCTGTCAACCAGCGGGCCTAGCGGCCCAGCGGCGGAAGGCTGTAGGGCGGCGCGGAAAGCGCGCTCTTGACGGCGTCCAGCGTTGCCGGATCGTCCTCGACGTTCCAGTCGATCTGCCGTCTGGCGGGCAGGTCGGGATCGTCGGCGCGGTTGGCCTGCCAGACCACCACGGCCTTGATCTGCGGATGCGCGGGAATCGCGCGTTTCAGCGCGTCGGCGAACCATTGCGCGCGCCGGGAATCGGGCACGGCGTTGGTCTCGCCGATCATCATGGGCTTGTCCGGCGCGAATTGCAGGATCGCGTTCAGGGGCGGGGTCAGCACCTCGTCGAAGCTGAGCCAGCGATGGGTCATCTGCGGCTTGTTGTAGACGTCCAGGCACGTCCAATCGACATAGGCGCTGCCGGGATACATGCTGGCCAGGTCGCCATAGGTCGGATCGTAGCGCGACATGGGGTCCGCGCTCGGGCACCACACCCAGGCGACGTTCGTCGCGCCCGCGGCCTTGAAGATTCCATGGATATGCCGCCACGCGGCCACGAAATCCTGCGGCGTCTGCCCCGCGCAGTTCGGCTGATCGGCAAGCGCACACCACGGGAAATTGGGGCGGTTCATCTCCACGCCCCAGCGCAGGAAAACCGGCCTGCCATAGGCCTTCAGCGCCTGCGCCCAGCCGCGATAGTAGTCGTCGGGCTTCTCTTCGACGTTGGAGCCGTCGTTGTCGATGGTGTCGCGCAGGGTGGCGTGCGGCTGGGCCAGGGCGAGCGACAGATAGGGGTAATGCGCGCCCAGCATCTTCAGCGCCGCGAGCTTGTCGAGATGAAGCTGATCTGTGATGTGGTTGTTGAATTCGACGATGTCGGCCCGCATGCCGAGGCTTTGCTCGAGCGCGGATGGAGCGGAGGTCGTCGGCTGCTCGGAGATGCCGAAATAGACCTTGCCCTGCGGAACGGGCACGCTGCCCGGCTCCGCATTTGCCGCCGTGGCGGCGAGGCTCAGGGCTAGGGCTATGAGGTATCGGTGCGCCATGGTTCCTCCGGGCCGGTTCCCGGTAAATACGCTCGCGGAGCGGATTTGTGCCCTTACCGATGCGTCAGGAACCGGGGCGGCGGCCCCATGCCGATTAACGCTGGGAAATTAGGCGGTTGAGTTGCGGCCCGCGGCTCCCTAAATTGCACGCCGTTCACACTTCGCACCTGCAGCAAAGGTCAGATTGATGTCCGTGACGGCCGCACCGGTCGCCTCTGCGCACCGCCTGTCCCATCTCAAGCGCCTGGAGGCGGAATCGATCCACATCATCCGCGAGGTCGCCGCCGAGTTCGCCAACCCGGTGATGCTCTACTCCATCGGCAAGGACTCCGGCGTGATGCTGCATCTCGCCATGAAGGCCTTCCATCCCTCCAAGCCGCCCTTCCCGCTGCTTCACGTCGACACGACGTGGAAGTTCCGCGACATGATCAAGTTCCGCGACGAGACGGCGGCGAAGCTCGGCCTCAAGCTGATCGTCTACACCAACCAGGAGGGCGTGGCGCGCGGGATCAACCCCTTCGACTCCGGCTCCTCGCTGCACACCCAGGTGATGAAGACCGAGGCGCTGAAGCAGGCGCTCGACAAATACGGCTTCGATGCGGCCTTCGGCGGCGCGCGTCGCGACGAGGAGAAATCGCGCGCCAAGGAGCGCATCTTCTCCTTCCGCAACGCCAATCACGCCTGGGATCCCAAGAACCAGCGCCCGGAACTCTGGCGCGTCTACAACACGCGCGTCAACAAGGGCGAGAGCATCCGCGTCTTCCCGCTGTCGAACTGGACCGAGCTCGACATCTGGCAATACACCATGATGGAGCAGCTCCCCATCGTGCCGCTCTATTTCGCCGCGCGCCGGCCGATCGTGGAGCGCGACGGCGCGCTCATCATGGTGGACGACGAGCGCATGCCGCTCAAACCCGGCGAGAAGCCGGAAATGAAGCTGGTGCGCTTCCGCACGCTGGGCTGCTACCCGCTGACCGGCGCGGTGGAATCCGCGGCCGCCACGCTGGAGGAGATCGTGGCGGAGATGTTCACCGCCCGCACCTCCGAGCGCCAGGGCCGCGTCATCGACCACGACGAAAACGCCTCGATGGAGAAGAAGAAGAAGGAGGGATATTTTTGATGACCGTCCCTCCCACCGGCCTGCAGGCCTATCTCGCCGAGCAGGAGAAGAAGTCGCTCCTGCGCTTCCTCACCTGCGGCTCCGTGGACGACGGCAAGTCCACGCTGATCGGGCGCCTGCTCTACGATTCCAAGCTCCTGTTCGAGGACCATCTCGCCGCGCTGCAGAAGGATTCGAAGAAGCACGGCACCACCGGCGAGGACATCGACTTCGCGCTCCTGGTGGACGGCCTGGAGGCCGAGCGCGAGCAGGGCATCACCATCGACGTCGCCTACCGCTTCTTCTCCACCGAGAAGCGGAAATTCATCGTCGCCGACACGCCCGGCCACGAGCAGTACACCCGCAACATGGCGACCGGCGCCTCCAATTCCGACCTCGCCGTGATCCTGATCGACGCGCGCAAGGGCGTGCTCGTGCAGACGCGCCGCCACGCCTATATCTGCTCGCTGCTCGGCGTGAAGCACGTCGTGCTGGCGGTCAACAAGATCGACCTGATGGCGTATTCGCAGGAGATCTTCGGCAACATTGTCGCCGATTTCCGCGACTTCGCGAAGAATCTGGGCTTCCAGAGCCTGGTGCCGATCCCGATCTCCGCCCGTTACGGCGACAACGTGATCGACCGCAGCCCGCAGATGCCCTGGTATGCGGGTCCGCTCCTGCTCGAGCATCTGGAGGCGGTGGACGTGGAGTCCGCGCTGGCCGAGCAGCCGTTCCGCCTGGCGGTGCAGTGGGTGAACCGGCCCAATCTCGATTTCCGCGGCTTCTCCGGCACGATCGTCTCCGGCCGGGTCAAGCCGGGCGACGCGATCGTGGTCGCGAAATCGGGCAAGGCCTCGAGGGTTTCTCGCATCGTCACCTATGACGGCGACCTCGACGAAGCGGTTGCCGGCGAGGCGGTGACGCTGACGCTCGCCGACGAGGTGGACATCAGCCGCGGCGACGTGCTCACCGCGCCCACGCATCGCCCCGAAGTCTCCGACCAGTTCGCCGCGCATCTTCTGTGGATGGCGGAGGAAGCGTTGCTGCCGGGCCGGCAGTACCTGCTCAAGATCGGCACCGCGACCGTTCCGGCGCAGGTCTCCACCCTCAAGCACAAGATCGAGGTCAACACGCTGGAGCAGCTTGCGGCCACCACGCTGGCGCTGAACGAGATCGGCTACGCCAATCTGTCCACCTCCCAGCCCATCGCCTTCGATCCCTATCGCGACAACCGCGACACCGGCGGCTTCATCCTGATCGACCGCTTCACCAACCGCACCGTGGCGGCCGGCATGGCCGACTTCTCGCTTCGCCGTGCCACCAACGTGCATTGGCAGGCGCTGGACGTGAACAAGCAGGCCCGCGCGGAGCTCAAGGGCCAGAAGCCCGCGGTCCTGTGGTTCACCGGCCTCTCCGGCTCCGGCAAGTCGACGGTGGCCAATCTGGTGGAGCGCACGCTCTACGCCCAGGGCCGCCACACCTACATCCTGGACGGCGACAATGTCCGCCACGGCCTCAACCGCGACCTCGGCTTCACCGATGCCGCGCGGGTGGAGAACATCCGCCGCGTGGCCGAGACGGCCAAGCTGTTCGTGGATTCGGGCCTGATCGTGCTGGTCTCGTTCATCTCGCCCTTCCGCTCGGAGCGGCGCATGGCACGCGAGCTGCTCCAGCGGGGGGAATTCATCGAGGTGTTCGTGGATACCCCGCTGGCGATCTGCGAGCAGCGCGACCCCAAGGGCCTGTACCAGAAGGCGCGCGAGGGCCAGATCAAGAACTTCACCGGCATCGACAGCCCCTACGAGGCTCCGGAATCGGCGGAAATCGTGCTCAAGACCGAAAATGTCGAGCCCGCGGAGCTGGCCGAGCGGGTTGTGGCCTATCTGCGCCAGAACGGGCTAATTCCCTGAGCGCTGGCAAAAGTTCTGAAACCTCTGGCGTGATATAGGGTTATCTAGGCCGTTCCTGTGGCCCTTGGGCCACAGGAAACGGCGGGAAAGGCCGGAATTCCCGGCTGTCGTGACAGCGGGTTAATTGACAGGTCTCCGCCGTTCGGGCTAAAAATCATCACCTACTTTTCGCGAGTCAGGAGGATTGAATGCGCAAGTTGGGTTCAGCGGTGGTTGCGGCGGCGATGCTCGTTTCGAGCGCTACCGTGGCTCTTGGGGGAACCGAGGACCAGGGCGCCCTGGCTCCGGGCAGTGCTGCGAACGTGCAGCAGGCTCAAGGCATGGGTGGCGACACCACGTTGTGGCTGGTGACGGCCGCTGTCGTGGCGGGCGGCCTCTGCCTGGTTCTGTGCAGCAACGGCAACGGCTCCACGAGCCACACGACGCCGAGCACGCCGTAAGCACGGCCATCAAGGATTTCCGAAAGGGGCGCCCCAACGGGCGCCCTTTTTGCTTGTTCCGCTAGAACGCCCCCTTGGGCGGCCGCAGGATCTCCAGTGTCAGGGGATCGAAATCGGGGTGGTAGTGCTGGATGGACTTCCAGACATTGCCGCTGTCGCTCACCCAGAAAGAATCGGTGAAGCTCCAGTCCATGGTCGAGCCCTCGCAGGTCTCGTCCACGCGCACGGTCTGGATCGTCTTGCCCAGGATGGTCACCGGGTCCGCGCCGCGCGACACTGCCACGCAATGCAGCGGCACCGAATACCGGTTCAGGTCCCAGAAATCGGCCATGCGGGCGCTTTCGATGGGATGGCCCGGGTTCTTGGCGGCATCGAGGATGGGGTCGCCGGCGGGGAAATAGAGCGAATCGAGGTTCCGCGGCAGGCCGGAGGTCCGCACGATGCGGCCGTGGCGCGTGGTCACGGCGATGCGGGCCTTGGAGGTCCACAGGAAGTCTCCGCCCGCCTGGCCGGCCAGGATGACCATCGCCTCCTGGCCGTCGCCCACCCGCACGCCCAGGCTCGCGAAAGGCACCGCGGCGGCCTGCTGCAGCGTGATGGTGTCGGAGGAGGACGAGCCGAGCTGGCCGCTGACCATGTCGATGACCTGGTCCCAGTCGGCATTGCTGCTCGACGAGCTGCAGGCGCAAAGCGCCAGAAGCGCGGCGCTGGCCGTCGCGCGGGTGGCGATCGCGGTGAGCCCCTTGCCCCTCACGGATAGCCTATTTCGTCGATGTGATTGAGGATTTCGCCATAGCTGGTCCTGCGCGTCTCGTCATAGAGGGAATCGTCGTCGACCAACCGCTGGCCGCCGTCCCGCGTCAGCGGCCTCAGGTCCAGACTATAGGTGGATTGGGTGTTGAATGGCAAAGCCCACTCGATCGGGATGCGGATGATCAGGCCCTTGTCGAAGCTGCCTTCGCCGAATTTCGAGAACGGCACGTTCGTAAAGGTCGCGAAAGCGCCTATTTCCACGCCGGTTGCGAATTCGCGCGTCACTTCGAAGGTCGCGCCGTAGTCGCGCGCGAGGTAGCGTCCGGCATGCACGGCAAAGTTGAGGTTGTACCAGGGCGACTGATAGTACAGCGTCACATGGCCGGTCAGCACATGATAATGTCGTAATCCGAACAGCCTGTCGAAATTGCGCTGCTCGACCTCGTAGGCGTCGAAGCCCAGCGACCAGCGCTGGCCCTCGGGCCGCCACAGCGCCTGGATGCCGCCGCCCGCGAACATGTCCTCCAGATAGCCGGCCTTGGCCTCGAAGAACACGTCCGGCGCGAGCCTGGTGTCGTAGGACGCGTAGAGGCTGGAAATGCCGTTGATGCCGTGTTTGAGGTACTCGGCGAAGTCGCTGCGCACATGCGGCAGCACGCTGTTGGAGGTGCGGGCGAAATTGTAGTTGTTATAGATGTTGCCTTCGACGGTCGTATTGAGGTTGAGGCCCGGCAGCACCTCCAGCGTCGCCGCGCCCGAGACCAGCAGCTGCACCTGGAGCGGCTCGTTGGGATCGAACAGCTCCTGGCGGAAGCTGGGCGACACCGACCAGTCGAAACGCGGATAGGAACGATCCTGGCCCGCGTCGAGAAGGGGATGATCCAGCGGCGGCGCGCGCAGGGTGATGGAATCTGCGATCTCCATCGTCTTGGCGTCTTGCGCGAACATGCGCTCCAGCGGCGCGCGCAGCACCTGGATCTGCTGCTGCGGCACGCCGTAGAACACCGACACCAGCGTGATGCCTTCGACGTTCGGGGGCGTGGCGGCGAGCAGCACGCGGGCGATGCGGCCGATGGCGTCGGCCTCGTGGTAGTAGGTGGTGTTCGAATAAAACACCGTCACGTCGTGCGCGCCGATATGCACGGCTTCCACGCGAAGGCCCTGCTGTTCGGCGGAGATGCGGATGGTGTTCTCGACGGCGGCGGTGTCGGTCGCGCTCGGCGCCGGCGTGGGCTGGGGAAGCGTCGCCGCCCCGCCGGCGGGCGAGGCGGTGTCGTCGTCGAAGCGCTCCATCTGCTCCAGCCGCGCATAGACGGTGCGTGGGAAGTCGGGTCGCGAGACGGGGCACATCACCGGATCGGCCTTGCCGCCGTCGAGGTCCACCACCGCCACGGATTCGACCGCCGCGGGCGAGGCTGCCGCCATCGCCGCGTAGCGCCTGCACTCCGCCGCGCCCACGCCCCCGCGCAGGTCCACCACCAGGGTACGCCCGTCGATCTCCGAATCGCGCACGTTGCCCGAGCTGTTGTTGACATGGCTGACGAGCGAGATTTTGGCGTCGGGGCCCTGGACCGACTGTCCCACCCACGGCCCGCCCGCGGCGAGCTTCTCCTCGCGCCGCTGGCGGTTGACGTAGGAGTCGACGGCCTTCTGTTGTTCTTCGTCCGAGCGGGGCTGCACCGGAATCGGCGCGGGTCCTATATGGGTGGCCTGGGCTTCCCTGGTCGGATCCAGTGCCAGGCTCGCGATCACGCCGTAGCTGGTGCCGTAGAGCCAGCCGCCGGTCAGGTTGAATCCCGGAAGCGGGCGGTACGCGATGCCCACGTTGACGGGGATCTTCGGCACGAAGGTCTTGCTCGCGCGCTCGCGCGGATAGGCGTCGCTCGAATATTCCACGATGAAATCGAGATTGCGGATGGGCGTGCGCCAGACGACGCCGCCGAACAGGCCCATGTCCGGCCCGTGGAAGAACTGCCCGAAATCGACCTGGCCCTGATTGGTCGTGGTGCCGGTGAGGGAAGGGCGGTTCTTGAAGGAGCTGATCAGCGCGGCGAAGGGGTTGTCGAACATCTCGTTGCCGGCGAGCCGGCCCCAGCCCAGCCCCGCCGTGACGTCGAACGGGCCGATGGATTTGGTGCCGACGAGATATTCGCTTCCGTAGATGCCAGTGCCCACGATATCGCGCACGCCGAGCGAGAAGTCGGGCGTGTAACGCGTCTCCTGGAACAGCCGGATCTTCATGCCGAAGCTGCGGTCGAAATCGACTTCGTTGTTGTTGAAGTGGTTGATCGTGGCGTAGCGGAACGAGCCTTCGAGCCAAGGGAAGATCTGGAAGCCCAGCGCGAAGCGCGTGGTGTTCTTCAGCGCGGCGAAGCTGAGCGACAATTGCCCGTCATCGGCCATGCGCGCGCTGGGGACTTCCAGGAGGCCCACTTCGCCATAGGTGTCGCGGAAGGGCGAGGCGCCGTCGTCCTGGGCATGCGCCGTGCCGCACAGCGCCGTCAGCGCCGCGGCCGGAATGCTTAACCGCGCGAAAACGCGCGCCCGCGATGAACGGACGCTCGGGCGGGGCCTTTTCGGCCCTTTCCGGCGAGCATGTTTTCGCAACGAACTCAGATTCCCTGAAGATTGCCCAGCGCGGGGCACTTTTGGCGCTTCACCCTTATCAGTCAATATGATACCACGCGGCAACACGGCGACTTATGAAGCTTCGGGCGGGCGTATGCGAACATTACGGCAGTTCATCTTGGCCATGCGGCGCCATGCGCGCGGGCTTCTTGTCGGCACGGCAGTCCTGGCGGCCGGTGCCTCGGCCGTTTACGCGCAGACCGCGCCCACAAGCGGCAGCAGCGGCGGCTCGGGCATGAGCCAGATCATCCAGAACGTGTTGAGCCAGCCCGGCGGATTGCAGCAGATCCTGCAGGGCGGCGGTTTGCCCAGCACGGGTTCGCCCAGCGGCACCACGACGACCATCGCCCCATCGGTCAGCCCGCAGACCACCACGATTCCCGTTGCGGGCGCGCCGGCCACGACCACGGCCGGCACACCACCCCCCGCGACGCCATCGGGGCCGCCACAGACGCATCTCGAGAAGATCATGTCGGACCGGGCGGGGACCGCGCTGTCATTGTTCGGTTACGACCAGGTCGGCGTCGGCGAAGCCGCACCCGTTCCCACGGTGGGCGCGATCCCGGACAACTACATCCTGGGTCCAGGCGATCAGATCGAGATTTCGACCCGCGGGCAGGGCTCGGTCAGCAACGACTACCGCGTCACGGTCGACCGCGACGGCCGCGTCCTTTTGCCCGGCATCGCGCCGGTCGAAGCCGCCGGCCGCCCGCTGGGCGAATTCCGCCGCGACATGCAGGCTGCCGTGCGCCGCGCCTTCGTGGGCACCGAGGCCTTCGTTACCATCGCGCAATTGCGCCAGGTCAATGTCATGGTCGTCGGCGAGGTAAACACGCCCGGCATGCGTGCCATGACGGCGCTGTCGTCGCCGCTCGACGCGATTCTGGTCTCCGGCGGCGTCCAGCGCACCGGCAGCCTGCGCGACATCACGATCGTGCGCGGCGAACAGCGCATCCGCTACGACCTTTACGACATCATCACCCAGAACGGCGCGGCCAAGCAGATCCTGCTGCAGGACGGCGACCGCATCGTGGTGTCCCCGCTGGGCCCGACGGTGGCGATCGTGGGCTGGGTGCGCAAGCCCGGCATCTACGAGCTCGCTCCGGGCGCTTCGGGCATGACGGCCAAGGGCCTCATCGCGCTGGCCGGCGGGCTCGAGATCAAGGGCGGTTATCACCTGAACATGTTGCGGATCGAGCGCGACGGGCGCCAGACCCAGGTCAGCCTTCCCAACATGGGCGCCCATGTGGGCGACAGCGATATCCTCTTCGTCATCCCCGCGGCGGATCAGCCCGTGAATCAGGTGACCTATGCGGGCGGCCAGAACGCGGCCGGCCACTATGCGACCACGGGTCACGCCGGCAAGCTCTCGGACCTGCTCAAGGACCCGGGCGCCATGGGCCCCAGCCCCTACACCCTGTTCGGCATCGTCTCCCGCCGCGACCCGCACACCTATTTGCGCGTGCTGGTGGCGTTCAGCCCCGTCGCCGTGCTTTCGGGCCGCGACGACATGCAGCTGCGCAGCGACGACATCGTGCGCGTCTTCAGCACCGACGAATTCCGCCTCCTCGACAAGACGGCCCAGGATTTCGAGGCCCAGGTCATCGAAAGCACCGACCAGTCGCACAGCCTGAAAGAAAACACCACGGCGTCCGCCGCGCCGCAGCTCGTCTCCAGCGGCACCAACCAGGGCGCGACCGGCTCGACGCCATTGCCGACCAATCTGCCGCAGAACAATCCGATCACCAGCATGGACGTCAGGCAGGAATCGATCTCGCCGTCGAACCCGGTGCCGTCGGGCTCCAGCGTGACAAATTTCGGCGATCTCGCCACGCAGCTTTCCGTCGATCCGGTGGTGCTGGTCAATTTTATCGTCGACCACGAAGCCAATATCGACGGCGCGGTTCGCGGCCCGGGCACCTATATCGTCGGCCCCGGCACCACGCTGCCCGATCTGGTGGCGGCGGCCGGCGGCACGCAGAACTGGACCGACGAATCGAGCGTCCAGGTCACGTCCACCGTCGTGGACCGGGCGGCCGGCACGGCGGCGACGCACAAGCAGAGCCTGGCGCTGAAGAGCGACCAGCTCGCCGGCTACATCATCCAGCCCCAGGACGACATCCGGTTCAACCGCGTCTACACCGTGGTGAACGCCGGCCAGGTCGACCTGGAAGGCGAGATCCGGTCGCCCGGCACCTATCAGATCACCCATGGCGAGCGGCTGTCCGAGCTCCTGGTGCAGGCCGGCGGGTTGACCGACATGGCCTATCCCTACGGCACCGTCTATCTGCGCAAATCCGTCGCCGCCCAGGAATCGGTGGGCTACCAGCGCGTCGCCGACCAGCTTCAGACCCAGATGCTGGTCGGTCTCGGCCAGCTCTCGGCGACCGGATCGGGCAGCTCATTCTCGCCGGACGCGATCGCAGGCATGCAGGCGCTCATTTCCCAGCTGCGCAACGAAACGCCGGTGGGCCGCGTCTCGTTCATCGCCGATCCTTCGATCCTCGCCGCCCATCCCGAGCGCGATCCGATGCTCGAGCCGGGCGACGTGATCTTCGTGCCGCAGCGGCCGTCGACGGTGACCGTGCTGGGCGAGGTGCTGCAGCCCGGCAGCTTCACCTTCTCGGCCAACCGTTCGGCGATGGACTATGTGGACCTCGCGGGCGGCTTCGGGCGCTATGCCGATGAGGATCATACCTTCATCATCTTTCCGGACGGCACGGCCCAGTCGCTCGATACCTCGTGGATCCACTTCGACAGCGCCCAGATCCCGCCGGGCAGCGTCATCTTCGTTCCCAAGGACGTGTTGCCAATCAATTGGCTGCTGCTGTCGACGTCGCTGGCCGACATCCTGAAAGACCTCGCGGTCTCCGCCGCCTCCGTCGCCGTGCTGCACCAGAAGAATTAGATTTTCCTCCCCCGTAACCGGGGGAGGAACACCTACCCCGCCGTGGCGCGGCCCACGCTGACATAGCGGAAGCCGGCCTGGGCCATCTGGGCAGGGCGGTAGATGTTGCGCAAATCGACCATCAGGGGGCGCTTCAACAGGCTCTTTACCTTGGGCAGGTCGAGCGCGCGGAATTCGTTCCACTCCGTCAGGATCACCACGCCGTCGGCGCCGTCCAGCGCCGCATAGGCGTCTTCGCAGAAGTCGATGTCGAGCAGCTTCCTGGCCTCGCCCATCGACTCCGGATCGTAGCCGCGCACGCGCGCGCCGCGGGCCTGCAGCTCGGGCAGGATGACGAGGCTCGGCGCCTCGCGCATGTCGTCCGTGTTGGGCTTGAAGGCGAGGCCGAGCACGGCCACGGTCCTGCCCGCCACGCCGCCGAACGCCGCGTCGATCTTCTTCGCCATGGCGAGCTTGCGCGCATCGTTGACCGCGACGACCGCGTCCACGATGCGCGTCAGTGCGCCCTTCTCCTTGGAGGTCTGCAGCAGAGCGAGCGTATCCTTGGGGAAGCAGGAGCCGCCGAAGCCTGGCCCGGCGTGGAGAAACTTGCCGCCGATGCGCCCGTCCAGCCCGATGCCGCGGGCGACGTCCTGCACGTCCGCGCCCACCTTCTCGCAAAGATCCGCCATTTCGTTGATGAAGGTGATCTTGGTGGCGAGGAAGGCGTTGGCGGCGTATTTGATGAGCTCGGAGCTCTCCCGGGTGGTGAAGACGATCGGCGTCTCGTTGAGATAGAGCGGCCGGTAGATCTCCTTCATCACCTCGCGCGCGCGCTCGGTGGTGCAGCCGACGACCACGCGGTCGGGCCGGCGGAAATCCTCGATCGCCGAGCCTTCGCGCAGGAATTCGGGGTTGGAGGCGACGTCGAAATCGGCGTCCGGCCGCCTGCCGCGGACGATCCGCTCGACCTCGCTGCCGGTGCCCACGGGCACGGTCGATTTGTTGACCACCACCGCATAGTTCGTCAGCGCGGCCGCGATCTCTTCCGCCGCGGCGTAGACATAGCTGAGGTCGGCATGTCCGTCGCCGTGGCGGCTGGGCGTGCCCACCGCGATGAACACCGCGTCCGCGCCCTTGACCGCGGCGGCGAGGTCGGTGGTGAAGCTGAGCCGCCCGGCCTTGACGTTGGCCGCCACCACCTCGTCCAGGCCCGGCTCGAAGATCGGGATGCGACCGGCCCTCAGCGCCTCGATCTTGGAGGCCTCCTTGTCGACGCAGATCACGTGATGGCCGAACTCCGACAGGCAGGCGCCCGAAACCAGCCCCACATAGCCCGTGCCGATCATCGCCACATGCATGAAAGCCATCCTCTGAAGCGCGGCCGGCCTTGCCTGCGGCGGGCCGCGGATGCGGTGAGGAAGCGTGTTTGGCCCGGCGGGCCGCCCGTTTCAAGGCCCGCGTCGTTTACGGTAAAGCCCTCGAAAGGCACCGGAATGCCGCGCGCGGCCTAGGATTTCCCCCCCAAAAACGCTAAGCGTTTGCCCGCCATGCGCATTCTCCTGACCGGCAGCGCCGGGTTCATCGGCTACCACGCGGCCCGCGCGCTCCTGGACAGGGGGCACGCCATTGTGGGCGTCGACGACCTCAATCCCTATTACGCGCCGGCGCTGAAGGAGGCGCGGCTTTCCGCGCTGGAAGGCCACCGGAATTTCCGCTTCGAGAAACGTGACATCGCCCAGACCGGCGCGCTGGAAGAAGCCGCCCGCCACGACCGCTTCGAGGTGATCCTGCATCTCGCCGCCCAGGCGGGCGTGCGCTATGCGCTGGTCGATCCGGCCTCCTACACCCGCTCCAATCTGGTGGGCCACCAGAACGTGCTGGAGTTCGCCCGCCATCACGAAGGCCTCCGGCACCTGGTCTATGCCTCTTCCAGCTCCGTCTATGGCAACGACACCACGCCGCCCTTCCGCGAGGACGCGCGCGCCGACAAGCCGGTGTCGTATTACGGCGCCACCAAGCGGGCAGGGGAGCTGCTCTCCTATTCCTACGCCGATCTCTTCGGCCTGAAGCAGACGGGCCTGCGTTTCTTCACCGTCTACGGGCCTTACGGCCGGCCCGACATGGCCTACTGGATGTTCACCGACAGGATCCTGAAGGGCGAGGCGCTGCCGGTGTTCGGCAACGGCAAGCTGAAGCGGGATTTCACCTACATCGACGACATCGTGGCCGCGCTGGTGCGCATCGTGGAGACGCCGTTCCAGAACGGAGACGGCGCGCCGCACCGCGTCTACAACCTCGGCAACAGCAAGCCCGAAGACGTGCATGCCCTCATCGCGCTGATCGAGCAGGCCACCGGAAAGAAAGCCAGGATCGAAAACACCGAGGGCCCGCCCGGCGACGTCAGGGAGACCTGCGCGGACATCAGCCGCGCGGCGCGGGATTTCGGCTTCGAGCCGCGCGTGCCGCTCAGCGAGGGCATTCCGCGTTTCGTGGACTGGTTCCGCCGCTACAACGGAGTGACGGCATGAGCGTGCTGGTGACCGGCGGCGCCGGCTATATCGGCAGCCATATGGTATGGGCGCTGGTCGACGCGGGCGAGGACGTCGCGGTGATCGACAACCTCTCCACCGGCGTGCGCGCCCGGGTGGCAGAGAAGGCGCATTTCGTCGAAGGCAATGTGGGCGACGGCACGCTGGTGAGGAAGGTGATCGCGGACCGCGAGGTCGACGCGGTGATCCACTTCGCGGGCTCCATCGTGGTGCCGGAATCGGTGGCGGAGCCGCTGCGTTACTACGCCAACAACGTGGTGGCCTCGCGCGCGCTGATCGAGGCCTGCGTCGACAGCGGGGTGAAGAATTTCATCTTCTCCTCGACCTCGGTCGTCTATGCCGAGGACGGCGCGCAGCCGCTGCGCGAGGACGAGCGCACCGTCCCGATCAGCCCCTATGGCCGCTCCAAGCTGATGACGGAATGGATGCTGGAGGATACCGCGCGCGCCTGTGATTTCCGCTACGTCGCGCTACGCTACTTCAACGTCGCCGGCGCCGATCCCAAGGGCCGCACCGGCCAGTCCACCCCGCGCGCCACCCATCTCATCAAGCGCGCCTCGCAGGTGGCGCTGGGGCGGGTGCCGTATCTTTCCATCTACGGCACCGACTATCCGACACCCGACGGCACCGGCGTGCGCGACTACATCCATGTATCCGACCTGGTGGCGGCGCATGCGCTGGCGCTGGCGCATCTGCGCGGCGGCGGCGCGGCGAAGGTGATGAATTGCGGCTACGGCCACGGCTTTTCGGTGCGCGACGTGATCAAGGCGGTGGAGCGCGTCACCGGCAAGCCGCTTGCCGTGCGCGAGGAACCGCGCCGTCCCGGCGACCCGCCCACGCTGATCGCCGACGCCACCCGCATCCGCCGCGAACTCGGCTGGACCCCGAAGCACGACGACCTCGACGAAATCGTCCGCACCGCCCACGCCTGGGAGAAACGGCTGAACAGCGCTGGGTAGCGGAGACGTCGGCCCGAACGGGTCTCTTCCCGTCTGTGTGGCCTGGCTCCGCGAAAGCGGGCCACGGGACGTGACGGGCGGGCGCGAGAATCGCACGCCGACGCAAATAAAATTCCGGATCCCGAAGCCGGCGAGGATCCTCGCCGCCCCGCGAAAGATCGAAGACGCGGTTTCCGACGGTGCCGGCGAGATTGTGGCGCCCTCTGTTCAAGGGCGAAGCAACGGCTTTTCCTCACCCCGCCGCCGCGATCAGGCTCAGCATCGTGCTCGTCGTCACGGTGTTGATCTTCTGCATGCCGCCCTGGGTCTGGGTGGCGTTCTGCATTTCGAGCGCGTTGGTCTGGGTCATCATCTGGGTTGCCACCGCGACGGCGTGGGCCTGGCCGGCCGCGATGCCGGGGACGATCCGGGTCGAGGGCGGGGTGACGGCCATGCCGCTCAAAGCCCGGCGTGCTTGAGGACGGATTTGAGCGCGGGCGCTATGTCGGGGCGCGACAGGCCGACCGCGATGTTGGCCTGCAGGAATCCCACCTTGTCGCCGCAGTCGTAGCGCGCGCAGCCGGTCTTCACCGCGTGGAACGGCACCCGGCCGATGAGACGCTGCATGGAATCGGTGAGCTGGATCTCGCCGCCGGCGCCCTTCTCCTTCTTGTCGAGCTCGGCGAAGATGATCGGCGGCAGGATATAGCGCCCGATGATGCACAGCCGCGAGGGCGGATTGCTCGCGGGCTTCTCCACCACCGTCCTGACTTCGGTGACGTTGCCCCTCGTGGCGCCCGGATCGATCACGCCGTAGCGTTTGGTCTCGGCCAGCGGCTTCTCCTCCGCCGCCACGATCATGCCGCCCACCTGGTTGTAGGCCTGCACCATCTGCTTGAGCGCACCCGGCTTGCCGACGAGCAGGTCGTCCGGCAGCAGCACGGCGAAGGGCTCATCGCCGATGAAGTGGCGCGCGCACCATACCGCGTGGCCCAGCCCGAGCGGCTTCTGCTGACGGGTGAAGCTGACCGAGCCCGTCTTTGGCAGGCTCTCGAGCAGGCTCTTCATCTCCGCCTTCTTGTCGCGCTCGGTGAGCAGCGCCTCGAGCTCGTAGGCGTGGTCGAAATGATCCTCGATGACGTGCTTGCCGCGGCCGGTGACGAACACGAACTGCTCGATCCCCGCCTCGCGCGCTTCCTCCACCGCGTACTGAACCACCGGCTTGTCCACCACCGGCAGCATCTCCTTGGGCACCGCCTTGGTGGCCGGAAGGAATCGGGTGCCCATGCCCGCGACGGGCAGGACGGCTTTGCGGACGGGGGGAACCTTGGTCATGGCGCGGAAAGAACCTGGAAAACGTGGGCCTTCTGCCATATCGGGCCCCCAACGTCCACGTAGCGGCGTCCGCGCTTCCCTGGGGCGGCCCACCGCCGCTATCATGGTGAACGCCAAGAGCTTTTCCGAAGGAGCCGGGGTGCGCCGGGCAGCTTACGCGATGGTGGGAGCGTTGGGACTGGGCATGGCGCTCGGGCCCGCGGCGCTGGCCGAAACCCTACCCAACGACGCCATGGAGGCCGCCGCCGCGCTCCGGGCCGGCCATGCGGCCGAGGCGGAGGATTTCGCCACCAGGGCGCTCCAGCAGAAGGGGCTCGACGGGCTTCTGCACGCGCATCTTCTTCTCAACCGCGCGCTGGCGCGCGAGCAGTTGGGCCGGCGCCGCGACGCGCTCTCGGACTTCAACGACGCCATCGCGCTCGGCGCGCTGCCGCCGGACGAGCTCGCCCGCGCCTGTTTCGACCGCGGCGTCACGCTGGACGAACTCGGCCGCACCGATGAAGCCGTCGCGGAATACTCCGCGGCGCTGAAGATCGTGCCGGGCTTCGCGCCCGCGCTCAACAACCGCGCCAATGCCGAGCGGCGGCTGGGGAGGTTGCCCGAAGCGAAATCGGACTACGAAGCCGCCCTCGCCGCGGGCGACCGGGAGAAGGAATATCCCTATTACGGCCTGGGCCAGATCGCCGAAATCGAGGGCGACATGAAGACCGCGTCGGAAGACTACCGCATGGCGCTGGCCGCCAATGGCGACTACAGGCTCGCCGCGCAGCGCCTGGCCGCGCTGTCCACCCAGGCCGGCAAGATCGACCTCCAGCCACCCGCGGTGCAGGCCGTGGTGGCGGCGCCGGTCGCGGCCCAACCGGCGGCCGCGCCGCCTGCCGTCGTCCAGCCTGCCGTCGCCACCAGCGCCGATGCGCCGCTGGAGTTGCGCCCCTCCATCACCGGCCACGCGCACGCAAAGCGCGTCGCCGTCCTGATCCCCTCCAGGCCCGAAACGCCGCGGCCCGAAACGCCGCGGCCGGAAAGCGGCGCGAACGGCCTGGTGCAGCTCGGCGCCTTCCGCGACGAGGCTTCCGCCAACGCCGCATGGAAAGAGATCGCGGCGAAATCCGCGGGCGCGCTCGACGGCCTGTCCCCCGACATTGCCGCCGCCGGCATCCCCGGCAAGGGCACCTTCTGGCGCCTGCGCACGTCGGTTCCGGACGCGCCCGCCTTCTGCGCCAAACTGACCGCTTCAGGCCTCGCCTGCATGCGGGTGAAATAGTTTGGATGTCATGACCTGCATTCGCGGATCACGACACGCAACGCGTGGATTGACCTGGGCAACCATCTCCTCCCTGATATCCGATACCTGATACCTGGAGTCCGACATGACCGGCATCACGTCCTTCGGCGCCTATATCCCGCGCCTCAGGCTGCAGCGCAAAGCGATGGCGGAGGCCAATCGCTGGTTCGCGCCCAATCTCATGGTCGCGGCGAAGGGTGAGCGCGCCATGGCCAATTTCGACGAGGATGCCGTCACCATGGCGGTGGAGGCGGGGCGGGACTGCCTGCCCGCCGCCGACGCGGCCGCCGATCGCGCGCATGTGGACATGGCCTACTTCGCCTCCACCACCATGCCGTTCTCCGACCGCCAGAACGCCGGCATCGTGGCTCGCGCGCTCAACCTGCGGGAAGACATCTCCGCCTTCGACATCACCTCGTCGCAGCGCGCCGGAACCTCCGCGCTCATCGCGGCGCTGGATGCGGTGAACGCCGGGCGCGCGAAATCGCCGCTGCTGGTGGCGGGCGAGAAGCGGAAAGCGCGCGCCGCATCGGCGCAGGAGATGGCCTATGGCGACGCCGCGGCCGCCTTCACCCTTGGCGGGGACAAGGTGATCGCGAAGGCGCTGGGCTCGCATTCGGTGACGGTGGATTTCGTGGACCACTTCCGCGGGAGCGACGAGGATTTCGACTACGGCTGGGAGGAGCGCTGGATCCGGGACGAGGGCTACAGCAAGCTCGTCCCCGCCGCGATCCGGGCGCTGCTCGAGAAGACCGGCGTCAAGGGCGCGGATATCGCCCATCTCATCCTGCCGTGCCCGTTCGCCAGGCTCGACCAGTCCCTGGCCAAGGCGAGCGGCATCGATCCGGCGAAGGTGCGCGACAACCTCGCCTCCAATGTCGGCGACGCGGGCGCCGCGCACGCGCTTCTGATGCTTGCCGCGGCGCTCGAAGCGGCCAGGCCCGGCGAGAAGATCCTCGTGGCGCAATTCGGCCAGGGCGTGGACACGCTCCTGTTCGAGGCGACGCCCGCGCTCGCGGACATCAAGCGTGGCGGCGTCTCCGCCGCGCTCAGGCGCCGCAAGGAGGAGACCAACTACAACAAGTTCCTGGGGTTCAACGGCCTGATCGAGCTCGAGAAGGGCATGCGCGCGGAGGTCGACAAGCGCACCGCGCTGACCACGCTCTACCGCAAGAACGACATGCTGATGGGGCTGGTCGGCGGCAAATGCCGCGTCTGCGGCACGGCGCAATATCCGCGCTCGCGCATCTGCGTGAATCCCAACTGCAAGGCGGTGGACAGCCAGGATGCCTACAGCTTCGCCGAGCAGCCCGGCACCGTGCTGTCCTGGTCGGCGGATTTCCTCACCTATTCGCTGTCGCCGCCCAACCATTACGGCATGATCACCTTCGCGGACGGCGGCCGCTTCATGGCCGACATCACCGACGTGGAGCAGGGCCAGATCGACAGCGGCACGAAAGTGAAGATGGTTTTTCGCGTGAAAGATCGTGACGAGAAGCGCGGCTTCGTGCGCTACTTCTGGAAAGCCGCGCCGGTGTGAGTTCCCCTTTTCGTCGAAGGCATGGCGGCAGGCAGACGCGACATTCGCGGTGTCGCCACCTCCGGGATCGCCTGCTATAACCCGGCCATGCGCGCACTGAGAGAAATCGAACGTCCCTCCCGCGATGCCGAGCTCGGCATCGCCGCCGTCACCGGATTCATCGCCGGGATGCTGGCGCTCTTCGCAGTCCAGGCCGCCATCCGCGCGGTCTCGCGGGCGCGCGCTCGCCGGCGCGGCGGGCGCATCGACGATCTCATCGTCAACCGCCGCTACGAACCCCGCCCCGCCGCCCGCATCCCCGGCGACGACCCCTGGACCCATTACGAGGAAGTGCTGGGCTGAGTGCAGACGCTTCGTGCTTTTCTTAGCGTCCCCACAGGGGGGGAGGTTGTTGATGATCCAGGTGTCTCTGGGCAAACTTTGCGCTAATCTTTCCCCGGGAGGATCGCCATGCCCTATGTCGAGAACCGCGTCGTCCACGATGCCGATTCGCATCTGATGGAGTTGTCGGATTGCCTGGATGCGTATCTCGATCCGGGATTCCGCGCGGCCTATGACGGCCTGCCCAAGCTGAAAGCGTGGCCGCGGGACGGCAAGCTGCCGGTCTGGGCGAACCGGCAGCATGACGATCCCGAATTCCGCGCGGGCGCCGACGCCAACATCCTCCTGCGCAAGAACTACGAGGCGCTGGGCGCCTTCCGCCGCGCCGACAGGCCGCGCGCCCTCGATCTCCTGGGCTTTTCCAGCCAGTTGATCTTCACCACCTGGTGCCTGGGCAATTTCGGGCTGGACGACACGGACGTTCCGCTCGCCTACGCCACCGCGCAGGCGCACAACCGCATGATGGCCGATTTCTGCTCGGTCGACCGCCGCTTCCTGGGCACGGGCTACGTGCCGCTCTCCGATCTGGAGCGCGCGCCCAGGGCCGCGCGGGAGGCGATCGATCTCGGGCTGAAGGCGCTGCTCATCCCGTCCAAGCCGCCGCGCGGCCATTCGCCCAGCCACGTCGCCTTCGATGCCATCTGGGCGATGGCGCAGGACGCGGGGCTTCCCATCGTCTTCCATGTCGGCGGCGAGGAGAAGCTCGATCCCGCCTATTTCCACAATGGCCTGCCGCGGGTGAAGGATTTCCACGGCGGGGAGGAGAACTTCACGTCCGTCTCCTACATGCCGATTCCGCATTCGGTGATGAACACGCTGGCGGCGCTCATTTTCGACGGCGTATTGGACCGTTTCCCCAGGCTCAAATTCGGCGCCATCGAGCTTGGCGCCTCCTGGCTGCCCGGCTGGATGCGCAACATGGATTCCGCGGCCCAGGCCTTCGTCAAGAACGAGGAGCGGCTGCAGAAGCTGTCCGCGAGGCCAAGCGAGATCGTGCGCCGCCAGGTGCGCGTCACCCCCTATCCGCACGAGGACGTGGGCTGGATCGTGGCCAACGCGGGCGAGGAGGTATGCCTGTTCTCCAGCGATTTCCCGCATGTCGAGGGCGGCCGCAACCCGCTCAAGCGCTTCAACGACAGCCTCGCGAATGCGCCGGCCCGCGCGGTGGAGCGCTTCTACTGCGAGAATTTCGTCGACCTGATGGGCGAGGGCCTGGCGCCGGAGCTGAGGCATCCGAAGGTCGCCCATGCCGCTTGAGATGCGCGACAAATGCGAGAAGTGCGCCGCGCCGCTGCCGGCGGACTCGGCGGACGCGCGCATCTGCTCCTACGAATGCACCTTCTGCGGACCCTGCGCGGACGCCATGGGCAGGTGCCCCAATTGCGGCGGCGAGCTGATGCCCCGCCCGCGCAGGGCCCGGCGCGCGTGAACTACCGCCACGCCTATCATGCCGGCAATTTCGCGGACGTGATGAAGCACGCCGCCCTGGTGGCCGCGATCGAACACCTCGGGAAGAAGGACAGGCCGTTCCGCGTGATCGACACCCATGCCGGCGCGGGACTCTACGATCTTTCCGGCCACGAGGCCGCGCGCACCAAGGAGGCGCGCACCGGCATCGCGCGGCTGGCGGACGCGCCCGATTTGCCGGAGGCGCTGCGGCGCTACGTCGAAATCGTCAACGGCTTCGGGAACGATCGTTACCCGGGCTCGCCCCTGATCGCGCAGCGCCTGCTCCGGCACGGAGACCGCCTCGTCGCCATCGAGAAGCAGCCGGAGGATTTTGCCGCCCTTTCCGCCGCGCTCGCCCCCTACGCCAACACGCGCGCGCTGGAGGCCGACGGCTACGAGCGGCTGGCCGCGCTGCTGCCGCCGCCGGAGCGGCGCGGTCTCGTGCTGATCGATCCGCCTTACGAAGCGCAGGACGAATTCGCGCGGCTCGCCCGCGCCTTCGCCGCGGCATGGGCGCGGTTCGCGACCGGCATCTATCTCCTCTGGTTCCCCGTCAAGCGCCGCGCGGATGCGGACAGTCTCGCCGGCGAGATCCTGAGCGCCGGCGCGGCGAAGCTGCTGCTCCTGACGCTGGACACCGGCCGCCCGAAGGACGCCCAGTCCGGGCCCCTGGCCGAGCGGCTGTCCCAATCGGGCCTCCTCGTCGCCAACGCGCCGTACGGGTTCGCGGAGACGATGCGGGACGTCCTCGCCTGGCTTGCCGTCCGCCTGTCCCAGGGTCCGGGGTCGGGCTGGCGGGTGGAATCCCTGCGCGGCGACTGATGGAAGCCGGTCCGGTCGACCCGCCGGCCGCTTGCGGTCGCGCGAAGCCGCCAATTTGTAGTCCGGCGCGCGCCTGAACACGCTGGGCAGCCGTGGGCGGATCTCGTCCAGGCGCTGGTTGCAATAGGCGATGCAGTCCGCCTTGCCGGCGTCGGTGTCGGGATGGACCTCCTGCTTGTAGAGGGCGCCCCCTCATTTTGTCCTGGCGCCCGGCACGACCGTAGGGGCCGGCCGCGCCCGGCGGCAAGCGACGCCCGGTCGCGGCGCCGTCACCGGCCCCGGTTCGCTGGTCCCGGTTCGCTGGCCCCGGTTCGCGGGCCCCGGTTCTCCGGCCGGTCCGGCCCGCGCCTTGCCATCGCGGGCGGCCTTCAGTATCTGATCCGGCCCCTTGGACAGGTGGCTGAGTGGTTGAAAGCACCGCACTCGAAATGCGGCGTACTCGCAAGGGTACCGGGGGTTCGAATCCCTCCCTGTCCGCCATCCCACGCGGCTGCGCCGCTTCGGGCGGCAGGCCCTCCGATTTCTGGAAAGGATAGAGCCATGTTCGCGCGCATCGCAGCCGCCCTGGTGGTTTCACTCGCGCTCACCGCCGCGGCGCAAGCCCAGATGATCAGCAACTACACGCTGTCGGCCGACTCCAACAAGAAGTTCCTGGCGGACAATCCCCATCGCCCCGGCGTGAAGGTGCTGCCGGACGGGCTGCAGTATCGTGTGATCGCCAAGGGCGGCGGCGCGGCGATCCGCAGCCCGATGGACCAGGTGACCGTCGTCTACAAGGGCTGGCTCATCAACGGCCACGTCTTCGACCAGACCCCGGTGGGCCAGGCGGCACATTTCCAGGCGGGCGGGCTGATCCGCGGCTGGGTCGAGGCGCTCAGGCGCATGCACGAGGGCGACGAGTGGGAGCTCGTGATCCCATCCAACCTCGCCTATGGCGAGCGCGGGGCGGGCAACGGCGTGATCCCGCCGAACCAGACGCTGGTCTTCGACATGAAGCTGATCCAGGTCACGCCGGCGGCGCCGTGAGCACGGCATGACGCGCGGCTTCGACATCGGCGGCGTCCCTATTCCCGGCCGCGTGCTGGTCGCGCCGATGACCGGGGTGTCGGACCTGCCGTTCCGTCTCGCCGCCTCGCGCGCCGGCGCGGCCTATGTCGCGACCGAAATGGTGGCGTGCGAGAGCTTCGCGGCGGGGCGGCCCGACGTGGTGCGCCGCGCGGCGGTGGGCGAGGGCCTGCCGCTGATGGTGATCCAGCTGGTCGGCCGCTCGCCGCACTGGATCGCGCAAGGCGCCCGGCTCGCGGAGGCTGCCGGCGCGCACATCGTCGACCTCAACATGGGTTGCCCGGCCAAGGAGGTGACGGGCGGATTGTCCGGCTCCGCGCTGATGCGCGATCTCGAGCTGGCGGAGCGGATCGTCGAGGCCTGCGTGAACGCGACCTCGCGGCCCGTGACGCTCAAGATGCGGCTGGGCTGGGACGATGCCTCGCGCAACGCGCCCGAGCTGGCCGCGATCGCGCAACGTCGCGGCGTGAAGGCGATCACGGTGCATGGCCGCACGCGCCAGCAATTCTACAAGGGCGCGGCGGACTGGCGCGCGGTGGCCGAGGTCAGGCGCGCCGTCTCGATCCCGGTGATCGTCAACGGCGACATCGTGGACGCCGCTTCCGCGCGCGCGGCCCTCGCGCAATCCGGCGCCGACGCCGTGATGATCGCCCGCGGCGCCTATGGAAGGCCGTGGATCGCGGCGGCCATCGACCGCGCGCTGGCAAACCGTTCGGCGAGCGGCGACGAAGCAGGCGAACCCGGTCCTGAGGAGCGTCTCGCCATCGTCCTCGATCACCTGGCGGACAGCATCCGCTTCTATGGCGACCATCACGGCGTGAAGATCTTCCGTAAGCACCTGGGCTGGTACGTCGAACAGGCACCCTGGCCCCGGTCGACCGAAGCGCGCCGAACCGCGAGATCGGCGTTGTGCAGAATGACGTCGGCGCGCGAAATCGAAATGGCGCTGTCTGCGCTCTGGCCGCGGCGCGCGTTCAGGCAGGCTGCATGAATTTCCTTGCGGCGCCGGCTCGCATCGGTTCTGTCCGGAAGAAACGGGTGCAGGCATTGCGCAACGAGGCCGGCGTCTTCGCTTCGCCGAAGCCGTAGGCCGCCGCGCCGGCGTTGCGGATATGGGCCGCGAGCGCGGCGAAATCGCCGTCGGACGACACCAGGCAGAATCCGTCGAAGGTCCGGCCGCGAAGCAGCGCGTCCGCATCGAGATAGAGCGCGAAGTCGCTGGCGTTGCTTCCGATACGCGGCGCCTGGCGGCGGCGGATGCGATGACGCGCCGCCGCCACCGTCCATGGCTTGAGCCGCGCTTCGCGGAAATCGCCGTACATCCGGCGCAGCCCGATCCTGCCGAGGGCGCCGATCGTGGCGAACAGGCCGTCCGCGATGCATGCGGAGACGTTGTCGGCGTCGATCAGGACGGCGAGGGCCATGGGCGCAGGAAACGCCGCTCGCGCTGAACAACCGGTTGATTTCCCGCGTGCAAATTTAGCGGCGCGTCAATTGCCGTTCAGCACCTTCGTCGCCTGGTCGAGCCGGGCGCTGTAGGCGTCGAGGGCGGATGCGGTGATGGGGATGTATTTGGCCGCGTTGGCGAAGTCCTGGTCCTCGATGCCCTCGCGCACGCCGGGCAGCGTCTTGGCGCCGTAGCCGGTCAGCCTTCCGGGCGCGTAGATCAGGTTCTCGAACCAGGGCCGGCCGGGCAGGCCCACCTTGTCGGGCGCCAGCGTCTGGTCGAGCGATTGCATCGCGGCCATGAGCTGGGCGCGCCGGCCGGGCGCAAGCTTCGCGGCGTTCCTGGTGAAGGCGTCGTCGTAGGCGGCGGCGCTGGCCCTGAGCCTGGTCACCGCCTTGTCGAGCGGGGCGAAGTCGAACTTCGGCACGGCCAGGAGCGCATCCGGATTGCCGCTGGACTTGGTGGGATCGGCGTCGAGCTGGAAGGCCTTGTCGGCGAGCAGCCTGGCCTGGATCACCTGCGCCTGGCGCCTGTCGTCGGCCAACTTCTTCAGCTCGGCGACGTAGCTCGCCATGGTCTCGGCGAAGTCGCCGGCGTGCTGAACCGGCAGGTCGCTGTCCGCGGCGCGCAGGATGATGCGGCCCACGGTCTTGGCCAGCACGGCCTCGTAGACGAAGCCCGGATCGCCGAAGCGGTCGTAATGCTCGAAGGTGTCGTAGCGGGAGTGATAGACGCCCCCGCTCGAGCCTTCGCCCCCGAATTCGAGATTGAGCGAAGGAATGCCCAGATGCTCGAGGAACGCGGAATAGTCGGAGCCCGAGCCCAGCGGGTCGAGCGGCAGGTCGTGCCTGGGATCGGCGGCGAGCCTGGCGTCTTCTTTCAGGCGCGCGACGGCGCCCGGATCGTGCGAACTGGGCGACAGCGCCTGCACCCGGATATGCGCGCGCATGCGCGCCGCGACGCTGACATGGGTCTCCGGATCGGTGACGTCGTTCGCGGCACCCGTGACGAGTTGCGCCAGGTCGTGATTGCCGCCGGCGCTGAAGAAGCCGCGGCCATTGCTGTCGGTGTTCAGATAGAGGATCGCCTTGGATTTCAGTTCCGCCGCGTGGGTTTCCGCCCACTCCGTCGAGCCCAGCAGGCCCGGCTCCTCGCCGTCCCAGCTCAGATAGACGATGGTGCGCGCGGGCCGCCAGCCGGTCCTGGCGAGCTCGCCGATGGCCTTGGCCTCCTCCAGCAGCGCCACCTGGCCGGAGAGCGGATCGTTGGCGCCGAACACCCAGCCGTCGTGATGGTTGCCGCGGATCACCCATTCGTCCGGCCGCGTAGAGCCCTTCATCATGGCGACGACGTCGTAGAGCGTCTTCAGGCTCCAGTCGGATTTCGCCGCGAGGTGGAACGGCGCCCTGCTCGGGCCCACGCGATAGGTGATCGGCAGCGCGCCGCGCCAGCCCGCCGGCACGGGCTGGCCGCTCATGTCCGCGAGCAGCACCTGCGCGTCGGCGTAGGAGATGGGAAGCGCGGGGATCTTCAGGATCACGGGCGAGGTTTCGCGCGTCAGCCGATTGGCGTTTGCCGTCGCGCCCACGCCCGGCGTAAGCGGATCGCCGGCATAGAGCGTCATGTCCTCCACGGAGCCGCGCTGGATTCCATGCGCCGGACGCGCCGGGCCTTCGGGATAGACGGATTCGACCGCGTAGCCGTCGTCGGCGGGATCGGAGTAGATCAGGCAGCCCATCGCGCCGTGCTCATAGGCGAGCTTGGGCTTGAGGCCGCGCCAGCCCGCACCGTAGCGCGCGATGACGATCTTGCCCTTGACGCTGACGCCCATGCGCTGCAGCGCCTTGTAGTCGTCGGGCATGCCGTAATTGACGTAGACCAGTGGCGCGGTCACGTCGCCGTCGCCCTGATAGGCAAGATAGGCGGGAAGCGCGGGCGTCTTCGCCGTCGCGCTGCTGTCGCCGGGGATCGGCGGCTCCTGGAGCATCACCGTGTACGGCTCGGCGCCGAGCAGCTCCGCCGTCTCGCTGATGGGCGTGGGGTAGAGCACCTCGAAGGTCTCGATATGCGCGTCCCAGCCGAACTTCTTGAACTGGGCGAGCTCCCATTCGGCGTTGGCCTTGTCGTGCGCGGTGCCGACGTGGTTGGGCTCCGCCGACATCAGCTTGTCCCAGTCGCGCATTTCGCTGGAGCTGATCGAGGCGTCGAAACGGCGTTCCAGCGCGGCCTGGTCCGGAGCGGCGCCGTAGGCCGCGGCGCAGGACAGGATGCAGACGGATGCAAGCAGGGCGAATCGCGACATGTCTCCCCCAAGGTCTTTTTTCGCGCTCTGCGCACGACCCTATAAGCAGGGCAAGCTCGGCGCAAAGCCGCGATTGCCGCATGGCAGCCTTGCCCATAAGCTTGCCGCCATGCCCCTCGGATCGTGCCATGCCCGGTAGCCAGGACTTCGCCGCCGACCCCCGCAACGCGCGCGTCAAGGTGTGGCTCAATGGCCGGCTGGTGCCGCGCGACGAGGCGAAAGTCTCGATCTTCGACGCCGGTTTCGTGCTGGGGGACGGTGTGTGGGAAGGCATCCGCCTCCACAAGGGCGGCTTTGCCTTTCTCGACGCCCATCTCGACCGGCTTTTCGCAGGTGCGAAGGCGATCGCGCTCGACCTTGGAAAGTCGCGGGACGATATTTCTGCCGCCTTGCGCGAAACCGTCGCCGCCAACGGCATGGAGACCGGCGTCCACATCCGCCTGATGGCCACCCGCGGCGTGAAGAAGACCGTCAACCAGGACCCGCGCAACGCGCTGGGGACCGCCACCATGGTGATCGTCGCCGAGTACAAGGAGCCGAGCGCGGAGATCGTTGCCCGGGGATTGAAGCTCGCCACCTCGTCGATCCTGTGCACACCGGCGAACATGTTCGACATGCGGCTCAATTCGCACAGCCGCCTGAACCTCGTCCGGGCGCTGCTCGACGTGATCGACAGGGGCGCGGACGAGGCGCTGATGCTGGATCCGCGTGGCAACATCTCGAGCTGCAACGCGACCAATTTCTTCTGGGTGAAGCATGGCGAGGTGCGCACGTCGTCCGGCGAGTACTGCTTCAATGGCATCACCCGTGGCAACGTGATTGGCCTTTGCCGCGACAACGGCATCCCGATCGTCATCGACGACTATCCACCTGCCGATCTTCTGCGGGCCGATGAAGCCTTCGTGACCGGCACCTTCGGCGGCATCACGCCCGTGTGCGAGATCGACGGGCGCGTGCTGCCCGCCGCGCTGCCGGGGCCGCTGACCGGCAGGTTGCGCGCGCTTTACGCGAAGCTGAAGGACGACGATGCCGCCCGCAGCCGCTGAGCCCATCCGCATCGCGATGTGGTCCGGGCCGCGAAACATCTCGACCGCCATGATGCGCAGCTTCGAGAACCGCGACGACACCGCGGTGACCGACGAGCCGTTCTACGCCGCCTTCCTGGCGGCGACAGGCATCGATCACCCCCTGCGGGAAGAGGTTCTCGCATCGCAGCCGACGGACTGGCGCGAAGTCGTGACGCGGATACTGGGCCCCGTCCCCGGCGGACGCCCCATCTGGTACCAGAAGCACATGACCCACCACATGCTGCCGCAGTTCGGGCGCGACTGGATCGGCCGCTGCCGCAACGCCTTCCTGATCCGCGCGCCGGAGGAGGTGCTGTCGTCCTATGCCGAGAAGCGCGCGCAGGTGACGCTGGACGACATCGGCTTCGTCCAGCAGGCGGAATTGTTCGACCGGGAGGCGGACCGCCTCGGCCATGCGCCGCCCGTCATCGCATCGTCGGATGTGCTCGCCGGTCCAAAGGCGGCGCTGACCGCGCTCTGCGCCGCGCTCGGCATCCCGTTTTCGGAGCGGATGCTGAGCTGGCCGCCGGGCCGGCGCGCCAGCGACGGCGTATGGGCCCCGGCGTGGTACGACGCGGTCGAGCGCTCGACGGGATTCGGCACGCCGCGCATCGTGCCGAAAGCCGCGCTGGGCGGCGAACTGCGGCGCATCGCGGACGCCGCGCGCCCGTGCTACGAGCGTCTCGCGAAGCATCGAATCGCGATTGCATGACCGTCCGGCCCCCGTCGCGCAAGCCCATGACCGTCGCCGTGGTGGGCGGCGGATTCACGGGCAGCCTGTTCGCGCTCAAGCTGAGCGCGGCGCAGCCGGACTGGCGGGTGCTCCTCATCGAGCACGCCCATCGCCATGGCCGCGGCCTCGCTTATGGCGCGTGCGCGCCCTGCCACTACCTGAACGTGCCGATCCCGCGCATGGAACTCGGCCTCGTGCCGGGCTTCGCGGACTGGCTGCGCGCGAAGCAGCCGGACGTCCTCGCCGAAGCGCTGGCCGAAAGCGGCGGCGAAGCGGGGGCAGCCTTCGTGACGCGCCGCTCGTTCGGCGACTACATGGAAGCATGCCTGGCCGATGGGTTGTCGCATGGCGGCACGAAAGGTCTCGCGCTGCTGCGCGGGCAGGCGGTCCGGGTGCTCGATCCGCCGGCGCGCGGGCTGCTGCTGGAGGACGGCCGCGAGATCAGGGCCGACATCGTGGTTCTGGCGCTGGGCAACCTGCCGCCGCGGCCGCCGCCGGTGAAGGACGGCTGGTTCTACGACACGCCGGATTGGATCCCCGATCCCTGGGCCAGGGGTGCGCTCGACGGCATCGCGCCGGACGCGCCCGTCGCCATGATCGGCAGCGGGCAGACCATGGTGGACATCGCGCTGAAGCTGGCCGAAGACGGCCACGCCGGGCCGCTGCACGCCATCTCCCGCCACGGGCTTCTGCCGCTGGTGCATAAGGCGGGCGGCGAATGGGAGCCGTTCGCCAGGCCGGGCACGCCGCTGGCGCTGATGCGCGACATTCGCGCGGCAGCGAGGAAAGCGGAGGCGCGCGGCATCCCCTGGCAACGGGTGATCGATGCGGTGAGGCCCAACATCGCGCAGCTCTGGGATGCGTGGGCGGAAAAGCAGCGCCGGCAGTTCCTGCGCCACGCCCGCGCCCGCTGGGACGTGCATCGCAGCCGCATGCCGCCCAAGGTCGCGGCGATGCTCCAGGTGCTGATCGATCGCGGCCAGTTGACGGTGTCGGCCGGCCGCGTCGCGGGCTACCGGGCGGTGGACGGCGGCGTGGACGTCCTGCTGCCGCGCGGACGTTCCGTCTTCGCCCGGCATGTCATCAACTGCACCGGGCCCAACGGCGACCTGTCGCGGATCGCGACACCCCTGGTCGCGGACCTGAGGCGGCGCGGCGACATCGCGCCCGATGCGCTCGGGCTCGGACTCGAGACCGAGGATTGCGCGGCGCGGGACAATTCCGGCCGGGCCTCGACCTGGCTCTTCGCGCTCGGCCCGCCGACGCGTCCCGCCTGGTGGGAGATCACGGCGGTGCCGGAAGTCGCCGCGCAGGTCGACCGCCTGGTCGAGGAGCTGTCGTCGCCGCAGACCCAGCCGGCGCGCGGTCTCGCGGAGGTGTTCGTCGATCTGGGCGCCGGGATTTGAAGCCGGCATGCGGATACGCGCCGTCAGCCGGTGATGTTGGCCACGCTGAAGCCGGACATGTTGCCCGTGCCGAGGTCGATCACCAGGTCCTGCCCGGCCTGATAACCGGCCGTGCCGTTGACATCGACCACCAGGAACGTGTGGCCGGCAAGGCCACCGACGTCCGGCGTGAACAGCACCGCGTCGTGCGCGTGAAGCGTCGAGGCCTTTACCGCGGCGGCGAGGGTGGCGTCGAAATTGTTGGCGATGAGCTTGCCGCTGGCGATGGTCGCGTCCATCGCGCCGACCGATACGCCGAGGCCGCCGATGTCGATGGTGTCGGCGGAGGTGTCGAAGTCCAGGATCGTGTCGTGGTTCACGCCGGTGGATTCGCCCACGGCGAAATACCTGAACACGTCCGCGCCGCCGCCGCCCTTGAGCGTATCGGCGCCAACGCCGCCCGAGATGGTGTCGCCCTGCGCGCCGCCGGTCAGCGTATCGTTGCCCTGGCCGCCCGAGATCGTGAACCGCCCATCGGTCTCATGCGAGCCGTTGAAGCTGAGCGTGTCGCTGGCGCCGAGATTGGCGCCGTCGACGTTGAGCGTCGCGCCGGCCGCGACGTTGCCGTCATGGGTCGCGAGCTTGTAGGAGAAGCCGGCATTGAGCACGAGGTTCTCGACGTTCTTGATCGTGGCCTTGGCGAAGTTGAGGCCTGCGGAGTAGTCGCCGGCGAGGTCGACAGTGTCGGTCCCGGTCGAGCCGTCGACCCGGTCGGCGGCGGTCAGCGCGTTGCCGAACATGATCACGTCGTCGCCCGCGCCGCCGTTCACCACGTCGTTGCCGCCGGAGGAGAGGACGATGGTGTCGTTGCCGTCGCCGGCGGCGATGCGGTCGTCCACGCCGGCGCCGGTGATGGTGTCGCCGTTCTTGGTGCCGTCGATCTGAAAGGAGTCCACGCCGCTCGTCCAGTCCGAGAAGGTGAAGCCCGAAGCGTCGAACGCATTTGCCGTCTTCACCACCAGCGTGTCGGGATCGTGGTCGCCGGTGATGACGGCGCCGTGGCTGATGCGGCTGGGCGCGAAGTCGTTGGCGATGAAGGTTGCCGTGGCGGGGGCGGACGTCACGAAGGCGATGCCGTTGCTCTTGGGCATCGTGTCGGAAGAGAAATCGTGCGTCGCGTTCACCAGCACCGCGCCGCCCGGAACGTTCGCGCCGGTGAGCACGAGCGAGATGTTGTCGGCATAGCCGTCATTGTAGCTGCCGTCGGTGCGGGTGGCGTCGAGCTCGACCTTGATGAAGCGCGTGCCGCCGGGAATCGCGCCGCTCGCCTCCTCGTACAGGAGTTCCGTCGCGCCGCCCCGGTCGGTCGCGTTCACGCCGCCCACGCTGACGGTGCCGAGCGAGGTCGCGCCGTCGGCGGCGTAGAAGGTGAGGTTGAGGACCATGTTGTCGTTCTGGGAGAGGTAGCCGCCGAAGTCGCCGCTCGCGTCGAAGTTGAGCGTGCCCGCGTCGATGGCGGAGGCGTAGGCGCCGACGTCGATTGTCTGGAACGCCGTGGCGAGGCCGCTGCTCACGCCCCCCGCGAAATAGCCGTTGCCGCCATACACGGCGGCGCCGTCGGCGGCATTGAGGTCGCTGGGCCCGCCGGCGGCATATTGCACCTGGGTGAAGCTGCCGGTGACCGTCCAGCCGGCCGGCGCGTCGGTGCTGCTGAAGTCGGCTGCCTGCGCGCCGGTCTCGGCGTCGCCGTTCACCACCAGATTGGCCGTCGTCATCGTCGTCATGGCTGGATCTCCCGATTCAAAAAAAAGACGCCCCGGAACCCGGTGCGTTCGCGCGAAGGGGGTTGGGGCCTCGGCGCTAGGCACCGGAATTCCGGAGCGCGGCTCGACTGATAGTGCCCCGCCGCCGTCCCCTTCTTGGGCGCAAGCGACAGGTTGGGCCGAAAACGACTGGAAGCGTCCGTTTCCGGCCCGCCCGGGCCTATTTCTTCGGTTTCTGGAACTTGAAGATGAACTGGTCGGTGTGCCCGCGAATCGACTTGTCGAAAACGAGCGCGGTGTGCGGGTCCCTGGGATTGCGCAGCACCTTGCTCTCGCCCACGAACTTGAAGCCCGCCGCCTCGACCTCCTGCTTCACCGCCGCGGGGTCGATGCGGTGCAGCGTGTCGGTGTCGCGCAGGCCGGAGCCCTTCTCGGCGGCGTGGTCGAGCACGATGTAATAGCCGCCCGGTTTCAGGGCGTTGAAGATCGCCTTGTTGGCGACGGCCAGATCGACCGGCCCGGTGAACTTGTCGTGCAGGTCGTGATAGTTCTGCGAGGTCCACACGATGTCGACCTGCTCCGGCAGCACGAACTTGGTGATCGACTGGTGGATGAAATTGAAATCCGGATAGTTGGGGTCGCCGCCGGCCGGCACCGGGATGTTGTGCTTGGCGTAGACCGCGTCGAACTCGGTCGGCTCGAAGGCGTACACCCAGCCGTACGGCGCCACCGCGGCGGCGAACAGGCGCGAGAAATAGCCCTTGCCGGGAATGAGATCGACGACCTTCATGCCGGGTCTGATGCCGGCGAATTCCATCATCTCGGCGGGCTTGCGGTCGGCGTCGCGGGCGACGTCTTCCGCCGGGCGGTTCTTGTTCGCGATGGCGGCTGCGATGTAGGCGGGCGTCTTCGCGGCGGCGGGCGCGGCGGCGGCGGCAAGGCCCAGTATGGCCGCCGCGATGAACAGGCTTTTCATGATGTCCCTCCCAGGATGGCGACGGCACTCTAGCGTTGACGGCGGACCTGAAACATCCCTGCCACGCTTTCGTGACGGCTCCTGGGCTATGATGATGGCGGAATCCTTCGGAGGCTTTATGTCCGTTCGTGCGTTGCGCCTGGCGATTTCCACACTTCTGGCCTTGTGGACCGGCGCGGCCTGCGCGCAGGTCGAGACCGTCTGGGTGACGGCGGCGCGGCTGCCCGAGCCCGTCGGCGGCGGCGCTTTCGCCGAAACCTCGCTGGACAGCGCCCAGCTCGCCCAATTCGATCAGATCGACGCGGCGCTGGAGCAGGTGCCCGGCGTATCGCTGTTCCGCCGCTCGACCAGCCTGAATTCCAACGCGACGACGGAGGGAATCTCGCTGCGCAACATCGCCCCCTCCGGCGCCGGCCGGGCGCTGGTGATGCTGGACGGCGTGCCCGTCAACGATCCGTTCGGCGGCTGGGTGATCTGGAGCGCCCTGCCACAGGAGGACATTTCGGCCGTGGACATCGTGCGCGGCGCCGGCGCCGGGCCCTACGGCGAGGGCGCGCTCACCGGCACCATATTGCTCAGCGAGCGCGACACCACCGACGGCGTCGCGACCGCCGATCTGTCCGCCGGCACGCTCGGGACCTATCGCGGCGGCGCCTCGGCGGGTGCCCGGATCGGCAAGGTGGATCTGTTCGCCAGCGCCGCGGGCGAACGCTCCGACGGCTGGATCCTCGCCGGGTCCCCCGGCCGCGGACCGGCGGACAATCACGTCTGGCTCGGCGACGGCGAAGCCAGCCTGCGCGCGCAGATGGAGATCGGCGGCGGCGCCACCGCATCGGCGCGCGTCGAATACTATGACGAGGCCCGGGGCGCGGGGCTCATCGGCGCGCGCTCCGAAGCGTCGGGCGAGATCGCGAGCCTGACGTTCGCGCGGCCGGCTGCGGGCGGCGGTCTCGGCTGGCGGCTGCAGGGCTGGGCGATCGACAGCCTGTTCAGCAACGTCTCGGTCTCCGTGGATTCGCTTCATCGGACGACGACGCCCGCCAACGACCAGTACGCGGTCCCGGCGCTGGGCTACGGGTTCAATGCCGCCCTGCTCGGCAACGACGGCGCGTTCCGCTGGGAGACCGGCGGCGACCTGCGGCTCGATGCCGGGCAGTCCAAGGAGCTGTTCAGCTACAACGCCGCGCTCCAGGCCTTCACCATGAACCGCCGCTCGGGCGGCATGGAAACGGCCGGCGGCGTCTATGGCGAGGGCGCTTACGGGAGTGGCCCCTGGCTCCTCACCCTTGGCGTGCGCGGCGACTACTGGTCGACGGCGCAGGGCCATCTGGTGCAGAGCACCCATCCGGCCGGCGTCGTCACCGTCGACACCGGCTTCGCCGGCCGCAGCGGCCTGGTGCCCACCGCCCGCGGCGGCGCCCGCTACGATCTGGCGGACGGTCAATATCTGCGTGTCGCGGCCTATGAAGGCTTCCGCGTGCCGACCTTGAACGAGCTCTATCGCCCGTTCCGCGTGGGCAACGTCACGACGTCCGCCAACGCCGGCCTGAAGCCGGAGAAGCTCTACGGCACGGAGATCGGCTGGGGCCGGGATGACGGCGCGTTCCAGTGGCATGTCACCGCCTTCTGGAACCGGCTGCACGATGCCATCGCCAACGTCACCGTCGGCGTCAACCAGCTTCAGCGGCAGAACGCCGGCGACGTGAACGCGCTCGGCCTGGAGGGCGATGCGACGTGGAAGCTGTCCGAAGCATTCGCGCTCGACGGGGCGTTCTCGCTCACCGACGCCCGCATGCGGACCGCCATCCACGATCCGCAGATCGACGGCAACCGGCCCGCGCAGGCTCCGCTTGCCACGATCACGGGCGCCGCCGCCTGGACGCCGCTCGACACGCTGCGCTTCGACGCGCTGGCCCGCTGGGAAAGCCGCCGCTTCGAGGACGACCAGAACACATTGCGGCTCGGCTCCGCGCTGGTGGTCGACGTCCGCGCCACCTGGCTCTTCAAGCCGGACTGGGCGGTCTACGCGGCCGTCGACAATCTCGCGAATGCGGACGTCGCCATCGGCGAGACTAGCACCAACGCCTCCCTGCCGCCGCCGGGCGAAGTGGTGAGCCTCGGCCCGCCGCGCACGTTCGAGGTCGGCCTGACCTACACGCCGTGACGAGGATGCTCAGCGCAGCCCCAGGTCGCGGGCGATGATGCCGCGGAGGATTTCCCGCGTGCCGCCCCGCAGGCTGAACGACATCGAGATCTGCAGGAGATAGGAGAGCGTGTCGTTGAACGCGCCGGGCAGGGCGGGGTCCATGTCCTCCCGCGCGATGCCCTGGATGGCGCGCGGGATCTCCTGCTCCAGCCCGGTGCCGAGATCCTTCACGATCGAAGCCTCGACGACGGGTTGCGCGCCGGCGGCGAGCTGCCCGGCGACCGAGATGGACATCTGCCGCAGCGTCCACAATTCGCAGACGAAGCGGCCGATCAGCAATCGCTCCGCCTCGGACGGGCTGTCGCCGGCGGCGCGGAGGAATTCGAGGAAGAGCCGGAGGCTCGAAAGATAGCGTTCCGGCCCGCTGCGTTCATAGGCGAGCTCGGCGGTGACCTGGCGCCAGCCGTCGCCTTCGCCGCCGATCATCATGCTCTCGGGCACCACCACGTCGTCGAAGAACACTTCGTTGAAGTGCGAATGGCCGACGAGGTCGACGATCGGCCGCACGGTGATGCCCGGCGTCTTCAGGTCGATCAGGAACTGCGTCAGTCCCGCATGGCGCGACGAATCCTCGCCGGTGCGCACCAGCGCGATCATGTAGTGCGCGTTCTGGGCGTTGGAGGTCCAGATCTTCTGGCCGTTGACCACCCAGCCTTCGTTGCCGCGCCGCGCCCGGGTGCGGACGTTGGCGAGGTCGGAGCCCGCGCCCGGCTCGCTCATGCCGATGCAGAAATAGGTCTCGCCCCGCGCCATGCCGGGCAGGAGCTTCTCGCGCTGCTCTTCGGTGCCGAAACGCAGGAGCAGCGGGCCGCTCTGCCGGTCGGCCACCCAGTGGGCGCTCACCGGCGCGCCGGCCGCCAGCGCCTCCTCGAGCACGACGTAGCGCTCGACATAAGATCGCTCGTGACCGCCGTACTTCCGGGGCCAGGTCATCCCGATCCAGCCCTTCGCGCCCAGCGCCCTGGAGAAATCCGGGTTGAACCCGGACCACGACAGCGCCCGCCGCGCCGGCGCGGTCTCGCCCATCCACTCGCGCAGGAACGCGCGCACCTCGCCCCGAAGCGCCTCGGCCCCGGGCGGGAGATCGAAGGGAGCGAACCTGAAGCTAGGCACGCGTCAGCCGGAATTGACCCACATCGATGGAGCCTGCCCGAAATCCGCCCTCGCAGGAAGCCAGATAGTAGTCCCACATGCGCTTGAAGCGCTCGTCGAAGCCCAGCGGCTGGATGGTGGGCCAGCGGGCGTCGAAGGTCTCGCGCCAGCGCCTGAGGGTTTCCGCGTAGGACAGCGCGAAGGTGCGCACGGTTTCGAAGCCGAGGCCCTGCCGCGCCGATGCCTGCTCCAGCGCGCCGGGCGAGGGCAGCATGCCGCCGGGGAAGATGTAGAGCTGGATGAAGTCCGCGCTCCGGCGATAGCTGTCGAAGCGGCCATCGTCGATGGTGATGATCTGCAGGCCCGCGATGCCGCCGGGCTTCAGCCGCTCGCGCACCACTTCGAAATACACCGGCCAGTGCTCCTCGCCCACGGCCTCGAACATCTCGATGGAGGCGACGCGGTCGAACTGGCCTTCCACGTCGCGGTAGTCGACGAGCTGGATGTCGATCAGGTCCGCCAGCCCCGCCTTGCTCACGGCGTTCCGGCCATAGGCATACTGCTCGTGCGACAGGGTGATGCCGGTGACGTGCGCGCCATACTCCCGCGCGGCGAACATGGCGAAGCCGGCCCAGCCGCAGCCGATCTCGAGCACGCGCATGCCGGGCCTGAGTTCGAGCATCTCGGCGAGCTTGCGCCACTTGTTGCGCTGCGCGTCCTCCAGGCTCATGTCGTCACGCTCGAACACCGCCGAGGAATAGGTCATGGTGGGATCGAGCCATTGCGAATAGAACGCGTTGCCCAGGTCGTAATGCGCGGCGATGTTGCGGCGGCTGCCGGCGCGGGTGTTGGCGCGCATCCGGTGGCGCAGCATGTTCATCCATTGCAGCGGCGCCAGCCCCGCCAGCGCGCCCTTGAGCCGCCCGGTGTTGCGGGCGGCGAATTCGAAGACGGCGGCGAGGTCCGGGCTCGTCCAGTCGCCGTCCATGAAGGCTTCGGCGATGCCGATCTCGCCGCCCAGCATCAGCCGGCGCCACACCCGGTCGCGGGCCACGTCGAGCACGGCCCGGGCGCCGTCGCGGGCGGCCGAGATGGTGCGCTCCGCGCCATTGGCGAAGCGCAGGACCAGTTCGCCTTCGGTGATGTTGCTGGTCGCGCGCATGACGGCGCGGCCCCAGAACGGCGGCGCGATCGCCTCTGCCTTCTCTGGCAGGGAACGTGACGCGGTCTCGACCATGTGAGCCTCCCTACGGGGGTGCGCCAGTCTTCAGATGAGCATGGGCGGGCACGCGCTTCAACCACAGACGAAGGGCTTCATAGTGGATGGCGGCCACGACCTTCAGCGTCATCAGGGGGTGGCGCAGCAGGGCAAGAGCGAGATTCCGGTCCGTCAACGCCTTGCGCCTGCCCGCAAAACAGGCATCGAGCACCGGCGCGCCGCCCTCCGACTCGCGGATGGCGATCACCACGTCCTCCGCCGGCGGGCGGACGCGGAATTCGTAGCGGCAATCCTGCGACAGGAACGGCGAGACGTAGAACGCCTTGCCGCATTCCTGGCGGAGGCCGTCCGGGCCGCTCCCGGCCGCAAGCACGTAGCTGTGGCGCTCGCCGAAGGTGTTGTGCACTTCGTAGATCGTGGCGGCGAGCGCGCCGTCACCGCGATGGCAGAACCACACGCTGAGGGGATTGAACACGAAGCCGAACAGGCGCGGGTAGCAGAGCACGCGGATGGGGCCATCGGCTTCGATTCCCGCCCCGGCCAGCCTGGCGCGCACCCATTCGCGCAGCGGGCGGCCGTCGCCGTGATCGCCGTCGTGAAAGCTCGCGAGGCGGCAACCGTTGCGGCCGAAGAGTCTCAGGCCGGGCGCGTCGATCTCGTCGAGATCGAGCAGCAGCGAGAACACCCTGTAGCGGAAGGCGTGGCGCCGCGGGAATATCCGCGTATGCGCGACGTAACCCTCGTAGATCGCGGAGTGCATCGTCACGCCGCCTCCAGGGTTCGCGCCGCGCGGGCGATGCGCCCGGATTCGTCCGGCACGATCCACGGGCGGCGCACCTGGCCCGCGTCCTCCGCCGCGGCGAGGCCCGATTGCAGCGCGTCCTCGTGGAAGCCGGAGCCGAAATAGCTGCCGCAGAACCAGGTGCGGTTGCGGCCCTGCAGGCTCCAGAGCCTTGTCTGCGCCTCGATCGCGCCGGAGTCGAACACCGGATGGGCGCAGGTGAAAACGCCATGCGTCCGGTCCTCGCGCGGCATCCTGGGCGGATTGAGCGTGACGAACAGATCGGTTCGGGTCGCGAGCGGCTGCAGGCGGTTCATCCAGTAGGTCACGCAGAGGTCGGCATCGGCGGGCGCGCCGCTGGCGCCGAGATAGTTCCAGCTCGCCCAGGCGCGGCGGCGCCTCGGCATAAGCGTCCTGTCTTCATGCAGCACCACCCGATTGGGCCGGTAGCGGAAGGCGCCGAGCAGCGCGCGCTCCTCCCCGGTCGGCGCCGCCAGCATGGCGAGGGCGCGGTCGGCGGGCGCCGCGATCACGACGCCCTCGAAGCGCCGCCGGTTGCCGCGCACATCGGCGATTTCGACCCCGGAGCCATCGCGGACAACCGCCGCGATACCGGCGCCGGTGCAGGTCTCGAACGGCGCCGTGATGCGCCTGACATATTCGATGCTGCCGTTGCGGACGGTGCGCCATTGGGGCCGGCCGGTCAGCTTGAACAATCCGTGATTCTCGAAGAAGCGCGCGAACGCGGCGACCGGATGGTCCAGCATGTCGCCGATGGACGAAGACCAGATCGCCGCGCCCATCGGCAGCAGATGCAGTCGCGCGAACGCGTCGGAATAATCGTTGGCGCGCAGGTAGGCGCCGAGGCTCATCCGCGCCGCGCCGGGATGGGCCAGCATCCGCGGCGCCTCGCGGTAGAAGCGCAGCGCATCGGACATCATGCGCCAGTAGTCGCGGCGGGCGAGGGCGGCGGGCTGCGCCAGCAGGCCCTTCAGGCTGCCGGCGTATTCCAGCGCGCCGGCGTCGAGCGACACCGAGAAGCTCATGTCGCTGGGCGCGGTCTCGACGCCCAGCGTGCGGAACAGCGCGGTCAGGTTCGGATAGTTGGCCTCGTTGTAGACGATGAAGCCGGTGTCGACCGGCACGCGGCCATCGGCCGTGGCGGCCGCGACGGTGTGGGTGTGGCCGCCGATGCGCGCCTCCCGCTCGAACAGCGTCACCCGGTGGCGGCGCGAGAGGAGCCAGGCCGCGGACATGCCCGCGATGCCGGACCCCACGACGGCGAAGCTTCCGCCCGGCGGCATCGGCTCGATCTTGTTCACGCTGGCTCTCCCGAAGCGGTCGGCAGGCTGAATACGAGCCCGGGCGCCGCGCGGATCAGGCGGCGGACCGGGCTGATCCGCCCTGCCGCGGCGTGCGTATTTGCGGCTATGATGGCGCATGCGTTGCCCGCCGGTCCCTGGCCCGTCAGCCCCTCCTGGAGCCCGGGGCGGCGCAAGCGCGCGCGCCGTCACATCGCGCAGGGGCGGATGACCGAGACCGCGACACCGGAGCCCGCGAGGCTCAACGCGCTGGTGCTGGCGGTGGCCGCCCACCGCGACCGCGGCGCATTCGAGGCGCTGTTCGGCCATTTCGCGCCGCGGATAAAGGCCTATCTGCTGAAGCTCGGCGCGGGCGCCGCGCTGGCCGACGATCTCGCCCAGGAAGCGATGCTCACCCTTTGGCGCAAGGCGCCGCTGTTCGACCCGGCCAAGGCGTCCGCCGCGACCTGGATCTTCACCATCGCGCGCAATCTGCGCATCGACGCGATCCGGCGCGAGCGCCGCCCCGACTTCGACCCCGGCGATCCGGCCCTGGTGCCGCAGGCCGAGCCCGCCGCCGATACGCGGCTGATGCGGGAAGACGACGAGGCGAAATTGCGCGTGGCGTTGAGGGAACTTTCACCGGAACAGGCGCAGGTGATCCGGATGTCGTTCTTCGCCGACAAGCCGCACAGCCAGATCGCCGCCGAGCTCGGCTTGCCGCTCGGCACGGTCAAGTCGCGGCTGCGCCTCGCCATGGCGCATATCCGCGTCAGCATGGCCGATACCGGTGGAGGCGCCCCATGAGCGCGACCCATCATCCTTCGGACGAATTCCTGCTCGCCCATGCCGGCGGCGTGGCGGACGAGGCGCTGTCGCTGATCGTGGCGACGCATCTGGCGCTCTGTCCCGCCTGCCGCCAGAAGGTCGCGCGGATGGAGACGGCCGGTGGCGCGATGCTGGAAGACCTCGCGCCCGAAGCGCTGTCCGGCGGGGCGCTCGCATCGGTGCTGTCGAAGCTCGATGGCACGCCTGCCGAGCGGCGCAAGCCGGCAAGCGGCGCGCGCGCGCACTGGACGGCGCCGGAGCCGCTGCGCTCCTATCTCGGCGGCGATCTCGGCGAAGTGCGCTGGACCTCCATGTCCAGCGGCATTTCCTACAAGCCGCTGTTCAAACGCGGAAAGACCGCCGCGCGGCTCATCCGCAGCAGGCCGGGCCGCGGCGTGGGCGTGCACACGCACAAAGGCGAAGAGCTCACGCTCGTCCTCACCGGCGGCTACACCGACCAGACCGGGCACTATCTGCGCGGTGACCTCCAGGCGGCCGACGGCACGCTCGATCACCGCCCCATCGCGGATGAAGGCGAGGATTGCATCGTGCTCGCGGTCTGCGACGCGCCGCTGAAATTCCGGGCCCGCACCATCGGCCTCATCGCCAGGTTCTTCGGATTCTGATGACGCGCTTTTGATTGGCGCACCCGCCCGCGCCGCCCTTGGCTGGCGCGGCTTCCGGGGGGAGCGCGCCGTGGGCGATTGGGGCATCCGGGTCTTCGCAATGGCCGCCGCCGCTTTGGGCGCGATCGGCCTCTATTGGGACGATTTCGCGTTGGTCTGGCAGCCTGTTCCGCCCGGCGTGCCGGGTCGCGCGCTGCTCGCCTATGTCGCGGGCGCCTTGTTCCTGATCGGCGGCGTGATGCTGCTCCCGCGCCGCACCGCGCCCTACGGTGCGCTGCTGCTGACCGCGCTCTATGCCGTGAATGTCCTCCTCCATGTGCCGGACGCGGGGGCGCATCCCGGCGAAGTGGTCTCGTGGTCGGGCATCGCCGAGCAGCTCGCATTGGTCGTCGGCGGCGCCGTCACCTGCGCCTTCAGCGCGCCGCTCGATGCCGCAACCTCGCAACGCCTGATCCGCATCGCCCGCATCGTGTTCGGCATGTGCCTGTTGGCGTTCGGCGCGGCGCATTTCGCCTATCCCGCGCCGACGGCGGCGATGGTGCCGAAATATCTTCCGCCCAATCAGATCTTCTGGGCCTATGCCACGGGCGCCGGCCATGTCGCGGCGGGCCTCGCGATCCTCTCCGGCGTGCTGGCGCGGGCCGCGGCATGGCTGCTGTTCGCCATGTTCGCGAGCTTCGCGCTGCTCGTGCATCTGCCGATCCTCGTTGCCGATCCCACGACGCACCTGAACTGGACCATGAACGCGGTGAACCTCGCGCTCACCGGCACAGCGCTCCTCATCGCGGAGTCCTATCGCGCGCGCGCTTGAGTGCTTATGCTTGCTTCCAGGACAATGGAGGAACGCATGGAACTCGTCCGCTTCGGCAATACCGGCCTCAAGGTGTCGAAGATCTGCCTCGGCTGCATGACCTATGGCACGCCCAAATGGCGCGACTGGGTGCTGGACGAGGAGCAGAGCCGGCCCTTCATCAGGGCGGCGCTGGACAAGGGCATCAACTTCTTCGACACCGCCGACGTCTATTCGCTGGGCGCGAGCGAGGAGGTGCTGGGCCGCGCGCTCAAGGACCTCGCGCCGTCGCGCGAGCGCATCGTCGTCGCCACCAAGGTGTGCAGCCCGATGGGGCCGACGCCCAACGAGGTCGGCCTGTCGCGCAAGCACATCATGCACGGCATCGACAACTCGCTCAGGCGGCTCGGCATGGATTATGTCGACCTCTACCAGATCCACCGCTTCGATCCCACGACGCCGATCGAGGAGACCATCGACGCGCTCCACGACGTGGTGAAAGCCGGCAAGGCGCGCTACATCGGCGCGTCGTCGATGTTCGCCTGGCAATTCGCCAAATATCTGTTCCTCCAGGACGCGCGCGGTGCGTCGCGTTTCGTCTCGATGCAGAACCACTACAACCTCGTCTATCGCGAGGAGGAGCGCGAGATGATGCCCTTGTGCCGCGACCAGAAGATCGCGGTGATCCCGTGGAGCCCGCTGGCGCGCGGATTCCTCGCCGGCAACCGGCACAAACAGGACAAGGGCGAAACGGCGCGGTCGAAATCCGACGAATTCGCCCATCGCATGTACTACCAGGACACCGATTTCGACACCGTCGACCGCGTGAGCGAACTCGCCAGAGCGCGCGGCGTGCCCAACGCACAGATCGCGCTCGCCTGGCTGCTGCACCAGAAGGGCGTGACGTCACCTATCATCGGCGCCTCCAAGATGAGCCACCTGGACGATGCCGTCGCCGCCGCCGAGCTCAAGCTCACCGACGACGAGCTGAAGGCATTGTCGAAGCACTACAAGCCCCACCCGGTGCTGGGGCACACGTGATCTTCCTCCCCTGCGTAGCGGTGGAGGGGGACCGGCGAAGCCGGTGGAGGGGGAACGGCGGTGGTGAAGGACCAGCTTTCGCCGGCGGACACACCCCCTCCGTCTTGTGCGCTGCCGCTCGCAATCCACCTCCCCCGCTCTCGCGGGGGAGGAAAACACTTACCACGCATCCACCCACGCCAGCTTCTTCCCCGTCCGCTTGGGCGGCGGTGGCACGGCGCGCAAGCCGGCGGTGATCCACGCCCGCGTCTCCGCCGGGTCGATGACCTCGTCGAATTCGAACAGCGTCGCGGCGCTGATGGCTTTGCCGCGTTCGTACATCTGGGCGACCATCTGGTCGAATTTCTTCTTGCGCTCCGCCGGATCGGCGATGGCGGCGAGCTCGCCCCGGTAGCCGAGCTTGACGGCGCCTTCGAGCCCCATGCCGCCGAACTCGCCCGTGGGCCATGACACGCAGAAGAACGGCGCCACGAAGCTCGCGCCCGCCATGCCCTGCGCGCCAAGCCCGTAGCCCTTGCGCAGGATCACCGTGAACAGCGGCACGCTCACATTGGCGCCGATCACGAACAGGCGGGAATTGTGCCGCACCAGCGCGGTCTTCTCCGCTTCCGGCCCCACCATGTTGCCCGGCGTGTCGCAGAGCATGAGGATGGGGATGTCGTAGGCGTCGCAGAGCTGCATGAAGCGCGCGGCCTTGTCGGAGCCGTCGCGGTCGATGGCGCCGCCGAGGTGGCGCGGATTGTTGGCGACGATGCCGAGCGGCCGGCCCTCCACCCGCGCGAAGGCCGTGACCATGCCCACGCCGAACTGGCGGCGCAGTTCGAGCACCGTACCGGTGTCCGCGATCAGGTCGATCACCTTGCGGACGTCGTAGACGCGCAGGCGGTTCTCGGGGATCGCGCCGCGCAGCCGCCGCTGGTCGGCGCAGGTCCACTCCGGCAAGGCGCCCTGGAAGTAGGAGAGATATTTCTTCGCGGCGGCGACGGCTTCGGCCTCGTCCTCCACCACCACGTCGATCACGCCATTTGGGGCCTGCACCGACACGGGGCCGACTTCGCCGGGCGCGAAAACGCCCAGGCCGCCGCCCTCGATCATCGCCGGACCGCCCATGCCGATGGAGGAGTTCTTCGTGGCGATGATCACGTCGCAGCAGCCGAGCAGCGCCGCATTGCCCGCGAAGCAGTAGCCGGAATTGATGCCGACCAGCGGTACCAGGCCCGAAAGCCGCGCGAACTGCATGAAGGTGGTGGTATTGAGCCCGCCCGCGCTCATGCCGTCGGTGTCGCCCGGCCGGCCGCCGCCGCCCTCGGTGAAGAACACGATGGGCAATCGCCATTTCTCGGCGATGGTCAGCATGCGGTCCTTCTTCTGGTGATTGCGCATGCCCTGCGTGCCGGCGAGCACGGTGTAGTCGTAGGCCATGGCGACGATGCGTGCCTGCTCGTCGGGGAAGACGTGGCCGTTGACGCGGCCGAGCCCCATCACCAGGCCGTCGCCCGGGGTGCGCTCGATCAGCTCCTGCATCGAATTGCGCCTGAGCCGCCCCGCCACGACCAGCGAGGCATATTCGGTAAAGGAGTCCGGATCGCAAAGATCCGCGATGTTCTCCCGCACGGTGCGCTGCCTGGTCTTGCGGCGGCGCGCGACGGCTTCGGTCCGGTTCTCGTCCTTCAGGTAGCCGCGGCGCCTTTCGAGCTCGGCGAGATCGGGGCGGACGGCATCCGGATCGAAGGCGGCGTCCTTCGCCGCTTCGCCGGCCGCCACTTCGCCTTCCGCGATGAAGGCGAGGGCCGCGCCCTCGAACACCGTGTCGCCCGGCGCCACCGCGAATTCGGCCAGAATGCCGGAGCGGTCGGCGTCGATGACGTGCTCCATCTTCATGGCTTCCATGATCAGCACCGGCTCGCCCGCGCGCACGGCATGGCCGGGCTTCACCGCCAGCGACACGATCGTGCCCTGGAGCGGCGCGCGCAGGGCTTCCGTGCCCTCCGGCGCGTCGCGCTCGTCGGGCATCTCGGCGCCTTCCTGCGCGGCCTTGCCGTGGGCGAGCACGGCCAGCGGATCGTCGGTCTCGAGCCTCGCGCCCGCCTGCCGCGTGGCACGGCCCTGTTCGACATAGAGCTTGCGATGTTCGCCGCCGATCAGCGCGCGCAAATTCTCCTCGATGAAGCCGGTGTGGATTTCATGATCGGGGTGGGTCAGCACGTTCTGCAGGAAGGCGATGTTGGTGGGCACGCCGGCGATGCGGAATTCGCACAGCGCGCGATAGGCCTTGCTCTTGGCCTCCGCCAGCGAGCCCGCATGCACCACCAGCTTGGCCAGCAGGGAATCGAAGCGGACGTTGGTGGCGTAGCCGGCATAGCCGTAGCCGTCGACGCGCACGCCGCGGCCCGACGGCGGCTCGTAGGCCGCGAGCACCCCGCCCGCGGGCTTGGCGGTGCCGTCCGCGAGCATGGTCTCCATGTTGATGCGCGCCTGCAGCGCCACGCCGCGCGGGCCCGGCGCCTCGAAGCCGGCCAGCATGCGCCCGCCCGCGATCTCGAGCTGCAGGCGGACGAGATCGAGTCCGGTGATCTCCTCCGTCACCGTGTGCTCGACCTGCAGGCGCGCGTTCGCCTCGATGAACGCGAAATGCTCGCCCGCCACCAGGAATTCGACGGTGCCGAGCCCCTTGTACCCGGCCGCCGCGGCAAGCCTCACCGCGGCGTCGAACAGCTTCGCGCGCACGGCGCCGGGAACGTCCGTGACGGGAGCGGTCTCGATCAGCTTCTGGTGGCGGCGCTGCAGCGAGCATTCGCGGTCCCACAGATGCACGCACTTGCCCGTGCCGTCGCCCGCGATCTGCACCTCGATATGCCGCGCGCCGGCCAGATATTCCTCGGCATAAAGCGCGTCGTTGCCGAAGGCCGCCATGGCTTCCGACGCGCAGCGCTCATAGGCCTGGGAGAGCTCGCCCGCCGCGCGCACCACGCGCATGCCGCGCCCGCCGCCGCCGGCCACGGCCTTGAGCATGATGGCGCCATGCTTGGCCTGGAATTTCGCCACCTCGGCCGGCGACGCCACCCCGGTGCCGGCGAGCACCGGCACTGCGTGCTTCGCCGCGAGCGCGCGCGCCGCCGCCTTGTCGCCGAACAGCGCCAGCGTTTCGGGCGAGGGCCCCACGAACACCAGGCCCGCCTCCGCGCAGGCCCGCGCGAAGGCCGCGTTCTCCGACAGGAAGCCGTAGCCCGGATGCACCGCGTCGCAATCCGCCTCGCGCGCCGCGGCCACGATCGCGTCGATGTCGAGATAGGCGGCGGCGCCCTTGCCCTGGAGGGCGCGCGACTCGTCGGTCTTGCGGGTGTGGAGCGCGGTCGCGTCATCTTCCGAGAAGACGGAGACCGTGGCGATGCTCATCTCGGCCGCGCTGCGCGCGATGCGGATGGCGATCTCGCCGCGGTTGGCGATGAGGAGTTTCTTGATCATGGGCAGAGTCCGATGGCGTTGGCCCCAACATACAGATGTCGTCCCGGCCAGGCGAAGCGCGAGCCGGGACCCATTGAGGCGGTGTCACGATGAGTCCCGGCTCTGCGCGATGCTTGCGCATTGCCTGGCCGGGATGACAGGTTTGTCAGGGGCATAGTTCGGGAAATGCGCAAAGCGTGCCCGACCAGCGTGTGACACTGGCGACCGTTCTGGGAAAAAGCAGGGTAATAACAGTACAAAATGCGCATGATTGGGGAAATTCACAAATCCAGGCGGAAGGCCTCGGCAGGGGCGCGGGCCGCGCCGGAACCGTCAACGGAAGCGGGAAGGGCAATGCGGAGGCAGCCGGCGGCGGCTTGGAAGGCCACCGGGGTGCCCGTGGGCAGGTGGGTGACGGCGCGCGGCGAGGGCACATCCTCCAGCGTGAGTTCGCCGGCGGCCGGGCGGCCGAGCAGGTGGACGTAGAGCGCGCCGGGCTTGGACATGTAACGGACGTCCCCGCCCTCGGGCGTCCGCGCCTCCGCGCGCAGCCAGGGGCGGGTGCCGTAGATCGCCTCGCCGTTCGCCTTCAGCCAGGCGCCGAAGCCTTCGAGCCGGGCGACCTGCTCGGCGGGTATCCGCGCGTCCTCGCCGCGCGGGCCGACATTGAGCAGGAGGTTGCCGTTCTTCGATACGGTGTCGATGAAGCCGTGCACCAGCGACGCCACGCTTTCGTAGTCGGCATCGGTGTCCCGGCGGTTGAAGCCGAAGGAATGGCTCATGCCCTTCGTCGCTTCCCATTTGCGGCGCTGGATGTCGGGGAAGGTCGTGTATTCCGGCGTGCGGAAATCGAAATGCGGAGGCTTGGGCGGGGTGACGCCCCTGGGCGCGTCGCGTCCCTGCAGGCGCTTCCTGATCGCGGCGTCGAGCCGCTTGCGCATCGCCTTGAAGCGCAGCATGCGCGTGCGCCAGCTCACGGGCATCCATCGATCGTTGATCACGCCTTCGGGCACGGCGTTGTAGTAATCCGCGAAGAGCTTAAGCTGCCCGGGCAGGCGCGCGGGCCAGGAGATGTCGTTCCACAGCACGCTCGGCCTGTAGCGTCCGATCAGCTCGCGCGTCTGGGCCTCGGCATAGGCGGGATAGTCGCCGCCCGGCGCGGACGCCATGAAATCCGCCAGCGTGCGGATCGGCTCGCGGTTGAACGTCCAGTCGATGCCGCCGGAATAGTAGACGCCGAACTTCATGCCGCGCCCGCGCACCGCCTCGGCCAGCTCGCCCACGATGTCGCGCGGGCAGGTCCAGTCCGCCTGATGGGGATTCTTCACCTTGCTGGGCCACAGGCAGTAGCCGTCGTGATGCTTGGTGACGAAGACGACATAGCGCGCGCCGGCGGCGGCGAAGAGATCGGCCCATTCCGCGGGCCGCCACTGCCTCACGCCCTCGAGGAACGGCTCGCGGAAGCTCTCGTAGGGCGCATCGCGCCAGACCTCGCGGTGGTGGCGCGCGCTTTCGCTCTCCGGCACGCGGATCGCGTTCCAGTACCATTCGGTGTAGGGCGTGCGCGCCACCGCGGTGTCGTAATGGTCGCGGAAGGCGTCGGAGATCGAGCCGGAGCGGCTGGCGAAGGCGGGGATGGCCCACATGCCCCAGTGGATGAAGATGCCGAACTTGGCGTCCTCGTACCATTCGGGGACCTTGTGGGCGGCGAGCGAGGGGAGATTGGGTTCGAATGTCATTTGACGCTATCCTGCCGCCATGATCGAAGAACGCAATCCTTCCTTCCCCGAAATCCGCGAGAGCGTGCGCAGGCTGTGCGCGCAATTCCCCGGCGCCTACTGGCGCGCGCTGGACCGCGGCCGCGAATACCCCACCGAATTCGTGCGCACGCTGACGCGCGAGGGCTTCCTTTCGGTGCTGATCCCGGAGGAATATGGCGGCTCGGGGCTGGGGCTGGGTGCGGCCTGCGCCGTGCTGGAGGAGATCCATCGCTCCGGCTGCAACGGCGGGGCGGCGCATGCGCAGATGTACACCATGGGCACGATCCTCAGGCACGGATCGCCCGCGCAGAAGGCGAAGTATCTTCCGGCCATCGCCAGGGGCGAATTGCGGCTGCAGGCCTTCGGCGTCACCGAGCCCACCAGCGGCACCGACACCACGCGCATCACCACCTTCGCCCGCAGGGAAGGCAACCGCTACATCGTGTCCGGCCAGAAGATCTGGATCAGCCGGGTGGAGCATTCCGACCTGATGGTGCTGCTGGCGCGCACGGCGCCGCGCGACGCGGTGGCCAAAGCCAGCGACGGCATGAGCGTGCTGCTGGTCGACCTGCGCGAGAGCGTGGGCAGGGGGCTCGCCGTGCGGCCCATCCGCACCATGATCAACCATGCCACCACGGAGCTCTTCTTCGACGATCTCGCCGTGCCGGCCGAAAACCTGGTCGGCGAGGAGGGCAACGGCTTCCGCTATATCCTCGACGGCATGAACGCGGAGCGCATCCTGATCGCGTCCGAAAGCATCGGCGACGGGCGGTTCTTCATCGACCGCGCCGCCGGCTACGCGAAGGCGCGCGAGGTGTTCGGCCGGCCGATCGGCGAGAACCAGGGCGTGCAGTTCCCCATCGCGCGGGCCTATGTCAACGTGTCGGCCGCGGCGGAGATGGTGAGGAAGGCGGCCGCGCTGTTCGATGCGGGCGAGCGGTGCGGGACCGAGGCCAACATGGCCAAGCTTCTCGCCAGCGAGGCAGCCTGGTTCGCAGCCGACATGTGCATCCAGACCCATGGCGGCTTCGGCTTCGCGGAGGAGTTCGACATCGAGCGCAAATTCCGCGAGGCGCGGCTTTACCAGGTGGCCCCCATCTCGACCAACCTCATCCTCAGCCACGTCGCGACGCACGTGCTGGGCCTGCCGAAGTCGTTTTGAGAGGTTCGCTTGATCTATCCACACGCTCCCATTGTCATCCCCGGCGAGCGCGTAGCGCGAGGCAAGGGGACCCAGATAGTGCGATTTGCACCGGTGCTGTTTGTGCCACCTGGGTCCCCTTCCCTCGCGCGCGAAAAGCGCGCTCGCCGGGGATGACAGCGAGGGTGTGATGGGCGACCTGCGAAATCTCAGAGACTGGCTTGGCCGCACCGAGACATTGCAAGATGTCGCCGCGGCCGTGCCGCTCGCGGGCATGAACGCACTGCTGAATCGCGATACGCCGGTGGGTGACACCGTCCCACCGCTCGGGCACTGGCTCTACTTTCTCAACGGTGCGCGGCAGTCAGAGCTGGGGTCGGACGGACACCCGAAACGCGACGGCGCGCTGCCGCCCCGGCGCATGTGGGCGGGGAGCCGCGTCGAATTCCTCGCGCCCATCGCCATCGGCGCGGCGATGACGCGCCGCGCGGAAACCGTCGCGACGGAGAAGAAGTCCGGCGCGTCCGGCGACATGATTTTCGTGACCGAGCGCTATGAGATTTCGGCCGATGGCGTGCCGGCCGTGCAGGAAGAGCGCGATGTCGTCTACCGCGCCGCGACCGGCGAGGCGCCGAAATCCTCGCTCGCCATGCCGCAGCCGGAGCACACGCGGTCGGTGACGCCCGACGCGACGCAACTCTTCCGCTTCTCCGCGCTCACCTTCAACGCCCACCGCATCCATTACGACCGCGACTATACGACGGGCGTGGAGGGCTATCCCGGCCTCGTCGTGCAGGGGCCGTACACGGCGATGCTGCTCATGGACCTGGCGCTGCGGCAGGGCGTGCGGCCTAGGACGTTCGCGTTCCGCGCACGGCGGCCCCATTTCGCGGGGCGGGTGCTCAACTTGTGTGCAGCGGGCAACCGCCTGTGGTCCACCGACGATAGGGGGCAGGTGGGCATGACGGCGGAGATTTCCTGAATCGGCCCCTCGTGGGCGGGTCGACAATTTGCAAGCGAAGCGCAGCAAATTTCGGGGAGGGGGAAGCGGTCGACATCGTGGCTCCCCTCCCCGAAAAAGCTTCGCTTTTTCGACCCTCCCACGAGGGGAGGGTTGTTTTTTCCGGCCCATCGGCGCGAAAGTAACCGCAACAAGATATTAGAACGCAGGGACCGGAAACATGCCTTGGAACTACGGCGACATACTGGACGCCGTCGCGGACGCGGTGCGTCCCGATGCGGCGGCGTTCGTGCATGGCGGGCGGCGCGTCAGCTGGGGCGAGGCCTCGCCGCGCATGAACCGCGTGGCGCGGGCGCTGATCGCGCGCGGCGCCAGGCCCGGCGACAAGGTCGCGTTCTACCTGCGCAACTGTCCCGAATACACCGAGGCGCTGGGCGCCTGCTATCGCGCGCGGCTGGTGCATGTGAACATCAACTACCGCTACAAGCCGGAGGAGGTGCGCTACATCCTCGACAATTCCGACGCGGTGGCGCTGATCTACGGCAGCGAATTCCGCGACACGGTGTCGGCGATCCGCGACCGGCTGCCCGGCATCGGGACCTTCATCGAGGTCAGCGACGGCGACATCGCCGGCTACGCGGAGGACTACGAGGATCTCGCGCAGGAGGGCGACGGCTCGCGGCTCGACATCAGGCGCTCGCCCGACGACATGCTCTTCATCTACACCGGCGGCACCACCGGCATGCCCAAGGGCGTGATGTGGCGCCACGGCGATCTCTGCACGCTGTGGCACAACCGGCTGGAGCGCACCCTCGGCATGCGGCCGGCCACGCTCGCGCAATTCGCCGCCGGCATCAGGGCGGCGGGGCAGGGGCCGGTGTCGCTGCCAGCCTGCCCGCTGATGCACGGCACGGGCTTCGTCTCCGCCTCCACCGCCATGCTGTCCGGCGGGACGGTGGTGACGGTGGACAACCGCCATTTCGATCCGCACGCGCTGTGGCAGGCCGTCGAGAAGAACCGCGTGCAGGGCATCTCCATCGTCGGCGATCCGTTCGCGCGGCCGCTGCTGCAGGCGCTGGACGAGGCGCCGGGCCGCTACGACCTGTCCTCGATGATGACCATGACCTCCTCCGGCGCCATGTGGAGCGTGGAGATCAAGCGCGGCCTCCTGCGCCACATGCCGCAGCTCGTCATGACCGACAGTTTCGCCTCCACCGAGGCGATGGGGATGGGCGCCTCCGTCATGAACAAGGATGGCGAGACCCAGACCGCCGCGTTCCAGTTGCTCGAGAACGCCATCGTCATCGACGAGAACGACCGGCCGATCCCGGCCGGGAGCGGCAAGGCGGGGCTGGTGGCGCTGGGCGGGCCCTTGCCCGCGGGCTACTACAAGGATCCGGAGAAGACCGCGCGCACCTTCCGCACCATTGGGAACGTCCGTTACTCGATCCCCGGCGACTGGGCGCGGGTGGACGAAAACGGCGCCATCACGCTGCTCGGCCGCGGCAACAACTGCATCAACACCGCCGGCGAGAAGGTCTTCCCCGAGGAGGTCGAGGAGGCGCTGAAGACCCATCCCGCGGTCGAGGACGCGCTGGTGCTGGGCGTGCCGGACGACAAATGGGGCCAGGCCATCACCGGCGTCGTCACGCTCGCCAGCGGCGGCGAGTTCGACGAGGCGGCGCTGCGCGAACACGTCCGCGCCCAGCTTGCCGGCTACAAGACGCCCAAACGCATCCTCATCGCCGAAGTCCCCTTGCGCGCCCCCAACGGCAAGGCCGACTACAAGGGGGTGAAGGATTTCGCCGTCAAGACTCTCGGAATCGGAGACGCGCCATGAAATTCACCTGGTTCAACCTGATGCCGTGGCCCTATCTGCCGGACGATTTCCGGGAGACGCATCATTCGGTGTGGGTGGACATCGACTCGCGCCTGTTCGATCCGGTGAAGAGCCACGAGGTCTACAACACCTATCTCGACCTGCTGGAATACGCCGGCGCCGCCGGCTTCGACGCCATCGGCGTCAACGAGCACCACCAGAACGGCTACGGCATCATGCCGTCGCCCAACCTCATCGCCGCCGCGCTGGCCCGGCGCACCAAGGACGTCGGCCTCGTCGTGCTCGGCAACTCCATCGCGCTCTACAATCCGCCGGTGCGCGTGGCGTAGGAGTTCGCGATGCTGGACTGCATCTCGGGCGGGCGGCTGGTGGCGGGCTTCCCCGTCGGCACCTCGATGGACACCAATTACTGCTACGGCCAGATCCCCGCGCTCACCCGCGAGAAATACCAGGAGGCCCACGACCTCATCATCAAGGCCTGGACCGACCCGGACGTGTTCGCCTGGAACGGCCGTTACACCAAGCTGCGCCACGTCAACATCTGGCCGCGCCCGATCCAGAAGCCGCATCCGCCGATCCACATCCCCGGCGGCGGCTCGGTGGAGACCTACGATTTCTGTATCGACAACACCTATTCCTATTCCTACCTCTCGTTCAGCGGCTATCTGCGCGCCAAGGCGCTGATGGACGGCTACTGGAAGCGCGTCGCCGAGCGGGGCGCGCCGGACGATTCGCCCTACCGCGCCGGTTTCGCGCAGACCATCTGCGTCGCCGACACCGATGCGGAGGCCGAGCGGCTCTATGGCGAGCACGTCAGCTACTTCTACAACCGCTGCCTGCACGTCTATCCCGGCTTCGCGGACGCGCCGGGCTACCGCACCATCAAGACCATCCAGACGGGAGCGCTGTCGCAATACGCCCCGCCCAAGGGCTACGCCAACATCTCGTGGAAGGAGCTGACCGAGGGCGGCCACGTCATCGCCGGCTCGCCCGAGACCGTGCGCCAGCGGATGGAGGAGCTGATCAAGACCCTGCGCGTCGGCAACATCTTCTGCCTCATGCATGTCGGCAACATGCCCAGGGAGAAGTGCATGTACTCGACCAGGCTCTTCGCCGAGAAGGTGATGCCGAAGCTGCGCGGGCTCTATCCGGACTACGCGAACGACGAGCGCTTCTGGTGCCACCCCATCAAGCAGGTGAAGCCGGGAAGTTTGCCGAGCGAGCGAGAGGTCGTGGCGGCGGCGAAGTGAGATTACCTCCCCCTTGAGGGGAGGTCGAAAAATCCGAAGGATTTTTCGGGCGGGGGTTGTTGCCCGTGGCCTTCCCCTCCCCGAAATTTTGCTTCGCAAAATTGTCGACCTTCCCACAAGGGGAGGGTGAAGAAGAGGTTGAGCCATGCCGATCGAACTCAAAACCGTCGCAGCGCCGCTGGTTCCGGTGCGCTATTTCGAGGGCGGCGGCGGCCGGCCGCTCGTCTTCCTGCACGGCGCGGGCGGATTACAGGCGGGCGATCCGTTCCTGGCGAAGCTCGCCACGAAGCACCATGTCTATGCGCCGCTGCTGCCCGGCTATGGCGACAGCGAGGAGTGCGCGGCGCTGCGCGACATGCTCGACGTCACGCTCCACACCTGGGACGTGATCGAGGCGCTGGGGCTGAAGGATCCGCTCCTGGTGGGTCACTCGATGGGCGGCATGATCGCCGCCGAGATGGCCGCCATCGCGCCGCACGACATGACCCGGCTCGGCCTGATCGCGCCCGCCGGGCTGTGGCTGCCCGATCACCCGATCCCCGACCTCTTCGCCACCATGCCCTACGAATTCCCCGCGCTTCTGTTCCACGACGTGGAAGCGGGCACGGCGCTGCTCACCGCCGGCGTGGCGCTGGACGATCCGGAATGGCTGAAGGGTTTCCTCGTCACCAACGCGCGCCAGCTCGGCATGGCCGGCAAGCTGCTCTTCCCGGTGCCGGACCGCGGGCTTTCGCAAAGGCTCTACCGCATCAGGGCGAAGACGATCCTGGTCTGGGGCGACAGCGACAGGCTGATCTCGCCGCACTACGCGCAGGCCTTCAAGAAAGGCATCAGGGGCGCGGAACTGGTCGCCATCCCCGAAGCCGGACACATGGTGACGCTCGAAAAGCCGGACCAGGTGCTCGCCGCGCTGGCGAGGCTGGGATAGAGGCATTTTCGCCAGCCGCGAGATCACGCCGCCCGCGTGAATGCGATACGGCAATAGAGGCCGGCCGGGCGGTACTCCAGCCTGACGTCGCCGTTCTTCTCGCGCGCGGGAACGGCCTTGATGACGCGGGTGCCGAAGCCTTCCTGCCCGGGAAGGGGTGGCGGCGGGCCGCCGAACTCCTCCCATTCGATGGCGATGTGCTCGCCGTCGTCCGCCTGCCTCGTGGACCAGCCGACGCGAACCCGCCCGTCGGGAACCGAAAGCGCGCCGTACTTCAGCGCGTTGGTCGCAAGCTCATGCATGGCGATGGCGACATTGCCGCCCGTGGCTTCGGACAGCTGGAGCGGAGGCCCTTCGAGCGCGAACCGCTCCGCTCGGTCCTCCAGGAATGGCGCCAGCGTGGCGCGGACGAGCGAGCCGATCTCCATGTATTTGAGCTGGCCGATCAGCACCTGGTCGGCCGCGGCGCCCAGCGCGTGCAGGCGGCCGAGGAAGCGCTTGAGGAAATCGTCCAGCTCGGCGTTCTCGCTGCCGCGGCGGCGGGAATATTTCGCCAGCGCCTCGATGATGGTAACGAGGTTCTTGAGGCGATGGCGGGCCTCGCCCACCATCATCTCGTCGCGCTCCTTGGCGAGGCGCAGCTCGTGGACGTCGCGGATCGCGGTGATCCATTCGGCGGTGCGCCCATCCGGCCCCGGCAGCGCCACGGCGCGGGCGCGATACCAGCGCCAGTCGCCGAAATTGACGTCGCGCAGCCGGAAGTCGACGAGGTGCGTGCCGGACCCGTCCTGCGGCGCGAGGGCGGCGCGATCTTCCTCATGCACGGCTTCGGCCCAGCGCGTGCCGGCATAACCGGGCCATTCCACGCCGGTGATGCGCGACCAGGCCGGGTTTGGCTCGCGCACGTTGCCTTCCGCGTCCGTCAGCCAGACCACGTCGGAGATGACGGACATGAGCCGCTGGTAGCGCATCTCGTTGCGCGCGCTGGCCTCCAGCGCGACGCGGAGATAGTGCGCGAGGACGATCACGGGGATCGCCGACAGCATCCACAGCGCCACGGTGGCCGACTGCACCGCGGAAAGGACATGGAAGCTGTAATAGGGCGGAACGAACGCGTACCAGGCGAGGAGGATGCCGAGCACGAGCGCGGCGATGCCGTACTCCCATCCGGCGACGAGGGTCACCACGATCAGCGCCGGGAAATAGAACACCATCGGCAATCCGGAGGTGACGCCGAGGCCGAGATTCACGCGCATCGCGGTCGCCAGCGACGCGAGCGCGAGCGCGCCCGCCAGCCACAGCAGGCGGACGGCCCGGCTTCGCGGTTTGATCAGGAATCTGACAAGTCCCGGCGCGTCTGCCTTTATTTCCGGTACGCCTTGCCCAGCGGCCAACCCCGCCATGGGAACCTCCACTATGCCGACAAGGGCGCACAAAACCGCGCGTGGCGCAACAGCCAGGATCAATATCTGGTTGCGAGTGTCTTGCACGCGCCCGTCACCGGCGATCGCGACGGGCGGCCGCCATCGCGGGAATGTCAAATGACATGCTAGGGCCGGTCGATCCCGTAGCGGTAATGGCCGGTGATCCTGAACGCGAACAATATGTCCTCCAGCACCTGGCCGCGACCGATATTGTTCAGGATTAACGGGCGTTTGCCATCCGGCGAGCGCGTGGGCATGACGATCCCGATATGCGGCGTCGACCCGCGCGGATCGAGATTCCAGGTCACCAGATCGCCCGGCCTGTAGTCGCCGGGGTCGTTCGTGATCTTCAGCACCTTGCCGAAGCGTGTGAAGAATACTCCGAGGTTGAGCACGCGCCGCTGGTCGATGTTCGGGTCGGGCGCCGCGAGCCGCCACGTCCCGGGATAGAGCGCGAAGTGCGCCGTCATGTCCTCGTGCAGGAGCTTCTGGAGGTCGATGCCGACGCCGCGATAGGCGCGCACCACCACGTCGGCGCACACACCCTGGTCGGCGGGCACGTCGCCCATGGGGTAGGGGATGCGCCGGTAGCCGGGCGCGAAGCGGACGCGGGGATCGATCAGGGCGGAGGCCGCGCGGAGAAAGGCGGCCGTCTTCACGGGCGCGGCCGGGGCCGGCAGGGCGGCCAGGAGCTGGAGCGCGAGAAGCCAGGCGGTCAACCGGCGAAGGGGCATCGGGCTCGGCCTTGCGGAGCGGCGGGGCGGATTCGTGGCGCAGCAGGATGGCAAAGCTGTGGCGTTCGGCTTGACATCGGGCGTGCCGGGGCGAACCGTTCGCCGAATGCTATCCGGGAGTGCGCCATGGCGCAGGCTTACGATCTCGTCATCCGCGGCGGCACGCTGGCCGACGGCACGGGCGGCCCGTTGCGGGAGGCCGACGTCGCGGTCAGCGGCGGGCGCATCGCGGCGGTGGGCAAGGTGGACGGCGCGGGCCGGGAGGAGATCGGCGCGAAGGGCCTGCTCGTCACGCCGGGCTTCGTCGACATCCACACCCATTATGACGGTCAGGCGACGTGGGATTCGCGCCTGCAGCCTTCGAGCTGGCACGGCGTGACCACGGTGGTGATGGGCAATTGCGGCGTGGGCTTCGCGCCCGTGCGCGCCCAGGACCGCGACCGGCTCATCGAGCTGATGGAAGGCGTGGAGGACATCCCCGGCGCGGCCCTGCACGAAGGCCTGCCGTGGAACTGGGAGAGCTTCGGCGACTATCTCTCGGCGCTGGAGAGCGTTGCGCACGACGTCGATTTCGCGGCGCAGCTTCCGCACGGGGCGCTGCGCGTCTATGTGATGGGCGCGCGCGGCGCGGCGCTCGAGCCCGCGAACGAGGCCGACATCGCGCGGATGCGCGCGCTGACGGAAGAGGCGATGCGCGCCGGCGCGCTCGGCTTCTCCACCTCGCGCACGCTCAACCATCGCACGGTCAAGGGCGACCCGACGCCCAGCCTGCGCGCCACGCAGGCGGAGCTGCTCGGCATCGTGCGCGGGATGAAGGACGCGGGCTCGGGCGTGATCGAGCTGATCTCCGATTTCGACAATCCCGATCCGCTGACCGAGTTCGCCATGCTGCGGGGCCTGGTCGCCGAGAGCGGCCGGCCGCTGTCCCTGTCGCTGGCCCAGGCCGGGCGCGACGCGGACGGCTGGAAGGGCCTGCTCGCGATGATTTCGCAGGCCGCGAAAGAGGGGCTTCCCATGCGCGGGCAGGTGGCGCCGCGCCCCATCGGCCTGCTGCTCGGGCTGCAAGGCACGCTCAATCCCTTCGTGGCGCACGAGGCGTTCCAGGCCATCAAGGACCGCCCGCTCGCGGAAAAGGTCGCGGCGATGCGCGATCCGGCGTTCCGCGCCCGCATCATGGCCGAGAACGATGCGCGCCAGAGCCATCCGCTGGCCCGCCGCGTGATGATGTTCGAGCAGATCTACCCGCTCGGCAATCCGCCCGACTACGAGCCGCCGCGCGACAGCGCCATCGCCGTGCAGGCGAAGGCCAGGGGCGTGGATGCGGCGCAGCTCGCCTACGACATGCTGCTGGAGGACGAAGGCCTCGCCTTCCTGTTCAGCCCGTTCGCGAACTACACCCGCTACAACCTGGATTGCTGCGGCGAGATGATCGCGAGCCCCGACACGGTGATGGGCCTGGGCGACGGCGGCGCCCATGTCGGCATCATCTCCGACGGCTCCTACCCGACCTACCTTTTGACGCATTGGGGCCGCGACCGCAGCCACGGACGTTTCGATCTCCCCTACCTTGTGAAGCGGCAGACGTCGGACACGGCGGCGGCCGTCGGCCTGATGGACCGCGGCGTGGTGGCGCCCGGCATGAAAGCCGACCTCAACGTGATCGATTTCGCCCGCCTGCGCGTGGAAGCGCCGGTGATGCGCTTCGACCTGCCGGCCGGGGGCAAGCGCCTGCTGCAGGGCGCGACCGGCTACGTCGCCACCATCGTCTCCGGCGAAACCACCTACCGCGAGGGCGAAGCCACCGGCGCGCTGCCGGGCAGGCTGGTGCGGGGGGCTCAGGCCGCGCGCAGCCTGTAGTGACTGACTCCCCAGGCGCCGCCGCCGGCGTGGCCGAACATCTCGGCGGTGGCGAGGAAGAACATGCGCCAGCGCCGCCGCCACAGTCCCGCCTCCGCGCCGTAGACGGAGCGCAGGATGAGCCGGAGCGCGTCCTGCCGCGCGTCGAAATTCGCCAGCCAGGCCAGCGCGGTGCGGCGGTAGTGCAGCCCGCTCCAGCGCCATTCCTCCTCGACCGCGAAGAGATCGGGGAACTGCCGGATGAGCCCATGGCTCGGCATGATGCCGCCGGTGAAGAAGTGCCGCGCGATCCAGTCGTTCGCGTCGCCATGATCGAAGCGATAGGGCGCGCTGCGGTGGCTGAAGACGTGGAGGAACAGCCGCCCGCCTGGTGCGAGCCAGCCGCGGGCGCGCTGCAGTAGCGCGCGCCAGTTGGCCATGTGCTCGAACATCTCCACCGAGACGATCCGGTCGAAGCGGCGATCGATGGCGAAGTCGTTCATGTCGGCGGTGACGATCTCGACGTTGCCGAGCCCGCGCGCCTGCGCCTGGGCTTCGATGTGGCGGCGCTGGGGCGCGGAATTCGAGACGGCGACGATGCGCGCGTCCGGATAGCGCTCCGCCATCCACAACGTCAGCGAACCCCAGCCGCAGCCGAGTTCCAGGATATGCTGCCCGTCGCGCAGATCGGCATGCGCGGCGGTTTCGGCCAGTGCGCATTCCTCCGCCCGCGCCAGCGTTTCGCGGCCCGTGGGGTAGAGGCACGACGAATATTTCCGGCGCGGCCCCAGCACCTCGGCGAAGAACTCCGGCGGAAGCTCGTAGTGCTGCGCATTGGCGGCCGAGGGATGCTCGGCGATGGCGTGTCGCGGCATGTCGCGGGCGAAGGCCGCCTCGCTGTCGTCCGCCAGATCGCGGTCGCTCGCCGATATCCGCCGCCGCATGCCGGCCGTCACCAGCGCATCGGGCACCGGCGTGCGCTCGGCCAGCCGCCCGCCAAGGGTGAGAAGGTCCATGGGAGAGTCCGCTCGTAATCCCTGCGGACTACGAAAGCCGCACCGTCGCGGATCAGGCCGGCCTTGGCGGGGAGATGAGGGTCCACGGCTTGACCCGCGATTAGTTTCATATGAAACTATCTCGCCCTCAGCAGGAATCGCGACATGGCGCTCATCACGCAGGATCTCTGGGACAATCCCGTCGGCACCGCCGGGTTCGAGTTCGTGGAGTACACCGCGCCCGACGTGGCGCAGCTCAACCGGTTCTTCGAGCGGATGGGGTTCCGCGCGGTCGGCCGCCACCGCTCCAAGGACGTGACGCTCTACCGCCAGGGCGACGCCAACTTCATCGTCAACGCCGAGCCCGACAGCCATGGCAGCCGCTTTGCCCGCGCCCACGGCCCCAGCGCCTGCGCCATGGCGTTCCGCGTGAAGGATGCGCCCAGGGCCTACGCCAAGCTCATCGAGAAGGGCGCCAAGCCGTTCCAGAACCAGGTCGGGCCGATGGAATTGAACATCCCGGCCATCGAGGGCATCGGCGGCAGCGTGATCTATCTCGTCGACCGCTACGGCGCGCATTCGATCTACGACGTGGATTTCGTGCCCGTCGATCCGACGAAGGGCTTTGCGCATGCGGGCGCGGGCCTCGCCTATATCGACCACGTCACCCACAACGTCTTCCGCGGCAACATGGACCGCTGGGCGGGCTTCTACGAGAAGCTCTTCAATTTCCGCGAGATCCGCTATTTCGACATCGAGGGCAAGCTGACCGGGCTCAAGAGCCGCGCCATGACGAGCCCGGACGGCAACATCCGCATCCCGATCAACGAAAGCTCCGACGACAAGTCGCAGATCCACGAATATCTGGAGGAATACAAGGGCGAAGGCATCCAGCACATCGCCATGGCGACGGACGACATCTACGCCTCGGTGGAGACGCTGCGCGCGAACGGCGTCGGCTTCCAGGACACGCCGGATACCTACTACGAGCGCCTCGACAACCGCATCAGGGGCCATGGCGAGGACGTTGCGCGGCTGCAACGCAACGGCATCCTGATGGACGGCGAGCGCAATTCCGAGGTGGGCCTGCTGCTGCAGATCTTCACCCGCAACGCCATCGGCCCGATCTTCTTCGAGCTGATCCAGAGGAAGGGCAACCAGGGCTTCGGCGAGGGCAATTTCAAGGCGCTGTTCGAGTCCATCGAAGCCGACCAGATCAAGCGCGGCGTGCTGAAGGACACCGCGGCATGAGCGCGAAGAACTGGATCGAATTCCCCCGCGCCGAGGGCGAAACCTCCCGCCAGGCCCATGCCGACCTGCCGGCCGGCACCTACGAGCGCGAGATCGGGCGCGACGGCTTCTTCGGCCCGGCCACGCATATCTACCACCGGCATCCGCCTACGGGCTGGACGGCGTTCGACGGCCCCTTGCGTCCGCGCGCCTTCGACGCGGTCGAGGCCGCCAAGGAAGCGACGGCGGAGCCCTATCGCGGCGTGGGGCTTCTGTCGAATGCGCATTGCCGCATCGCGCTGTGGCGCTGCGATGCGGCGATGCCCAGGCTGCAGCGCAATTCCGACGGCGACGTGCTCCTGTTCGTTCACGCCGGCGCGGGCGAGATGTTCTGCGATTTCGGCCACATCTCCTATCGCGACGGCGACTACGTGCTGATCCCGCGCGGCACGATGTGGCGGCTGGAGCCTTCCGCGCCCACCGCCTCGCTCCTGATCGAGGCGACCGGCGGCGCCTACCGGCTGCCCGAGCGCGGCATCCTGGGTCCGCACGCCGTCTTCGATCCGGCGGCGCTGGACACGCCGAAACTCGACGCCGCCTTCCGGGCGCAGCGCGACGGCGAATGGCAGGTCGAGGTCAAGCGGCGCGGCGCGATCACGAAGATCGCCTATCCGTTCAATCCGCTGGACGCGGTGGGCTGGAAGGGAAATCTTTCGGTGGTCCGGCTCAACTGGCGCGACATCCGCCCGGTGATGAGCCACCGCTACCACGTCCCGCCGTCGGTGCATTCCACCTTCGTGGCGGACCGCTTCGTGGTCTGCACCTTCGTGCCGCGGCCGATCGAGAGCGACCCCGGCGCGCTGAAGGTGCCGTTCTATCATTCCAACGACGATTACGACGAGGTGATCTTCTATCACGCGGGCGAGTTCTTCAGCCGCGACAACATCCATCCCGGCATGGTGACCTGGCATCCCAACGGCTTCACCCATGGCCCTCATCCCAAGGCCTTCGCGGCCGGCGCCAGGGCGGCCAGGACCGCGACCGACGAAGTGGCGGTGATGGTCGACGCCCGCGACCCGCTGGACATGAATCCGGCGCTCGAACCCTTCGAGGACAAGGGTTACGTCTCGAGCTGGATGCCGAAATGAACACGGGCGACACCGTTTCCCTTTCCGAGATCCTTTCCGATCCGTGCTGGTTCCCGGCGGGGCTGGAGCGGAACATCTTCGATTTCGTCTTCACCGATCACGAGACGCTGGCGTCGCAGCCGTTCCTCGACCGGCGCTGGAACAAGACGGGGCTGGCGCATATCGGCGTTCCGGCGGACGAGCTTCTGGCGCGCGCGCCGGCCCAGCTGCCGCCCACGCCGCTGAACTTCATCTGGCACACGGGCTTCTGCTGCTCGACGCTGCTCGCGCGGCTCCTGGACAAGCCGGGCCGCAATCTCTCCCTCAGCGAGCCGCAGGCCCTGACCGCGCTGGCCGACGCGCGGCGCGCGGGCGCGCTGCCCAACTGGAACACGGTGATGCGCGCCTGCCAGGTGACGTTGCACCTCATCGGGCGGCCGCTGGAGGAGGGTGCGGCCGTCACCGTCAAGCCGACGCCGTCGACCTCCTGCTTCCTGCGCGAGGCCGCCGAGCTGACCGGGGGCAGGATGCTCTTCCTCCATTCCGATTGCGAAAGCTTCGTGGCCTCGGTCCACAAGCTGGGCGAGGAAGGCCGCGCTTATGTCGCGCGCATGGTGAGCGCGCTGACCTTCGACCGGCTGCGGCCGCCCCAGGCGATCCAGTTCAAGGGCGTGGATGCCGCGGCGCTTGTCTGGCACATGCAGATGGCGGCCTATCGCGTCTGCGCGGACGTCATCGGCGCGCGCGCCGCGTCGCTCGACTGCGATGCGTTCCTCGACCGGCCGGGCGAGAGCTTGTCGCGGATCGATGCGTTCCTGGGCCTGAAGCTGGGCGGGGATCACATCGCGGGCGTGCTCGAAGGGCCGCTGTTCCGCCGCAACGTCAAGGATCCGTCGCGGGCCTTCGATGCCGTGCGCCGCCGCGAGGAGCATGCCGCCGCGAGGAAGGAGCTCGGCGCCGCGCTGGAAGACGCCGTGGCCAAGTCGCGCGCGCTGTTCCCCGACCTGACGCTGCCCAATCCGCTGGCGGGCGCGCCATGAAGCTCGCCTCGCTCAAGCACGGGCGCGACGGCGCGCTGCACGTGGTCAGCCGCGATCTTTCGCGTGCCGTGGCCGTGCCGCACATCGCCCATACGCTGCAGGCGGCGCTGGACGACTGGCATGGCGCGGCACCGCACCTGATGCGGGTCTACGACCTGATGAACGAGGGCAAGGCCGGCGGCGAGAAGCCGTTCCGGCCCGGAGACTGCGCCTCGCCGCTGCCGCGCGCCTATCAATGGGCGGACGGCTCGGCCTACGTCACCCATGTCGAGCTGGTGCGCAAGGCGCGCGGCGCGGAGATGCCGCCGTCGTTCTGGACCGATCCGCTGATGTATCAGGGCGGCTCGGATTCCTTCATCGGCCCCTGCGATCCCATCGTCGCGGCCGACGAAGGCTGGGGCATCGATTTCGAGGGCGAGGTGGCCGTCATCACCGGCGACGTGCCCATGGGCACGCCCGCGTCCGCCGCGGAAAAGCACGTCAAGCTCCTGATGCTGGTGAACGACGTGAGCCTGCGCAATCTCATCCCCGCGGAGCTGGCCAAGAATTTCGGCTTCTTCCAGTCCAAGCCGGCCAGCGCCTTCTCGCCCGTGGCCGTGACGCCGGACGAGCTGGGCGAGGCGTGGAGCGGCGCCAGGGTCCACCTGCCGCTGACGGTCACCTATAACGGCGCGAGGTTCGGCGCCCCGAACGCGGGCGAGGACATGACCTTCTCCTTCGCCGATCTCATCGCCCATGCGGCGAAGACGCGTTCGCTCGGCGCCGGCTCCATCGTCGGCTCCGGCACGGTGTCCAACAGGAACCGCGCCGCGGGGTCCGCGTGCCTGGCCGAGCGGCGGACGCTGGAGACCATCGAGCAGGGCGCGCCGAAGACGCCGTTCATGAAATTCGGCGACCGCGTGCGCATCGAGATGTTCGATCTCGCCGGCCATTCCATCTTCGGGGCCATCGACCAGCATGTCGCAAAAGCCTGATTTCACGCTCTACGGCTACTTCCGCTCTTCCGCGGCGTTCCGCGCGCGCATCGCGCTGAACCTCAAGGGCATCGTGCCGGAGACGAAATACATCCACCTGCTGAAGGAAGGCGGCGCGCAACACAGCGCGGCCTACAAGGCGGTGAACCCGCAGGAGCTGATCCCGACGCTGGTGCATGACGGGCACGCCATCGGCCAGTCGCTCGCCATCATCGAATATCTGGACGAGATCCACCCCGAGCCGCCGCTGCTGCCGAAGGATCCCGCCGGCCGCGCGCGCGTACGCCAGCTCGCCTATGCCGTGGCCTGCGACATCCACCCGGTGAACAATCTGCGCGTCCTGCTCTACCTGCGCGATGCCTGCGGCAAGGACGAAGCCGCGCGCGCCGCGTGGCAGCGGCACTGGATTTCCCTCGGCTTTGCGGCGCTGGAGACGCTGCTGGCCGGCTCGCCGGAGACCGGAAAATTCTGTCACGGCGATCTGCCCACGCTGGCCGACATCTGCCTCGTCCCGCAGATGGCCAACGCGCGGCGGGTGCAGACCGATCTGTCGCCCTATCCGACCCTCCTGCGCATCGAGGCCGCGGCGTTGGCGCATCCCGCCTTCGACGCCGCGCTTCCGGGAAAGCAGCCCGATGCCGAATGACGCGGGCACGATGGCCAGGGAGGCCGGCAAGGAGGCCGCCGGCGATGCCGGGCATCTCGATCTCGACCGCTTCCTGCCCTACCGGCTGTCGATCCTGTCCAACAAGGTGTCGGATTCCATCGCGCGGCTCTATTCCCAGCGCTTCGGGCTCTCCGTGCCGGAGTGGCGCATCATGGCCGTGCTCGGGCAGATGCCGGGCCTGTCTGCCGGCGACGTCGCGCGGCGCACGGCGATGGACAAGGTCCAGGTGAGCCGGGCCGTGGCGGCGCTGGTCGGCACCCGCCGCGTCCAGCGCGACGGCGACGAGAGCGACGGCCGCGTGACGCGCCTGTCGCTCACGGCCAGGGGCCGCGCCAACTACGACGAGATCGTGCCGCTGGCGCTGCATCTCGAGGCGGTGCTGCTGGGCGCGCTGTCGCGGGAGGAGCGCGAGAGCCTGAACCGGCTGCTGGACAAGCTCGCGCGCCAGGTGGATTCGCTGGAGAGCGTGTAGCGTCCTTCCTCGCGAGAGCGGGGGAAATCACCTCACCACCAGCACCACCAGCGCCCTGGGGCCGTGGGCGCCGAGCTCCAGCGTCTGCTCGATGTCGCCCGTGCGCGAGGGGCCGGTGACGAGGTTGAGCGTATGCGGCAGGTTCGTTCGCGCGCGCGCCAGCACGTTTTCGAGGCAGGGCACGATCGTTTCGGCCCTGACCACGGCGATCTCGAGGCCCGGCCGGTAGTGCCACGACGCGGGCGCGGCCGGCGCGGCGAGATAGGCGAGCGTGCCGGTCTCGGCGATGGCGAAATCGGCGCGGGCGAGCGCGGCGTCGTCCGGCCCCGGCGGCGTGCGCTCGACGGCGACGGGACCGAAATCGGCGCCGGCGAGATCGTTGCCTTCGGGGATGTGAATCGCGGCTTTCAGGTTGCGCGCGCGCAGGATGTCCGCGACCGCGGCGGGAATCTCCGCGTCGCCGGCGAGCATGCGCACTTCGGCGTGCTCCGACGCGGCTTCGGCGGCGAAGCGGGCGACGGGATCGGCATCGGGGGCGGGCGGCGCGTAGGCCGGCGGACGCCTGGCGTCGCGGATGCGTCGCGCGCGGATGGCGGAGAGGATGGCGTCGCGCGCGCTCATTTCCGCGCGCTCCATTGCTCGTGGAAGGTGCGGCCCTGGGGCGCGGGAAAATCGCGCACCGCGAACCAGCCGCGCGGCAGCGGCAGGGAACGGACGTGACCGCGCCCGCCGCCGCGCCATTTGAGCAGCCGTGCCATCAGCCTGGCGCCCAAGCGGTAAAGCGCGGGCCGCTGCGCCGCGAAGGCCCAGAGCGACAGCCCCGCCACGACGGATTTCGGCGCCAGGCCGCCTTCGTATTCGCGCCCGCGCCAGTAGCGCATGATCGTCGGCAGCGGGATCTTCACCGGGCACACCTCGGCGCAGCGGCCGCAGAAGGTGGAGGCATTGGCGTGATGGCTGGCCTCGGCGACGCCGAGGAGATTGGGGTTGAGCGCCGCCCCGATCGGGCCGGGATAGACCGCGCCGTAGGCGTGTCCCCCCACCGCGCCGTAGACCGGGCAATGGTTGAGGCAGGCGGCGCAGCGGATGCAGCGCAGCGCCTCCTCCGCCTCGGTGCCGATCAGCCGGGAACGTCCGTTATCGACCAGCACGACGTGATACGCGCCCGGCCCGTCGCCCGCGCCGCCGGGGCCGGAGAACACCGAGACGTAGCTCGAAATGTCCTGCCCCGTGGCCGAGCGGGTGAGAAGCCGCAGCAGCACCGCCACGTCGTCGAGGTCGGCCACCACCTTCTCGATGCCGGTGAGCACGATGTGGGTCCGGGGCAACGACCGCGTGAGATCGCCGTTGCCCTCGTTGGTGACGAGCACGCAAGTGCCTTCCGCGGCGGCGAGGAAATTGGCGCCGGTGATGCCCGCGTCCGCGCCCTCGAACTCCGCGCGCAGCATCTGCCGCGCTTCGGCGACCAGCGTGGCGCGCTCGTCCAGCGCGCGCGCCGGATCGAGCGCGGCGTGCGCGGCGCGGAAAGCTTCGGCCACGTCCTCCTTGTTGAGGTGGAAGGCGGGCGCGATGATGTGGCTGGGCGGCTCGCGGCGGAGCTGGATGATGTATTCGCCGAGGTCGGTCTCGACCGGACGGATTCCATTGGCTTCCAGGAAAGGATTGAGCGCGATCTCCTCGCTCACCATCGACTTGCCCTTGGTGACGGTCTTCGCTCCCGCGTCCCTGAGGATGGAGAGGACGACCGCGCGCGCGTCCGCGGCATCGCGCGCCCAGTGCACCTTGCCGCCGCGCTTCGTCACGTTCGTTTCGAAGGTCTCGAGAAGCGTGTCCAGGCGGCTGAGCGCGAAGTCGCGGATGGCGGCGCCCTGGTCGCGCAAGGCTTCCCAGGCCATTTCAGGATCGGCGCCGCCGTAGCGGGCGATGGCGTCGGTGCGGCGCTGGACGAAATGGGTGCCGAGCCGGCCCAGCGCCTGCCTGAGCCCGGCGTCCCCGAGCGCCGCGGCGGAGGCGGCGCGGAAGCGGCGCGGATCCGGATCGGGCCACGTGTTCATGGCTCGCCCAGCGCGGGCCCCGCGTCGCCCGCCAGCACTTCGGCGATGTGGCGGACGACGAGCGGCTTGCCCTGCCGCTCCATGCGCCCGGCGAGATGAAGCAGGCAACCGAGGTCGGCGCCGATCAGCGTGTCCGCGCCGGTGGCGCGCGCGTCGGCGATCTTGTCGTCGGCCATGCGCGCGCTGATCTCGGGATACTTCACGCTGAACAGCCCGCCGAAGCCGCAGCACATTTGCGGCGCCTGCAATTCCGTCAGCCCGGCAAGCATGCGGCGCGGCTCGTCCTTCACGCCCATCTCGCGCAGGGACGAGCAGCTGTCGTGGTAGCAGGCGCGCGATGCGTCGCAGGCGCGCGCAAAGCCGCGCACGTTGACGAGGAAGGAGATCAGCTCGTGCGTCTTCGCCGCCAGCGCGCGGGCGCGGGGCAGCCATTCGGCGTCATGCGCCAGCACTTCGGGATAGTGCTTGTGCAGCATCCCGGCGCAGGAGCCGGACGGCGCGACCACGTAGTCGAAGCCTTCGAACGCGGCGATTACCTGGCGGGCGATGCCGGCGGCGTGCCGGCCGGCGCCGGAATTCCACGCCGGCTGGCCGCAGCAGGTCTGCGCCGAGGGCACGTGCACCTCGCAACCCGCCTGCTCGAGAAGCTTCACCGCCGAAAAGCCGATCTGCGGGCGCACCAGGTCGACGAGGCAGGTGACGAAGAGGCCGACGGTGGGTTTCATGTCGCCGGGATTCATGTGGCGAATCGGGGCCGGCGCGCGCTGCGCCGCGGCAGTCCCTCGCCGAGCCTGTAGGTGGCCCGGCGGAGATGGTCCATGAATTTCTCGCGGTCGCCGATGGCGGCGAGATCGCGGTGCGGGATGACCTCGCCCACCCGCACATGCACCTCGGTGCCGATGCGGTCGTGCACCTCCTTGAAGAGCAGCGACAGGCGCAGCGTCATGCTCACATGGCTGGCGAGCTGGAACAGCCGGCTGTTCTGGCCCGCGAAATAGACCGGCGCCACGTCGGCCTTCGACTGCAGGATCAGCCGCGCGGTGAGGTTCTTCCATTCCGCGTCCGTCGCGTCCTTGTGCCAGACCGACGGCGTGGTGGAGACGCCGCCGGCCGGGAACACGATCAGGCAGCCGCCGGCGAGAAGATGATGCCTGGCAGCGGCGCGGGATCTGAGATTGGTCTCCAGCGCCGCCTTCGTCTCGGTGAAGTCGACGGGCAGAAGATGCTCCCTGATCTCGTCGGCGCGGTTGAGCACGGCGTTGGTGAGCACCCGGAAGTCGCGGCGCAGGCGCGAGACCAGCTGGCAGACGATGATGCCGTCCAGCACGCCGAAGGGATGGTTGGCGACGACGACGAGCGCGCCGCTGCCCGGCAGCTTCGCCAGCGCGTCCTCGTTCACGTCGATCTTCAGGCCGAGACGGCGCACCGCCGAATTCCAGAAGCTCTCGCCCGGGACGGGCTCGGCGCGATGGGCCTCGTAGAGCCGCTTCAGGCGCGGCTGGCCGGTCATCCGCTCGATCAGGCGGATGACGAAGCGCTTCAGCTTCGGATCCTCCGGCGCGGCGTAGGAGAAGGTCTCGACGTCGTCGGGCATGATTCCGACACTACTCCCTCTCCCCCTTTAAGGGGGAGAGGGCAGGGGTGAGGGGGCGGTGACGATTGTGCGACGGCTTCAGGAGCGCGGCGCATTCGACACCCCCGCACCCCAACCCTTTCCCCCGCTGCGCGAGGGAGAGGGAGAACTAGAGGAACCGCCGCTTCAGCCAGTCGATCATGGCCGCGCTCGTCTCCTCGGGGTGCTCCTGCTGGGTCCAGTGGCCGCAGCGGCGGATCAGGACCTTCTCGAGGTCCGGCACATAGAGCTCCATGTTGTCCGCCATGGCGGGAGAGAGCACCACATCGTCCTCGGCCATGATCATCAGCCCGGGAACGTGCACCTTGTACTCGTGCGGCCCCATGATCTGCCAGTTGCGGGTGAAGTTGCGGTACCAGTTGATGCCGCCGGTGAAGCCGGTGCGGGTGAAGGTGTCGACGAACACCTTCAGCTCGGCGGGGCTCATCACCAGCGTGCCGGGCCATTTGCTCTCGTCGGATTGCAGCGCGGCGACGAGCTCGAGATTGCGCTCTTCCTTCGGCCGCCTGGCGTATTCCTGCGCCGTCATGCCGCCCTTCCTCATGAAGAAGCGGAAGGTCTTGCCCACGTCCCTGGCCAGGATCGCGTCGGCGACGCCCGGCTTCTGGAAATAGACGATGTACATGTTCTCGCCGTACATCGCCCGCATCGCCAGGATCGGATCGATCGGCGCGCGCGGCAGGAACGGCGTGTTGACTCCGACGATGCCGCGGCAGCGCTCGGGATGCAGCAGCGGCATCATCCACACCACCAGCCCGCCCCAGTCGTGGCCGGCGAAGACCGCCTTTTCGATGCCGAGCGCGTCGAGCAGGCCCGCCAGGTCGCCGGTCAGGTGCGTGATGTCGTAATCCTCGATCTTCTCCGGGCGCGAGGTGCCGCCATAGCCGCGCTGGTCGGGCGCGATGGCGCGGAAGCCCGCGCCGGCGAGCGCGGGAAGCTGATGGCGCCAGGAATAGGCGAGCTCCGGAAAGCCGTGGCAGAGCACCACCGGGATGCCGTCTTTCGGCCCCATCTCGTACACCGCCATGTCGATGCCGTTGGTCTTGACCATGGTGGGCGAAGGAAATTCGGCCATCTTCGTCTCCTAGGATGCGGCGAGCCCCAGCCGCGCGAACATCTCTGCGCGCTCGGGGCCGAATTTGGGGGGATAGTAATTGCGTGCCGTCTTGGCCGCGCGGGGCATGGCCCAGACGCACAGGATGCGCGCGATCAGCGCCGGGCGGCGCAGCAGCGTCTGCGGCTCGTCCAGCATGTGGAAGATGCGCGACAGGGCGCGCGCCACTTCCACGTCGCCGCGCTGGGCCGGCATCAGGCCGTCCTCGGCGAAGCTCTTCGCGAGCCTGGCGCGCCAGCCCGGAACGTAGCGGGGATCGCGCTCATGCTCGGCGCGGCGGATGGCCTGGAGGTCGAGCTTCGCCATGGAATCGAAATAGGGCCGTATGACCTTCCGCACGGCGCGGTCGTAGAGAAGGGCGCGCCGGGCCGGGTCCGCGGCGGTGTCCAGCGCCTCGCGCAGGAGGTGCGCCTCGACCACGCCGGAGGAGCAGCCGCGGCCGTAAAGCGGATTGGTGCGCACCGCCGCGTCGCCGAGCGCGAAGAAGCCGAGCGCTTCCGGCGCGCCGTCCTTCACGAAATTCCGCCACACGTTCTGCAGATTGCCCATCGAGAACACCTGGCTCACGGGCTCGGCGCGCTGCGGATTCATCCAGCGCGCGGCACCGGGAAGCGCCAGGCAGATGGAATCGAAATTCTCCGGCTTCACCACCGCCATGCGCATCCCGGTCTCGATCTCGGGCGTCGCCAGCGTGACGGAGAAGTGCCGGTTGTCGGCGATGAAGACGCCGAACTTGATGTAGCCGAGATCGCCGCCGCCCGGCGTGCCGTCGCGGGCGGGCTCGTCCTGCCCGTCCCTGAGCCGGTAGTGGCGGGTGAAATAGAGGATGCCGCAGGGGCTCGATTCCTCGCGGATCGCCGCGCCTTCCGCGCGCAGCCATTCGGGGAAGACGGTGTTGCGGCCGGTGGCGTCGACGACCACGTCGGCGCGCATGTCCTCCGTCGTGCCGTCGCGCTCGACCCTGAGGCCCTCGACCACGAGCCGGCCGGCGTCGCGCCGCGCGATCAGCCCGCGCACCGCCGCGTTCGTCACGAACGTGACGCCCGGGATGCGCGCGGCGTGGCGGCGGATGGTCAGCTCCAGCGTCGTGCGGCGGCTGAAGAGGAGATACATGTCCTCGTCGCCGGGCGCCTTCTCATACTTGCGCTCCAGCGCGGGCGGCAGCGCGTCCGCGAACCCGAACAGGCGCGTGCCTTCGGCCAGCAATTCCTGGAGCAGGTCCGGGTAGCGGTCGCGGATCAGCGCGGTGAGGCGGCCGAGGAAGGCGTGGCTGTGGCGCAGCTGGGTCGCGCCCTTGCGTTCCCATTTGTAGAAGGCCTCGTCGGGCGAAAGCTCCGGCGGCGGCGGATCGCGGTCGAGGATCACCACCTCGCGCGCGCCGCCGCCCAGCGCCAGCGCCGCGCCGAGGCCGGCGATGCCCGCGCCCGCGACCAGCACGCGTTCCGTCATGCGAGTTTCGTTGCCGCCCATGCCAATGCCGCCCAGCCGGCGAGGAACGAAAGTCCCCCGAACGGCGCGGCCAAACCTAGCCCGCGCGCGCCGGTGAGAGCCAGCAGATAAAGCGAACCGGAAAACAGCACGATGCCGGCGAGGAAGAATGCTGACGCTACGTTAGCCGTGGGCGCGGCGGCGGCGTTGCGGGCGGCGAGCGCCGAAAGCCCGATCGCCAGCGCGTGATACATGTGATAGCGCGCGCCGGTTTCGAACACCTGCGTGGCGTGCGGGTCGAGGCGGTCCTGAAGTCCGTGCGCGCCGAACGCGCCGGCGGCGACCGCGAGAAAGCCGTTGATCGCCGCGACGAGGAGCCAGTTCATTTCGGGCTCAGGCGCAGCCGCAGCCGCCGCCATGGGCGTGGCCGTGATGCTGGTGCTGGGGATGGGCGTCCTTGAGCTTGGCGAGCGCGGCCCTGGAGACGTCCGCCGTCGCCTGGAAATCCGCCTTCGCGGTCTCGAGCAGGCGGCTGTCCGCCATCAGCTCCAGCGCCGTCAGCGCCAGCGCCTTGGCGCCGTCGATGACGGCGTCGTCGCCTTTTTCGGACGCCGCCCAGCGGGCGAATTCCGCGTTGTGGATGATCACGCCCGCGGGCGCGACCGCCAGCATCGGGTGGATCGAGGGCACGCGGTGGCTGACATTGCCCATGTCGGTCGAGCCCGCGAAGCCGGGCGGGATCTCCTTCACCGGGAAGAAGTCGCGGCCCAGCGCCCGGGCGTTCTTCACGAAACTGTCCGCCATCGGCCAGTTCGTCTTGAGGTCGAGATAGTCGGTGTTGCCCCATTTGATCTCGGCGCGCGTGCCGGTGGCGAGCGCCGCGCCCTCGAAGCAGCCATACACCCGCTGCTTGAGTTCGGCGAGCTCGTGGATGTCCGCCGCGCGGACATAGAAGCGGCAGGCCGCGCGCTCGGGCACGATATTGGCGGCGAGCCCGCCCTCGGTGATGATGCCGTGCAGCCGCTCGCTCTGCTTGATGTGCTGGCGCAGTTGCGCGATCGACTGATAGGCGGTGACGACGGCGTCGAGCGCGTTCAGCCCGCGATAGGGCATGGCGGCGGCATGGGCGGCGCGGCCGTGATAGGTGACCTCCACCTCCGAGATCGCGATGCAGGGCATGGTCGCGAGGTTGAGGTTGGAGGGATGGATCATCATCGCGGCATCGGCGCGGTCGAAGGCGCCCTCCTCGGCGATGATCTCCTTGCCGCCGAAGCGCTCCTCCGCCGGGGTGCCGAGATAGCGCACGCGGCCCGGCAGCCTGGCGCCGAGCTTTGACAGCGCCAGCGCCGCGCCGAGGCCCGTGGTGGCGATGATGTTGTGGCCGCAGGCATGGCCCACGCCCGGCAGCGCATCGTATTCCGACAGGATGGCGATGGTCGGCCCGCCCGCCTTGCCGAATTCGGCGACATAGGCGGTGTCGAGCCCGAAGGCGCCGCGCTGCACCGGCAGCTCGTGTTTCGCCACCGCGTCCGAAAGCCGCGCGGCGGCCTTGTGCTCCTCCAGCGCCAGCTCCGGCTCCTGGTGGATCGCATGGCTCAGCGCCAGCAACTCGGCCCGCATCGAATCGACGAGGGCTTCGACGTCTTTCTTCAGCGCGTCCAGCGACATGGGGTGCTACCTTGATATAAGACCCCATCCTAGACAGCCCAAGGCCCGCCTGACCATGACCAAATTCGCCACCGCCGCAGACGGAGTCCGCATTGCCTACGAGATCGCGGGCGCGGGCGCGAAGACGATCGTGCTGGTTCACGGTTTCGCGTCCGACCGGGTGCAGAACTGGCGCGCGCCCGGGTGGTACCAGGCCCTTCAGAACATCGGGTATGGCGTGGTGGCGCTGGATTGCCGCGGCCATGGCGAGAGCGGCAAGCCGCGCGACCCGGCGATGTACGGCCACGCGAAAATGGCCGCGGACGCGATCGCGGTGATGGACGATGCCGGCGTGGGCGAGGCGGCGCTCATGGGCTACTCCATGGGCGGCTATATCGCCATGTCGCTTCTGCTGAAGCATCCCCGGCGCTTCTCCAGGGTGATCGTCGGCGGCGTCGGCGCGAGCTATCTCGACATCGCGGCGGCGGAGCGCGGCACGGCGAGCGCGGCGCGCCGCGGCATGATCGCGGACGGACTCGAGGCGGAGGATCCCTCCACCATCGCCGATCGCACCGTGCGCGAATTCCGCGCCTTCGCCGACCAGGGCGGCAAGGACCGGCTCGCGCTCGCCGCCTGCATGCGCGGCAACCGTGACGCCTTCACCCGGGCCGATCTCGCCCGTGCCGCCAGGCCCGTGCTCGTGGTCTGCGGCGAGAACGACGCGCTCACCGGCCCGCCCGGCCCACTCGCCGCCGCCTTCCCGGACGGCCGCGCGGTCACGGTGCCCGGGCGGGACCACATGCTGACGGTGGGCGACAGGGTGTATAAGCAGGCGGTGGCGGATTTTCTGGGATAGGGGCGATGGTCAGGGCGGGTTTCGCGGCCGCGATCGGCGGCATGCTGTTTGCGGGCACGTGCGCATGGGCGGTTTCGCCCGTCGAGGATTTCGGGAATCTCCCCGCGATCTCGCAGGCGACGATCTCGCCCGACGGCAAGCACCTGGCGACCGTGGAGCCCGTCGACGGCAGGCCCGTGGTGCTGGTCTACGACGTCGATCCCAAGCCGGGCGCCAAGCCCGTCGGCTTCGACGAGCCCGGCGGCACGCCGGTCGGCATCTACTGGGCGAACGACGACCGGCTGATCTGCCTCTACAACGCGGTGGTGAACCAGGCGACGGCGCAAGGCATGTTCCTGCGCAACAATTCGCGCGCGATTTCCGTCAGCATCAGCGGCAAGGATCCCGCGATCCTGATGAAGGGCCAGCTCGCCTTCAAGATCAACGGCTCGACGATCTCGATCCTGGGCCGCGATCCCGACGGCTCGCACGTCTATCTTGCGGCCTACGGGCTCGAGGGCAATGTCGATCTCTTCCGCGCCGACGTGGAGGACGAGGACGCCAAGATGGTCGGCGCCGGCACCGACACGACCGGCGACTGGGTGATGGGCCTGAACGGCGTGCCGATCGCGCGCATCGACTACTATCCCGGCGGCTCGACGTCGCCGTTCCCGATCGCCCATGTCTTCGTCAACGGCAAGGATGGCTGGCGCGATTCGCTGCAGTACCAGACCGTCGGCCCGCGGCAGGCGACCGTCGAAGGCCTGACGCAGGACGGCTCGGCGCTCGCGATCGAGCGGCTGGGCACGCGCGATACCCGCGGCCTCGACTCCTTCCCGCTCACGGGCGACGAGGCCAGGACGCTGTTCGCCGATCCGCTCTACGACGTCGACGGCGCGGTCTCCGATTTGTGGACCGGCGCCATCATCGGCGCCCATTACGTCGGCGACATGCCCAAAACGGTGTGGTTCGACGACGGCATCGCGCGCATCCAGCGCGGGCTGGAGAAGGCGATCCCCGGCCAGACGGTGGAGATCGTGTCCTTCGACGCCAGGCGCGAGAACTTCATCGTGACGAGCACGAACTCGCGCAACCCGCCGGTCTACTGGATCTACAACGCCACGACGCACCAGCTGAAGGCGCTGGCGGCGGCGTATCCCAATCTGCAGCCCGCCGATCTGGGCGAGACCAGGCCCTATCCCTACAAGGCGCGCGACGGGCTCGACATCCACGCCTATCTCACCCTGCCGCCGGGCGCGGCCGCGAAGAACCTGCCGCTGGTGGTCTTCCCCCATGGCGGCCCGGAATTGCGCGACGACGCCGGGTTCGACTGGTGGGCGCAATTCATGGTGTCGCGCGGCTACGCGGTGTTCCAGCCGAATTTCCGCGGCTCGGGCGGCTATGGCTGGGATTTCCGCCTCGCCGGCTTCGGCCAGTGGGGCCTGAAGATGCAGGACGACATCACCGACGGGGTGAAGAAGCTGATCGCCGACGGCATGGTGGATCCCAAGCGCATCTGCATCGTGGGCGCGAGCTATGGCGGCTACGCCGCGCTCGCGGGCGCCACCTTCACGCCGGAGCTGTACGCCTGCGCGGTCAGCGTCGCCGGGGTCTCGAACATCGCCAACCTGGTCGGTGGCTCCGACGCCTCCGACTACTGGCGCGCGCGCATCGGCGACATCGAGACCCAGGAAGACGCCATGGACAAGGTGTCGCCCGCGCTGCATGCCGCCAACGTGCGCGGGCCGATCCTGCTGATGCACGGCGATCACGACGTGACGGTGCCGTTCGGCCAGAGCAATCTCGAGCAGATCGCCCTCAAGAAGGCCGGCAAGCAGGTCGAGCTCATCACGCTGGAAAACGACGACCACTATCTCAACCTTGCCAGCACGCGCATAAAGATGCTTCAGGAGATCGAGAAATTCCTGGCCGCGAACATCGGCCGCTAGAGGATCGCCATGAGCGCCGCGCCGCGACATCCGCATGCCCCCGTAAGGCTCGAATCCAACCCCTTCGACTGGGCCGATCCGCTGCTCCTGGCGGAGGAGCTGGGCGAGGAGGAGCGCCAGGTGCGCGATTCCGCGCGCGCCTATTGCCAGGACCGGCTGATGAGCCGGGTGCGCGACGGCTTCCGCAACGAGACCTTCGACCGCGCCATCATGTCCGAGATGGGCGCGATCGGCTTCCTCGGGCTGACGCTGCCCGAGGCCTATGGCGGCGCCGGCATGAACTACACCTGCTACGGCCTGGTCGCGCGCGAGGTGGAGCGGGTGGACAGCGGCTATCGCTCGGCGATGAGCGTGCAGAACTCGCTCGTCATGCATCCCATCTTCGCCTATGGCAGCGAGGAGCAGCGGCGGCGCTATCTGCCCAGGCTCGCCACCGGCGAATTCGTCGGCTGCTTCGGGCTCACCGAGCCCGACTTCGGCTCCGATCCCGGCGGGATGAAGACGCGGGCCGACCGCGTGGCCGGCGGCTATGTGCTCAACGGCGCCAAGATGTGGATCACCAATTCGCCCATCGCCGATCTGGCGGTGGTGTGGGCCAAGCTCGACGGCGCCATCCGCGGCTTCATCGTGGAGCGCGGCGACAGGGGGTTCTCCACCCCCAGGATCGAGGGCAAGTTCTCCCTGCGCGCCTCCGTCACCGGCGAGATCGTGCTCGACGATTGCAAGGTCGGCGAGGGCGCGCTGCTGCCGGAGGTGTCGGGCCTGTCCGGTCCGTTCGGCTGCCTCAACCGCGCGCGCTACGGCATCGCCTGGGGCGCGATGGGCGCGGCGGAGTTCTGCTGGCACGCCGCGCGGCAATACACGCTGGACCGCAAGCAGTTCGGCCGCCCGCTCGCCGCCAACCAGCTCGTCCAGAAAAAGCTCGCCGACATGCAGACGGAGATCGCGCTGGGGCTGACCGCCGCCGCGCGGCTGGGGCGGCTGATGGATGCGGGCCGCGCCGCGCCGCCGGCGATCTCGCTGCTCAAGCGCAACAATTGCGGCAAGGCGCTCGCCATCGCGCGCGAGGCCCGCGACATGCACGGCGGCAACGGCGTCTCCGACGAATACCACGTCATCCGCCACGTGCTGAACCTGGAAGCCGTGAACACCTACGAAGGCACCCACGACGTCCACGCCCTGATCATGGGCCGCGCGATGACGGGGATCCAGGCGTTCAGCTGAAGCGGGTTGCGTTCATTTGGATTGACATACAGCGGTGTCATGGCCCGCGGCTGCGGGCCACCCAGGTGAAGCCCGTTTCGCTTTCGAAGAACGTGCCCGGAGCAAATATATCGTCAATCGACAAGCCCAACTGGTTGGCCTGATGCGCGGGCCATGACAGGGAGGTTGATTGCATCCATTTGATGGCAACGGACTCAAGATGCGTTGGCCGGAGGCCAGACAAATTCATAGAGAAACGTCTGTATCCTGTCACCGCGATCGACATGATAGAGTTCGGTTGCGATCTGGACGCCGAGCTCGATGACGGTTGCGTCCTCGACGCGCAGATAGCGCCATTTCCTCTTCTGCCGTTCGTTGATCGCGTGGCCGCGCGCTTCGGCGAATGCGATGATTCTGTCTTTCTCGGCGATGTTCCCCGGCTGGTCCAACTCCCAGTCCAGGCCAAGACGATTCTCCTCGATGGAAAATTGAAGCCAAACATCCTGACGCGGGTCTTCATCGCGTTGCCCCAGGAGGAAGCAGGCGAATGAGCCGTCCTTGCCGGTCGTCGCGAGCTGGCGCACGACATCGGGAAGCTGCGCGAAGGCGATGGCCGGGGAATCGTCCTTTCCCCATCGGAGGACCGCGAACACCGCCGCGGCGATGACGAAGAGGACGCCGAACGCCACATATTGGTCCACTGACAGCGCCACGATCACATTCTCTTGGCCAGCACGATCCAGTCCCAGGGCCGGTTCTTGCGGCGCCTGGGCGTTTCGCGCATGCCTTCGATGGACCAGGGGTAACGCGCGCGGCCGATGCGGCGGGGCTTGAAGCCGGCGCGGGCAAGCGCGGCGATCAGTTCGTCCCGCGTGAAATGCTTCTGCAGCGCGCCGCTCCGCCGCACCAGGCCCCGGCGCCGGCGGCGGCGCCGGCGGCCGGGATCGGCGGTCTGCTCCACCATGTCGTCGGACTCCAGCGATGGCACGACGACGAGCGCGTGGCCGCCGCGGCGCGTCACGGCGGCGAGGCTGCGCCACAAGGCGGCGCGCGTCGCGGCGTTGGAGGACGTGATCACGTTCATGCACACCGTCAGGTGCGCGCGCCGGCCGATGCGCCGCGCCGCGCGGACGATGCCGGTGGCGTGCCAGGTCACGTTGTCGACATGCGCGCAGCGCTCGCGGGCGCGGGCGACGATGTCGCCTGCGTATTCCACGCCCGCGACACGGGAGAAGCGTGCGCCGTAGCGCGCGATGAACGTGCCGACCCCGCAGCCGAGATCGGCCAGCATCGCGCCACGTCTGGGGATTTTCGCCAGGGCCACGTAGCGGCCCACCTGCGCGCCCGATTCCTCGCGGGAAATATCGCAGGCCTCGGATTCGAATTTCTTCGCGAGCCGGTTCCACTGCCTGCGGTTCATGGGGGGAAGTTTGCGCACGATTCGCGCCGCCGCCGCAAACGCGGCCATCCACGATCACCGCGCGAAATCGAAAGGCTCCGGTGCGTGCCCGGAGCCTTTCCATTGCCGCAAGAGCGGCCTTTGCATGCGGGCTTTCGCCCGCTTCGTATCGTTTCGATTGTGGGCTGCGGCCGGCTTTTCGCCTCAGCCGGCCGTGGCTCCGCGGGCGCGGAGCCCCGGATCTATGCCCGGCGGAGTGTCATCCATGCGGAATCTCCCGTTCTCGAGCTTCGTTCGGGCCGTTCGGCGGATTCCGCCGGAGCTTGCGGAGTCGTTCCGCCAAGTCGCTCGCGCCGGTGCGCGGGGCCATCCGTCTCAGCGGCCACGACGAAATCCTCCGCCTTGCGGGGCGATGAGTCAATACGGTCGCGGTCGCTCGTCCCGCGCGGAACCCGCGCTCACACTGCGCGCCTGGACTTGTCCTTTTCGTTGGCGCCCTTGATCTCGCCGCGGATGCGTTCCCAGTCTTCGTCGCCGAGCGCCGACAGCGCGGCGAAATTGCCGCCCGACGCCAGATGCATCGCGCCGTCGATGGCGATGGTCTGGCCGGTGAGATAGTCGCAGCCATCGGCCATCAGGAACACCGCGAGGTTGGCGAGCTCCGGCATCTCGCCGTTGCGGCCCATGGGGATGGTGTTGGCGCGGCCGGAGTCCCTGTTCGAGTCGCGGTTGGCCGATTGCGGCGAGAGCCGCTCCCACGCGCCCTTGGTCGGGAACGGGCCCGGCGCGATGGCGTTGAGGCGGATGCCGTTCGGCCCCCATTCGGTGGCGAGCGACTTGGTCATGATGTTGAGTCCCGCCTTGGACATGGCGCTCGGCACCGTGAACGGCCCGCCGTTCCAGATCCAGGTGGTGAGGATGGAGATCACGCTGCCCTTGTGCTTGCCCTCGATCCAGCGCTTGCCGCAGGCCAGCGTCACGTAGAACGAGCCGCGGAACACGATGTCGGCGATGGCGTTGAAGCCGCGCGGCGAAAGATCCTTGGTGCGGCTGATGAAATTGCCCGCGGCGTTGTTGACGAGCCCGGTGAGCGCGCCGCCGTCGGCCCACACCTGGGCGATCATGTCGTCCACCGCTTCCGCCACGCGGATGTCGCAGGCGATGCCTTTCACCGTGGCGCCGGTGGCGCCGGAAATCCGCCTGGCGGTCTCGTCCAGCACCGTCGCGCGCCGGCCGCAGATGTAGACGGTGGCGCCGAGCTGCGCGTAGGCCTCCGTCATCACCTCGCCCAGTCCCGTGCCGCCGCCGGTGACGAGGATGCGCTTGCCCTTCAGCAGGCCGGGCTTGAACATCAATTCCATGTGCTGCTCCTAATGCGACCACATCCGCTGCAGATTGGCGATGACGAATTGCAGGCGCGTGCGGTTTTCCCATTTCATCGCGAGGCCCTCCAGCGCATGCACTTCGTTGAGCTGGTAGAGCAGCTCGCGGTGCATCTGGTCGGGAATGGCGCTTTCCATGAAGGTGAACATGGCGAGCCGCTCGCCACGGGTGACGGGGCTGACCTCGTGCAGCGTGGTCGACGGATAGATCACGATCGTGCCGGGCTCGCCCTTGACGACCACGCGCTCCGTTCCCTGGTGGATGATGAGCTCGCCGCCGTCATAGCTGCCGGGATCGCCCAGGAAGAGCGTGGCCGACACGTCGGAGCGCATCGGACCGGTGGGCAGCGGCAGGAAGGCGGAATCGGTGTGCACGCCGTATTTCATGCCCGGCTCGTAGCGGGAGAGCAGCGGCGTGGCGATGCGCCTTGGGAAGGCGAAGTTCTGGATCTCCTCGCTGCGCATGATGGCGTTGCCGGCGATCTGCGCGCAGCGCTGGGCGGCGGTGTCGCCCATGTCGGCCTGCAGGTTCTGCTTGGCGGTGTTGTGCGGGTTGGACGCGCGCCCGTCCACGAAGCGGACGGATTTCGCCGCCTGGCGGATCTGGTCCAGCTCCTGCGGCGCGAGCAGGTTCTTGATGACGAGGAACATGAATCCTTCCGGCGGCCCCCGCGGCTCCCCATCGTGTCACGGCCCGCGACCCTGGGCCATGACGCAGCCATCGATTTGCACAAAACGGGAACTAAACTACAGTCTCCCCATGCTCGCGCAACCCTCCCTGCCTCCGATTTTCGCGGACTGGTTCGCCGCGCGCGGCTGGAGCCCGAGGCCGCACCAGCTGGAGCTGGTCGCGCAGGCCGGGCGGGGCGAATCGGTGCTCCTGATCGCGCCCACGGGCGGCGGCAAGACGCTGGCGGGCTTCCTGCCCAGCCTGATCGAGCTGGCCGGCACGCCCAGACGGGCGCGCGCCCAGCGCCTCCACACGCTCTACGTCTCTCCGCTCAAGGCGCTGGCGGTGGACGTGGCGCGCAATCTGGAGGCGCCCGTCGCCGAGATGGGCCTTGCCGTGAGGATCGAGACGCGCACGGGCGACACCCCGCCGTCCCGCCGCGCCCGCCAGCGCCATTCCCCGCCGGACATCCTGCTCACCACGCCCGAGCAGCTTTCGCTCTTGATGTCCTCGCCCGGCGCGCCGCGTTTCTTCGGCGGCGTGCGCGCGGTGGTGCTGGACGAGCTGCACGCCATCCACAATTCCAAGCGCGGCGACCTGATGGCGCTGGCGCTGTCGCGGCTGGAGGCGCTGGCGCCGCGCCACCGCCGCATCGGCCTCTCCGCCACGGTGGCCGATCCCGTGCCGCTGCAGCGCTACCTCGTGCCGCAGCCGGACGGGCGGGCGGCGCTGTCGTCGCTGGTGCGCGCGGGCGGCGGCGCGCGGCCGAAGATCGAGATCAGCGCGTCGGGCGCCCTCGTGCCCTGGGCCGGCCACCTGGCGCTGCACGCGATGCCGGACGTGATGGCGGAGATCGCCAGGTCGCGCACCGCGCTCGTCTTCGTCAACACCCGCAGCCAGGCGGAACGGACGTTCCAGCACCTCTGGCGCATCAACGACGGCAACCTCCCCATCGCGCTGCATCACGGCAGCCTCGCGCCCGAGCAGCGGCGCAAGGTCGAGCGCGCCATGACGCAGGGCAGGCTGCGCGCGGTGGTGTGCACCTCCACCCTCGACCTCGGCATCGACTGGGGCGACGTGGACAAGGTGATCTGCATCGGCGCGCCCAAGGGCGCGGCCCGGCTGGTGCAGCGCATCGGCCGCGCCAACCACCGGCTGGACGAGCCGTCGCAGGCGCTGCTGGTGCCGTCCAACCGCTTCGAGGTGCTCGAATGCGAGGCGGCGCGCGACGCGGTGATGGCGGGCGAGCTCGACGGCGAGCGGCTCAAGACCGGCGGGCTCGACGTGCTGGCGCAGCACGTGCTGTGCGTGGCCTGCTCGGCGCCGTTCGACGCGGACGCGCTTTACGGCGAAATCCGGGCGGCGTCGCCCTACGCCCATCTCGGGCGCGAGGATTTCGACCGGGTGGTGGATTTCGTCGCCACCGGCGGCTACGCGCTCAGGAGTTACGACCGTTACGCCCGCTTGCGCAAAACGCCCGACGGCATGTGGCGCATCGCCCATCCCCGCGTCGCCCGGCAATACCGCCTCAACGCCGGCGTCATCGTCGAGGACCCGATGATCGACATCCGCCTGCAGCCGAAGGGCAAGCCGGTCGGCGCGGGCGGGCGCGTGCTGGGCCGGCTGGAGGAGTATTTCATCGAAAGCCTCACGCCGGGCGACACCTTCGTTTTCTCCGGCGAGGTGCTGCGCTTCGAGGGCATCCGCGAGGACGCCGCCTATGTCTCGCGCACAACCGACCCGCTGGCGCAGGTGCCGTCCTACAATGGCGGCAAGTTCCCGCTGTCGACCTTCCTCGCCAGGCGCGTGCGCGAGATGATCGCCGATCCGAAGGCATGGTCGGCGCTGCCCGAGCCGGTGGGCGAATGGCTGCGCATCCAGGAACTGCGCTCGCTGGTGCCGCAGGCGGGGCAGCTCCTGGTCGAATTCTTCCCGCGCGGCTCGCGGCACTATCTCGTCTGCTATCCCTTCGAGGGCCGCCTCGCGCACCAGACGCTGGGCATGCTGCTCACCCGCCGGCTCGAGCGCGCGCGCATGCGGCCCCTGGGCTTCCTCGCCAACGAATACGCGCTGGCCGTCTGGGCGCTGCGCGACATGGGCGGGCTGGACATGGACGGCCTGTTCGACGCCGACATGCTGGGCGACGACCTGGACGCCTGGCTGGCCGAATCCGCGCTCTACAAGCGCACCTTCCGCAACTGCGCCATCGTCGCCGGCCTGATCGAGCGGCGCTCGCTCAACGCCGAAAAGACCGGCCGCCAGGTCACCTTCTCCTCCGACCTGATCTACGACGTGCTGCGCGAGCACGAGCCGGACCACATCCTGCTGCGGGCGACTTATGAGGATGCGGCGACGGGGCTTCTGGACATCGCGCGCCTGTCGGACATGCTGGCCCGCGTCAGGGGCCGGATCGTCACGCGCCGCCTCGAGCGCGTGTCGCCGCTGGCGGTGCCGGCGCTGCTGGAAATCTCCAAGGAGATGGTCGCGGGCGAGGCGCATGAGGATATCCTGCGCGAGGCCGAGGAATCGCTGATCGCGGAGGCGATGCGTCTTGGATGAGTTGCGCCTTGAGGTGAACGGCGAGGATCTGGTCCTCGATTCCAGCGGCGCGTTGTGGTGGCCGGCGGAGCGGACGCTCGTCGCCGCCGACCTGCATTTCGAGAAGGGCTCGTTCTACGCCCTGAGCGGCCAGTTCCTGCCGCCCTACGACACGCGCGCCACCTTGAAGCGCCTGCGCGCGCTGGCGGGGCGTTACGCGCCCAGGCGGATCGTCGCGCTGGGCGATTCCTTCCACGACCGTCTCGCCACCGAGCGGATGGATGCGCTGGAGCGCGGCCTCCTCATGGCGATGGCCGAAGAGGTGGAGTGGATCTGGATCGCGGGCAACCACGATCCCTCGCCGCCGGCCTGGTGCGGGCGCGCGCTGGAAGAGATCGCCATCGGCAATCTCGTCTTTCGCCACGAGCCCTCGATCTTCCGCGCGCGCGGCGAGGTGGCGGGGCACCTGCATCCCTGCAAGACGGTGACGCGGCGGGGCCGTTCGCTGCGCCGCCGCTGCTTCGTCAGCGACGGCGCGCGCATCGTGCTGCCCGCCTTCGGCGCCTATGCCGGCGGCCTCGACGTGGGCGACCGCGCCGTGCGCTCCCTATTCGAGGACGCATTCCGCGCCTACGTGCTGGGCCAGACACGGGTCTACGCGGTCGCGGCGTAAGATCGTCTCCCACGCTTCCTCCCCCGCGCGAGCCCCCCGCGCTTCCTCCTCGAGAGAGGCCCGCACGCTTTCTCTCCCGCGTGATGCCGCACGCTTCCTCCCCCGCGAGAGCGGCCCGCGCTTCCTCCCCCGCGAGAGCGGCCCCTGCTTCCTCCCCCGCGAGAGCGGGGGAGGGGGACCGCCGTAGGCGGTGGAGGGGGTGTGTCAGTGGTGAAGAACTCGCACTTTCTTCGCTACCGACACCCCCCTTCCGTCTCGCGCGACTGTCGTCGCGCGATCCACCTCCCCCGCTCTCGCGGGGGAGGAAGCTCCGCCGAAGCGGGGGGAGGCTTTCTTCGCTACTGACACCCCCCTTCCGTCTCGCGCGACTGTCGTCGCGCGATCCACCTCCCCCGCTCTCGCGGGGGAGGAAGCTTTCCGGCGTGGCACAAGCGGGGGAGGAAGCTCCTGCGAAGCGGGGGAGGAAGCGCCGCCAAAGCGAGGAAGCTCTGCGGCTCGGCACAAGCGGGGGGAAGCTTCCCGGCTCGGCAGAGGCGGGAGCAGGAAGCCGGAATGGCGGAAAACGGGGGGGGCTTGGCGAGAAATATTCCTCTGCGAACCTCTTGTGTTCTACTCTGGGCTGTCCTATATCCACCGCCGAGGACACGCAGGAGTAGGATCGTTGAACTGAATTTGCCGCAAGACCAGACAGGCAAGGGCGCCCACTTGCGGGCAGCCCGCGCGGAATCTGAGGATCGAAAGGCCGGAGCGCCCCCAAGAGAGAGAGGGGCGCCTCGATCGGCGTCCCTCCGGGGCGCGAGGCTGGGGTGTTGCACCACAGGTGGCCCTGGCATCACAGCTACCGGACCCAAAGGCGCCGGGGCGAAGATCCCGCTTTCCGCATGTGAAGCCGTGGAGGTTCCAGATGGGCGATGTGGCTGGCGGCCTAGCCTCCGTCACGCCACCGGCCCCAAGGACATCACACCGAGCCCTGGCCATCGCGATGGTCCAGGGCTTTGGCGTGTGTGCGCGCTCCCCGCGAAGGCGGGGGGACACATCAGATCCTGCGGAATACTGCGGTCGACAGCCAGCCCAGCGCGAGCGCCATCGCGACGGCGAGCAAACCGTAAGCCACCGGCTCGTCATGCGCGAAGCTGAGGATGCGCCGCTCGAGCCCGGCCTGCTCGATGTAGAGCGGCGTGGTCTGGGCGGCGACGACGAGGCCGTCGCGGAAGAGATAGACCTCCGCGGTGTACTGCCCGCGCGGCACCGACGCCGGCACCGGCACATGCACGCGGAAGAGCGAATAGCCCAGGAACTCCACGCCCTGCGGATCCTCGCGGAACAGCCCGTCGCGCTCGCGGGCGCGGATGGCGGCGAGGCGATAGGGCTCGGCCTTGGAGGGCGTGTGGGTGCTGGCGCCTTCCGGCATCACGTCGGCGACGCCGAGCTGGTATTTGAGCCGCGTCTCCTGCGTCGTCACGCCGGCGAGCGGGCGCGTGCTGGCCGCGAAGTAGTAGGCGGGCATCCGGTAGAGCGTCATGGCATCGCGGTTGATCCACACCCCCGCCACGCGCACCTTGCGGCGCACCGTCATGTCCTGCCCGGGGCCGCGCAGCACCACCACGACGTCGCGTTCCCCCGCCGGGTTCTCGCCGCCGGTCGTCTCGATGGCGCCGAAGATGGTGAGCTCGGTGCCGGTGTAGCTGGAGGTGATCTGGATCTGGTCCTGCGACAGGCCGGAGACCAGGTTCTCGGCCCGCGCCCCCGTGGCGGCGAGAAAGAGCGCGAGCAGGATCGCGGCGCCCTTCACGGAGCGGCCAGCTGCAGCGAGTAGAGATCGGCCGGCGCCGCAACCAGCCCCCAGAACAGCCTCAGCGCCACGCCCACGATGATGAGCGCCAGGAGAAGCCGCAGATGCTCGCCCCTGAGCCGCGTGGACAGCCGCGTGCCCAGCTGCGCGCCCAGCACGCCGCCCAGGATGAGGAACAGCGCCAGCACGATGTCCACGTTGAAGTTGCTGGCGGCCTGCAGCACGGTCGTCACGGCGGTGACGCAGAGGATCTGCGCCAGCGAGGTGCCCACGACCATGTTGGCCGGCATGCGCAGGATGTAGATCATCGCGGGCACCAGGATGAAGCCGCCGCCCACGCCCATCACCGCGGAGAGGATGCCGACGAACGCGCCCAGCACCGCGGGTGGGATCACGCTGATGTAGAGCCGCGAATCCTTGAAGCGCATCTTCCAGGGCAGGCGCTGCAGGCGCGTGTGCTGCCCGGCGCGGCGGGCGGGGACCGGCGTGCCCGCGCGCGCGGCGCGCAGGGCGCCGAGGCTCTCGCTGAGCATCATGCCGCCGACGGTGCCGAGCAGCACCACGTAGCTCACCGAGACCACGAGGTCGGTCTGGCCCTTGGCGCGCAACAGCGCGAACAGCGCCACGCCGGCGACCGTTCCGAGGATGCCGCCGCCCAGCATCACCGCGGCCATCTTGAAGTCTATGGCCTTGCGACGCCATTGCGAGAGCGCGCCCGACATCGACGACGCCGTCATGTGGCTCGCCGTGGTGGCGACGGCCACGGGCGCGGGGATGCCGTAGAAGATCAGCACCGGCGTGAGCAGGAAGCCGCCGCTGACGCCGAACATGCCCGACAGCATCCCCACCATCGCGCCGAGCGCCACGATCGCCAGCCAGTGGACACTCATCTCGGCGATGGGCAGATAGATTTCCATCGGACTCGCGCGAAGGGCCGGATTTCCGCCGATTCAGCGGAGTAGCGCGCGGAGTTTCGGCTCCCGCCCGGGCGTGGTCAACCGCCGAGGACGGCGGACAGGTCGGGCGGGATGTTGGCCGCGCGGTCCGAAGGCTGCGGCCTGAACGCGGCGGCGGCCCTGGCGGCGGTGTCCTTGTCGGCGGGCGAAAGCTGCGTCGCCAGCGCGTCGACGCGCGACTTGGATTCGGCGTCGCCCTGCGCGGCGGCGATGGCGTACCACTTGTAGGCCTCGACCAGGCTCTGCGGCACGCCCATGCCGCGCTCGTAGAGGACCGCGAGGTTGAACTGCGAGTCCGGCAGGCCGAGATTCGCGGCGCGGGTGAACCACTGCGCGGCCTGCGCGGGATCCTTCTTCACGCCGGTGCCTTCGGCATAGGCGACGGCGAGGTTGTGCATCGCCTTCTTGTTGCCGAGCCTGGCGGCCGCGCCGTAAAGCTGCGTCGCCTTGGCGGCGTCCATCGGCACGCCGCGGCCGCGCTCGTAGAGCGTGCCGAGCCGGTATTCGGCCAGCGCCTCGCCCTGGCTCGCCGCGCGCTCCAGCCAGCGCGCCGCCTCGGCTTCGTTCACGGCGGTGCCCTGGCCGTCGAGATAATCGAGGCCGAGCAGCAATTCCGCCCGCGCGTTTCCGCCATTCGCGAGCGCGGCCAGGCGCTGCATGGGCGGAACGGGCGCGGCCTGCTGCGGCGCGGGTTTGGGTGTCGCGGCTTGCGGGGCGGGCGTGGCCTCGGCGGGCTTCGGCGTCGCCTTGGACGGCGAGGTCGCGGCCGGCGGCGGCGCCGCTTGCGCGCTGCCGGAGTTCTGCGCGGCGGCCGGCGCCTCGTCGCCGGTGGGCGGGAAACTTTGCGACGGTTCGCCCGCGGCGGGCGCGGACGGGGCTTGCGGGTTCGTCGCGGCGGGACGCGACGGCAGGATGGGCGGCAGCGCGACCGGCTTGTGCGAACCGCCGACGCCATGGCTCAGCATCACGCCCGCGATCATCGCCACCATCACGATGGCGGCGATGCCGCCGACCAGGAGGAAGCGGGTGGCATTGCTCTTCTTCTCGGGCTCCGGGGCGGCGGCGGCGGGCCTGCCCCAGCTGAAGCCGCCGAAGGGCGAGCGTTGCGCCTGCTCCGCCTGCGCGGCGGCGGCCGCACGGGCGGACCGGCGCGCGGCATCGAGGAAGGTCTCGTTGGCCGGCACCCCCGCCTGCGCCGCGGCGTTCGCGGCAAAGGCATCGGCGCCCATGGTGGCGGCGGCGTTGAAGCCCGGATGGGTGTCGAAGCTGGTGGTGGGCGGCGGCGCGAAAGGATCGGCGGGCGCATGCGCGACCGGCGGCGCCTGGTCGGGGAAGGGCGGCAGGTCGAAATGCGCGCCGGCGAACGGTGGCGGCGCGGCCTGGGCCGGGATCTGCGCCGTGGGAGCGGCCGGCGGCGCGGCGTCGGGCCCGAGCGAGCCGTTGGCTTCCTTCACCGCGGCGCGAAGCTCGGCCAGCGCGTCGCGGTGGCGCTTGTCGGCGGCATCCACGCGCGAGGCGAGGCTGCGCAGGTTTTCTTCCACGAAATCGGCGCCGACGCTCTTCTGCTCGGTGTGCTCCAGCCTGTCGGCGATATCGGTCAGCGCGTGCTCGATGTTGGAGAGGCGGCGATCGAGCCCGGTCTCGACGTTGCGGGTTTCGAGCTTGGCGACGCTCTCTTCCAGCCGCGCCATGGCACCGGCGCTCTGGGCCTCGGAAGCGGTGAGCCGTGCGCCGAGCTTGTCGATGGTGTCGCCGATCTGGGCCAGCGCGCTTGCCTGGCGCTGGATCTCCGCGAGCTCCCCGGCCTTGGCGGAATGCGTGGCCTCGACGTTCTCCAGCGTCTTCTCCAGCGCATTGGCCGAGGCATGGGCGGCGCGCTCGACGGCGCGCACGCGCTCGTCGATGGTGGCGATGCGGCTTTCCAGCGAGCGCGAGGTGTGTTCGGCCTCGCCGCGCGCGTCCGCGACCCGGCCGGCGACGGCGTCGACGTTGTTGGCCAGCGCGGCGATCTGCGTGGCGGACTGGCCGGCAGTGTCCGAAATCTGGTCGGCGAGGCGCGAAAGCCCCTGATGCAGCGCTTTCACCGCTTCGCGCAAGCTGTCGTTGGCGGCGCTGCGCTCGACGCGGGCAAGGCGCTCGGTGAGCCCGACGACATGGCCGCCCAGCTGGTCGAAGGCCTGCGCCTGCTCGCGCGCGGCCACGTTGATCTCCGCGGCGGCCTTGCTCATGGCGCGGCCGTTCTCGGACTGGCTGCGCTCGGTGGCTTCGAGGCGGCGCGTCATGGCGCGCATCTGGTCCTCGATCCGGCGATAGACGTCCTGGGATTCGTTCTCGGCGCGGGAGACGCGCGCGAGCATGTCTTCGGTTTCGCGCCCCGCGACCGGCGGCGGCTCGACGGCGGCGACGCGATAGGGCGCGGCCGTGCTGCGCCAGGACTCACGGGTTGGCTCGGCGATATCGAGACCCGCGTCGCCGAAGCTCTTGAGGATGCGCCGTGTCAGCCATTCGCCGACGGACAGGCCCTCGCGGCGCGCAGCCGCGCGCGCCGCTTCCCGCGCTTCCGGCGGTATTCCAGCCACATTCCACGGGAGTTCAGGCTGCATCTGATTCGCCAACCGCCGCACCACCAAGAACGGTAGCGGCGCCAAGATGTTGTGTAAAGAAACGATCTTGCGCCAACAGGAAGGGGGCGGGCGGCGTGCCTCTTTCCCAACAATTATCTTTGCGCGGGAGCGTTAATTCCGGGTTATCGCTGTTCCACCCCGGCACGCGACAGTTCGGCGCCGAGCCGTCCGGTGATCCAGGCAAATGCCATGCGGTAGTCGGAGGCGAGCGACCACAGCGGATAGGTGAAGGTCGCGGGCCGGTTATGCTCGATGAAGAAGTGGCCCACCCAGGCGGGCGCATAGCCGGCGACGAGCGCCGCCGGCAGGAACCACCAGTTCCCGGTCGCGATCAGCGCCACGGCGCTCGCGGTCGCCAGCGCCGTGCCGAAGAAATGGATGTTGCGGGTCGCGGGCCTGGAATGCTCGCGCAGGTAATAGGGCCAGAACTCGGCGTAGTTGGTGATTTTGCCGGCCATGTCCGTCTCCGTGGCGCTCAACCGGGCTCCGGCCGCGCCCTCGGCACGGGCGTGCCCGCCGGCGCGTCCGGATATTTGCGCGGCGGCGGCAGGCCGAGATCGGTGGCGAAAAGTTCCACCGCGAACACCTCGTTGCCGTTCACCGCGGCGCCCACGCCCGAGCGGTCGTACTGCGGCGTGGCGAGCAGCGCGCGATTGTCCGGATTGGCCATCCAGATGTCCACGAATTTCCGGGCGAAGGCGTCCACGTCCACGCCGAGCGCGGGCGTGTAGTATTGCCCGGCGATGTTCTCGCCGAGCAGGCCCTGGAAATCCCGGTCCTCGTCCATGATCAGCGTGGTCGAGGTCGTGCCGTCGGGCGCGGCGTGGTTCATGTAGCCCTTGGCCGCCATGTCCGCGCTGCGCTTGCGCGCGACGCCGACGAGCTCGGAATCGAGCGCGAGCGTCTTGGCATTCGGGTCGAGCCTGCGCCGCTCCTCCTGCACGAGATCGAAGATGCGCAGCTCCAGCGCCGCCATCTGCGTATGCGGATCGGGCGGTGGAGGCGGAGGCGTGTAGGCGGGTTCGGGCTGCGAGGCGCAGGCACAGAGCATCGCGCAGGCGAGCAACGCTGCCGCCTTTCCGCCGGGGGAGAGTCGAAAAGCGCGGAACGTTTTTCGGGCTGGGGCCGCATTTGACCGGTTGTGCACTGACCCACCCCGAATTTGCTTCGCTTTGCCCGCAAATTGTCGGCCCGCCCTCAGGGGAGGGCGAACCTAGTGGACGATCTCGAACAGTCCCGCCGCGCCCATGCCGCCACCGATGCACATGGTGACGACGCCGAGCTTGGCGCCGCGGCGGCGGCCTTCGATGAGCAGATGCCCCGTCATGCGCGCGCCGCTCATGCCGTAGGGATGGCCGATGGAGATCGCGCCGCCATCGACGTTGAGCTTGTCATGCGGGATGCCGATGCGGTCGGCGCAATAGAGCACCTGGCTGGCGAAGGCCTCGTTGAGCTCCCAGATGTCGATGTCGGCGGGCTTGAGGCCGTGGCGCTCCAGGAGGCGCGGCACGGCGAAGACGGGGCCGATGCCCATCTCGTCGGGCTCGCAGCCGCAGGTCGCGAAGCCGCGGAAGATGCCGAGCGGCTTGATGCCGCGCCTGGCCGCTTCACCGGCTTCCATCACCACCGCGGCCGAGGCGCCGTCGGAGAACTGCGAAGCGTTGCCGGCGGTGATGTACTTGCCTTCCTTGATCTCCTGTCCGCCCTGGAACACCGGCTTGAGGGCCTGCAGCCCTTCGAGCGTGGTGTCGGGCCGGTTGCACTCGTCGCGATCGACGGTGACATCGACGATGGATTCCTGTCCGGTCGCTTTGTCGGTCTTCTTCATTTTCGTCTTGAGCGGGACGATCTCGTCCTTGAACTTCTGCGCCTGCTGGGCGGCGGCGGTGCGGCGCTGGCTTTCCAGCGCATAGGCGTCCTGCCGCTCGCGGCTGACATTGTAACGGGCCGCCACCACCTCGGCGGTCTCGATCATGCTCATCCACAGCGCGGGCTTCACCTGGAGCAAATGCTCCTCGGTGATGTTGCGGGTGTTCATGCCGCCCATCTGCACCAGCGAGATGGACTCCACGCCCGAGCCGATCGCGATGGGCGTCTGTTCGGTCATCACCTGCTGCGCCGCCATGGCGATGGCCTGCAGGCCCGAGGAGCAGAAGCGGTTGATCGTGGTGCCGCCGGTGGTCACCGGGCAGCCCGCCCAGACGGCGGAGAGGCGTGCGATGTTCATGCCGGTGGCGCCTTCGGGCTGCGCGCAGCCCATATAGACGTCTTCCACGTCCCGGGGATCGATGCCGGCCTTGGCGATGGCGCTCTTGACGGCATGGCCGCCCATGACGGCGCCGTGGGTCATGTTGAATCCGCCGCGGACGGATTTGGCGAGCCCCGTGCGCGCGGTGGAAACGATGACGGCTTCTCTCATGACACCCTCCGGTTCTTGTCCGGCGGGCACAGTATCGCGGCGGCCGGCTAGATGTAAGCGCCCATGTCGGCCCATTCCGGCGCGGCGCGGACGCGCGCCCGGTGGGTGATCATGCGATCGTGCAGATGCCGCACGGTGCGGCTTCCCGTCGTCACGAACAGGAAGGGCAGGAGGCCGTGCAGGAGGCAGGCGGCGCCCGCCGCGATCATGCGAATGCCGAACGCCGCGGCGCTCGCCAGGTGCTGCCAATAGGTCTCGCCCACGCTTTCCGGATGGGCGGTGAACAGCTTTGTGAACGCGGGCATGGCTTCACCTCGTTGGATCGCGCCTCACCAGCGCAAGGCCGCCGGCCGGCGCACCGGCATGGGCGCAAGCGGGCGATAGCGCGCCGTGAAGGCGATGGCAACCACCAGCGCGGTCAGCGCGCCGGCGATCTCGATGGTGGCGGAAAAATCGTGGTCGAAATTGGCGATGCCGTCGAACGCCGTGGCGGTGGCGAAAGCGGCCGTCCATACGCCGGTGACGACGTAGTTCGCGCGCAGGAAGTCGGGCCTGTTCCAGATCTCCGGCGGCACGAATTCACGCGCGTAGCCCAGTGAAGCGGGGCTCTTGCGGACCAGCGAAACCGCCGACATCAGGAGGAACCCCAGGTCGATCACCAGCCTGGTCGTGGAATCCTTCAGCGTCGGCTCGACGAAGCCGACGAACAGGGCCATGACGAAGAAGAGCGCCATGCCCCCCGCGTCGAGCACCCGCAGCGATTTGGAATGCAGAAAATCGCGGATGCCGACCACGAAGGCGGCCGCGAGCGCCGCCCACAGCGACAGACTCATCGAGACGCCCGCGAGCAGCGAGAAGACGATGAAGGGTATGAAGGCGATCAGGACTCCCATCTGGGATAGGCCGCGCGGCCCGGCGAAGCTTCAATTGCTCCGCCGGGCCGGGCGTCGGTCTCAGTGGCCCTGCTTCTTGCGGGCCTGGGCGTAGAGGCCCCACAGATGCGCGGCTCCGGCGCGGGACGCGGAGCCCGTGACCTGGGCGAAGGTTGCGATGGCGTCGTCGAACTTGCCCTGGGCCACCTGCGCCTCGCCCAGCACCATCAGGCCTTCGCTCGGATCCTTCATCCCGCCCTTGGCGATGGCTGCGCGCGCCGCGGTCTCCGCGTCGGCATAACGGCCATAGCCCCAATAGTCCTCGGCCAGCTTCACTTCCTGCTCGCCGGTCTTGCTCCTGTCGGCGGCGGCAGCGATGGCGGGAAGATTGCGCTCGTCCGAGGCGGCGTCCTTGCGGGCCTTGGAGAGGCCCGCGCCCGCCTGGCCGGCGGAGAGCTTGCCGGACGCCATGCCCTGCTCATAGGCCTTCACCGCCTCCGTCGGGTAGCCGAGCTGGGTGGCGAGCTGCGCCATTATCGTGAAATCGTCGCCCGACTGCATCGCGCCGGCCATGTACTGCAGGCGGTAGAGATAGAGCGCGTCGATCTCCTTCACGCTGCCCTGGCCGAGGGCGTGCTGTGTCAGGCGATGCCACACGTCCGGATCGTTGTGATCGACGGCGAGCTGCTCGATGGTCGCGAGCGCGGCGGCGGGATTGGAGGAAGACTCGCTGTTGGCCACCAGCTGCAGCGCCTGCTCGGGCGGCGTCTTGTTGTGCGCCTTGGCATAGTCCACCGCCTTCTGGGCGTACGCGGTCGCGTTGGCCTTGTCGTTCAGGCTGTAATAGGAGATCGCGATCACCGTGTAGGTGCTCTCGTCGTTGCCGTTGAAGGTCTCCAGCTTCTGGCCGTAGGTGATCGCCTTCTGCCACTGCTGCAGATTGTCCGCGACGATGACGGCGTTGTAGTAGGCGCTCTTCTGTTCGTCCGGCGTGAGGTTGTCGAAATAGGGCGAAGCGAACATTGCGTCGTAGGACGTCATCGAGGTCTGCCAGTCGCGCAGGTTCGCCGAGACCACCGAGAGGAACTGGTTGATCACGAAATCGTCGTAGGGCGTGCGGTCGCTCACGGCCTGCGCGGCCTTGATCTGCGCCAGCGCGCCCTGCATGTCGCCGGCCTGCGCCGCCTTCTGCGCGGCCTGGATCGCGGCGGAGACGTCATGGCTCAGCTTGCCGCCGGAGGTATTGCCCGAGCGGCTTTCGGTGGAATGCGGCGTGGGACCCATCGCCAGCGCGGATGTGGAAACGGCGGCGACGAGGGATGCCGCCAGCGCGGCCAGTACGTAACGCTTCATTGTCTTCAGATCCTCTTCAGGGTCGGGCAGGCGAACGCCGCCCCAGGGTAAGACGCGCATTTTAATGTCCGGGTTCCGCCTTTTCCAAGCGGCAGAGAAGCCACAGCATATTGCGCTGCAACCGGAAAGTGCTTAAGCGGCGTCCCAGACGCAATTTTCCGTGACCCCGCATGTCCGATCGTCCCCAAGGCATCCCGCCGGAGGCCGAACTCGCCTCCACCGGCGGCTTCAACAAGTACATCGGCCCCCTGTGGCGGCTGCCCGACGAGGGCGAAATCCGCCGCTTCGCCTTCGTGGCCGAGGACAAGCACATGAACGGTGCCGGCACGATCCATGGCGGCATGCTGATGAGCTTCGCCGACACCGCCATGAGCCGCACCACCCGCATCGCCACCGGCGCCGGCGGCGTGAGCACCGTGGCCCTCAACTGCGACTTCGTGGCGGCGGGCAAATTGGGCGAAGTCATCGAGGCCCGCGTGCGCATCACGCGGCAGACCCGCACCATGGTGTTCCTGTCCGCGGAGCTGAAGGCCGGCGGCCGCACGCTGCTGGTGGCCACCGGCCTCTGGAAGATCGCGGGCGAGCCGTGAGCGGGCCCGCAGGTTTTCGCGAAACGGCGCTCGTCGATCCGTTCGAACGCCACATCGGGCCGGTCTGGGAGAAAGGCGAAGCACCCGCGCGCGCCTTCGCGCTGCTGGTGGACGAGCGGCACGTGAACATGCGCGGCATCATCCACGGCGGGATGCTGATGACCTTTGCGGATGCCGCGCTGGGCCAGGCGGTGTGGGATTTTACCGACCGCGCCCCGTCGGTCACGCTCAACATGCAGTCGCAATTCCTCAAGCCCGCGCGCCGGGGCGACCTGATCGAAGTGACGCCGGTGCTGATCCGCAAGACCCGCAGCCTCGTCTTCATGCGCGGCGATTTCCAGGTGAAGGGCGAAGCCATCTTCGCTGCCACCAGCGTGTGGAAGCTGCTCGGCGCCTGACGGGCCTGCGCTGCGCGCCCCGGCTGCGCGCCCCGGCAGGGTAACACGTTGTTTACCATGCCGTGCGAGGTTCCGGTGGGGCATAGGGCTCTTGCGGCATGGCAAATCCGGCGGAACTGGTGCTCGGGTCGGTCCAGTTGGGGCTCGCCTATGGCGCGGCCAACCGCACCGGCAAGCCGTCGCGCAAGGCGGCGCTGAAGCTGGTCCGCCGGGCGGCGGATTCGGGCATCACCAAATTCGACACCGCGCGCGCCTATGGCGACAGCGAGGAGCGGCTGGGCGAAGCGCTCGAAGCCCGCAAAGCCGTCCGCGCCATCACCAAGCTGAGCCCGCTGGGCGAACTGGCCCCCGATGCCTCGCGCGACGACGTGCGCACGGCCGTGGACGCCAGCGTGATGCAGTCGCTGGTGGCCCTGCGCCGCGAGCGCATCGACTGCCTTCTCCTGCACCGCGCGGCGCACATGACGGCGTTCGGCGGCGCGGTCTGGGAGCGGCTGGTCGAGCTTCTGGAGGAGGGCACCGTGCTGTCGCTGGGCGTCTCGGTGCAGTCGCCGGAGGAAGCGCTCCAGGCGCTGTCCCGGCCGGATATCCGCCACATGCAATTGCCGTTCAACCTGCTCGACTGGCGCTGGCGCGAGGCGGGCGCGATCGACGACATCCTGGAGCGCCGCCACGTCACCATCCACGCGCGTAGCGTGTTCCTGCAGGGCATCCTGGCGGCAGGCGACGCGTCGGTCTGGCCCGCGGTTCCCGGCATCGACGGCGAGGCGATCCTGGCGGAGCTTTCCGGCCTTGCGCACGAATTCGGCCGCGAGAGCATCGCCGATCTCTGCCTCGCCTACGCGCGCGGACAGGATTGGATCGACGGTGTCGTGGTGGGCATGGAGACCGAAGCGCAGCTCGTCGACAACCTGCGCCTGTTTGTGCGCCCGCCGCTGGCGGCGGAAGACTGCGCCGCGCTCGCCGCGCGCGTTCCGCATGTGCCGGCCCAGCTTCTCAACCCTGCGCTATGGCCCAAGGCATGACGGCCCTGTCGCCCCGCGCCGGCGCGCCCGGCAAGTTCCGGTTGGACGGGCGCATCGCCTTCGTCTCGGGCGCCGCCGGCCATCTCGGCCGCGCCATGACCCTGGCGCTGGCGGAAGCCGGCGCGTCGGTCATCGTCAACGGCCGTGACGAAGCGCGTCTGGCGCGATTCGAGAGCGAGCTGGCGTCGGCGGGACATTCCGTCGCGCGGGCGGCGTTCGATGTGTCGGATTGCGATGCGTCCCGTTTGTACTTTGGCGGGCTGGAGCGGCTGGACATCCTGGTCAACAACGCCATCTCGATGACACCCAAGCCTTTCGATCAACTCGGCCCGGAAGACTTCGCCCGCACCTACCAGAGCAGCGTAACGGCGGCATTCGAGGCAGTGCGGGCCGCGCTTCCGGCGTTGCGGCGTGCCGCGGCCGCGTCGGGAGAGGCCAGCGTCGTCAACGTCGCCTCGATGTATGGCGCGGTGTCCCCGGACAAGCGGATCTATTCCAGTCCCGGACAGGCGAGCCCCTTCCATTACGGCCCGGCCAAGGCGGCGCTGCTCCAGCTCACCCGCCATCTTGCGGCGGAACTGGGACCCGAGAGCATCCGGGTCAATGCGCTTGTGCCGGGGCCATTCCCGCGCGGCGAGGTCGCCGTCGCCGATCCCGCCTTCGCCGAAAGGCTCGCTTCCCGCACCATGCTGGGGCGCACCGGCCGCGCCGACGAGATCGAGGGCCCACTCCTCTTCCTGGCATCGGCCGCGTCCAGCTATGTCACGGGGACCGCGCTCGCCGCCGATGGCGGCTGGACCGCCTGGTGAGCTAAAAGGGGCGCGGGCTGATGAACATGGCGTTTCTGTCTTCCTTTCGCGCCGGCCGCGACACGATCTATCCAGAGCAGCTGCGGGAGCAATTGCTCCACTTCCCGCTGTTCCAGGGCATCGGCGATGCGGCGCTGAAGCGGCTGCTCGCGGAGGCCAACTGGTTCGGGCTTCCGGGCGGGATGCTGCTCAAGCGCGACGGCGAGAACGACCAGGCGCTGTTCCTGGTGGTCACCGGCAGCCTGGGCGTTTTCGTGGACGACGAGAAGGGCAAGAGGCGCCTGGTGGCGCACGTGCCGGCCGGCGAGACCGTGGGCGAGATGTCGCTCATCTCCGGCGAGGCGCATTCCGCCCAGCTGGTGGCGTTGCGCGACACCGAGCTTCTCCGGATCAGCCCCGAAGGCTTCGACAATCTGATCAACCGGCACCCCATCGTCATGCGCAACCTGCTGCGCGTGATCGTGCAGCGGCTGCAGAAGACCACGCGCCGGCGCACGGATTCGAGCCGGCCCAAGACCTTCGCGGTGGTTCCGCTGCAGGACAATCTGGGCCAGTTCCACATTGCGCGGCGGCTGGCCTCGGCGCTCGCGGGCATGGGCACGCGCGCGGCGGTGCTCGATGCGGATTCCGCGGACCATTCCGCGGAATGGTTCAACGCCTTCGAAGCCGATCACGACATCGTCTTCTATCGCGGCGACACGCCCAACAGCCCGTGGACCCAGCTCTGCCTCAGGCAGGCCGACCGGGTGTTCCTGCTCGCGCGCTCCGACGAGTCCCTGCCGCTGCGCCCGGTCGACATCCCGGCCTTCAAGGAGCGCGCGACCGGCCTGCCGGAGCTTCTGCTGCTCCATCCCGACACCAATACCCGCGACCTGCCCGAGCATTTCTCCATCCGCAGCGGGCTGTTCGAGTCCCACCATCACCTGCGCCGGGGCAATGAAGGCGACATCCAGCGCCTGGCGCGCTTCATCGCCGGGCGCTCGGTGGGCTTCGTGCTTGCCGGCGGCGGCGCGCGCGGCTTCGCCCATATCGGCATCATCAAGGCGCTCCGCGAGTCGCAGGTGCCTTTCGACCGGCTGGGCGGCACCAGCATGGGCGCGATCGTCGCGGCCGGCCTGGCTCTGGAATGGAGTCAGGACGAGCTGACCGAGCGCGTGCGCGCGGCCTTCGTCACGACCGATCCGCTGTCCGATCTCACGCTGCCCCTGATCGCGCTGGTGCGCGGGCGCAAGGTGTCCAAGCTCCTGCGCGAGCATTTCGGCGAGATCCGCATCGAGGAGATGCCCAAGCCTTTCTTCTGCGTCTCGTCGGACCTGACGACGGGGCGCATCCATGTTCACCGCCAGGGGCCCCTATGGAGGGCCCTGCGCGCCAGCGTGGCGCTGCCCGGCATCCTTCCGCCGGTGACGCATCACGGCCATCTTCTGGTCGACGGCGGCGTGATGAACAATCTGCCCGTCGACGTGATGGCCGAACGCTCGCACGGCCCGATCATCGCCTCGGACGTGACCGGCGAGGTCGACCTGCGGGTATCGGATTCGCGCTATGGCGAGCGGCCGATCTGGGATCTCCTGTGGCAGCGCATGCGCGGCTCGCCGTCGATCCTCTCCATCCTGATGCGCTCGGGCACGGTGGGCTCGGAAGCCCAGCGCCGCCTCGTGCGCGACCAGGCGGACTACCTCTTCGAGCCGCCGCTGGAGGATGTGGGCCTGCGCGACTGGAAGAAGTTCGACCGCGCCATCGCCGAAGGCTACGAGCACGCCCAGGCGCGCATCAAGGAGAAGGGCGTGCCGCTGGCCGACATGTGGGCGGTGCAGCCGCTCGCCGCCGCGGCCACCTAGTCAATCCGCCGGACGGCAGGCGCTGCCATAAACCAGCGGCTTTCCCTCGGCCCAGGGGCGATAGGCGTTGGCGAAGCGGATGCGGTCGGCGTCCGACGGATGGGTGGCGCGGAAGATCAGGAAAAACGTGTCCCACTCCGGCGGATCGTGGTCGCGGGTGATGTAGGCCGCTTCGTTTTGCGCCAGCGCATGGTTCTCGTGCGTCAATTCGAGGCCGAAGCGGTCCGCTTCATGCTCGACGCTGCGGGCGAAAAGATTGAACGCGGGCGTAATCGCGAGCCAGTAGGCGGTGGCGATCAGGACGATCAGCGGAAGCGAGGCAGGATCGGCGAGGTCGTTGAATCCGAAGGCCCGATGCCAGCGCGCGATCATGCCCTTGCCCAGCCGGTCGACAAGCCAGAGCGCCAGGAACAACGACACCACGATGATGGCCAGCGCCTTGTAGTTGTCGCCCATCACGTAATGCTTGAGTTCGTGGCCCACCGTCATGCGGATTTCGGCGGGCGTGTCGTTGCGGAATATGTCTTCGCCCAGGATGATGCGGTTGGTCGGGCCGAGGCCGACGACGGTCGTGTCGTCGCCGCCGACGAGGACGGGGATCGGACCGACGCCGCAGCGCGCCGCGAGCGACTGGATCTCCGCCGACAGCGCCTTGTCCGCAAGCGGATGGTACGCCGTCATCAGCGGATCGACCCACACCGGCAGCGCGACGAGGATCGCGAAAGCCACCGGCGCGAGCAGGGCGGCCGAGTATATCCACCAGCGGCGCGGGCTCCTGCGCATCAGCGCGTAGGGAATCCAAAGAAGCAGCACGGCGGCAAGGATCCTGGCGGCCGCCGGCACGATCTCGCGGACAAGCCAGGTCTTGAAATCGGGGCCGCCATGGCCGATCAGGCTCGCATAGCCGCGGTAGTAGTCGAACGGCGGAAGCAGCGCCGCGTTGAGCAGGAGATAAACGGCGGCAAAAGCGCGAGCGTCGCATAGCGATTGCCACGCGCGAGGCGCACGCACATCCGGCTCAATCTCCCGCCAAGCCCCGTGAACAGAAAGAGCGCGGGTATCGCGAGCGCGAGCATCTGCGCCTCCGCCCATTGCCAGTTGCGCATCGCCATGAACGCGTTGGCTCCCGGCGGCGCGGGCGGCACGGCGACCGCTTGCGCAGCGGCATTCGCTAGGGCGGCCGCGATGAGGGGGAGCGGCACGGCGCTCAAGCCGCTCCCAATCCTTTCCTCAGCGGCAGCATGTCGGCGAATTTGGGCGGGCGCTTTTCGCTCTTGGCGACGAAGCTTTCGCGCATGTCGGTCTCGGGGTTGTACATGCCGGCCTGCCAGGTGGCGATGTAGTCGAGCCCGTCGGCGGTGGAGTGGTCGCGGGCGTAGTTGATCATCACCTTGGAGCCATGCACGGCCAGCGGCGACTTCTCCGCGATCTCCTTCGCCAGCGCCATGACGTACTTCATCATCTCGTCCTGGCTCGCGAACACCTCGTTGACGAGGCCGGACTGCATCGCCTTCTTCGCCGGCAGGCGGCGGCCGGAATAGGCGAGCTCCTTCACCATGCCCTCCGGCATGAGCTTGCACAGGCGCGGAAAGGTGCCCACGTCCGCCGTCATGCCGATGTTGATCTCCTGGATGACGAAGAAGGCGTCCTCCGTCGCGTAGCGGCAGTCGCAGGCGCTCGCGAAATCCACCGCGCCGCCCACGCAGCCGCCCTGGATGGCCATCAGAACAGGCATGCGCGCGCGCTCCAGGCAGTTGAAGGTCTCCTGGATGTCGAGGATGCCCTGGCGGAGATTGGCGCGGGTGCGGCCGCGTTCGTCCTTCGACGCCGCCGCCGAGGTGCCCACGGATTGCCCGCCCGTGAACACCGACAGGTCCATGCCGCCGGAGAAATGCCTGCCGGTGGACGACACCACGATGACGCGCGCCTTGGCGTTGGTGTCGATGTCCTTCACGATCTCGGGCAGCTCGCGCCAGAACTCCGGCACCATGGTGTTGAGTTCGTCGCCGCGCTTGAGCTGGACGTGCGCGATGCCGTCCGCGATCTCGACATTGAAGCAGCGATAGGTCATGGCGGGTCTCCCGGGTTCTCTCCGGGCCTCTTTACCACTTCGCCGAACGGCGCTCTACTTCGCGCCAGACCGACCATCCGGAAATTGACGCGAGGGAAGCCAGATGCCCATCGACTACGACGAACTGATGCAGGCCAGATCCAGCGGCGTGGAGGCGAGCTACACCGACCGCGAGACCATGCTCTACGCGCTCGGCATCGGCTTCATGCGCGATCCCATCAATGCGGACGAGCTGCCCTTCGCCTACGAGAACGGGCTCAAGACCGTGCCGACCATGGCGACGGTCATCGGCTGGGGCCGCTCCAGCACCATGGCGCGCTCGGGCATCAACTACCTGATGGTGGTGCATGGCGAGCAGCGGCTGACCATGCACAAGCCCCTGCCGCCGTCCTGCGAGACGCTGTCGGACGAGCGCGTGCTCGGCGTCTTCGACAAGGGCAAGGACAAAGGGGCGGTGATCGTGACCGAACGGGTCATGCGCGAGAAGAAGAGCGGCGACAAGCTCTGCACCCTCGTCGGCACGACGTTTGCGCGGGGCGACGGCGGCTTCGGCGGCCCGAAGGATGGCGCGCCCGAGCCGCATGTGCTGCCCACGCGCGCGCCCGACCTGGTGAAGGAATGCGACACGCGCCCCGACCAGGCCTTCATCTACGCGCTGTCGGGCGACCGCAATCCGCTGCACCGCGATCCCAACGTGGCAAAGATGGCGGGTTTCCCGCGGCCGATCCTGCACGGCCTCTGCACCTACGGCACCGCGTGCCGCGCGATCATCTCGACCGTCTGCAAATACGACCCCACGAAAATCACCGGCTTCGACGTGCGCTTCTCGGCGCCGGTGTTTCCCGGCGAAACCATCGTGACGGAGATGTGGGTCGACGGCGCCATCATCTCCTTCCGCTGCAGGCTCAAGGAGCGCGAGGCGGTGGTGATCAACAACGGCAAATGCACGCTTGCGGCCTGACGAAGACCCGATCGCCCACGCCGAAGCGTTGATCGCTGCGGACCGCGCGGGCGAGGCCGCCTTGCTCCTCTCCGCATTGCTGCGGTCCGGCCGCGGCGGGCTGCTGATGCGGTTGACGCTCGTGAAGGCCCTGCGCGAGGCAGGGGATGCCCGGGACGCACTCGCCGCGGCGCGCGAAGCGGCGTCGCTCCATCCCGGCGTCGCCGTCGTGGCGGTCGCGCTAGGCGAGGCGATGCTGGCCGCGGGCCTGCTGCCCACCGCCATCGGTGAATTCCAGCGCGCGCTGCGGCTCGATCCGGAGAGCGCAGACGCGCGCCGCGCCCTGGGCCGGGCCTGGCTCGACGCGGGCGAGCCGGACAAGGCGTTGGAGACGCTCGCATCGCTCGACGATGTGGACGCGCTGCGCGCCGGGGCCGAGGCCATGAAGCGCGCGCCGCGCTCCAACGCCAACTATGTCCGCCATCTCTTCGACCAATTCTCCGCCGATTACGACGCGCGCATGATCGGCCAGCTCGGCTATCGCGCGCCGGCGATCCTGCGCGAGCTGTTCGATCTGACGGCCGGCACGCGTGGGTTGGCGGTGCTCGATCTCGGCTGCGGCACGGGCCTGAGCGGCGCGGCCTTCCGCGATGCGGCGGCACGGCTGGTGGGTGTCGATCTCAGCCCCGCGATGATCGAAAAGGCGCGCGCGCGCGGCATCTACGATGAGCTGGCCGTCGCCGATCTCGAAACCGCGCTGGACGGTACGCAACGCTACGGCCTCATCCTCGCGGCCGACACGCTGGTCTATCTCGGCGACCTGTCCGCCGTGTTCGCGGGCGTGGCGCGGAGCCTGGAAGCCGAAGGTCGCTTCCTCTTCACGGTCGAGCGCAAGCAGGGCGACGGATTCGATCTCGGCCCCAAGCGGCGCTGGCGGCACTCGGAAGCCTATCTTCGCGATCAGGCGGCGGCGGCCGGCCTGAACGTCGCTGGGCTGCTCGAATGCTCGCCGCGGAGCGAGGCAGGGCAGGCCGTCCCCGGGCTGGCCGCGGCGTTCTGCCTGGCAGGAAAGGTGGGCTGATTGTCATTCCAGCCAAAGCCGGCCAGGGCTAAGGTGCCTCCATGCCCAACGCCGGACCCCGCGCGGTCGTCATGCTTGCCTTCGAGGGCGCGCAGATCCTCGATGTCGCCGGGCCGATGCAGATCCTTGCGGCCGTCAACGACGAGCGCTCCGCGCCGGTCTACGCGCTGACCCTGCTGGCCGGGAAGAAAGGTCCGTTCGCGACCTCCGGCGGCCTGCGGCTCGATGCGGATGGCGCCTATGCCGCGCTCCCCGCGCGCATCGACACGTTGATGGTCTGCGGCGGCTCGATCGAGCGGGCATTGCGCGATCCGGAAATGATGACGGCGGTGCGCGAGGGCGCGAAGCGGGCGCGGCGCGTGGTCTCGATCTGCAGCGGCGCGTTCTTCCTCGCCGCGGCCGGCCTTCTCGACGGCAGGCGCGCCACCACCCACTGGCGCTCCGTGGATCAGCTTGCGAAGCACTATCCGCGCGTCACGGTGGAACCGGACGCGATTTATGTCCGCAACGGCAGGACATGGACGTCGGCCGGCGTCACGGCGGGGATGGATTTGGCGCTCGCGCTGGTGCGCGAGGACTGGGGCGACGCCATGGCGCTGGCGGTGGCGCGCCGGCATGTGATGTTCCTCATGCGGCCGGGCGGCCAGTCGCAGTTCAGCGCGCATCTCGCCGCCGAGGCGGCGGGCACGGGCAGGCTCGCGCCGCTGCTGCGCTGGATCCCCGAGCACGTCGACGGCGAACTCGATGTCGCGGCCCTCGCCGCGCGCGCCAACATGAGCGAGCGCAGCTTCGCGCGAATCTTCCGCAAGGAAACCGGCGAGACTCCCGCGGCCCATGTCGCGCGCGCCCGGCTCGACGCCGCGCGCCGGATGCTGACGGCGTCCGGCCTGCCGGTGGAGACGATCGCGTTGCGGGCCGGCTTCGGATCGGAGGAGCGCATGCGGCGGGCGTTCCACCGTCATCTCAAGGTCGCGCCGTCGCAATTCCGCGCCAGGTTCAAGCAGGAGACCCCGCCATGACCTCGACCATCGGCATTCTCGTCTTCGACGGCGCGGAGGAACTGGATTTCGTGGGGCCGTGGGAAGTCTTCACCATGGTCAGCGAGGTGTCCGCCCGCGCCGGCAAGGACAGGCCGCATGAGGTGAAGCTGGTCGCGGAGAGGCCGGAGCCCGTGCGCTGTGCCAAGGGCATGCGCGTCGTGCCGGACGTTACGACCGCGCAATGCGGCAAGCTCGACGTGCTGCTCATCCCCGGCGGGATGGGGACGCGGCGCGAGGCGAAGAATGGGGCGCTGCTCGCCTGGGTGGCGAAGACGGCCGCGTCCTGCCAATGGATCACAAGCGTGTGTACCGGCGCGCTGATTCTCGCCGCTGCCGGTCCGGCGAAGGACAAGCGCGTCACGACCCATTGGGGTTTCATCGAGGCCCTGCGCGCCGGCGGCGAGGCGGCGGAGGTGCTCGAGAACGTGCGCTATGTCCGCGACGGAAATGTCGTCACCGCGGCGGGCGTGTCGGCGGGCATCGACATGGCGCTGTGGTTAACCGGGCAGATGCACGGCCCCGCGACCGCGCGCCTTGTGCAGCGCGCCATGGAGTACGATCCCGCGCCGCCCTACGCCGCGGAGGTGTAGCGCCGCGGCATCGCCGCGCCCGCGCCAGGGCTTTGTTTGCGCCGGCGTTCGTGCTTCACTCCGGCCGGTTTCATCCGTGGGGAGTTCCGCATGTCGCGCAAGCTGCTTCTGGCCGTGCCCTTTGTGATTCTGCTGTCGTCGCCCGCGATGGCGCAGGAGAGCTGCGGCAGCGCGCCGTTTGCGCCGGCCATGCCGTCGGCCGGCGACATGAAGACCAAGTCGGTGGCGGATGCGGAAACGGCGCTCCACGACGCGTTCCTCGACATCCGCAACTGGCAGGGCGACCTCAAGACCTATCGCGGCTGCCTCACCGGCGAGGGCGATTCCGCCAAGGCCCAGATGACCGGCCTCGATCCGGTGAAGGACCAGCAGAAGATCGCGCAGCTCAAGGACGAGAAGGCCGCCGCCGACAAGGCGTTCGACAGCACCGTCGACCAGGAAGAGAAGGTCGTGAACGAGTATCACGCCGCGCAGACCGCCTATTGCGGCCGCCCCGACGCCAACAGGAGCAAGTGCCCCAAGTAGCGGGCCGGCGGCATGGCGAAGGGCCAGACGATCGATTTCGATTCCACGCGTCCGCCTTCGCCGTTCCTGAAGGAGACGCATGAGGCCTGGCGGCGCGAGCTGCGCCGCTTCATCGAGCGCGAGATCGTCCCCTTCGTCGAGGAATGGGAGGAAGCCGGAGAGATTCCGGAATCCCTCTACAAGAAGGCCTCCGCGTTCGGCCTGCTGCGCATGGGCTATCCCGAGCGGTATGGCGGCATCTCCGAAGGCCTCGACCGCTTCCACGGCATCGTCACCAGCGAGGAGATGTCGCGCATCGGCGCGGGCGGTATCGGCGCGAGCCTGATGGTGCACGGCATCGGCCTGCCGCCCGTCCTCGCCGCGGGCACCGAGGAGATGAAGCAGCGCATCGCGCCCGCGGTGCTGGCCGGCGACAAGCACATCAGCCTGGCCATCACCGAGCCTTCGGGCGGCTCCGACGTGGCGCAGATCAGGACCCGCGCGCGCCGCGACGGCGATCACTATGTGATCGACGGCTCCAAGATGTTCATCACCGGCGGCATGCGGGCGGACTATTTCACCACCGCCGTGCGCACGGGCGGCGAAGGCCTGGCCGGCATCTCGCTCATTCTCATCGAGGCCGGCTGGCCGGGCCTCAGCCGCACCAAGCTGAAAAAGCAGGGCTGGTGGGCGTCCGACACCGCGGCGGTCTATTTCGACGATGTGCGCGTGCCGGCGGAAAACCTCATCGGCGGCGAGAACCAGGGTTTCCTGGGCATCATGCACAATTTCAACGGCGAGCGGCTGGGCATGGCGGCCGGCGCCTGCGGCTCGGCGCGGGTTTGCCTGGAAGAGGCGGTGAAGTGGGCGCAGGAGCGGCAGACGTTCGGAAAGAGGCTGGCCGACCACCAGGTGATCCGCCACAAGATCGCGGAGATGCTGCGCCAGATCAACGCGACCACCGCCTATCTGGAGATGTGCGCCTGGCGGGTGATGAACGGCGAACGCCCGGCCGCCGACCTCGCCATGCTCAAGGTCCAGGCGACGCTGACGCTGGAGTTCTGCGCCCGCGAAGCCATGCAGATCCTGGGCGGCGCGGGCTACATGCGCGGCTCCCGCGTGGAACGCATCTATCGCGAAGTCCGCGTCAACGCCATCGGCGGAGGCTCCGAGGAGATCCTGCGTGATCTGGCGGCGCGGCAGTTGGGGCTCTGATTCCCCCTGCGGCTCGCATGGGGGAGAGGGAGAATCGCTCTACTCTTTGCCGCATGGAATCAGTCCACGAACGGCGCGCGAAGCAGCATACGGCCACCCGCTCCGCGATCCTCGGGGCGGCACGCACCGTCGCCGCGCGCGAGGGCGCCCGTGAATTCTCGCTGCGGGGCGTGGCGGCCGAGGCGGGGTTTTCGCCGGCGGCGCTCTACGGGTACTTCCGCGACAAGGACGAATTGCTGGTCGCGCTGGCGGCGGACGATCTGTCGGCGTTGTCGCGTGAAATGCGGCTGAAGGCGGGCGAGGGGTTGCAGGCCGTCGCCGCCAGGGCCCTGGATCATCTCAGGCATGCCGAGACGATCGCGGCGGCGTCCTGCGCGCTGTCCGCCGGGGAAAGCGAAAGCGCGCGGCTGTTCAACGGCCGGCTCATCGCCGTGCTCAGGGCGCTCTCCGAGGCGGCAGGCAATCCCGCGGACAGCCGCGAGTCGCAGGCCGACGTGCTCCTCATCGCCGCGGCCGTCACCGGCCTCGCCGCGCTCGAGCGTACCGGCCGCCTCGATGCGCTCGGCTTCGACGCGCAGGAAGTTCTGGCGCGGCTTGGCGCGCGGCTTTCGGGTTCGTTTCTGGCCCCCCCTTGAGGAAGGGGAAAAATGCGCGGCATTTTCGGCGCGGGGTGGTGGCGCCGCTGACAGCCCTGACCCTATCCCGAAATTTGCTTCGCGGCGCTCGCTGATTGTCGGCCCTCCCGCGTGAGCAGGGCGGATGGAATTCATGCCGCGATGATGCCGTGCGCATGCAGGTGCGGCCTGAGCTCATCCGCCATGCGGTGGATTTCCTCGCGCACCAGGTCCGGAAATTCCATCGGCAGGAAATGCGACGCCTCGGGCAGCCTGATCACCCGGGTGCCGGGATGGCCGTGCACGAAGGTCTGCACTTCGCCGTCGGAAGCGGTGCTGCCCGCAAGGCCCTGAAGGATGGTGACCGGACAGTTCAGCAGCCGCGCCTTGCGCGAGGTGCCCTGCGGGGTGCCACGGAAGGTCTCCGCTTCCCACCACGGCGCGCAGGTGAGATGCGCCTGCTCCGTCCTGGTATCCAGCGCCATCCCGCCGTCGAGATAGTCGCGCAGCATCTCGTCGGGCCAGGTCCCGAACGCGCCGCGGCCCTTGTAGGCCTGGAATGCCGCCTCGATGGTGGGGAACGTGTCGCGCCGCCTGGCCGCGCGTTCCGCCAGGTTGGGCGCCTCGCGGCCCGCCATCATCCGGCGCAGCATGGCCGACGGCCAGGCCATCTGCGGCATCAGCACCGGCTCGATCAGCACCAGCCCGCGCACGAGATGCGGCCGCGCGATGGCCGTCAGCACGCTCACGACGGCGCCCATGGAGTGGCCGGCGAGGATCATCGGCTTGCCGCCCACATCGTCCAGGAAGGCGAGCAGATCGTCGCGGAACACCGTCCAGTTCGACGCCAGTCCCCGCGCGGCGCCAAGCGCCGTGAGCCCGTGGCCTCGGGCGTCGCTGGCGTAGATGTGGAACCTGCCGGCCAGCGGGCCGAGCAGGGACTGGTAGGTCTGCGCGTTGAAGCCGGTGGCATGCGCGAAGTGGAGCGCGGGCGCCCCCTTGTGCTCCCACTCCAGATACGACATCGCGCCGCCGGTCATGGGCGCGAGCTTGCGAACCGGTTGCATCGTCATCCAGCCCTCAGCCTGGCATAAGACCCGCGGCCCGGTTAAGGGTCAATGGAGGGTTTGCGCGAGGGCTGCCGTTTCGTAAATTGGAACAAAGCCATTCGAGGTAAACGCCGTGCATCCCGCCGTCATCGTCAAGGCCACGCCGGACAAGCCCGCCATCGTCATGGCGTCGACCGGCGAGACGCTCACCTACCGTCAACTGGAAGACCGCTCCAACCGGGGCGCGCAGCTTTTCCGAAAACTGGGCCTGAAGACCGGCGACGGCATCGCCATCTTCATGGAGAACAATATCGACTTCCTGCCCATCTGCTGGGCGGCCCAGCGGGCGGGGCTCTATTACACCTGCGTGTCCTCGCGGCTGACGGCGGGTGAAGTCGAGTACATCGCCAGGGACTGCAACGCGAAAGTGCTGTTCGTCTCGCACGGCCTGGGCGGAGTGGCCGAGCAGCTGCCCGCGCTCCTGCCGGGCGTGAAGCTCTATTCCGTGGGCGGCACGATCGCCGGCTACGAAAGCTGGGAAGCGGCCTCGGGTGCGATGCCGGCCGAACGCATCGCCGACGAGACCGCGGGCGCGGACATGCTCTACTCCTCGGGCACCACGGGGCGGCCCAAGGGCGTGCGCGTGCCGCTGTCGGGCCTCGCCATCGATGCGCCCAGCCCGCTCGGCGGCATCGTGCAGATGCTCTTCGGGCTCAACCAGAATTCGGTCTACCTCTCGCCCGCGCCGCTCTATCATGCCGCGCCATTGCGCTACTGCATGACGATCAACCGGCTGGGCGGCACGGTGATCGTGATGGAGCATTTCGACGCCGAGGAAGCGCTGAAATACATCGAGCGCTACAAGGCCAACGCCAGCCAGTGGGTGCCGACCATGTTCGTGCGCATGCTCAAGCTGCCGGACGAGGTACGCCTGAAATACGACGTGTCGTCGATGAAGTCCGCCATCCATGCCGCGGCGCCGTGCCCGGTCGAGGTCAAGAAGAAGATGATCGAATGGTGGGGGCCGGTGATCCACGAATACTACGCCGGCACCGAAGGCAACGGCTTCTGCTACGTCGGCAGCGCCGACTGGCTCACCCATCCCGGCACGGTGGGCAAGTCGCTGCTCGGCGCGGTGCATATCTGCGACGACGAAGGCAACGAGCTGTCGGCCGGCGAAGAGGGCACGATCTATTTCGCCTCGGCGACCCAGTTCGAATATCACAACGACAGGAAGAAGACGCAGGAATCGCGCCATCCCGCGCATGCCGACTGGTCGACGCTGGGCGATGTCGGCAGGCTCGACAAGGACGGATTTCTCTACCTCACCGACCGCAAGGCCTTCATGATCATCTCCGGCGGCGTGAACATCTATCCCCAGGAGGCCGAGAACCTTCTGATCGGCCATCCCAGGGTGGCCGACGTCGCCGTCATCGGCGTGCCCAACGAGGAGTTCGGCGAGGAAGTGAAGGCGGTCGTGCAGCCGGCGGACTGGGCCGACGCCGGGCCGGCGCTGGCCGCGGAGCTCATCGCCTTCTGCCGCGAGAAGCTTTCTCCCATAAAATGTCCGCGCACGGTGGATTTCGAGCGCGAGCTGCCGCGCCACCCCACCGGCAAGCTCTACAAGCGCCTCATCCGCGACCGCTATTGGGGCAAGCGCGAATCCCGCATCGTCTGACCGTTGGAGATCTCGATGAAGACCGTTGCCTATGAAGACCTGGCGGGCCTCGCCGGCCAGGAGACCGGCGTGTCCGACTGGGTCCTGATCGACCAGGACCGGATCAACAAGTTCGCCGACGCCACCGGCGACCATCAGTGGATCCACATCGACGTCGCGCGCGCCGCCACGGAGATGCCGGGCGGAAAGACCATCGCCCACGGCTATCTCACGCTTTCGCTGATCCCCATGCTGGGCGCGCAGATCCTGCGCATCGCCGGCGTCAGCCGTGGCATCAACTACGGCTCCAACAAGGTGCGCTTCACCAGCATGGTGCCGGTGGGAAGCCGCGTTCGCGGGCGGCAGAAGGTGCTGAGCGTCACCCCGCGCGGCGGCGGCATGGAGATGATCAGCCAGATGACCATCGAGATCGAAGGCCAGGACCGCCCAGCCTGCGTGGCCGAGACCATCGGGCTGGTGTTCAAGTAGGGCAGGAACGCGTTGAAAGCGCGCAGGCCAGGCTCTATGGTCCGCGCCCTTCCCTGATGGGGCGTCGCCAAGCGGTAAGGCACCGGATTTTGATTCCGGCATTCGGAGGTTCGATCCCTCCCGCCCCAGCCACACTGCACGTCTCAATCCGCCCGCGGCACCGCGTAGGATGTCCAGGACGTGGCCCGGAATTCCGGTCTTTCGCGCAGGCGGGCCAGCAACCGGTCGAGCGTGGGATAGCGGCCCGCGGGCATGAGGTCGGGCGCGGTCACCGCGATGTAGTCGACGGCACAGCCGGTGGTGATCTGGGCCTGGTCGAGCGGCCCGGCGCCGGGCCAATCCAGCGCGTCGAGCGCGGCGAGCGCGGCCAGCCCCTGGGTGGTGCAGCGCTCGATCCAGTCCGGCCAGCGGTAGCGCGAGGGGCGGATCATGGTCTCGTAGTTGCGGCCGCCTCCGATCTTGTCCACGGCCCCGTTGGCAAGCGCGATGCGCTGCAGCGCCTGGCGCCGCGCGGCTCCCTTCGGCGGAAGCAGCGCGCGCTCCGGCCCGACCGTCTCGTCCAGATGATCGAGGATGGCGGCGGAGTCGATCAGCACTTCGCCGCCGTCCAGGATGAGCGAGGGGATGCGGCCCAGGGGGTTGGTCGTCCGCATGGAGTCGAAATCGCCGAATACCGAGCGCGTGTCGTGGCTGTAGGGCAGGCCCAGCACCATCAGCGAGATCGCCACCCGGCGGGTGTAGGGGGAGTCGTATTGGCCGACGAGGATCATGGCCCATGCTCGCCGGACGGCGGTGCCTTAACAACCCGTCCGGCTCGCAGATCTGCCGGGAGAATCCGGCCTGCGGCAGCGGGTTGCGCCCCGTTCCCGCCCCCCTTATAAGGCCGCCCTCCAGGGGCGGAGAGTAGCTCAGCCTGGTAGAGCACTAGCTTCGGGAGCTAGGGGCCGGAGGTTCGAATCCTCTCTCTCCGACCAGTTTCATCCTTCGGCGGATTCCTTCGCCGCGGCGCCCCGGAAACGAGGCGCCGCCCAGGGCGCCGTTGCGCGTCATGCCGCCTGGGCGGATGAGGCAGGGTCCGTCTTCGCCGGCGCCCAGTTCTCCAGATTGCGCAATCCGTCCCGCACGAAGGGGCTGGCGCGCAGCGCGGCGAAGAAGAGGTCGCGCAGCGCCGAGCCGGGGAAATTCAGCGGCCGCTTGATATGCAGCAGAAGGATGATGCGGTCTTCATCCGTGTCGTTCCACACCTCGTGGGGATACATGTCGTCGAACACCGTCACGCGGCCTTCCTCCCACACCACGTCCTCGCCCGCCACGTCCATGTGGCAGCGCGCGCGCTCATGGGGGACGATGAGGCCGAGATGGGCTGTGAGGATCGCCTTGGTCGGGCCGGTATGGCGCGGCACATGCGCGCCCTTCAGCATCACCGAATAGAAGGCGCTCAGCAGGCCCGGGATCTTCTCCACGATCGCCGCCGTCTCGGGGCAGCGCGCGCAATTGGCTTCGATGCGCACGCCATAGGCCCAGAGGAAGAACGAGCGCCATTTGCCGTCCAGCGCGATCTTGCCGTGGTCCGGCGAAATCTCCCGCACCGACGGCACCGACATGCGGTCCGTCAGCAGCACATCCGCCTCCGCGCGGATCTCGGGCGCGCGCGACTCAAGATAGGGAATCCATCCGAACCGGGAATTGGGCAGGACGGGCTGCGCCGGCAGCGTGCTCGATCGCATGAGCAGGCGATCGAAGCCGGGCAGCATGCGCTGTCCGGCGGCGATGATCGCGTCGCGGTCCAATCCCGGCATTTGCGCTCCCGAATGGCCTGTGCCACGGCTAGTGGCAATGTACAGGCGCGCGGCTCCGTTCCCGCATTTTATCTTGTTCATCCCGGCGGCGACGCGGGAATTTCACAATTGTCACGGCCGTGGCGATGAATTTCTTGCACAACAATACACACTCCGTGGCGGCCCGGCCTCCTTGTTTCGGTCCCGGCCGGTTGCGGCTCGTGACAGCGAAGCGCCTGCAATTGCGTCGAAGTTCAAGCGTTCATTTGATTTCCTTTCGCGACGTCCCCCAGCCAGTACGCGCTCGGCTTGGGTTTGCGGGCCTGCGTCGTGCGGTCCACCTCCACCAGTCCGAACTTGGGGCGGTAGCCTTCGAGCCATTCGTAGTTGTCCATCATCGACCAGTGGATGTAGCCGCGCACGTCGATGCCGTCCCTGAGGCAGCGCTGCACGCCGGCCAGGGCGCGTTCGGTATAGGCGATACGGCGGGTGTCGTCCTCGGTGCCGATGCCGTTCTCGGTGACCACGACGGGGCAGCCGCTTTGCTTCGCGGCCTGCCGGATCGTGGCCTCCAGCGCCTCGGGATAGAACTCGTAGCCCATCTGCGTGCGCTCCGCGCCGTCCGGCGGCGGCATCACGCCCGCTTTTCCGAAGCGCACGCGGGTGTAGGTCTGCACGCCGACATAGTCGTCGCCCTTGAGCGAGGCGAGGAACTGGCCGTTGATGGCCTGGTCCGCGGTCTTGAACAATTCCTCGCCGCCTTCTTCGGCGCACTGGAAATTGTTCAGCGCCAGCGTGATGCCGACCTTGCCGTCGGTGCGGCTCTTGATGACGCCATAGGCCTTGCGGTGCGCGGCGATGAGGTTGGGCGCGGAAGCGATGCCGTCGCCGGAAAGGTAGGGCGAGAACTTGCCTGGCTCGCCGCCGCAGAGCCGCGCGGCTTCCGCCAGCGCGCGCTCGCGCCGCCCACCGCCGCCCGCGATGCCCACGGCCCGGCGCATCATGGTCACCATGATGGGGATGTTGGCCTCGTTGATGGTGCAGATGTACGGCACGAGGTCGCCCAGCGCCTTCGCCGCTGTTTCGCAATAGCGCGCGAAGCGGTCGACGGACTTCTCCGTCTCCCAGCCCGAGTCGCGGCTGAACCACAGGGGCGCGGTGAAATGGTGGAACGTCACCATCGGCGTCACTTCCAGCGCCAGGCACGCCGCCACCATGCGCCGGTAGTGGTCGAGCGCCGCCCTGGAGAAGAAGCCTTCTTCGGGCTCGATGCGCGCCCACTCGATCGAGAAGCGGTAGGTGTTGAACCCGAGGCCCTTCAGGAGCGCGATGTCCTGCGGGTAGAGATGGAAGTGGTCGCAGGCGTCGGCCGAAGGCTCGGTGAAGATCGAATCCTTCATCCATTCCATCAGCCACAGGTCGCTATGGGTGTTGTTGCCTTCGACCTGATGCGCCGCCGTGGCCGTGCCCCAAAGAAATCCTTTCGGAAATTCCGCGCCCATCTCCGTCCTCCCGGTGTTTCGGCGCAGGGTTCCACAAGCGGTCGCAAAGCGAAAGGCCCGGGCCCCGCCCGGCGATACGCACCTGGTGGGACCCGGGGCCCGCTCGGCCGGAGGGTGATCCGGCTAGAACGAAATGCCGGTCTCGAACAGCGCGCGGAACTGGTTGTCCTTGTTGAACGCCTTGCCGAAGCCGATCGCGTTGTCCTGAAGGCTCGTGTAGGAGAGCTCGCCGCGCGCGAAGAAGATGCCCTTCTGGTAAGTCGGCGTGACGGTGAAGGACCACGCCTTGCTGCCCGGGCCGTAAACGAAGAGCGCGCCGCTGTTGTCGGAATCCTCGTATTCGGCGCGGCCGTTCAGGCTCCATTCCGGCGTGAGCTGGTAGCTGGCGAGCACGCCGGCGCCCCACTCCGACCCGCCGCCGTGGTTGACGCTCTGGTACTGGACATAGGGGCCGACGGTCCAGGGATCGGCGCTGTAGGTGTACATCAGGTCGTAGATCTGGTTGCCGGAGGCCGAGCCGTAATCCGGCGTCACCGAGGCGTCGAAGGCCAGCGTGTTGGAACTGTCGATCGTGTAGGAGATCAGCGCGGAGCCGGTGTTCCACACATTGGTGTAGTAGCCGTCGTTCCACGACACCGCGATCGAGAGCGGGCCGCTGGCATAGTTCGCCTGCACGCCGCGGCTGGTGATCGGCTCCTGGAACCAGAGCAGGCCGCGCTCGATGTTGCTGTTCTGGGGCGTGAAGGCGAGTTCGGCGCCCACCAGCGTCGGCAATTTGCCGGCGGAGATGGAGAATGTGTCGGTCAGCTGGAGTTTGGCGTAGGCCACGGGCACCGGGCCGAGATAGGAGTTCTGGTCGGTCGCCTTGTCGTAGGGGAAGCCGACCGTCGGGAAGGCGTAAAGGCCCGCCGCGACATAGAACTGGAAGAAGCCGTCGGTCTTGGACACCTCGATCATCGCATTGTCGAGGTCCAGGTAGGTCTCGGAATCGCCTGGAAGCAGGTGCGTGGCATTGGTCTGGTAGAACGCCAGGCCCGTGAGCTGCCCGTCCACGGAGATCTTTCCGAACCCCGCATCGAAGGTGATCGGGCTCGTGTTGGCGGCGATGGCCCCGGCGGCGGCCGGACTTGCCGAAGCCAGCATTGCCAGCGCCGCCGGGATGGCGAGTGCGGTGTACTTCATCGAACGCCCCTGTGATTTGACCGCCGTCAGGTTCGGCGGTGGGGGCATTCGGACTCAATGTGGAACGGAACCTGGAAATGTAGGAATCCCGTAGGGAATCGCGGGATTCGCCGCGGCGTTGTTGCAATGCAACAAACAATGCCGAAGCCGTGGGCAGCGCGCTGCCTCTTTAGGCGCGCTTCAGCGGCGCGCGCCCGCATTCATGGTGAGGTGCAGGCCGCTGTCGACCAGCATCAGCTCGCCGGTGACGTTCGACGATTCCGGCCCGGCCAGGAACACCACCATGTTGGCGATGTCGTCGGCATAGGCGACCTTCTTCAGCGGATTGCCCTCGGCCTGCTGCTCGGCGATGCGCTTGGCGCCCTCGGCGCCGAAGCGGCCGCTGAACCACGGCGTCGCCACATAGCCCGGGCAGACGGAGTTCACGCGGATCTCCGGCGCAAACGCCCGCGCCAGCGACAGCGTGAGTGTGTTGAGCGCGCCCTTGGACGCGGCATAGGCGATCGAGGAGCCCACGCCCGTCACGCCCGCGATCGAGGAGACGTTGACGATCGCGCCGTCGCCATGGGCCCTGAGCGGGCCGATGCAGGCGCGGATCATCTGGAACGGGCCCACGACGTTGACGCCATAGATGTTGTGCCAGTCCTCGCCCGACAGCGCGTCGAGGTCGGTGTGCGCGGCGAATTTGGTAGTGCCGGCGTTGTTCACCAGGATGTCGATGCGGCCCCACTTATCGAGCGCGGCCTCGGCGAGCTTGCGGCAGTCGGCGTCCTTCGACACGTCGGCCTGCACGACGATCGCCTCGCCGCCGCCCTCGCGCGCGGCCTCGGCGGTTTCGTTGGCTTCCTTCTCGCTCTTGGAATAGTTCACCACCACCCGCGCGCCGCGCCGCGCCAGCCCGATGGCGGAAGAGGCGCCGATCCCCGTGGCGGAACCCGTGACGATCGCAACCTTGCCTTTGAGATTTGACGGTTCCATCCGGGCGCTCCCGCTTCTATGTTGACCGGCATGAAGCTAGCCGCCCCGGCCGCCGCCGCAAACCATGAATTCCGCGACATCGCGCCTGTGGCGCCCGCCGTTGCCGCGCCCGGCGCCGTGGGCGAGGTGGCAGGGAGGGCCGCCCGGCCGCTCAGGATCGTGCTGATCCGCCACGGCCAGCCGGCCATCGATCCGGCGCCCGTCACCGGCCGCCATGGCTTCCGCCACTATATCGACGCCTATGAAGCCTCGGGCCTCGATCCCGCCAGCGCCCCGCCCGAGGAACTCCAGGACCTGGTGGCGGAGATCGGCAACGTCTTCACCAGCGGCAGGAAGCGCGCCGACGAAAGCGCGCGCGCGCTGGCGCCGGGCGCGGAGCTCACCGTCAATCCCCTGTTCGCCGAAGCCCCGCTCGCGAGCCCGCCCATTCCCCTGCTCAAGATGAAGGTGACCAAATGGGCGGTGGTGAGCCGGGTGCTGTGGTACGCCGGGTTCAATCCCCGCATCGAGAACTACCGCCGCGCCCGGCGCCGCGCGGCCGCCGCCGCCGACATCCTCATCGACCGCGCGCGGCGCGACGGCACCGCCGTGCTCGTCGCCCATGGCTATTTCAACTACCTCATCGGGGCGATGCTGCGCCGGCGGGGATTCCGCCAGACCGGCTCGCACAAGGCGCGGTACTGGAACGACGTGGTGTACGAGCGGGCGGACTCAGGGCCTTAGGCGCCGCCAGGTCCTGTCGAGCGGCAATTGAATCCGATGATCGGCCCCGGCGATTGACCCGTCGCGGCCAGGGCCTATAAATCGCGAAGGTTCACGAGAAAAATATGCTCTCCCAGAAAGGCCGCTACGCGCTGCATGCGCTGATCGTGCTGGCGCGGCATGGCGGCGAGGCGCCGATGCTGATCGCGGACATCGCCGAAAAGGCGAGCGTGCCGCGCAAGTTCCTCGAAGCGATCCTGGTCGAGCTCAAGAAGCGCGGCATCGTGCGCAGCCAGCGCGGCCGCGCGGGCGGCTACAGGCTGGGCCGCCCGGCCGCCGCGATCTCCTTCGCCGACATCATCCGCGTGACCGACGGCCCGCTGGCGCTGGCGCCCTGCGTCAGCGTCACCGCCTACCACAAGTGCAACGACTGCGTGGACGAGGACGTCTGCGCCATCCGCAAGGCGCTCATCGTGGTGCGCGACGCCACCGCGGAAATCCTGGAATCCTGGACGCTCGAATCCGTCCTCAAATCCCGCAAAAAACTGATCTGAGCCGCGGAACCGGACCCGGCCTCGCCGTGTTATGTACTAAATCTCTATTGACTCGGTAGGGATTATGGAGCTTGAATGATCGCGGATCAAAGGAGGAGGGGCTTCATGCCGAGGCGTTTGCGCGTTCTATCCGCCCTGCTGCTGGCCGGGACGGCCGCGATGGCGCTCGCGCCGCCCGCCCGGGCGGACGCCGGCACGGACGCCCGGATCCAGGCCTTGCAGGACCAGGTGAATGCGCTCAACGCGCAGCTCCAGGACCTCAAGCGTAGCCAATCCGCGCAGTATGACGACGCCCAGCGCCAGGCCGTGGAGGTTCAGAAGGCCGTCGCCGAGGCGCAGGCCGAGACCGCCGCGCAGGCGAAGGCCAGGAAGAGCGGCGTGAAGGTGTCGCTCGACAACGGCCGGCCGACGATCGCCTCGGCGGACGGCCGGTTCTCGGCGTCGATCCGCGCGCTGGTGCAGTTCGATTCCGGCTACTTCATGCAGTCCCACCACGCGTTGTCGCTGCCGGCGGGACAGGATCTGTCGAGCGGCTCGAACTTCCGCCGCGCGCAATTCGGCATCCAGGGCCGGCTGTTCGGCGACTGGGCCTATTTCTTCAACTACGATTTCGGCAGCTCGAAGGGCAATGAGCAGCAGGGCCGCATCCAGTCCGCCTACATCGAATATGACGGGCTGGGCCCGCTGGCGTTGCGCATCGGCGCCTATCCGCCGCCCGCGGGACTGGAGGACGGCACGTCCTCGGCCGACACGATCTTCCTGGAGCGCAACTCGCCGTCGGACGTCGCGCGCAACATCGCGGGCGGCGACGGCCGCGACGCCGCCTCGATCCTGTACGCCGGCGACCGCTTGTTCGGCGCGCTGAGCTACACCGGCGGAAAAGTTGCCGACTCGAATGCGTATTTCGACGAGCAGCAGGCGTTGCTGGGGCGGCTTTCGGGCGTTGTCTTGTCCGGCGACGAGGGGAAGCTGGTCCTGAGCACAAGCGGAACCTGGGTTTTCAAGGCTCCTGACGCGACGGCCGGACCGTCCTCGGCCCGCAACATCTCCTTGTCCGATCCCCCGGAACTCACCTTCGACGACAATGGCGTGACGCTGGTTTCGACCGGGAGCCTGAACACGCAGACGCTCACGCAATGGGGGGTGGAGGCGGGCGGCAACTGGCGTAATCTCTACGGACAGGCCGGGTATTTCGGTTACGACGTCAGCCGCCGCCAATCCGCGCTGCCCGATCTGTCCTTCAGCGGCTGGTACGCGCAGGCGAGCTGGGTGATCACCGGCGAGAGCCGTGGATACTCCGCCGCGTCCGGCGCCTTCACCTCGCCCAAGCCGGCGGGCGAATGGGGCGCGTGGGAACTCGCCGCGCGCTACAGCGATCTCGACCTCAACGACCGCGCAGGATCGCCCGGCCTCGCCACGCCGCCCGGCGGCATCCGCGGCGGCGAGCAGAGGATCTGGACGCTGGGGCTCAACTGGTATCCCAACGCCGCCCTCAAATTCATGCTCGATTATGAGAACATCGATGTCGACAAGCTCTCGGCCACCGGCGCCGATATCGGCCAGAAGATCCAGGCCGTCGCCATCCGCAGCCAGGTCAATCTCTGAACGGAGGAAGCCATGAAACGACTTCTCCTCTTCGCCTGCGCATGCGTGCTCTCGGCGGGCGCTGCCCAGGCCGCCAACGTCACGCTGCTCAACGTCAGCTACGACCCGACGCGCGAGCTCTACAAGGCCGAGAATGCTGCCTTCGCCGCGCAATGGAAGCTGAAGACCGGCGATACCGTCACCATCAACCAGAGCCACGGCGGATCGGGCGCGCAGTCGCGCGCGGTGATCGACGGCCTCGACGCCGACGTGGTGACGCTCGCGCTCGCCTACGACATCGACGCCATCGCCCGGAAGGCGCAGCTCCTGCCGGCCAACTGGCAGTCGCGCCTGCCGCAGCATTCCGCGCCTTACACCTCGACCATCGTGTTCCTGGTGCGCAAGGGCAACCCGTGGAAGGTCCATGACTGGCCCGATCTGGTGAAGCCCGGGATCCAGGTGGTGACGCCGAACCCCAAGACCTCAGGCGGAGCGCGCTGGTCCTACCTCGCGGCCTGGGCGTTTGCGCAGACGGCGCCGGGCGGCAACGCGGAGAAGGCGAAGGCCTTCGTGGCCGACCTCTACGGCCACGTGCCCGTGCTCGACACCGGCGCCCGCGGCTCGACGACGACTTTTGTCAACCGCGGCATCGGCGACGTGCTGCTGTCATGGGAAAACGAAGCGTACCTGGCGCTGGACGAACTCGGCCGCGACAAGTTCGAGATCGTCTATCCCAAGGTATCGATCCTCGCCGAGCCGCCGGTCGCGATCCTGGACAAGAACGTCGATCGCCATGGCACGCGCAAGGTGGCCGAGGCCTATCTGAACTTCCTTTATTCGAAGCAGGGCCAGGAGATCGAGGCCGAGAACTACTACCGTCCGCGCGATCCCGCGGTCGCCGCCGCGCACGCCAGGCAGTTCCCTGCGCTGAAGCTCTACACCGTGGACGAATTGTTCGGTGGCTGGACCAAAGCGCAGGCCAAGCACTTCGCCGACGGCGGCGTGTTCGACCAGATCTACAAGCCGAAGTGAAGGAATCTGGATGAGCGCGGCCACGCTTCCGATCCGGTTGCCCCGCGCGCGCTGGCGGCACGCGAGCGCGCTGCCGGGCTTCGGGCTGAGCCTCGGCTTCACGATCTTCTGCCTTTCCGCCGTGGTGCTGATCCCGCTGGCGGCGCTGGCGATACGGCCGTGGTCGTTGGGCTGGGACGGGGTGTGGTCGGTTCTATCCAACCCGCGCACCATTGCGGCGCTGGAGTTGTCGTTCGGCGCGGCGGCGATCGGGGCCGCGATCAACGTCGTGTTCGGATTGATGATCGCCTGGGCGCTGGTGCGCTACAACTTCCCCGGCAAGCGCCTCATCGATGCGCTGGTCGACCTGCCGTTCGCGCTGCCCACGGCGGTCGCCGGCATTGCGCTCTCCACGCTCTACGCACCCAATGGCTGGCTCGGTGCGCCGCTCGCAACGTTCGGTGTCAAGGCCGCCTACGCGCCGCTGGGCGTCGTCATCGCGCTCACCTTCATCGGCCTGCCGTTCGTCGTGCGCACCTTGCAGCCTGTGCTGACCGATCTGGGACTGGAGCCGGAGGAGGCCTCCGCGACCTTGGGCGCAACGCGCGGTCAAACGTTTCGCCGTGTGGTGCTGCCCGCGCTGGCACCGGCGCTCATTACCGGCGGCACGCTCGCCTTCGCCCGCGCCGTCGGCGAGTACGGCTCTGTGATCTTCATTGCCGGCAATCTGCCGATGAAGTCGGAGATCGCTCCGCTCCTCATCGTCATCAAGCTCGAGGAGTTCGACTACGCCGGCGCGGCCGCCGTCGGGCTCGCAATGCTCTGCGCGTCCTTCGTCATCCTGCTGGTGTTGAACGTCCTGCAGCGTGTGCTGCTCGCGAGGCGCTGACCATGCCGCGGCCGCCCACCAAGGACTCGCCAGCAACTCGCGTTGTCGTCACGACCGTGTCGATCGGGTTCATCGCGATCTTCCTGCTGATGCCGCTGATCACCGTGTTCATGCAGGCGCTGGCGCAGGGGGTGGGCGCCGCGCTGAGCGCACTCACCGAGCCGGATGCGTGGGTCGCGATCAAGCTCACGCTCCTGGTGGCGGCGATCGCGGTGCCGCTCAACACCGTATTCGGCGTTGCCGCCTCCTGGGCGGTCGCCAAGTTCGATTTCCGCGGCAAGGGCTTCCTCGTCACGCTGATCGACCTGCCGTTCTCCGTGTCGCCGGTGATCTCGGGCCTGGTCTACGTGCTGATCTTCGGTATGGCAGGATGGTTCGGCCCCTGGCTGCGCGACCACGACATCAGGATCATCTTTGCGCTGCCCGGTATCGTGCTGGCCACGATGTTCGTGACGTTTCCGTTCATCGCGCGCGAGTTGATCCCGCTGATGGAGGACCAGGGCCGCGAGGAAGAGGAGGCTGCCGTGTCGCTGGGCGCCGGGGGCTTCTCGGTCTTCCGGCGCGTGACGCTGCCCAACATCAAATGGGGTCTGCTCTACGGCGTGCTGCTCTGCAACGCACGCGCGATGGGCGAGTTCGGCGCGGTCAGCGTCGTCTCCGGCCACATCCGCGGACAAACCGACACCATGCCGCTGCAGGTCGAGGTTCTCTACAACGACTACCAATTCGTGGGCGCCTTCGCGGTCGCCTCGCTGCTCGCGCTGCTCGCGCTTGTCACGCTGACGCTCAAATCCTTCCTGGAGTGGCGCTACGCGGACGAGATTGCCGCCACCCATCGCCATTGAGGTTCGTGTCATGACCATGATCGTCGACCAGATCGCCAAGCATTTCGACGGCAGCGTCCATGCGCTGAACGGTGTCGGCTTCGAGGCGCCCAAGGGCGCGTTCGTGGCGTTGCTGGGCCCGTCCGGCTCCGGCAAGACGACGCTGTTGCGCATCCTTGGCGGGCTCGAATTCGCCGACACCGGCCGCGTCTCCTACGAGGGCGAGGACTGGCTGGCGATCCCCGCGCGCGCGCGCCGCGCCGGCTTCGTGTTCCAGCACTACGCGCTGTTCCGCCACATGACGGTCGAGAAGAACGTGGCGTTCGGATTGGAAGTGCGCCCGCGCAAGCTCCGCCCCGGCCGCGCCGAGATCGCGCGACGGGTGAAGGAGCTGCTGTCGCTGGTGCAGCTCGAAGACCTCGGCAAGCGCTATCCGAGCCAGCTCAGCGGCGGCCAGCGCCAGCGCGTCGCGCTCGCCCGCGCGCTCGCCATCGAGCCGCGCATGCTCCTGCTCGACGAACCCTTCGGCGCGCTCGATGCCAAGGTGCGCAAGGACCTGCGCCATTGGCTGCGGTCGCTGCATGAGCGCCTCGGACTGACGACAATCTTCGTCACCCACGACCAGGAAGAAGCCCTCGAACTCGCCGACCTCGTCGCCGTCATGAACGACGGCCGCATCGAACAGATCGCCCCGCCCGCGACCTTGCGCGACCATCCGGCGACGCCGTTCGTGGCCGAGTTCCTGGGGCAGGGCGAGGAGCGTGCGGCGGCGGTGGTGCCGCTCAGGCGGCGGGGGGATTGTATACTTGACAAAAGTGACCCGAGGCCATATCTTTCTGTTTGAGAGGAAAGACCAATGGCTTCGGACATTCAGAACCCCATTTTTACCGACGAAAACAAGGCCCGCGAGGCCCTTGAGGCGGTGCGCTGGCGCGATGGCCAGTTCTGCCCTCATTGCGGCTGCGTGGAGGGCTTAGCCCGCCTGCAGGGCAAATCGACTCGTCCGGGGGTGTTCTACTGCAACGGCTGCAAGAAGCAGTTCACGGTCACCGTGGGCACGGTCTTTGAACGCTCGAAAGTACCTCTGACGAAGTGGTGGCTTGCGGCCTATCTGCTTTCGTCGAGCAAGAAGGGCTTCTCCAGCCATCAATTGAGCCGCGCCCTCGGGGTTAGCTACAAGACCGCTTGGTTTGTGTCGCATCGTATCCGCGAGGCCATGCGCGTTGGCAGCTTCCCCGGTCCCTTGGGCGGCGAGGGCAAGATCGTGGAGGCCGATGAGACATACATCGGTGGCAAGGAAAAGAATAAGCACGTCGGCAAGCGTGACCGTAAGAAGATCGGCGGAACGGGCAAGGAGATCGCTTTCGCGCTGGTAGAACGCGGCGGCAAGGTCAGGTCGCATCATGTTCCCGAAGTCAGCGCAAAGACGTTGCGGCCCATTCTCGTCTCGCAAATCCATCATCAAACGTCTCTGATGACTGACGATGCTGGCCAGTATCGCCATATGGGCGAGGAATTTGAGCGCCACGAAACGGTCAATCATGGAATTGACGAATATGTGCGCGGCGATGCCTACACCAACACAATCGAAGGCTACTTCTCAATTCTCAAGCGCGGCATCATGGGGACGTACCACCATGTCAGCCCCCAGCATCTGAAACGCTACCTTGGCGAATTCGACTTCCGCTATAACGAGCGCACCGCGCTTGGCGTGGACGATATGTCCCGCACGGTCAAAGCGATGGAAGGTATCGAGGGCAAGCGGTTGACGTATCGACCGCCTCACTCAAGCCGCGCGCACTAAGCGCGTGCTGCTTTCTTCTTCTGGCGTGGTTTCGGCGCTTTTGAAGCAATCCGAGTCTTAGGGGTCTTGTGCGGCTGCGGTGGCGTCCGCACAAGATTTCCCATGATTTGCTCGGCCAATTTCAGACCATCGCGTTCTTGTGACCGGGTTGTCATATCAGATGCAGTACGAATTGCGCCGCCAGTGTGAGCCTAGCGCGCGGCTATTTCAATTGCCCGTTTGCAGGCGGGACATTTGCGGGACGGCGTGCATCCAGCGGCCCATGAGCCCCTTCGTATCGGGCAGGCTTAGCCTGTCGGAAAAGAACATCACTTCGCGGCCACGGTGACGATCCTGCGCAGAGTAGTTCAGGTCGTATACGATCCGGCGGCGGTCAGGGTATAGGCCGTGCTTGATCGCGCTCACGTCATAGGTAACTACCCAAGGCAGTTTCAGTTTGAGAACTTGGGTTGCGAGCGTGCGGTGGCCATCTAACGTGTAGTCGTTCAAATAGAGGTCTTTGCCGTTTTCAATGTAGGGCGGATCGTAAAACGCGAGCGCGTTACGCCCCAAATTTCCGACGACATCTTTGGTGAAGGCGAGCGCGTCCATCTGGTAGATATGAACCCGGCTGCGGAAGCGCGCGATGTGGCGAATTTTCGTAATCGCCCTGTCTCGATAAAATCGCGCGTCGATCCCCCATTCGCCGGTTTGATCCTTTCCGCCGATGACGCCTCCGTTGAGAATCCCCGAACGGTTCGTGCGGTTGAGAAAGAAAGTGGCAAATCCCAAGTCTGACAGGTCTGCGGTGTCCGCGTTCTCGTATACCTTACGCTGGCGCTTCCACTCGCGCATTGTGAGATTGACGCGCTCGATCCGGAGACAAAGATTCTCCGTGTCATGGAGAACACTATGCCAGAAGGCGTAGACTGGGCGGCTCAAATCGTTGATGTGTATTGTCGCCGCATATTCCTCTAGCAAGAGCGCCAGCGCGACGGATGCCCCGCCCGCGTAAGGTTCCGCATATTCAATATCCGCAAGGCCGTTGCCTTCTAACAATCGCGCGATTGTCGAGACAAGGCGACGTTTGCCGCCGGGATAGCGAAGGGGTGTGTAGACACGCACACCGGACCATTTAGAGGTTTTTAAGGCGCTTGGCCAGCCGGTTGGCATTGAAATTACGGATATTTTTTCTTGGGTGTTTTTCTTCCAGCCTTTTTGACCGGCAGGCGCTCCACATACATCCAAAAATGATCGAGCTTTGCTGAACTCGTATTGTTCGCGAGCACTTTCCAAAAAGCATTCAGCGCAATTTCGATGTCGCTTTCTTGTAGAGAAATCGCTGCATAGGTTGCTGTCCGGCCCCCGGTCCATTTGATGCCATGCTTGTCGAGTCTCCGACGAAGTTTGGCATAAAGTTTTGCGTAAGCAGGCTGAGGTCCATTCAGCGAAAATCGTACAATCGCGCGCATCTGTATTCCTTTCTGCTGTTATGGCGACCAGATTGCCGTCACGAATGGCTGCAAGCTGTTCCAATGGGCGCGAAGGTCGCCAGGCGCGGGGAAGATGTGCTGATTGTGAACGAAGGCGTGCATCATGGTGATGGACGGCGCGAGAAAAGAGTCCTTTTGACATGCGCGACGGACCGGCGCGGCCTGTTGCGCTGTCATTTTCTTTTGGGCGACAAGATCGGCTGCTACGGTGGCCATTTTCTTGCCGAGCGATTGATCGGCGGTTGCCCCGGTTAGCTTGCGTTTCGCGATATGAGCGTCAGAACTCAATTCCAGAAACACGCGAAGCAGGACGCTTATAGAATTCGGATAGGATTCGAGACTGAGTTGGCGCAGTTCGCCCTCAATCTCGGCGCAACGTCCGTCCGTCACCTTGAGTACGCAATCGTCCGGTATGAGAATGTCGCGGGCCTTCGGCCTCACATATTTGGGTGCCTTCTTCGCCATGGTTGCCTTCGCCATAGGCTTCGGGTGCGTCCCGGCAGGCAGCGGCACAACCACTTTCTCAGGCAGTCGATTTGCGTAGCGAATGCGATCCTTTCTGCCTGACGTTGTACGCGAGGTTTGTTTGCCGCTTCTGACTTCGTTGATGACGTGCATCAACGCGGTGGCCACCTGCTTGGGATCGCCAAGGATTTGCAGTTCGCCGCCGCTCAAGCCAATGCCAAGCTTAGCGCGCACCTCTGGCGTTCCGATAAGGCGCTTGAATGTAGTGGTCCAAAATCCGCGCCGTTGCTCTGCCGTCAGGTTGCCGGTCTTTTCCAGCCAATTGAGAGCTTGAGTATGAATCTCGATCTTGCCGCCGCGAGCTCGCCAGCGGGCGGCTTCATCCGACCCCCAAGGGATGACGCCAGCACCTTCCACCTGGCCGTTGTGACGTAGCCAAATCCAATGTTCTGCTTCTTCACGTTTCTTTACGACTAGGCACCTTATCGACTCCACGGGGTTAGATTGATAGGCCTTACTTAGTCGCCGTAGATCGGCCAACGTTTCCTGAGGTACAGCACCCGCTATTGCTTCTGGGTTTTCGAGTGTCTTGAGCGCCGCGAGGCGACGGTTGCCTTCGAGTACGACGAACCGGCTTGCGTCGTCGCCCGAGGGCATTACGATTGGCAGGGTCGCCAAGTCGAGACCAAATTGGACGATATCTTCGGCGAGCTTAAAGAGCTTCCTGTCAAGAAGGGTAGCCAGCGCCCGCCATGCCTCTCTCTGGCCAATATTTGGCTGCGAAAGACGTGGGTTTTCCGAATCAAACAAAAGTTCCGCCGGGCTGATAAGCTTTACGTCCGGCATAGCCAGCCCCCAAGAATCGCCCTTAAGTTGCTATCTTCGCTGGACTGTCACTTTTGTCAAGTACACAATTCCCCTGGAGGGGGAGGGGGAGGGGGAGGCGGGCGGAGGCAAACAATGATCAAGGGAAAGGAGGTCAGCGAAGATATGCTACCATAAGTTGATTCTGGCACGGATGCGCTGAGACCGGCCAGTCCGGGCTGGGACGGCAAAGCTGTGTGGAGACCGGAGCGCCCGCCGCGGCCTTGGGTGCGCGCGCGCGCCGCGTCCGCCTCACAGCATCGCCGGGATCACGCGGTCCGGCGGCTTGTGGCCGTCGGCGAAGGTCTTGATGTTGATGATGACCTTCTCGCCCATGTCGATGCGGCCTTCGAGCGTGGCCGAGCCCATGTGGGGCAGGAGCGTCACGTTCTTCTGGCGCAGGAGCTTGGGGTTCACGGCGGGCTCGTGCTCGAAGACGTCGAGGCCGGCGCCCGCGAGTTCGCCGGCGGCGAGCATGCGGGCGAGCGCGTTCTCGTCGATCACCTCGCCGCGCGCGGTGTTGACGATGTAGGCGCTTGGCTTCATCAGCTTGAGGCGCCGGGCGCTGAGCAGGTGATAGGTCGCTGGCGTGTGCGGGCAGTTGATGGAGACGATGTCCATCCGCGCCAGCATCTGGTCGAGGCTCTCCCAATAGGTCGCCTCGAGCTCCTTCTCGATCCCGGCGTGGACGGGCTTGCGGTTGTGGTAGTGGATCTGCAGGCCGAACGCCCTGGCGCGGCGCGCCACCGCCTGGCCGATGCGCCCCATGCCGACGATGCCGAGCCGCTTGCCCCAGATGCGGTGGCCCAGCATCCAGGAGGGCGACCAGCCGTGGAAACGATCGGCCTTGAGCTCGTCGACGCCCTCCACCAGCCGGCGCGGCACGGCGAGGATCAGCGCCATGGTCATGTCGGCGGTGTCCTCGGTCAGCACGCCGGGGGTGTTGGTGACCGTGATGCCCTTCTCGAGCGCGGTCTTGACGTCGATGTTGTCGACGCCGTTGCCGAAATTGGCGATCAGCTTGAGCCTGTCGCCGGCGCGGACGAGCACCTTGGAGTCGATGCGGTCGGTCACCGTGGGCACCAGCACCTCGGCGCTCTTCACCGCCTCGATCAGCTCGGCCTGGCTCATCGGCTTGTCGTCCAGGTTCAGCCGCGTGTCGAACAGCTCGCGCATGCGCGTCTCGATCGCGTCGGGCAGCTTGCGCGTGACGACGACCAAGGGCTTGGGCGCGAGCGGCCTGGTTGCGGCGGGCATGGCGGGCGGACTCCGTCTCCGGGCCTCTTAGCAGATGCAGCGAAACCGGCAAAGGCGAGGGCGGCTCCCGCGCCGTGCGGCGAATTTCCCTTGGCGGGCGAGCCGGATATGCGAAGCTGCCGCCAACACGATATCCGGGGAGAGCGTTTTGGCGTCAGACCGGGAGGCGGCACAAGCCGCCGCCACGAAGGCCACGGCGGGCGAATTGAGCGGCGATCCGGCCCTGACGGCCGCGGCGCAGGCGGGCGGGCTCGCCGAGTGGCTGCACGAGCCCCACGACCTCGCCGCGGCGCAGCCGAAGGGACTGGCCGCGTGGCTGCGGGAGCCCCGCGAGCTTTCCGCCACCGGCGACCGCGCCGCGAGCCGGCTGGGCCAGGTCTCCTGGGCGATGTTCGAATGGGCGCGCAATCCCTACGTGCTGCTCGTCACCATCTACCTGTTCTCGCCCTACTTCGCCCTCGACGTGGTGGGCGACAAGGTGCGCGGGCAGGCGCTGTGGGGCTTCATCGCGGCCTGCGGCGGGCTGATGGTGGGTGCCTTCGCGCCATTCCTCGGCGCCATCGCCGACGCCGGCGGCAGGCGCAAGCCCTGGATCGGCCTCTTCGCCGCCATCATGGCATGCGGCTCGTTTCTGTTGTGGTTCGCCAGGCCCGGCGCCACCGGCTGGGCGCTGTTCGCCGCGGGCGCCACGGTGGCGGTGGCGAACGTGTCGTTCGAGCTCACCGCGGTGTTCCACAACGCGCTGTTGCCCACGATCACCCAGCCGCGGCGGGTGGCGGGCCTGTCGGGCCTCGCGCTCGCGCTCACCAACGCCGCGGGCGTGCTTCTGTTCTGCTTCGTGCTGGTCGCCTTCTCGATGCCGGGCAAGCTTCATTGGAGCTTCATCCCCGCGCATGCGCTGTTCGGGATCGACAACATCCACGGCCACCAGGACCAGCGCCTGGCCGGGCCGATCTCGGCGATCTGGCTGCTGGTCTTCAGCCTGCCGCTGTTCTTCTTCACGCCGGACAGGCCGAAGGGGAAGGTGGACCTCTGGCGCGCGGCGACCACGGGCGTGAAAAGCGTGGTGCGCACGGTGAAAAGCCTGGAGCATTACCGCAACGTAGGCGCCTATCTGCTGGCGCGGCTATTCTTCAACGACGGGATGACCGCCGTCCTCACCTTCGGCGGCATCTACGCGGCCAGCACGTTCAACTGGGGCGCGATCCAGCTTCTGCTCTACGGCATCGAGCTCAGCATCTTCGCCGTCCTGGGCGGGTTCCTCGGCGGGTGGCTGGACAATCACCTGGGATCCAGGCGCGCGATCTTCGTCAGCATCGGCGGCACCACGCTGGCGGGGCTGGCGACGCTGACCATGGCGCCGGACCGGATCCTGTGGTTCATCCCTTACGACGTGCATGCGGCGCCGGTCTGGTCCTTGCCTTATTTCAACACCTGGCCGGAGCTGATCTTCCTCGGCATCGTCAATTTCACCGCCGTGCTGATCACGGCCGGCTATGCCAACAGCCGCACCATGCTGGCGCGCATCGCGCCGGCGGAGAAGATGACGGAGTTCTTCGGGCTCTATTCGCTTTCCGGCACCTCGACCACGTTCCTCGCCACCGGCTTCGTCGGCTGGTTGACGGCCTTCTCCCACAGCCAGCGCATCGGCCTCCTCGGCGAGACGCTGTTCCTCTCCATCGGCCTGGTGCTGATGTTCTTCGTCAGGGAGGAACGGACCTCCGTTGCGCGCGAGATCACCGTCGCGCCCTGAAAGACGCGGTTGCCTGGCCGTTAGTGCCCGTGCCCATCATCGGGCGGAGGCGGCGGGCCGTCGTGCCAGTGGCCGTCCTGGTCGTACCAGCCATCGCGCGGGCCGTCCCGGTCGCCGTCATGATCACCGTCATGACCGTCATGGCGATCGCCATCATGGTGGTCGCCATCGTGCTGATCGCCATCGTGCCAGTCGCCATCGTGTTGATCGCCATCGTGATGATCGCCATCGTGCCCGTCAGCGTCATGGTGATCTGCGTCGCGATGATCGCCGTCGTGCCCGTTACCGTCGTGCCCGTCGCCGTCGTGCCCGTCGCCGTCGCCATGCCAGTCGCGGCCGCCGTCGCGGTAGAACTCGGGCGGCGGGCCGTCGTAGTCCGGCGGCGGGCCGTCATGGAACAGGCCGACGCCGTATTTGTGCCAGAGCTCGCGGAAATGCTTGCCGTCCAGGTAGGTGATGTCGTAGGCGCGCAACTCGTCCATGTAGACGTTGATCAGCATGTCGTACATGTTCGACTGCCGCCAGTAGCGCCTCAGCGCTTCCTTGTGCGCCCAGTAGAGCTCCCAGCACAGCTCGTCGCAGCGCGGCCGGTGCGGACGCCCGCAATAATGCTCGCAGCGGCGATAGCCGCAGGGATCGAAGCAGTCGGGATGGCTGAAGCCGATCTGCGGCACCGGGTCGAACGGGTCGAGCAGCACGGAGTCGTCTCCCGGCACCCCGGCCAACGCCGGCGCGGCGGCGCCGGAGGCCAGGCACAGGCCCAGCGCCAGCCCGGCGAGCAGCGTAACCCGGCGCAACCCCGAACGGATGTTCATGGCACTCTCCTCAATTCCCTGGCCTCAATGGCCTTCGCGATGCGGGCCGGCATTGGCGTGATCGAGCAGCTCGCGCAGCTGGTTCATGGTCGGCTTGAACCCGGCCAGCGCGGATGCCGTCATGTAGTCGTTGGCCTTGGACAGGTCCTGCTTGATGCCCGGCGGGCCGGCCTTGTAGAGCACGCCCAGATGATAGAGCGCCGCGCCGTAGCGCTGGTCGGCGGCCTTCTGGAACCAGTGCTCCGCGCGCACGTAATTCAGCGGCACGCCGATCCCCTTGGCGTACATCACGCCCAGCGTGTTCTCCGATTCCGCGTCGCCCTTGATCGCCGCGGTCTGGATCACGCGCACGATCTCCAGCGGCGTGAACCTGCCGGTCGGCTCGTCGCCCATGGTGGCCTGGAAGCGGGCGATGGCCTTGTATTCCACGCTTCCCTGCGCGGCCGCCCAGCGGGCGAACGGCACCGAGCTCCAGCCCAGGAACCACAGCGCCTGCTGCACCTCATGCGGCGGGATGCCCGCCTGCGCCACGGCCAGCGCGCGCTCGCGGTCGAGGCCCAGATGACACTCGTCCGTATACGGAACGCCACTCGTGTTGCCGTCGGGCGGATAGAATTCGAAGGGCGGCGCCCAGTATTGCGCCTTCTCCGCCGCTTCCATCGAAACGCGCGGGCCGAGCCAGCGGGAATTGCGGACGTTGTAGTCCAGGTCGCGCATGTATTCGTGCGCGAGCTCGTCGCCCATGTTCTCGGCGACGTGGTAATACGTCAGCGCCTCGCCGTTGTTCGGCACGATCACCGAATCCGACGCGATGCCCATCTGGCGGCGCGCCTGGGCCGCGTCGCCGCTGTCGAATTCGTTCCAGGCATCGTCGTTGAAGCGGTGCCATGAGCCCCAGACGTTGCCGAGCGAGCTGTAGGTGTCGGGCGGCGGCACATAAGTCTGCCTCGGGCCATGCGAATTCCACGCGGGCGGGCCGGGCGGCGCGGCGGACACGGGCTCGTCGCCGAAATTCGCCGTGTGGATCTCGCCCAGCTTGATGAAGCCGTCCGCGCCGCGGCACGAGAGGATGTAGATGATGCGCTTGCGCGCCTGCTCGCGCTGGTCCGCCGTCATCAGCAGCATCAGCTTGGACTGCTCGCGCAACGCGCGGCGGAAATCGTCGGCGATCACGCGCCGCGCGTTGCGGTCGCCGATGTTCTGGGCGACGCGGTCGCTGATCGAAGCCAGGTAGTACCAGACATAGGCTTCGATCGGGTCGTAGTACTTGTTGTCGCCGCGCTCGTCGCCATAGATGTCGCCGAGCTTCACTTCCGAGAGGAAGTCGTCGTCGCGCCATGCGCTCTGGCGCCAGATCTTGATGCCGGCTTCGGGGCTGATCCTGGAGAAGGCGACGGCGCCGTCCGTGAAGTCGGCCTGCGCGGGCAATGCGGTGAAGGCGGTCGCGGCGAGCGCGGCCGTCAAGCTGAACGCGAGGGCCCATCTCTGGCCCGTACCCAAAACCCCGACCACCGGCCTGTCCCCCGACCGTTAGGCCCTCTTTCGCAAGGGCTTGTGCCCAACCCAGCCGGACACCAGCCCGGCCCCTGATTTATCGAATGCTTACCTTAACACGTTGGTTCCGGGTGCGGGAGTGTCGTAGCTGTGTACTAGTGGCGGAAATGGCGCACACCCGTGAACGCCATCGCGAGGTTCGCTTCGTCGGCCGCCTTGATGACCTCATCGTCACGAATCGAGCCGCCAGGCTGGATAACCGCGGTCGCGCCTGCTTCCGCCACGGCAAGAAGTCCGTCAGGGAAAGGAAAGAATGCGTCGGACGCGGCGGCGGAGCCCTTGGTTAACGGCTCCGCCCACCCCGCCGCGGCCTGCGCCTCGCGCGCCTTCATCGCGGCGATTCGCGCCGAGTCGACGCGGCTCATCTGGCCCGCGCCGATGCCGGCGGTCTGCCCGTCCTTGGCGTAGACGATGGTGTTGGACTTCACGTGCTTGCCGACGGTGAAGGCGAACAGCATGTCGACGATTTCCTGTTCGCTCGGCTTGCGTCTGGTGACGATCCTGAGCTGTTCGCGGGCGATGCGATGGCTGTCGCGCGTCTGCGCGAGGAATCCGCCCGCGACGGTGCGCACCGCCCAGCCCGCGGAATTGGGATCGGGCAGTCCCCCGGCGACGAGCAGGCGCAGATTCTTCCGTGCCGCCAGGATGCGGCGCGCATCTTCGTCGGCCTCCGGCGCGATGATCACTTCGGTGAAAAGCCTGGAGATCTCCTCCGCCGTCGCGCCGTCGAGCTTGCGGTTGAAGGCGAGGATGCCGCCGAACGCGCTCACCGGATCGCAGGCCAGCGCCTTGCGATAGGCATCGGCGAGCGACGTCCCGATCGCCACGCCGCAGGGATTGGCGTGCTTGACGATGGCGCAGGCGGGCGTCTTCGGATCGAACTCCGCCACCAGCTCGTAGGCCGCGTCGGTATCGTTGATGTTGTTGTAGGAAAGCTCCTTGCCCTGGATCTGCTCCGCCGTCGCCACGCCGAAGCGCCGCTCGCCGGTGACGTAGAACGCGGCCTCCTGGTGCGGATTCTCGCCGTAGCGCAGCGGCTGCTTGAGGCGGCCCGCCAGCGCGCGCCGCCGCGGCGGGGCCTTGTCGCCGTCCTTCGCGAGCTCGCCCGCGAGCCAGTTCGACACCGCCGCGTCGTAGGCCGCCGTGCGGGCGTACGCGGTCTGCGCGAGCTTGCGGCGCAGCGCGCGCGCCGTCGCGCCCTTGTTCGCATCCATCTCGGCCAGCACGGGCGCGTAGTCTTCGGTGTCGACCACGACGGTCACCCATTCGTGGTTCTTCGAGGCGGCGCGGATCATGGCGGGGCCGCCGATGTCGATGTTCTCGATGGTTTCCCCGAATTGCGCGCCTTTCGCCACGGTGGCCTCGAACGGATAGAGATTGGAGACCAGCAGATCGATGCCTTCGATCCCGTGGGTCCTCATCGCCTGGGCGTGGTCCGGCTTGTCGCGTAGCGCCAGCAAGCCGCCATGGATTTTCGGATGCAGCGTCTTCACGCGCCCGTCCATGATTTCGGGAAAGCCGGTGACGTCCGACACGTCCGTGACGGCGAGCCCGGCCTCGCGCAGCGCCTTCGCCGTGCCGCCGGTCGAGAGCAGCGTGACGCCGTGGCGCTGGAGCCCCCTGGCGAAGTCGATCAGCCCCGTCTTGTCCGAAACCGAAAGCAGCGCGCGGCGGATGGGGCGGAGCGTCATGGAACCGACTCTGGCGTTGCGGATTTCGCCCGCTCTTATCGCCGCAGGAGCCAAAAGAGAAGTGTCAGAACGACGCTGGCGATGAGCGAGGAGGTGAAGGGCGCGAAGAACCGCCAGTCGCCGATGACGAGGTGCATGTCGCCGGGCAGGGCCAGAGCGTCGAAATAGGACATCGCGGGCATGAGCACCAGCGCCCCCAGGAGCACGATGATCAGCCAGCCCAGCGCCTGCATGCCCGCCCCCTCATTTGCGAAGCAGCCACAAGATTAGAGTCAGCACCCCGCTGGCAAGGAGGGATGTGACGATGGGGAAATAGAAAGTGAAATTTTGCCTGTGGACAACGATGTCGCCCGGCAGCCGGCCCAGCCCCAGCCGCGAAATCCACGGCCACAGCAGGCCCGCCGCGAGAATCGCGACCCCGAGGACAATCAGGAACCGCTGCATCCGGTCACCACCTTCACGATGGCGCCCGTGAGCCGCGACAGGTCTTCCGGCGCGATGGTCAGGGCGGGGGTGAGATAGACGATGTCGCGGAACGGGCGCACCCAGACGCCTTCGGCCACGAGTCGCCTCTTGAGATCGTTCATGTCGGCGATGCGCGCCAGCTCCACCACGCCGATCGCCCCTTTGGCGCGCACGTCCTTCACGCCGGGCACCCCGACGCAGCGCCCGAGCTCGCGCGCCATCTGCTTGCCGATCTCCGCCGCCTGCAGCAGGCGCGGCTCGCGCTCGAACAGGTTGAGCGAGGCATTGGCGGCGGCGCAGGCCAGCGCGTTGCCCATGTAGGTGGGGCCATGCATCAGGGCGCGCGCCGGATCGTCGGACCAGAAGGCCTCGAACACTTTCTTCGAGGCGATGGTGGCGGCGAGGGGAAGCGTGCCGCCGGTCAAGCCCTTGCCGAGGGTGACGATGTCCGGCGCCACCTCCGCCGCGTCCATCGCGAACAGCGTGCCGGTGCGGCCGAAGCCGGTGAAGATCTCGTCGAAGATCAGGAGCAGCTCGTGTTTGTCGGCCGCGCGGCGCAGGCGCTGGAGCACGGCCGGCTCGTGGAACAGCATCCCGCCCGCGCCCTGGACCAGCGGCTCGACCAGGATGCCGGCGAGTTCGTCCGCGTGCCGTTCGAGGAATTTCCCGAAGGCCGCGATGCGCGCCTCGTCGCGGGGCAGGCCGATCACGTGGTGTTCCGGCAGCAGGCCCGCGAAGCGCGAATGCATCCCTTCCTCGGGATCGCACACCGCCATGGTGGCGATGGTGTCGCCGTGATAGCCGCCCCTGAAGGCGAGGAATTTCGTGCGCCCGCGGATGCCCCGGTTCAGCCAGTACTGCGTCGCCATCTTCATCGCGACCTCGACGGCGACGGACCCGGAGTCGGAGAAGAACACATGATCGAGATCGCCGGGAAGCAGCGCCGCCAGCCGCCGCGCCAGCGTCAGCGCCTGTTCGTGCACGAGCCCCCCCAGCATGACGTGGGGCAGCACGGCGAGCTGGGCCTCCACCGCGGCGCGGATGTGCGGATGGTTGTAGCCGTGGCACGCCGTCCACCAGCTCGCGATGCCGTCGATCAGCTCGCGCCCGTCGTCGAGCAGGATTCGCGTCCCCGTCGTCCCCACGGCCTTCAGCGGCGCGGGCGTCGTCTTCATCTGGGTATAGGGCAGCCAGATGTGCGGCCGTTCCATCACGGAACCCGCCGGCAGCGGTCGTCTTCCATCCGGTAGGCGATGGCGATCAAAGGGCCGGTGGCGCCGTAGCGCGTGAGCAGGAGCGGCTCCTGCGCGAAATAGCGGCCGCCCGCGCCGCGCCCGTCATCGCTGAAGCACACCGCGACGTCCCTGATCCCGTCGCCGTTGATGTCGCCCACGCTGAAAACCGCGATGGTGTAAACCCAGCCTTTGGATTTGAGCACAACGCGCTGCTCGTCCGCGGAAGCGATGGCGATCCCCAGATCGGAGAAATGGTGTTGGCCGGGCTGGCGCCGCGGCCCCAGCGAGGAGCGGATGCTCGCGATGTCGAATTTCTCCGCGATGAAGCGCGGCAGGCCCGTCTGCGGCAAATAGCTCGCCACGCGCGCTTGCGCCCCCGTCGCGCAGCACGCCAGCGCCAGGGCAAGCAGCGCGCGCATCACACCGCCATCGGCTTCAGCCCCAGCCGGTCGAACAGGGCGCGGTCGCGGTCCTGCGTGGCGTTGGCGGTGGTGAGGAGCCTGGGGCCGTAGAAGATGGAGTTCGCGCCGGCGAGGAAGCACAGCGCCTGCAGCTCCTCGCTCATCGCCTCGCGTCCGGCAGACAGCCGGACCATCGATTCCGGCATGGTCAGCCGCGCGACCGCGATCGTGCGCACGAACTCCAGCCCGTCGAGCGATTGCCCCCTGGACACCGGCGTGCCTTCGACCTGGACAAGCGCGTTGATGGGAACGCTCTCCGGATGCGCGGGCAGCGTGGCGAGCGCGTGGATCATGCCCACGCGGTCCTCGCGGCTTTCCCCCATGCCCACGATGCCGCCGCAGCAGACATGGATGCCCGCGCCGCGGACATGCGCCAGCGTGTCGAGGCGCTCCTGATAGCCGCGGGTGGTGATGATCTCGCCGTAATATTCGGGCGAGGTATCGAGGTTGTGATTGTAGTAGTCGAGTCCCGCTTCCTTCAGCCGGCCGGCCTGTGGGCCCGTCAGCATGCCGAGCGTGACGCAGGTTTCCATGCCGAGCGCCTTCACGCCCTCGACCATGCGGCACACGGCGTCGAGGTCCTTGTCCTTGGGCTGGCGCCAGGCCGCGCCCATGCAGAAGCGCGAGGCGCCGGCATCGCGAGCGGATTTCGCGTCGGCCAGCACCGCGTCCACGTCCATCAGCTTGCCGGCCTTCACGCCGGTCTCGTAGGAGGCGCTCTGCGGGCAATAGGCGCAATCCTCGGGGCAGCCCCCCGTCTTGATCGACAGCAGCGTGGAGATCTGCACTTCGCGCGGATCGAAATGCGCGCGATGCACGCCTTGCGCGCGCCACAGGAGCTCGTTGAAGGGCAGGGCGAAGAGGTGCGCGATCTCCGCGCGCGTCCAGTCGCTGCGCACGTCGCCGTTATGGATCGTGGCGGGAGCGTTCATGACAAGTCCTTTGATCCGGCCCGGGGAGGCATTATAGGGGCGCACGGACCCACGCAAGATGCCGCCGCTCGACCGCTTCGCACAGGACAAGCTCGCCGCGCTGGACGCGCGCAACCGCCGCCGCCGCCTCACGGAGACGGCGCGCGAGGACGGGCTGTGGGTGGTGCGCGCCGGGCGGCGCCTGCTTTCCTTTTCCTGCAACGATTATCTCAACCTCACCCATCACCCGAAGGTGAAGGCGGCCGCCGCCGAGGCGGTGCTGGCCTGGGGCGCCGGCGCGGGCGCCTCGCGCCTGGTGACCGGGAACCATCCGCTCTTCGCCGCGCTGGAGGCGCGGCTGGCCCGGTTCAAGGGCACCGAGGCGGCGTGTGTCTTCGGTTCGGGCTATCTCGCCAATGCCGGGATCGTGCCGGCCTTCGTGGGCGAGGGCGACCTGCTGCTGGTCGACGAACTCTCCCATTCCTGCCTGTGGGCCGGCGCGCGGCTGTCGCGCGCGGCCGTCGGCACGTTCCGCCACAACGACGTCGCGCATGCGGAGGAGTTGCTGAAGGACCGGCGTCGCGAGCATGCCAACGCGCTGATCGTCACCGACAGCGTGTTTTCGATGGATGGCGACCTGGCGCCGCTGCGCGAGCTCGCGGCCCTCGCGCGCGGGCACGACGCCTGGCTGATGAGCGACGACGCCCATGGCCTGGGCGTGCTCGGGGGCGGCCGCGGTGCCGCGCATGGCGCGGGCGTCGACCTCAACATGGGCACCTTGTCCAAGGCGCTGGGCTCCCATGGCGGCTATGTCTGCGCCTCTTCGCCCGCGATCGAATGGATCGGGACCCGCGCGCGCACGCTGATCTACTCGACGGGCCTGCCGCCGGCCAACGCCGCCGCCGCGCTCGCCGCGCTCGACATCATCGAGGCGGATCCGGCGCTCACGGCGCGCCCGCTCGCCCGCGCGCAAGCCTTTACACGGATGCTCGACCTGCCGCTCGCCCAAAGCCCCATCGTGCCCGTCGTGCTGGGCGAAGAAGCGGCGGCGCTGGAGGCGCAGCGGGTGCTGGAACGCGAGGGCGTCCTCGCCGTCGCCATCCGTCCGCCGACCGTGCCCGCCGGCACCGCCCGGCTCCGGCTCGCCTTCACCGCGGGCCATTCCGAAGACGACGTCGCCCGCCTCGCCGCGCTGGTGCGTGCGCGAGTCCTGCCGATGGCCGCATGAGCGCGCTGTTCATCACCGGCACCGGCACCGGCATCGGCAAGACCTTCGTGACGGCGGGGCTGATCCGCCATCTGCGCGGCCTCGGCCGCGAGGTTTCCGCCCTCAAGCCCGTGATCAGCGGCTTCGACCGCGAAAACCCCGCGACGAGCGACTCCGGGGTTCTGCTGCGGGCGCTCGGCGAGGAGATCACCCAGCCTGCGCTCAACCGCCTGTCGCCCTGGCGCTTCGCGGCCCCCCTGTCGCCCGACATGGCCGGCGCCCGGGAGAACAGGGAGATCGATTTCGACGTCCTCGTCGGCTACTGCGAGCAGGCGATGAAGCAGGGCGAGCACCTCTTCATCGAGGGCGTGGGCGGGGTGATGGTGCCGCTGGATGGGCGCCACACCGTGCTCGACTGGATCGCGGCCCTGCGCCAGCCCACGCTCCTGGTGACCGGGTCCTATCTGGGCGCCATCAGCCACACGCTGACGGCCGCCGAATGCCTGGCGCGCCGCAAGATCCCCCCGCGCGGCATCGTCATCAGCGAAACGGGCGACGGCGCGGTGCCGGTGGCGGACACGATCGCGACGCTGAAGCGCTTCCTGCCGCGCGTCGCGATTGCAACCATTCCCCGCGTGGGACATTTCGATGACGCGCGCGAGAATTTTGCGGCGCTCTGGGATGCGATCGGCTAAGACGATTCCTCCCTCCATCGGAGTGTTCATGTCCAGACCGCGTCCGTACGATTGCCTGAAGTGTCCGGGCTATTGCTGCTCCTATCCCCTCATCGAGCTCGACCGCAAAGACGTCCGGCGACTGGCCGATCATTTCGGCATCGGCTTCCGCGAGGCGCGGCGCAAATTCACCTACAAGGACCCGGAAGCCGCCTATGCCATGCGCCGCAAGGCCGATCCGCATTTCGGCCGCATCTGCCGCTTCTTCGACACCGAGGCGCGCCGCTGCACGGTCTATGAGGCGCGGCCCGGGACCTGCCGCGTCTATCCCGAGGCGCCGCGCTGCGGCTATTACGACTTCCTCAAGTTCGAACGCTCGCAGCAGGACGACCCCGAGCACATCGCAACGACGCACAACCCGGACTGAGAGCTCCGCGCGGGGACACCTCCATCACGCCGCCGCGCTGGGCCGCGCGCTGGCGCGCTCGTGCCAGGCGCGCAGATGCGCCGCGTCGTCCGGCATTTCCATGTTCACGAATTTCGCGAAATCGACGCCGCAGAGGAGCGCGATGTCGGCCATGGAATAGGCCGCGCCGGCAAACCAGGGCCGGCCGTCGGCCAGCTCGGCGTCCAGCCATTTCATCGCGGCGGCGACGAGCTTGCGGTTGCGCCGGCCATACTCCGGGAACTGGTGCGGATTGACCGCCGCGGTGCGCGGATCGTCGTTGATCCACACCTGGCCCATCGGCGTCCACAGGCAGAATTCCACCCGCCGGATCCACATCTCGACCAGCGCCTGTGCCTTCGCATCGCTGCCGAAGAGCGGCGGGTCGGGGTGAAGCGCCTCGATGTAGCGGCAGATGGCGATGGATTCGGACAGGAACGTCCCGTCGTCCAGCTCCAGCACCGGCACCTGGCCCAGCGGATTGCGCGCCAGATGCTCGGGCGATTTGTGCGCCCGCTTCATCAGGGGCACGCGCTCGCGCGCGATGTCAATCCCTTTCTCGGCGAGGAAGACGCGCACCTTGCGCGGATTGGGCGCCGGATTGGCTTCGTCGTAGAGCTTCATCCGCCGGCCTTCCCTGCCTCGCGCCCCCCGCACCGGACGCGGCGGGGCTTTGTTGACCCGCAACCTTGCCCCGCTATATTCCCGCGCGCCATTCCTTTTTCCCCGGCGTGCCCCTGTGGCGGAACGGTAGACGCGGCAGACTCAAAAGCAGATTTATTTGGTAGTAGAAATAGAAATAAGTCAATGAAAATAAGCACTTCATTCTTGACGGCACTGTGGAAAAGCCTTACACATGGCTTGCACAAATTGCACATTTTCACAGTCGGTTTGAGACCCGCAAATGGCAGAACATCACGAATTGATGGGCGGAAAGCTCCACGTCTACCGGCGTGAGAACAGCAGCAACTGGCAGTGCTCGACTTATCTCGCGGGCAAGAACTGGCGCGTTTCGACGAAGGAAGACAGCCTCGCGCACGCGAAGGATTTCGCGGAGGACTGGTATCTCGGTCTTAGAGGCAAGGCCCGCAACAACGAGCTCAAGGTCGGAAAGACCTTCGCGCACGCGGCCGAGCAGTTCATCAAGGAATATGCCGTTATCACCCAGGGGGAGCGCAGCCCCCGCTATGTCGAAATGCAGGAGGCCCGCATTCGCGGACACCTCATGGATTTCTTTGGCAACAAGGTTGTCACCGAGATCACGCCGGGGATGGTGCAGGAGTATCGCCTGCATCGCATGACCAAGCCCAAGGAGGTCGAGGAGCAGGAGAAGCGCGCGGCGGAGGAGGCCAAGGCCGCCCGCGAAGCAGGCAAGGAGCCGAAGAAACCTAGGAAGCCCTGGGCGCCGCCGGCGCGGAGCACGCTCCATCAAGAAGTCATTGCCTTGCGGCACGTCCTGAGAACCGCCGAAAGGCATGGCTGGCTGCCTTTCCTTCCCGATCTATCCGCGCCCTACAAAACCTCCGGAAAAATCTCGCATCGCGCATGGTTTTCTCCGAAGGAGTACCAAAGCCTCTACGAGGCCACGCGCGAGCGTGCCGCCAACCCGCCGCACAAGAAATGGCGGTGGGAGTGCGAGCAGCTTCACGATTTCGTCCTGTTCATGGTCAACACGGGCCTGCGCCCGGACGAAGCGAAGAACCTTGAGTTTCGGGACGTGGAGATCGTGGAGGAGCCCACGAACAGAGAAGAAATCTTAGAAATCAGCGTTCGGGGAAAACGCGGCGTCGGCTACTGCAAGAGCACGCACGGCGCGGTCGAGCCGTTCCGGCGGTTGCTGGCCCGCAAACGGCCCGCCAAGTTCTTTGAGAACTCCGCGAGCCTTGATGTCGCCGCCATTCCCAAAGAGGGGCGGCTACCTGGACCAACCGACCGGCTTTTCCCCAACGATCACCGCGAATTGCTCAACAAGGTCTTGGGCGAACTTCATCTCAAGACCGACCGGCAAAACCAAGTGCGCACCGCATATTCGCTACGCCATACCTACATCTGCCTGCGGCTCATGCAGGGAGCCGACATCTATCAGATTGCCAAGAACTGTCGCACCAGCGTCGAAATGATCGAGAAATTCTACGCCGCGCATATCAAGGATATGATCGACGCGGCGGCCGTAAACGTCATGAAGCCGAAGGCGCAACCCAAGAAAGAGGCGAAGGCCAAGCGGACGGACGGACGCGCCCCGCAGCAACCGGCGAACGCCAAGGGCGCGAGGACTAGGCGGAGTGGAGGGCACCCGAAATCCCGCCATTAGGTATTGGCGAACGCCATCTCTCTCGCTATAGAGCTAATCGCGTGCCCGAGTGGTGGAACTGGTAGACGCACTGGATTCAAAATCCAGCGCCCGCAAGGGCATGTCGGTTCGATTCCGACCTCGGGCACCATTTCGACCTAGGAGTTATTCATGCCAAAGGTCATTCTTGTTTCTGGCATTTCAAATTCAGGCAAGACGAAATCTATTCGTCGGTTTCTGGAAAACCGAGGTATCCATCACATAAAGCGAAAAGGTGACGTCACCGTCGTTGTTCCGATCCAAAAAAATGGCAAGAGCTATGCTATTGGTGTCGCAAGCGGCGGCGACAATCTAGGCGTAGTTCGGCGCAACCTCACTTTCATAGATCGCTATCATTGGGATGTTGTTGTTTGCGCATCGCGGTCTCGTGGGCAAACACCGCAGTATGTCCGGAATTTCGCGCAGCAAAACCGCGCTAAGTTCGTGAGACTTCGCACGAAGCATGTAAAGGGCAAACCGGCCATCACTGCCGCGATCAGCCGGATCGCGAGTCAGGTCGAGCGCAATCTGCCCTGAGCCAACACGCGTCGGATCGTGTAGAGGTTGATGAGCGCATTGCGGCGGTCGGCGGAGCCGTCCCGCAAATCGGGCAGCATCGCTTCGATGGCGCGGATGAGCGTCACGAGCTGTATCCAGTCATAACGCCGCAGTTCCTTCGTTGAGAGGGGACGCATCGCGGCCTCCTTAGCGGATGCGCGCTTGCCGCATCGAGCGGCGAAGCGTTTCGCGGGTGGTGAACGTGCGCTGGCCGTTTGTGGCGAGGCTCAGCAGTTCGGCGGTGACCGTGCAGGCGATGGCGAGCGCGCCAAGCCATTTGCAGGTGCCCAATTCGATTTTCGTCAGCGGTTCCATAAGTCCTCCTTCGTTTGTGACTGCGACCATCGCTGCCATGCGCGGAAGGACACGCGCCTTGAGGAGGCAGCCGCATCGCTTGCGACCGCAACGCTAGAGGAGGAGTGCTTGCACTTGCTGGCCCGGCCGACCGGAGGCGCTACGACCCGAGCCAGGCCGTGAGATGGCGGAAGAACGCAAGGGGCTTGAAGCTGACTTCGCACAATGTCCGTATTGTGAACGAAATTAAATGTGCGATTTCGCCGAGCTCTATTCGAATGTGCTAAATTCTCCACGCGAGCTTTGGGAGCTCGATGTCCATCGGCTTTAGCTTAGTGACAGGTATTTGCGGAGGGACCAATGTTGAAGGATATATTGCATATTCTCTTTCGAGAGCCAGGTCGCTGGTTTGCGGCGACTTGTTTGATACTAGTGTCGGTGCAGCCAAGCGTCGCTGCGACGCCATTAAGCCCTTCCGCTCCCGTCTACCGATCTTCCGGTGCCGGTGACACTTGGTGTTTGTCGGATTGGAGGCTCACTGTTCAAGGTTCGTATCGGGGTATCATCGATGTTTGCATCGATATGAGCGCCTCGGCCAACCCGCAAACAGGATACGTTACGATACGGGCTAACACCACGGTAACGGAAAAATGGACCGAGGAATGGCTTGATCCGCAATTCAATAGCAATTTCGCAGGTCCTGATCTTTATCTAACGGCCGACCTATATGACGTGAATAATGTCAATTTAGGCGAAATAAGCATCGGGACATATCGTCGAATTTGCGCCAGCCAGATTCGTTTGCCAACTCCATTGGGAGCAACGCAGGTGGATAGTCCTTGGCCCTCGGGCATCGCGCTCGAAAATGTGAGCTATGTGGTGCTTAGCGGCTCCGATCACGCGCACGATCACTGTTAGCGCCGAAGCGCGCCCCCAAGCGGCATTTCGAATTGCGTGGCGTTGTGCTCATTTGTAGTGAGCTCAAACTTTGTTCCCCCGCCTGCTCGAATACCTCTCGTCGAACGTCGCCGCTCTTGCGGTAAGCCGCCCCAAAACGTCCTCGCATTGATGCGCAACCTGGAGCCTTGCGCGTCCGGTTCAACGAGAATGTTTCCCCTGCTTCGCATTCCTCGCGACCGCTGCGCTTCCAAAATTCCCGTTCCCCTACGGTGATCCGGCCACTGCCGGCGGCTCCTTGAGGTGCGCATGCGAGGCCGCACAGGGCGGCCTCAGAACCGCAAGGAGACTTCTTATGACGACCATCGGTACATTCTCTCGCGACGGCGACGGCTTCACCGGCACCATCGCAACCCTCGCCATCAAGGCCAAAGCGGCCATCCGGCCCAACGCCAAGACGGTCGAGAACGCCCCCGACTTCCGCATCTACGCCTCGGGCGTGGAGATCGGCGCCGCCTGGGCGAAGACCTCGGAGGCCAGCGACAAGCCCTACCTCTCCGTCAAGCTGGACGATCCGAGCTTCCCGGAAGCCATCTTCTGCCGCCTCGTCGGCAAGGCCGACGGCAGCCACGCTCTCGTATGGAGCCGTTAACGTCCTCCTACGACAAACGTAAACAGCTGCTCGACAGCACGCGCTCGCCCTTCGGGGCGAGCGCAGCCATCCACCCCTAAGCGGGCGACGATGGAGTTCTTACCCGACACCGCCCGAAACCTGCCGTCCGACCTTCCGCTGGTTCAGCTGTCGGTTCACTCAGCTCAGGAGCGATGAACAAACAATTTGTTGGTCATCGCCAGATTTGGTATAGTGCCCGAGCTATCGACATTTTATTATTCTTATAAAGCCCAACAAAACAGTTAGATCCAACATTCGCGAGCCCGGCAACGGATTTTCGCAATTCCTTACACAACACGGTGTTGATGACGCAGAAGCACTGCGGGTTGGCAAACTGCTGAACGACTACACACGAAAGCAATTGCCGAATTTGGCAGTTCTATCGGCGATAGCTGACTTGCGCGAGCAATTGCACGGGGAAAAAGTGGTCGCGAAAATGCTCTATCCAGGTCGCCGTAGCGGCATCGATCCCGTCGAATACCTCATGGAACACTACGGGGAGGACATTAAATTGGGCCGGCTAGGGCCTGGCCGATTGTTCAACATCGATGCCGGGCTATACACTTCCGTCCATGAGCGTCTCAAGAGCGCCAACCCGCCAACAACCATTACGGCTTTCTTTGCGGCTCACACAGCGGAGGATAAACGCGGGACTGCGGGCGAGCGTCGCATGCGCGCTTTGGCAACAATACTTCAAACAAGTCAGCCAGAAGCCGCTCGTTTTCTGCAAAACGTTCGACCAAGTCGTCTGCTCTTTCACGACAACAATATTAAGAGAAGCAGATAATCCGGAACATTAAACATTGACCGTCTTTTCCTGCTGTGGTTAAATACCGTGTCGAAGTGGGCTCGCCTTAATTTGGGGGAGCCAATGATTGGTCCAAGAATTGTCACAGGACTATTCGGCGCTGGATTGGGCTTTATCGTCGGCGGCCCATTCGGAGCCTACGCTGGTTGGAAACTCGGCGGCTTCGCAGTAACAAAAAATCCCATCTACCTCATTCCTGGCGGGAGCATCATCAGCGATGGTGTTAGCGTCATCGCTGACATTGCTGGAGCGGGTTCCGATGTTGTTGGCGCTGTTGCAGACGTGGGAGCGACCGCCTCCGATGTCGGTGTTTCAACTTCGGATGTCATTTCTCCTGATGGGTATTCGCCAAGTGCATCCGCATTTGCTGATGCCGGGCCAAATGTTCAAGGCAATCCTGGCGATGCCAATGTATGGGGCAACATCCCCTCTGACGTTCAAGGAAATCCTTCAGGCCAGCTGATTACCGGCAGCCGCCCAACAGACGTTTGGGGGCGGCCGACTTAGCTCTGCGGCCGCCACAATTCCTGAAGCGCCGTCCTCTAACTTTCGCGAGGTAGTCAGAATGTCCATCCAGGGAAAGAAATACGAAGAAAAGAGAGACAGGAACATCGGTGTCGGTGCTGCGGTCGGGGGAGGCAGCGCGCTTGCACTACCGCTGCTGCTCGGAATGGCACTTACGCCTCTCGGTTGGGTGGCGCTCTTGTCCACCGCGGCTGGTTGGGCCATGACCGGAGCGGGGATTGGAGCTGCGGCATCTGGTGTTCACCCGGACAGCAGAGACGATGACTGAATCTGCTTCACCGTCCGGCGAATATCGGAGAGCCCGATGAGGGATGAAGATTGAATAGCGCGCGTCGCAAAAGACGGGCGTTCATTCCGTTGGTGCGGGCGCGGGATTCGTGCATGGCGCAACCTTTGTTGCGCCGGTGGCATCGGCAATGTGCGCTCTGCCGCTGTGCCAGTCGATTGGTGATTACTCTTTCTGATCAGTGACGGAATTGGGTACTTCTCGAGCTGAACGCAGTGTTCCACGAACCCCGTATTCCGGGTGAGTAATCACTGCCGCCGAGCTGATCCGTCAACAGCGTCGCTTCTCTCGGATTGAGAATCGCGCGCTCGTGCAAGCGACTGATTTTTCGTGTAATTGCGTCCAGGCCGCACGATGCAAATTCCCTACAAAACGGCGCGCATTTGAGATATAATGACTGGCAATAAGAAGAACGTAGGGAGCGGTTATTCAGCGTAGCGGCGATACAGTTTCAGAAGGCGAAGCGATAGATCGCGCGCAACTCCTCTATCAGATTGAAAGCGCCAGCCAAGCACTACAAAGTCAGCTTGATGCGCTTCGACAGGCAGACCTCAGTCATCTTCACCAAGACGCGCTCGATCAAGGTAGGGCCAAACTCCAATATCTCAGCGAACTTGGCCGCCAGCTAGCGGGCGGCGCGAAGGACGTGACCGCCCTTCGCGCGAACATCTTGTCGGCTGTCGCCGACATACGCGCTTATTCGTCGGAGGTTCGCACGAGCGCCACCGCCGCGCAGAGCACCTCAACCCAACCCATGACTGTTGCCTTGGAGCAGGCCAGCCAGGCGTCACGCGCAACGACGGCTGCGTTCATGCACGACTACTATGAACGCAAGATGTTCGAGCCGTACCTGCGCTTTGCCTCATTGAATGACGAAGAAGAATATCGCCGCCGCGAAGACGAGCGCCGGCGCGCTATCGAGAAAGCCCTGGCCGAACACACGCCGGAGGGCAACTTACGCGCCAACCAACTTGCCATCGAGCAGTTGAAGGATGCCGGGGCGCATGGTGCGGACAAGAGCCCGCAATACCAGCCCACATTAAAAAGCCTTACCGGCGCCGGCAACGCATTGGCCAGTCAGATCGCGGCCGCGAAGGGCGAAGGTCAGAGCAGCGACGTTGCCGCGGAACCAACCGACAAGGCGAATCCATCCTCCCAAGTGCCGGAAGATGTGATCGCACGACTGAGGGCGGCAAAGGCATCGGCGGCAGACGACCTCGCAAAGGGCCACGGACTCTCTACGGGGAATAGCCCTTCATCAGGCCTGTCGATCTAGGAGGTCAAATTCCGACGCTTTCGCACTTCGCGATCTGCGACTTGAGATAGTTCACGTCATGGTCGAACTTCGGCACTTCGGCGGATTGGGTCAGGCCTAAATCCTCGTTCATGCGGGTGCCGCTGTAACCCAGCTCGTCTCCGAGCTTCATGGCGGTGTCGAAGGAGACACGCGCGCGCCGCTCCAGCGCATCAGCCCTGGCGGTATCGCCGACGTGCAGATCGTAGCCGCGCGCGACGCCTTCGGCCACGAAGCACTCCATCGCGAGCCTATAGGCCGACCGGTTGGCGCGGGCGACAGCGTCGTCCGTGCTGTCAGCCCAGGCCACGCTGCTGCAAAGGCAGAGTGCCACGCCGAGTTTCAGCGCTTTCTTCTCCACGGCAAAATTCCCTCACGTCGAGCGTTGCGTGCAGGGAATTCGTAACACTATTGGGAATTTCGTTGCGTCGTAAGCAAAGGCGTAGCAGCGATGAGAGCATGTTTTCGCATTCTGAATGTGAGCGGACTGTTACCGCCGATCAGCGGAGATCAGGTAAGGCTACGCGCGGTTTCCCGTGCTCCGCATCTTGCAACACTATTCCCAATAGTGTTGCGGCGTCGGCATGAGCGCGGCGGGCAATCAGATTGTCTTGTTCGACGACAATGGCAGGCGCAAATATCTCTGCGCGCGCGAGTTGCCGCGCTTCCTTGCCGCCGCTGTGGCGGCCGACAAGCGAACAGGTGCGCTCTGCCAATTGCTCGCCTACACAGGTTGTCGCATCAGCGAAGCGCTGGCCCTCACACCGGCACAACTCGACCCTGAAACGGGCCGCGTCGTCTTTCGGACGCTGAAGCGCCGGAGGCGAGCGTTCCGAGCCGTGCCGGTTCCGGCCGAGCTGATGAGGCTATTGCTGACTCTGGGCGCGCACGCCGACGCGCGCCTCTGGCCTTGGAGCCGCCAGACTGCATGGCGTCGAATTAAGACCATCATGGATACTGCCGGGATCTCCGGCCCGCAGGCCATGCCGAAAGGATTGCGGCATGGGTTCGGCGTTGCTAACGCCGAAGAAAACGTACCGATGGCGACAACGCAGAAATGGCTCGGTCACGCCAAGCTGGAAACAACGGCCATCTATCAGCAGGCGGTCGGCCGCGAAGAAACCGCATTTGCGCGGCGTGTCTGGCGCAAGTGGGCGAGTTGACTGATCGCTAGCTTTTCCTGCGAAACAAGTGGAAGAAGCCAAGCAGACCCGCCGGGCCCGCCACGATGCCCGTAATGGGCACGGGAATCGCCGTGAGCAGACCGATGACGAGCGCTTTGATGAGCGCGGAGTCGTGATCGTCGCCATACCACGCGCGCTGGATTTTGTAAGTGATGAAGGCCAGTACGATGCCGGCGCCGATCTCGACTATATACAGCGCGCCCAAACTGACGATATCGCCACCGAAGGCTAGAAAGTCGATGACCACAGCGAGAACCGCAACGCGGACGTCGAGCCCGAATGTTTGAATAAAGCCGCCGCGATGGGCGGGAACATTGTTGGGCGAAGTTTGAAGGCTCATTGGATTCTCCTATCGATCAATATCAAGCTCGTGTGATCTCTCATGCTCCCGCGCGGGTTCGCCGCGCTCGCGTGGAGCCCATCGCTCTTCGAAAGAGGGACGGTGTCCGGCGTCGTCCGGCTTCAGGCCTTCGATTTGCGCGCGATCCATTTCGACGACGGGCGCGGCGGTGACGACCCGGCCGAACCAGCCTTCTTCAAGCGCCTTCTGCCGTACGTCCTGGAAGGCTTGCCGCAGTTCCGCGAACAGATATTCCGCAAGACCTAAAGGCTTGCGCTTTGCCCCCTCGTCGCCCTGCATTGCAGCCCCCACCGCATTCGCGAGTCTAGATAAGTATTCAAAAGTATTATATTGGTTGGAGTCAAGTAACGGCCATGTCTGTGGCCGATACAGGGGCAAGCTGGGGCTTTTTTCTCCAATGAAGTTTGTGCGCGACCTTGATACGCCGCTGTTGCGGCTTTCGGCGCGGGACAACTTCACCCTGCGTGATGCCTGCCAGGGCGTCCATGTCTTCGGCGGCATCGGCAGCGGTAAGACCTCGGGCTCGGGCAAGGCCATCGCGAGCGCTTATCTTCGCGCCGGCATGGGCGGGCTGGTTCTGTGCGCCAAGCCCGAGGAAGTCGAGCAGTGGCAGCGCTACGCGGCGCAGAACGGCCGCGCGAATTCACTGGTTCTCTTTGGCGAGCATGGCGGCGGGTTCAACTTCATCACCTACGAGCTGGCGCGCCAGGGCGCGAGCGGCTCCGGGAGCGTCGTCGAATGCTTGATGCGCGTGCTGGAAGCATCGCGCCTGTCCAACCCCAGCGGCGGCGGCAGCGAGCAGCACTTCTGGCAGGACGCCATGCGCCAGTTGCTGCGCAACACCATCCCCATTCTCTACGCCGCGACCGGAACCGTGCGCATACCGGAGATCATCCGGTTCGTGGCGTCGGCCCCGACCAGCTTGCAGCAGCTTCGCGACCCCGACTGGCAGGAGCTGTCCTTCATGTTCGCCACGCTGGCGACGGCCAAGCGGAAACCGACGTACCCGTTGCCCGAGGAAGATTTCGACAAGATCGCCAGCTACTGGCGCGACGAGTTCGCCCAGCTCGACCCAAAGACGCGCAGCAATATCTCGATTTCGCTTTCGACGGCACTGGACCGCTTCAATCACGGGCGGCTGCAAAAGGCGTTCTGCACCAGCACGACGCTCGTTCCCGAGCTTACTTTCCACGGCGTCGTCATCGTCATGGATATGTCGGCGCTGACTTGGAACGAGGACGGCATCATTGGCCAGCAGCTTTTCAAATATATGTGGCAGCGCGCCGCGTTGTCGCGTAACAAGCTCGAGCCGAAGCACCGCGAGCGGCCCGTGTTCCTCTGGGCCGACGAGTCGCAGTATTTCGTCAACTCATACGACACCGACTTTCAATCGACGTGCCGGGGGAGCCTTGCCTGCACGGTCTACCTGACTCAATCGTTGCCGACCTATCATGCCAAGATGGGCGGCGATCAACCGGTCTCAAAAGCGAACACGCTGCTCGCCAGCTTCATCACCAAGGTATTTCACAACAACGCCGATCCCGAGACCAACAAATGGGCGGCGGACACGATCGGCCGCATCATCCAGCGGCGCGGCACCTATAGCAGAGGGACTTCCACAAGCCGTTCTTATGGCATGAGCGAGGGCGCAAGCACCAACATGGGCACGAGCTCAAGCGTCGGCTGGTCGCGCGATGCGCAGGGCAACACGTCGATCAATTCGAGTTTCGGCAGCTCGAGCGGGACCGGTGAAAACACGGGTCGTAACCGTGGGCTCACCCGCGGCGAGAGCTATAGCGGCGGCTATAGCGAAACGATGGACTACGAGGTCGAGCCCGCGGACTTCGCCCGCGCGCTCAAGACCGGCGGTCCCGCGAACGGCAACAACGTCACCGCCATCTGGTTCCAGGCAGGCAAGACGTTCAACGACAGCGGCCGCAATTATCTGCTCACAAGGTTCGAGCAATGAGGCGGCCGAGTATCCTGACCTATGTACTCGGCAATGTGGTGAGCATGGCAGCAATCATGCTCACCACCATCGCCATCCTTTGCGGATGGTGGTTGGGGCAGTTGCCGGGCCTTTTGGCATTCGTCGCCCTGATCGTCGCGTTTAACGCGATAAGCGCTTTTGACCGGCTGCAGGATTACCTCTACTGGAAACGCGATTGGCGCGAGCTTGGCGGCACCGTTCCCACCTGGAATTGGCGATGGTTGACCCGGCCTTCGCCGCGAACGCGACTGCTGATTGGGCTTCCCCTATGGTTGGGCTGGGGCTGGTACATACTCGCCCACGCCGACGACCCAGACATCGGAGTTCAGGTTCTTGCCTTCCTGGGCGTAACAGTGCTGACTATCGTCGTCGCGCTGTATCAGGTCGGACGTTATTTCCTGTCACGCCGACGCCCGCGCGACATCGCGGTCTCGGTCCTTCTCAAAGCGCCCAGCGGATCGCCCACGCCAGCACAGGCCAGCGCTGCGCTTCCGTCATATTGCAAGGTGCTGATGGGACTTAGTTAGCTGTTCTTTCCGAAAGCTGTGGATGGCTCAGGGCGCACGATGTCGATGCTCTCGACAATCGGCTCGCCCTGCGGTCGCGCGTTCGGCCAGACCCGAGCGCTGTATTGCTGAACGAATGTTGTCTGTCTGCGAGCGAGTTTCTGGCGCAGGTCGCGCAGATGCTGGCCTTCGATGACGACGATGCAGTCGGGCAGAAAGAGCTTGAGCTGTTCTTCGCCGACGAAGCCAACCTGCATCAGGAAGCGGTACTGAAACTCCAGCCCTTCCGGAATCTCGGTTCCCTCGATCCAGCGCACCACCTCGCAGGTCTCATTGATCGTCCCGGTCGGGAGAAAGCCATAGGGCTTGTACGCGCCCGAGCCGATGGTCGCCACCTTTGCTTCGTCGCCTGGCGCAGCGGGCTCGGCCTTGCCGACGCGTTGCGCGAACGAGGTCGGGCGCGCGGCGGAGCCGAACACGTTGTCGAAGTCGTTAGCGGTCAAGCGGCACCTCCGGGATGGTGGGGGTTGTTCGTCGGTAGTGATGGGCGACATCCTCGGCCATGTCTGAGAGGCGCAGGATGAACTCGGCGAGCTTCACCGGGTCGCGGCGCTGGTATTGCAGCCCCTCTTGGTAGAGCTGGGTGCGTTTGCGCACCGCGACCCATTGGGTGAGCTTGTCCTTGAGGTAGTCGTAGGCTTTGGCGATATGGCGGGCGAGGCCGATATGCGGCTGCGGCGGACGCTTGATGCCCTGGGCCTCGAGCGTCCGGTGGTCGATCCGCGCCGGCGAGCCGGCCGCGTCGAGGGCGCGATTCGCATAGCTCGCCCATTCCCGCCGCCAGACATTGACGTTGCGCTGGCCCTCGGCGGCTTCCAGCGCCGTTTTGTCCTCGGGCGAGCGGGTGTCATTGAAGCGCTTACGAGCTTCCGCCACGGCCTGGGCGACCTCTGGCAGCTCGTTCCAGTCGCGCTCTTTCTTGGCCGAGAAGCCCGTCGAGGAAATGGGGTCGAGGCGGCGCAGGGTCAGCAGCACATGGGCGTGCGGCTGCTCCTGGCCGTCCGAGGCGTCGGGCCGGTGGATCGCGACATCCGCCACCATGCCCTTGGCGACGAACTGCTCGCGGACGAAGGACCGGACCAGTTCGATATGCTGCGCCTCCGTCAGCTCCCGGGGCAGGGTGATTTCGACCTCGCGGGCGAGCTGGGCGTCAGCGCGCTTCTCGGAGCGCTCGACGATGTTCCAGAGCGCCTCCCGGTCGAAGACCCAATCGGCCGCGCCCTCCGGCGCGAGGATCTCCTTGAACACCACATCGGGCTTCTCGAACTCGAACCACTGCTTCTGGGAATCGTCGTACAGTCTTTCGCCCGAGCGGTAGGCGGCCGCCGCCACGACCGACCGGCGCGTTGCGCCGCCGGGTCTGGCAGCTCTGCCAAGAGACCTCGACAGCACCTTCAGACGGAGGTGGTAGATGGCCAAGTCCCAGGTCCCCTTCCGCCCAAAACGAAGCGAGTAAAAAGACAGCTAAACCGCTAGGTGTGCACTTATACATTGCTACGCAACGTGGTGCCTTCAAGGACTCGCTTCTAAGTTGACTATTGCGTCAAGTATTCGCGCAGTTGGTGCAGAGCGACAACAGTGCGAGGACTTGGCAGGGGGTTCTCGCCACCCCCGTTTCACCCCGGCGATCCGCCTTGCGGCGGCTACGTCCGCCGTAGCCTAGGCGGAAGCGGGACCGACCGCGTTCCCGCGACCCTTCCGGCTCAGGTTCGGGCCAACCCGAGACCCGCCTTCTCAATTCGAGAAAGGCAATGGCCGGTCGGGCGCACTCGGTCCCGCCGCTAACGCGGCTCCTGCGGGTGCGCTGCTTCGCGCGGGCTTCGCCCGCCGACCGGCCAGCGATCCGGCGCGTCCCGCCCGCGCTATGCGCGGGCTCCTTGCAGCCTCTGGAGACTAAGACAGCGATGTCCGGCCTAGGCTGGTCGCGGCGCGACGTGCCACCGCGCCGCGACCAGCCCGGCCTTCCGCTGCGTTTCATCCCGGCGAATCCTAGTCTCACAATACTGGAATTTTCGTCGTCCAAGGTTGTCGATAGGCCGTACCGCCGCGTCGATCCGGCTGATGCGCAAGACCATAGGACGGACGGTGACGACTCCCTTATGATCTGGTTGGCCAAACGCTAGGGCTGTGTTAAATACGAACAAAGAGAGAACCTTCGCGTGCGCGCTTGGGCATCGGGATCGGACAGTGGACACCCAAATGACAGTTCTGCCGCCGTCGGCAACAAATGAGCGCCCTACGGAATATGCCGAGCGCCTGGGTCGCGCGTACGCCGAGGCATTGCCCCCGGAGCAGCGCAAAGCTCAAGGCCTCTATCTGACCCCGAGCGCAGTGGCCCGATTTATGGCGGCCCAGCTTCAAATGAGGGGTGAGCACTTGCGGCTGCTCGATCCGGCCGCGGGTTCAGGCGTGCTTATTGCCGCCGCTATCGAAGCTCTGGCCCTTCGAAAATTACGTCCCACGTCTATCGAAGTCGTGGCTTACGAGATTGATCACGGCCTGCTGCCTCATCTACGAGCCGTTCTCTCCTTTGCAGAGGCATGGGCGCGCGATCACGGGCTGTCGGTCAGCACTCGCGTTAAGTGCGGAGATTTCGTTCTTGAACACGCATCCGCGCTCCAAGCGCTGGGCGGGTTCCTCCCTGCGTTCGCCGAACCGTTCGACGCAGTTATCGCCAATCCGCCCTACTTCAAAATTGCGAAGGACGACCCCCGCGCTCGTGCGGCGCTGTCGGTTGTCCATGGCCAACCGAATATCTACGGCCTGTTCATGGCGGTTACGGCGGCCCTGCTGAAGCCAAATGGCGCCTTCGTCTACATCACTCCTCGAAGTTTTGCTTCAGGCCCATACTTTAGGCTTTTTAGGGAGCGCTTCTTCGATCTGATCCAGCCCAAAACTGTGCATGTGTTTAATTCGCGCCGCGACGCATTCAGCCGCGACGACGTATTGCAAGAAAATATCATCTTCGTTGGTGAGCGCAGCGACCATTGGCATCGCAAGCCGAGCGATGTGTCGGTGACAATCTCAACGAGTCACGGTACGCGTGATCTGGATCAGCCGGAGATTCAAAAAATGCCGTTGTCCTCATTGCTCGACATGGACAGCGCCGACAAGGTTTTGCGTATTCCAGCGAGCGAAAATGACGCATCCGTTCTCAGTCTTGTAGACGGTTGGCCGAGACTGCTTTCACACTTTGGCATGGGAATCTCCACCGGGCCGGTTGTTCCTTTCCGTGCCCGAGAGCATTTGGAGGAAGCTGGAGACATTTTAGTTGACCATGCGCCGATGCTTTGGATGAACCACGTCCAACCCATGTCGACACATTGGCCCAATGGCGCGCGTAGACCCCAATACATCAAACTTACGGCTCTTGAACGCGGATTGCTCGTCCCAAACAAGAACTATGTGCTTCTCCGCCGGTTTAGCGCTAAGGAAGAGAAGCGCCGCTTGACTGCTGCGCCCTATCTCGCAAATCAGTACGCCACGCCATTTGTAGGGCTCGAAAATCACTTGAACTATATTCATCGACCAGGTGGTTCGTTGACAGAACCAGAGGCGTGGGGACTTGCGGCCCTGTATAGCAGTCGCCTACTTGACACTTATTTCCGGGCGATCAATGGAAATACACAGGTCAGCGCAACCGAACTGCGGATCATGCCCCTGCCCGAATATACAGTCATCGAGGATATAGGTCGGAGAGCTTGCGGAATTGACGATCCCGACGTGTTGGACGAACTAGTCATGGACGCGATCGCGCAGCCTAACCGCAAACGGGTAAAGGCGGTTGCGCATGCCTAAGTTGGAAGAAGCAAAGGCGATCCTCAAGTCCCTCGGATTGCCAGGTGCCCAGCAAAACGAGATTTCAGCCTACACCCTGATAGCGCTTTGCGGCTTGAGGAAAAACCAACCATGGTCAGCGGCGGAGCGGAGCCCGCGCACCGTTACAAAGGGTGTCATGGATTTTGTGAGCGCAGAATATGACAAAAGCTACGCTCCCAACACGCGCGAAACTTTTCGCCGGCAGGTGCTGCACCAATTCACGCAGGCGCGTGTTGCCGACTACAACCCGTTTGAGCCGAACCTGCCTACTAACAGCCCGCGCGCCCACTACGCGCTGACTGAGGATGCTCTTGCGGCGATCAAGACATTCGGCACGTCGAAATGGCAAGCAGCGGTTCGGGAATTTACTGCAAAGAATGGGTCTCTTAAAGAGAGTTATGCCCGGCACCGGGAGCAGGACATCGTTCCCGTTACGCTGCCTGACGGTCGGGAAATCAAGCTGTCGCCGGGACGTCACAACGAGGTGCAACGCGCCATTGTAAGCGAATTCGCGCCGCGTTTCGCAACTGGAAGTCAGCTCCTCTATCTCGGCGATACCGCGAAGAAGAATCTCGTTGTGGAGACCAAAGCACTTGCTGCCATCGGCATCGCTATCAACGATCACGATAAACTCCCCGATGTGGTTTTTTACGACTCGGAAAAGCGTTGGCTGTTTCTAGTCGAGGCTGTGACCTCACACGGCCCGATGACACCCAAGCGAGTCCACGAACTCGACAAAATCCTCGGTGGCAAGACTGTTGGTCTCGTGTTTGTCAGCGCGTTTCCCGACCTGGCCGAGTTTAGGAAGCATCTGCGCGACATCGCGTGGGAAACAGAAGTCTGGCTCGCGGACGTGCCAGACCATTTGATTCACTTCAATGGAGATCGTTTCTTCGGTCCGCGCAAATAGTCGTCTGGCACAATGCCGAAGAAACTCCTCCCGGGAAGTGCATCTAAGGGCTCGAAGGCAAATCATCGGGCCGTTGGTGCGCAGCTTCATACAGCGCATGACGAATTACGACACCTCTTGCAGACGTCAACGCCCGAGCGTAAGTGGCAACAGTTTTTCGCAGCGAATCCGTTTGTATTGTCGCGTTCTCTGCCACTTCAACTATTGCCATGTGACATTGCTCCGCTTGGGCGCCCTGGCAAGAGTGAGCCTGATTTCGTCATATATCCCGGGTCTTCACGTTCCCATCGAAACTACGGCCTCATCGAACTTAAGACGCCAAGTGCCAGAATTCTGAATGAACCAAGGCGACATATCCTCAAGTTTTCCGCAGTGGCGGAAACGGCAATGGCTCAATTGAATCGATACGACCAGGACTATGACCTGTTCTCTCCTGTAACGAGAGCAATGTCGTTCTCTTCCCCCTCGCATTTGTTCGTCATCATGGGCACAAGCGGCGAGATCGAGAAACTCGACGCAGATTTAAAGCGTCAACTCAGGAGTTTGCTTGCAGGGCGGGCAAGGATTTTGACATTTGACGAACTGGTGCAAAGTTACAGTCAAACATTGCCCCCGCGTGTTTCGGTGTTAGTGCCCAATCGATCTGAAATCGCGGCTCCCGAAGGAGCTTTTATCGAATTTGTGGGGCGGCGATTACCGATGGTGTCATTTGACAGTACGGGTTTTCAACTTCAGCTAGCGCTTGGAGAGAAGTATTTTCAAAGTTTTGTGGGGAATATACACCAGGCGCGATCAATTGCGCTGTCGCCTTTTGGCAAAGCCAATTCGAACCCCCGCGTCTATATGGCAACAAGTATGGAAACGGCAATGAGTGAGGCTCGTTCTTGGTTGCGTGATCGGCCAACAAATGAATTGCCCCCGGACCGCGTCCTGTTTCGGGAAGTGATGTATTCAACAAAGGGAAATCTATGTGATGCTCGAGAGCTGTTCCCCACTCGGGAACGGACATACCTAAGCAATTACGATCTCTCTCAACACTTAGGGCAGTTTCTTGTAGAAAATGGGGTGGATGGCGTCCTTTATCCGTCGCGATTTGGTCCAGGGGACTGCATCTGCATCTTTCGTCCAGCGTGCATTCAGAGAGAGTACAAAGGCAGATACATCAGGCTAGATGAATTGCCATAGTGCGTTGATAAAGATATTAGTCGCGAGCGGACATTATCACCTCGACTGCACAAATAGCGCTTTGGATCCATTTCTGATCCTAGTCTCCGTTACTGCGTTAATGATGGGAGGAGGCCGCTCATTGCCGCAATCCAACAACTTAGGGCTGTTGCTCGCCGCGAATTTCGACGAATATGGCGGCCCCCAACACTCGAAACGGAGAGTTGGCGCAAGTCGCTGAGCCGTGTTCTGATCCCTCCGTCGGAGCCCACCGATGTTTCTGGCGCACTTTCTCCTGCAACCTATTCACCTTCGCGCAAAGGTTCAATCTCCTTTTCTCAAGGCGGAGGACTCGGCGTTTCTGTTCGAGTTGGCCAACATCGAAAAGAAACTCTCGGCTCTCGAGCCGACTTCTCACAATTCCCTTGCGTCCCTAATCAGCGCGGCTCAGGAATTTGAAGTCGTCATTCGTCAATCGTCTCAGCTTGGGATGCAGAGCTTCGGCCTTTCAAGCGGGGAAATCGCTTTGGGCATGCGGCCGGAGGTCGACGAAGCCTGCAATCAACTGGGAGGCGGTGATTGGATGGCGATGAGGACGTTGACCGGGCCGTTGAAGTTGATTGAAGACGCCTACAAGGCACCTGCTTCACCAGCTGAGACCGCATCCTGCCTCGCTTTTCTGATCAAGAGAGCCTTCCTCGCTATCCAGTCTGCAAAAGTCGTCAATGCCGAAGTGACTGCACATCACGAGTTTCTCTCGGCTCAAATCGGACCGTGTTGGGACGCGTTCGACAAGGTTTTCCGCACTCTTTATCCGTTTCGCGTTGACAATCTTGACTCGATTCCGAAATTCCTGAGCCGCTTCATTCACTTTTGGAGGTGCTACGCGGACTCCGCCGAACTTACAGACAGGAACATGCGTCATGCAGAAGATCTAGCCCCGCACATCTATCTCTGCATGTTGAAGCACGCGATGTCGGTGCCTGCTCACAAGATCGGCCGATACTATTCGGGTCAAAAAATGGCGCGCGAGATTCTAAGCGCCTTGGCGTTGCGGTACCCAGCGAGCAAACCTCTCAAGGAATTCATGTTTCACGCACTTGAGCACGCTCGCGAGTACTACGTCGCAATTTCAAAAGACGCTCGGAAGTTGAAGGTCGCCAATCTGATCGTCGGGCTCCGTCAGCTGACAATCGACAACTTTATTGAGAGCATGGGCCCGAATGTTAACGCTAAGGCTCACGACGCCTCGGCACATCCCTCGGATTTTCTTCAAGGCGAATTGCTCACCGACCTGGCCCAGTGTGCTGCCAGCAACCGCTTCGGCACGGCAGGACCGTTTTCGTCCTTCAAAGAGCCAGGAATCCTACACCTTCACTACGCGGTTCACAACGAAGCTTCGTTGGGACTTTACCTTCACATGATCTACGAAGGACGTCCCCTATCAGTCATGATCCGCCAAAATCACGCACCTGTCCTCAGCCTCGTATCGTTGGCTCTGCAGAATTCCATTGATGGCAATCGGCGAGCAATGAAAAGGTGGGAGCAGCTTGGAACGCAGCTCGCCATCTCAGAGATTGCAGAACACTTGGCCGAACTCGAGGTACCCCTGGAGCAGGTGCGCGGCGTACACGTCTATGCCGACGCGCATCTGGCAAACGCGCCATGGAAGAGCCTCTTTGCAGCGAAGGGCGGCTCCTTGGCGCGAGCTCCAGTGGCGGTTCGTGTTGGTTCTCTGCCAACTGACAGTCTTCTCCGGGCTGAAACAGCCTTCGTTTCCGGTGCTTGGCTCTATGACGTGAACCCGCATAAGAGCGCACGCCGCCGGGGAGAGCTTCGCGAAGGAGCTTTCGGCAATCTACCCGGCGTACAACTTGAAACTGGGCGCGTCGAAGGTTTGATAGCGAATGCCGGCCTTGCGGTTGATCGAAGCGACAATCTCTCCGCAGCGGACATTCTTGAACGGATCGACAATCTCTCTTCCCGAGCGATAATGCACCTCGCGTGCCATGGGGTGGCCGCAACGGGTGGGCGCCCGGTTGTCTGGTTGCCGCGCAAGCCAAGCGAGGTGGGAGACCGCCCCCAATACTCCGCATTGCACGCCGAGCGCATCTTCCGGACAAATTGGGAGCATTGCGAGTTCGTGTTCATCAACGCCTGTTTTGGCGGATCATCGGCGCCCTTCGTCGGTGGTCCACCTCTCGGCTTCTCGGAGCCATTCGCGGCCTCAGGCGTAAGATCGATGGTCGCGCCTCTTTGGCCGGTAAACGACGAAGTAGCTGCAACATTCGCCGAAGCATTCTATACGAGCCTTGCAATGACACGTGACTATTGTGTCGCTTACAACGCTGCATGTGACGCCCTTGCGGCCGATCCATCTGCGGACCAATTGACCATTGCCGCGTATACGTTTCTTCTTTTCTGAGATGCCTCAATACCGCGCCAAGCTAACTCCAACGTAGCCGGCGTACGCGCGAAATGCGCTATGGCGCGGACGGCGAAAGCGAAGTGGTACGGAAATCCGCTGGGGGAAACCCTGTGCCAGTTCAAGTCCGGTCGCCGCACCTTAGTTCAGTTCACAACGCATATTGAATGACGGACTGGCCCTGCGCGTCGAGCAGATCGCGAGGCATGAGATGTAACGCAGGAAAAACCGTGATGCCTATCGAACAGGGTATCGCACTTGCGATGCTTACCTAACGTTTGGGCGGTACGGCTGAGGGTGAACTGCTCGGAGCCGCGCCAAGCCCGCCAGAACCCAAGTCAGCGCCCTGAAGTGGTGTCGCCTGAGGATACGTCACAGGATCCTCGTGAAATTGATAAACGCTCGACACGAACACGAGAAAGAACGCGAACGACACCGTCAAGATGAGTAGTCCAGTTACTGACGACCGAACCGATATGCGCCCGGCTTCAAGCACGACTTCGGTTGCATCGCCGGTAATTGTCTGCCGGGTGAGGACCGCGAGCTTATACGATGCAAGCAGCTGAATACCCGACAGCACAACGCCCGACAATGTGATTGCCACCACCATCCACAGAAGTACGCGATCGTCGGAGTTCTGCTGTTGGAATTTTGCGCGCCGCGCGTCGAAATCCCGCATCAAGAAATTCCAGTAAGTGATATTGGCGCAGAAGGTACCGGCGCTCTTATAGTACGCGATGTCCGGCGCCGGATTCGGAACCTTCTTGGCGAAGGTATAAATGCATGTCTGGATTGCATCCGTCGAACCTGAATCCAGGCTCGGAGTCGGCGTGCAACTCGCCAATGCCATGATCGCGACGAAGAGTGTGACGAGGGCCCGGATAGAATTCAGCGACATCATTGCACGACGCCGTTATAGGTACCGCAATGGCAGGCCGTGCCCGGAGCAACAAAGCCAACACTGTCGTCACTGTCGACCGTGCAATGTCCGACGTGGGCGACAACACAAACTGGAGTTGGCCGAGGCGGCGGCGGCGGAGGGCTTGCTGGTAGCTCGGTCATCGTCAATAGTTGGGATATGTACTCGCTCGGCTTGATTGCGACTTCCGAGCCAGCGCGCAAGCTGCGCGGCGCCAGTTTAAGCCCAAAAATCAGAAAACTATCGCTGCAATTTAAGCAGGTGACCGAATACGTCCCGTCCGGTGGGATATTGAGATCAAGAGACCAAGAGCTCGAGAGGTCGCGCCCAGCGTTCACGATCCAGCTTCCGGATGTCTTGACGACGGTAAGACTGATGCTTGTCGACGTGAAGTTGCGCACGTAGGTAGTGGACGACCCCTGAGGAGAATCGTCAACGCCGGTGATGTTTCTGCGCTCGTCATACATCACATAGTGGAACCGGTCGTAGCCGATATGAATTGTAGCACCTGAGGCGATGGTCGCGACTTGTGCGTTGTCGGGAAATACTCTTCCGATCTCGCGGAACTCGCCGCTGTTTTCAAGAACGACTACTTGATGGAGGTTCAGGGGAGGGCAACCAGCGCACTTGAGCTCGGCGGTGCTATGTGGGGCAACGTCGATGTTCGGGCTGTCGTCGAATATCGGCGAGCTGAAGTACACAACCAGCTTTTGATCGGTTTCGTTGACTACCGTCGGAGGCGCCGGTTGTTGTGCACGAGTTGAACCAGAAAGGAAGACTATCACGAAGACGAGCACGGTAATCGTTGCCATGAACGCAAACCGATGCGGAATTGTGCCCATTCCCCTATCCTCGGTTCAATCGAATTTTGTTTATGACTGCTGCTGAAACGATCTGTTCAAGAATATGCCAATGACTGAGACTTATAGTCAAGGGCATGGGGCGCATTGTACCCCCGCGATCTTTCTCGCACGTTCTCTTCGATATAAGCATTAGATGGTGTAAAATAAAACAACGAAAACAGATGATTCTGATAGCGCATAGCAGACTCGGTACCGCCGCTAACCGGGCTTCTGCGGGTGCGCGCAAGCTCTTTCAGACAAAAGAATGAGGAACTAGAAGTCTATCGGACTGCTTCTATTTTCGCTTCTGGGAAGCCCCTTTGGCCGCTTTCACTTGTTTCATGTGGTCTTCGAACTTGTCGATGTTTTCGAATTGATATTTCTCGTCGGAAATCTCAAATTGCTCCACAACTCCCGACTCCATTTTCTTGTAAGCATGGATATTTCCAACCTTTCCCCCGTATATTTGAGTCAAGTTGGCTTTGACCATCGCCGCCATGGATCGGTCGTCATCGAGAACAATTGCACAGCCGTTTGAATGGGTGAACTGCACCATCCGCTTCGATGAGATGATGCATCCGCCGGTAGCCCCCCACTTGGGCGCGCGCGGACTGTTAATTACGACAAAATTTGGGTTCCTACGCATCTGGCTATGCTGCGAGTCCAACCAACTGAGATAGCGACGGCGAACGCTTGCGCTACGGTGATCGAGTTCGTCACTGGTAAGCAGATTTACGAACCTAGCTACCGGGACTGCTTTGCTTGCCAACTCCTCGAGAGCACCATGATAAACTTGATGCGGGGATAGATTGTCGTCGTGAGCGGACTCTCGGCGCCAATCGTCAGGCGCGACTTGAAACCCAACTGCTCCAAAGAATACCAGTTGGTATTGATCGATCGGCGGAGAAGATATGGCGTCACGCACAACCTTAGCCGCTGCCTTCGCAATCCGCTCTGTCGATGTCTCCAAGCGCACCAGCGGTTGTTTCCGCGATACCACCTTGTCTAGCAGGAAGGCAAAATCCCTCATCGAGAATCTAACGTTCCGGATGTAGTCGCGGCTTAGTGATAAGTCTCGCGCTGCTAACCGCTCAATGAGAGATGCGGCAACCAAGATACTAAAGCTCGCCGCAATCAGAAATGTGCCCTGCTCGGTGCGCAAAAACGCAAGCGGTCCAATCCAGATCACCGTGCCAACGAGCCAAAACCATGTCGTGACTATAGCCGCTGCCACGATCCAGTCCTGGACATGAGATGCTATCCGAAACAGCTTCGTCACGGGTCCGTTCCCAACAATTCTTCGCGAAAGAATCGCGTATCGCTTCGAGAAATCGATTTTATGTGAAGGTCTCGTTGCGGATAAGGGATTACGATCCCTTCTTCGTCAAACCTGTCGTATAGGTTGATGAGTATCTCAGAAATTACCGGACGGATGCCCTCGCTGGGATCTGGAAGCCAAAAGCGGAGGCTGAAGACTAGCGCCGAGTCACTGTACTCTACAAGCAATGCTTGCGGTGGCTTTTCAGTCAGAACCCTTGGCACGTCGTAGCAGACAGACTCCATAATCTTCTGCACAAGTCGCAAATCAGATCCGTACGCCACGCCAATGCGCAGCCCAAGTCGGACGCGATTGTCTTCGTGCGTCCAGCTTTCAATGGGCGCGCTCGTAAGTAAGTAGTTCGGGATAAGGCGCCTGACCGTATTTCGATCTTCGACGACGGTGTAGCGCATGCGGACTTGCTGTACGATCCCGTACGTGCTGCCGGTGTCTCTGCTCTCCGCTGTCGGAATCGAAATCACATCCCCCTTCTTGACGCTCCCATCCCAAACAATTTGCATTCCGGCCATAAGATTTCCCAGCGTATCTCGCAACGCTATCGATAGGCCGGCCGCGACCAAGCCAGTCAACAGCCCTAAACTGGCAAAACTCACGTTCATGAGCATTAGGGCAAGCAGCACGGACACTATTAGGACGCCTGAGGCACTCATTTTCGAAACAGCGTCGCTTTCAAGGCCGAGGCCGCTTTTTCCGCCTCGCCGATTCAGTAATTCAAATTGGCCGATCAGCGTGAAATATCTCAACGGCGGCAACACCAGGAGAAAAAGGAAGCAAAACCGGTAGAACAGGTAGAGAGGATGGGATCGCAGGTCATCCGATGGTCCCCCCCGCTTGGGTATGTTGATTTTAGCGACGTCGCCTTGTTGATGAAGTTCAAGGCTATCCTGCGGAGGGTTGTAAAACAGCAAGTCAAGCGTATCGCGCAATGAATTTGACACGACTACGGTAGCCCCAGAATTGACGCCAACGCCCTTGTTTTCGGAGAGGGCATAGATGTGCATCACCGGCGTCACCGTGGCCAGGACAACAAAGGCGACAAGCAGCGCAATACGAATAGGTCTTGCCGCATTGCTTGCAACGAATTCACCCCGCCTCACGTCGCTTTCGTGTTCACCAAGAACCATTCGCAGGTCGCTCACGGCGATGCGCCCTTCCTTTCGTTCTCGTTGAAAATACTCTCGGTAGAGAGCAGGAGCGGGCACAATTGGAGCTCGGTCAAGCACCGACCGTCTATATGCCAAATTAAGGTCGCCGAAATCCGAATTATTGAGTACGAATTCTTTTTGTCGATCGCACCACTGCATAAAGTTGGTGGCAAATCGAAGTTGGGCCGGATTTATCGAGAGCATGATTAAGCAAGAGCTGACATATAGCGCATAAACCACCGCAAGGAAAATCGGTTTGGCAGTTCCGGCTAGTGACGCGTCGAAATAGATAAAGCCCAGCAAAATGGCTGCGCTCGCAATCAGAGCAAGTACAGCGGGAGTTTTCCAAGCAGATATGACGTCAGCTATAGGAGCAAGACGCGCCGGATCGAGCCCGCGTTGGGCGGATCTAAAATTCAGTCCCAGAAACAGGATTGCTATTGGAAATATCAGCGAACTTCCGACAAAAAAGTTCGCAAGCCCAAGCTGTGCTGCAGAGGCGAGCAAAACTCCGCCACTAGGCATCGGGCTTGTCCCCATCCAATTCGCGAGAAAACTCTGACGGCTTTCTATTCTTTGAATCGCACAGTGCGAAGATGAGTGCCCTGAGTTTTTTCATCGCGGCTGTATCGGAACGCGAATATTCCGTGCGATTGCCTAGTCGCGCCGCATTGAGTTCGGTTCTCATCGAGCGGCGCATCGTAGCTGCTATCGCAGGATCATAGACGGCCAGTGCAGATTGTCCTCCAGCCTTGATTTCAAGTAGTCCTGCGTTTGTCACCAAATTCGCGTTCGCAGCTCCCCACTGCGGAGCGCGGACGTTGTTAATCAAAAACGCGTCAGGACTCTTCATCAATTCGTCGTATTGCCTTCCTATCCAGGCCAAGAACGTATTTGCTATAGGATCGCTTCGCCCCTTGAGGTCGTCGGGCGATAGGAGGTGCACGTAACGGCGTACCCTCATGCCAGAAGACATGGCGTCATCCACTGCCTTCCGATAAAGATGGGCACCTTCGGTATCGCCTTCACCTATTGCGGCTGCGCCGTAAAATACGACGAAATCGTTTTCCCTGTAGTCGCTCTCCGGTTCGGCTGCGGAATCTACGTGAGAGCCGCCGAGTTCGGAGCTCTCCTTTTTCTGAAGCCGGTCTTCGAAAGCTCGCCGAGCTGCATCAACTAGGCTCGCGGCTTCTTTGGCTACGTCTTCGGGCGTAGCGCAGAAAACAATTCGAGGAGAGACGCTGCGGATAAGTTCGTGCACAAGAACTGACAGCTCTTTGTGCCTATCAGTTTCGGCACTCCTCACTAACCTTTTGATACGAATGCCATTAAAAAATAGCGCGAGCACGGCCAGCAGAAATACAGTTAAGGGTGCCAACAGCAGCAAAAAAGTCGGCAATTGAACAGCTTGATTGAACGGCACGGCGCAATATCCATCAAAATAACGCACGCGAAGTATATTTGAAAGTTGATATGAAACTGTCACATAACTGCGACGGTAACGTTGTTTCTTATCAAGGGGTTGATTTACCTTGCTTATTCTTTGCGCTTGGTGCGCCGATATTGATCTGCTCAAGACCTGATTGGATTCCGCTTCACACTTACCGCCGAAAACTGCTCAGTGGTGCGTCGACAGCTGCTTTTCTTGGACACCCAGAATCTTCCCACGCGCCGCTGCTCGGATATAGGGCACTGGATTTGACAGAGCCCTAGATGTTTAGCTTGAAAAATTTTCGTTGCGTGACGCGATAATATCATATATGATATAGCAATTGAATACGAATTGGCCTGTTTTCTTTGTGAATGCCGCCGCCCGGGCAGAGCTCGACGCTTTGCCTGCCGACATGCGCGCGAAGTTTGAGCGGATTGTTGCGCTGATCCAATCCCACGGCCTGGAGAAGGTGCGCGAGCCCTACGTGAAGCATCTCGACGGCAAGCTCTGGGAGATGCGGCTGATAGGCCGGGATGGCATCGCTCGGGCCATTTATGTCACGGCGTCCGGCAAGCGCGTCTTTGTGCTGCGGACCTTCGTCAAAAAGACGGAGAAGACGCCGAAGCGGGAATTGGAACTGGCGCGGGAACGCGCGAAGGAGGTCGTATGAAGCGTAAACCGATTGCAGTGGAAAAGAGCTTCGCCAAGTGGCGCAAGGACCCGGCCTACAAGAAGGCGCACGCGGCCTTGGACGAGGAGTTCGCACTTGCCGAGGCGCTCATTAGGGCGCGCGCGACGGCAGACATTTCCCAGGAGGAGATCGCCAAACGGATGCACACGTCCCAGCCAGCGGTGGCGCGGCTAGAGGGCGGGCGGGGCAACACGACCGTTGATACCCTTCGGCGATACGCCAGCGCGACCGGCACGCGCCTGAAGATCACCTTCGAGCCCAAAGAGGCCCGCTAGATAGAAGCGGGTGACACCTTCTTATTGCTATAGATATCGGGCTTCTTGGAAAAAAGAAGACTAAGACCGGTCAAATCCATAGAAACCTGATCCTATTTTTCTTCGACGAAGGGATGTAAAAGGTCGCGGAGGCGGTAGCACTATGAGGAAACCGACGGTCTTTCTGTCCTCGACCATCTATGACTTCCGTGACCTGCGGTCGGCACTCAAATATTACCTGGAGCAGCAAGGCTGCGAAGTGCTTGCCTCTGAGTTCAACGACTTCCGCAAACCGCTCGATGCCCATTCTTATGATGCATGTCTGGCAGCGTTGGACCGCGCCAACTACTTCGTTTTGCTGATTGGATCGAGGGTAGGCGGCTGGTACGACTCCGCTAACAAAGTCAGTATTACCCAACAAGAATATCGCTGTGCCTACGAGCTGCACAAGAAGGGACGCCTTAATATTCTGACGTTCGTGCGCAGCGAAGTCTGGCAAATGCGGGAAGACCGCAAAGCGCTCGAACGGTATCTGGCAGAGCTCAACAAAGAGGAGTCCGAGAAGAGCGATATTCTGGCCTATCCGAACAAGTTCGCGACGGATGCGCGATTCATCTCAGCGTTCATTGACGAAGTGGGGCGCAACAACGAGACCAAGACCGCCATTGCGACAGGAGGCGCGCGGCCCACCGGCAACTGGATTCATGTATTCCGGGAATTTTCCGAAATCATTGGAGCGGTGCAGCCGCTCATCTTTGCGGGCCTCCCGGCCGATGAAGCCGCATTCCGAACCGCGCTCGAAGGCGAGCTGCTCGAGATCCTTGCCACCGTCATGTTCAGACACAAGGACAAGGCTCTCAATCCCATTGGTGCGCTAATGCGAATGAAGGAGCGCTGCCCAATAACTGAACGGCCCGAACCTGGCTCATTCATGAGCCTTCCTACGGCCGAATGGGACCACTATTCGACCACAATGATCGGCCTGCTGGGGAAGGATATTCCTACCATGATACTTCCCCAGGCGCTGACGTCTTCGACTTTCCTGCAGTTCGATCCGGCGGACGGCATGTTCAGGGAGACACCCGTGCGGAAGTTGATTTTGCGCCTTATCCAGGAAATCTCGTGGTTCAACGAGAAGAATAATTCTGAGCACCTGGGCACGATCTTTGAACACACACCCAAACGCCGGCCACGAGGCCTCACGGAAGTACAAATTGATGCTGCAAAGGTGGCCATGCTGTACCATCTGGGTTATCGGTGGGGGAACATCCTGTCACTGACCGAGGCGATTCTGCACTATCTCCAAACCGGGCAATTCTACGAGCCCTTCACCTTTCCGTACTCTCCCATCGAAGGGTTCGATGACAAGCTTGCGCAGGAAAGGCCGACCACGACCGATGTCAGAGATTATTTGACTGACAGACGAAAACCTCGCCCGAAAGACTAGATGCCATTGGGACGCGACAACTTTACAGCTGCAACAAAAACGCTTCTCGCCATGCGGGTGGGGTATCGTTGCTCTAATCCGCAATGTCGTGCGCTGACAATTGCACCAAGCAGTGCTCCGAATGGCGCCGTGAGTATTGGTGTAGCTGCGCATATCTGTGCCGCGTCACCCGGCGGCCCGCGTTATGACACCGCCATGTCGTCGCAGCAGCGTTCGGGCGCTGACAACGGTATCTGGCTCTGCCAGACTTGTTCCAAACTCATCGACTCCGACTCGAAATACACTATCGAAATGCTGGATGGCTGGCGCGCGCAATCGGAGCGCGCAACGGTGCGGGAAATTCAAACCCGAAAGATCGTCATTCCTAGAGAAGCAGCCCCCATGCTTGAGGACATGGAGGGCAATGTTATCGAGCTTGCACAGCCTACCAGCGATGCCACGCTGGCCGCACGGATTCATGCCGCGTCGAGCGCGGATATCTCAAGGCTCAAGCAGGCCGACACTTGGCCCAAGCACGCGGTGAGCTTGGGCCTCACGGGACGCGATGAAAAAGGCGAATATCAGATAACCGATCTTGGTAGCACCATCCGAACGGTGCGCGAGCTCTCCATCATCTCGCAGCCAGGTACAGGCAAGACGACCACCCTCATCCAAGCAGCAGAAAGCATTTTGACCGACCCCTTCGAGGCGGTCGGCTTCGTTCGCCTGGGCAATTGGGCACATGAGGGTCGCAGCCTCATTGATTCCATAGCGAATAAGGCCGCCTTCGATGGGCTCACTGCCAGAGACATTTTGAAAAGGGCCGAAGACAACCGGCTAACATTGCTTCTCGACGGATGGAATGAGCTTGACAGGACAGCGCGCGGTCGTGCCGCTTCAGAAGTTGAAAATCTGAGGATGGATTATCCGTTCCTGCGCATTGTGATTAGCACGCGCCGGCAAGCGACCGAATTGCCCATCTCCGGCGTGATGATCGAGGTCCAAGCGCTCTCAGATGACCAACAAATGGAGATTGCGCAGAACATTGCCGGAGATGATGGCGTCAGGGTTGTCGATAGCGCTTGGCGGACGAAAGGTGTGCGGGACCTTGTGGCGATCCCTCTCTATCTGCATGCGTTACTGGCCAACACCCCCGGTGGCACTCTCCCGACTACCAAGGAAGAGGTGCTTCGGCTCTTCATCGAAGGCCACGAGCGCAAGCGCCAGCATGCCACCGCGCTACGCGATATTCTCGAAGATAGCCATCGGCCCGTCCTTATCCGATTGGCCGTCGCGGCGACACCGAGCGGTAACACTTACCTGTCCGACGAAGCGGCGAGAGCCATTGTCAGTACCGTCGAAAGGGAACTAAGCGACGCCGGTCAGCTTTCTATTGCCGTGCCGTCACCAACGGTCGTTCTCGACACCTTGGTCAGCCACCATGTGATTGTTCGTTCTAGGGATGGCTCGGTTGGCTTCCAGCATCAGCAGTTCCAAGAGTGGCACGCCTCGTTCGATGTGGAAAAGGCCATTCTGGCGTCGAGCGCTGGTGACTACGATGCAAATGAGCTGCTCGTGAGCATGCTGAATGCCATCGCGTGGGAAGAGCCCATCTTGTTCGCGTGTGAACGGCTCTCTCGCACTCAGGACCATGAGCGGGATGCGGTGGCGAAGGCGATCATCGAAGCCATCTCCATAGACCCCATGCTTGCCGCCGAAATGATCCATCGTTCGAGCGCCGAAGTGTGGAGTCGAGTAGAAGCGCATGTTAAGGCATTCGTGGCTAGATGGCACGCGCCGGACAGAATCGATCGTGCTATTCGTTTTGCCATCGTGACAGGGCGGCCAGAGTTCTCGGAGCTCTTGTGGCCGTTCATCGCGACAACGGACAGTCAATCCTACCTCCGTGTGCTCCGTCACGCACCGCAGTTTCGGCCCTCCGCGCTCGGCGTGGATTGTGAGCGCCGCCTCGCGGGGCTTCCGGCCGATATCAGAAGCGATGTGCTGAGCGAGATCGCAGGCAATAGTGGCATGGACGGGATGGAGCTGGTGACGAAGCTTGCGAAGGCGGACCCTGATGTCTATGTCCAGCTTTCTGTCGTCCACGCGTTGTTGTTTCGCCGGGGCATTCGCCTTGCCTCCGAAATTTTACGCAACGGACCTGACGAGCTCTGGGAGATGGTTGCGATGGACCGATGGGCGACAGATTTTCCCGACAGAGCCATCTCCGACCGCATAAGAAAGTTGCAGATCGACCAGACGAAGAGAGAAAACGACAAGCCGAAACTTCTACTGCGTCTGATCGAACCAGAGAACCATGGCGATTTAGCCGCTGGCAGTGACGTTGAACGTGCCGTCTATGACATCATCGTCGCCCCGACGTTCCCAGTCGACGACGGACACGCCATGTACGCGGTTGGCAAGGCCCACGAGAAATTTCCCGGTACCGTGCGCGACGCTTTGATTCAGCGGTTCATCGCTGGCGCGTCCCTTTCCTTTCGGGGCGACGAATTGCTGCACGGCGGAAAGCCGATAGACACGGGCCCCATACCCGAGATGGTTTTCTCCAAAAAGAGCCATGATCGCAGGGCGGCCATTGCAACTTCACTTATTGGGCGGGCCACCGCGCTACGAATGCTAGGCCGTCTGTTCGAACTGTTCGACGAGGGGCACGCGACAGGGCGCGGGCTGGAGACAGAGGGGAAAGCCGAGTATTGGGCCGTCGAGCGGCGCATGGACCTCGTGCCAGCAGGTGCACTAGCGCGCGCTTGGCTAGCGCTGTGCGATAGGGCCGAGCCCAAACATTATGCGTTTATGGCGGATCTCTGGGCCACGCACGGTGAGGAGGTGGGCAAGAAGGGCATGCTTGTTCTCGAAGAATCCACGCGCCGTGAGATCAGCAAAGTGCTGCGGCGTTGGGCCGAGGCGCTCATTGCGGACGCTTCGGCGAAGCGCAATACCATGGCGGCCGTCGCCAAGGCGATTGGGCGGATGGGTCTGCTCGAAGACTTGGATATCGTCGAACGGTTGTTGGACGAGGACATATCCAGAAAAGCAAAGCAGCTAGCCGGCTTCATTGCCGGAGGAGGGCGTTCGGACCCTACGCAAGAAGCGCGGATGGGGTATGGTAATCAATATCGCGAAGCGTTCAGCCATTTTAAGAGTCAGGCCTCGTCCAAGGTGCTCGAGAAATATCTGACGGTTCCGTTGATGGCAAAAGAGGCGGCTTTCGCGATGAAGGACATTCAGGATAAGCGGAGGCCGCCGGAAGAAAACCGGTGGACCTCTGGTGAACTGAATGCCTCCGAAATCAATGAGCGCAGGCGCGCGATTGCCGAAGGTAGACACGAGGCAGAGCCGAGAGAGGCGACGGCGATCTTCGCAGTTGTGGACCGGCTAACCGCCAACGGTACGACTGAAGACCAGCACAAGCTAGCGTTCCAAATTGTCAGCGCCGCCACCTACATGCCTCACAAGCGCCGGCCGGAGCTAACAGCGCGTTTGTTGACTCTGCCTGTGCCTTGGGTCGTCAAGCTGGAATATATGCGTGCGCTAGCGTGGTCGGGAGAGACCCTGCGTGCGGACTACCTGATGACTGCCATAGCGGAGCTTTTCGAGCGCGCCCAAAAGCAAACTTGGCTGTTGCAGCACAATCAGGCATATGAACTTCACGACTGGCTAAGGCTATTTCCGTTCTCTGACCACCCTGAGCGCATTCTGGAAGCCTGGAATATGCTTCCGCCGCAGTTGAATGACGTTCATGAGCTTGAGCGAATTGTTCGCCCGCTTGGCAAGATAGACCACCCACACGCCGAGGATACGCTCTTTGCTATGGCAGCGCAGAACCCCGCGCTTTACGGGGCCCATGATTGGGTGAGTGCGGTGCTCGGTAGAGGGAGCGAGACTGCCATCATCAAACTATTGGAGATGGCCGACGCCGACCCGAAAGTGATGGGCTCGTATGGGGGGTACGCCCATGAGCGGCAACTCCAAGAATTGCTAGTCAGCAAACCCACCCTCAGGGCGACCCTGTTGACGCGGTATAAAGCTGGCGAATTCCGGCGGGCGGATGGCCCTGTGGAAAAGTCGCTCGCCGCGACCGCCGACGCTGAAACAGTCCTCGCATTTGTCGAGGTTAACGGACGCCAAAAAGCGACGAAGACACACTACTTGCACGGCGCGGTCGAAGCTGCCGTATTGGAGCATAGGCCTCTATCCGGTAACTCCTATGAGATTCACGGAGTGAATGCATCAGTGCTGCGCAAGGCACTCTTCGCTCTGCTCGATGGGGCCTGTGGTGAGCTGGCGAAAGCCTGCTTGGTCCGTATCGACAAACTGAGAGATGAACACGGCCGAGTTGAGTTCGAACCGCGGCACCCCGATATCGACAGCAAGCGCCCTTGGCCTTTGGAGGCGGCCCAAACCTAGATGCCGGGCGCTTATTGCGCTTCGCGGATGCCAAGGCGCTCAAGGTCGGCGTGACTTAGCACGAAGTTTAGGCCAGTGCCGCGTTCGGGCTCCGAGAGCCGTATCAAACTATCGAAGGCGATGCTGTGCGGCACGTCAGGACGACCTAGCGAAAGGACCGCCTTCACATAGCGCATGATAAACCCCGCGATGGCATCGGCCGCTTGGATGCCAGCGGACTCGTGAGAGGTTGCGAATTTCAGCTTCGCGGATTCAGTGAACCGAAAGTTCGAATGCGGCAGGACGAATTCACCGCCGCGCGCCGCTAGGTTTTCCGCCAATGTCTTTCCATCTCGCAAGATGCGCTCAAATTGGCGCTGCTCGTCGTGCACAAGCGTGACATCGCTAACTTTCGACTCGTGCAGCATGTTGATGCGACCGTAGATATTTGCGAATGAAGACAAGTTAGGGAGAATCCAGACCGGTGTATTCCGGGTGCTCTTATCTGGGTCTGGTAGAAACCTCCGATACGCTTGCACGTCCGTGCGAAGTTCTGTGGTAAGTTCCGCGATGTTCTCTCTCACAAAGTGAATGATGGCTCCCGCCATCTGGTCGCTCGGTGCGCGCTTCGCCAACCAATTCTTCAGGCAATTTAGCGTGCGCCTCACATTCTTGGCAGACGGGTCGTCGCAACTCACGACAAAGTACTCCAGTATCTTTTGTGGCATCCAATGATGCAGGTATTCGGCGAAGAGGTTCTTCATCATCCTAACGTAAGGAGAGTAGTCTATTTCCGCACCGAGTGGCGTGAGGATGAGAAGGCTAACGATATAGGTGACGAGGCAATACCGCTTGTCGACGATCTCGACCAAGAGTGGGTACTGTTGCTCACGCATGAATTGAGCGAGTTCGGTGATGAAAGCCGGCTTGGAGACCAAAGAGCTCGATTTCAACTCTGGCGCCTGGACTTTATAGATAGTCTTTAACCGCTCGATCTCTATCGCGAGGTCTTCACCGTCATCGCAGCCGATGCACGCCAGCACAAAGACCGGTTGGCTGTCAAAATTGGACGTTCCGTGCTGCCGGGCGAGGTCGCCCGTATTGCCGCTCTCGTCGATGTAATAAGTCGACGCCACGCTAGGCCCGGCTCGTTCCGGCGGTCGCTTGAGTCTGGGTTCGCTTAAAGGCTCCACAATCCTTGCTGAACGGGCAACCCGGATTACCGGGTTGTTGAAACCACGTATAGGAACGGCATATCCCGCTATTGAAGGTGAGCTCCTCCGCCGGATTGACTATCCGCATCAGGATTCGACCTTGGGTGAAACCGCAGACCACATCTACCTGGCCCGGGAGCAATTGTGAATTGAGATAGTGGAAGAGCTGACCGAGGAACCGATTGACGGCTTCTACAATCGCCCCCAGCCACACGAAAATATCGTCGATAATAAGGGCGCGGTCTCCCTGCTTCATGCCGTGGTGCATGTAGAACACAAGGCCTGTCTTCTCGTCGAGATTGACGGTTCCCGTCTGCCGATGCGTGAGCTCGTCCCGAATGGTCCGCAATTCCTGAAACCATGTCGTGGAGCGCAAGGCCGCGCGTATCTCGTCCGGAAAATTCCTTCCGAAGGATTCAAAGTCGCGGTACATGCCGCTCGTGGTCTGCTTTAGATGGCGAATATGTTTATGCCGGTAAATGGCGAAGATGACTTCGGCGACGCAATCCACGCAGGAATAGAGTTCGAGAATAGTCGCTTCGATGACAGCCGACAGTTCTTGCGCATTCAAGCCCGGCGAATGGCCGCGTTCGCGCATTTCTCGGTTGTCGGTTTCGAGGCCTGGCTTGATTCGCAATGCTAAGCCCTGCAACGTAATCGCCTTGTTGAAATGAGCGCCGACCCCACCCAGAAATCGCCTCTCAATGTCGGTGAATTTGAAGGTGCTTCCGTAAAGCATCAGGAAGCGGTCCACCTGGCCCATGTTCTCCGGCCAGAATGATAGGACGTTTGGTAGCTCGCTTGCCCGCATTACCAAATGTATCACACGCAAGGCTAGTTGGCTTCGCTAAGTGGCTGATGGGCGGTAACGAAGCGTTTTCCACAAGATCGTTTAACTACGCCTTCGAAGGCCTGCGCATTGACTTCTTAGGGCGCTTTTCAGTTTTCGTGTGACCCGGGTCTTGTTCGGCATATGGAGCGAGTAGCTCCATTATCTCATCTTGAAGATAGAAACGAACCCAGTCTGGCGGTATCGCAAATCGCTTCGATGCTCTGTGAATGATCGTGCTAGGATCGGTTTTAGCTTCCACCTCGAGACGTTTGCATTCCAACCGGAATGCGTATGGGAATAACGCCTCCATGGCTGCAATTTCTGCCAAATGTTCTCCAACGCTAGAGAATGCGTCGGGAGACTCGGCCCTGTGCTTTGCGCGGTGCCATGTGTGTCCCAGCGCTCGATGGATATTCCTCTGATCGGAAACTTGGCTGTCCAACATGGCCTGGAAGCATTCTTTAACAATCACAAGCCTCTTCGCATCATTGCTCACGTGCGGATTGATATAGATCTTTGCATCGGAATTGGAGCGTATCAGTATGCCAAATACGACGGCGTCCTTGAGCTTTGGACTTTCGGGCAAAAGTTGAAATGAGATTTGCAAATCCAGGTCACTGCTACAGCGCTCTTTGATGACATTACACAGGTCGTCTGCGGAGCGCGGCATCTCTGTTGGACGATAGCTCCGAGTCAGATATTCCGAGACTACCGTGCGTGCCAAGGCGTATACCCACCCGAGCAAGGAGCTCAGCGTTTCATCTTTTGGAACAGGCAAATTGCTCACAGCTAGGCTTCTCCAATGGCCACGTAGGCCTGTTCGTCATGCGGATAAGGACGTCGATAGCGCACGACCTCCGTTACCCCTTCTCGTTGGGCGACAAATTGTAGCTGTCGCCGACGCCCTCAATTGGTACTGCTCGTCCGCTTTCTATCAAGCGCAGTATTTCTTGCCGCAGCTCAGGAGAAATACTGAGATATGTGGACGTCGCGCTCCTAACAATCGGAGTATCGCCAAGGCTATCGCTCTCCCGCGTGCCAATAGAAGCCGCTGTATCGAACTGCGACAGCAACTCCTGATGGCTAGCAATAAACTCAATCCACGCTGCGAGGAATTCGCTCGGAGAACAGCTGAAATCGTTCGCTGCTCCTTTCAGAAGCCCGACCTCCACCTCTGAAAGCGGTAGTGTCGCAATCGTCGGAGTGCTCTCCGGCAAAGCGCTCTGATACCGCTTAATGAGTTGCGCTAGCTCGCCGCGCAGCTCTGAAGAGAAAGCACTAGACATCGATCACCACCCTCGACTCGCCCTCTCGCGAGACAACTTGCACTTTTTCATTTACGCAAAGGGCGTATAGGTGCAATGCGCGCCGTATGACTTCTGACTGGCTGCGCGTTTGCAGTTTCTCTTGTATATCATACAACGCATCGAGCGCTGTCGGCGGCAGCTCTACGACTACTTGCTCTGTTCTGTTTTGGGGGGCAAATTTTTGATCAGCAAACTCCGATCCAAGCTCCGGAATTATGCGCTCGATAAAATGTTTGGTATTCGCGTATACATTTATTTTCCGATTTAATGGTTTGCATATCTGGAAGTGATCCGCATTAACGCCTATCGTTCTTACAGGGGGCATAGACGGGTCAGCACTGGCTTCCGGAACGACATGGAAACCGTTGGTCAGGTGGCGTTCATAGAACGCGTATGTGTCTATATTTAGACCGGGTATTGTTTCGCGATACCAATCGCGCAGCTGCTTTATCTGCTCGGCTGTGGTCGTAAGTTCTTTTGTAGCCACCGAAGCGTTGAATAGCTTACCCAGCTTTGTTGCATAATCCGCGAGTTGTGAACCGTTGTGCGGCGTAGCGATGAAAACCACGCCACGGGTATTTTTTACTATCGTATTCCACTGGGTGCGCTTGCAGGTGTGTGCGATCCGAAGCATTTCTTTTATGAGAAGGCCCCCAAGACTATGTCCCACCAACACGAGTGGGTGCCGCCCAAAACCTCCCGCCTCAAGATCGCCTAGTATCTCTGTCGCAACATCGGAGATTGGCATCGCACTACCGAACCATCGAGTAGGGCTAGCGTCGTAGCTCGCGGAATAGACATCCAGCCCTGCTAGTTCGTCGCCAATCCATTTAGGCCAGAAGGTGGTAGAATCGCCTTTTTGTTGCCAGGTCTCTTGAGCATCGCCACCCACGCCGTGCACGAAAAGCACTCGTGCGCAGCGATCAGCTTTTGAGGTGGAGATTTGATCGACGCTCATCCGCTGTTTGCTAGGCGGTTTCAATGAAACCATAGCGGGTAAGATCACTAACCCGCAACATGGGCGGTTGCATGCGGATTACCCAGTCGAATCCGAGCGATAGCGCCTGCATAGATGTGGGAAGGCAAATAAATTGGGGCTGCGCCCCTTTGCCGTCAAGACCAAGACAAGCGCATCCAAGTGCCCGTGTAGTCGCTTCGCTCCGGCCCGCGCCAGTTCACTCGGCTGCGGTCTGTGACGGCTTAACCCCGCTCATTGCCGCAAGGCTAGTTCGGTTTGCATTGCGCAAACCTTAAAGGAGCTAGCCATGAAAACAGAGAACCCCATCACCACCGAGACGTTGGAGTGGCAGGGCATCACCCTGTCCTTGTCCTGTCAGCGCGGATACGCAAGGCAAGAAGGTCTGACCCCAACTTGCCATCCAAGTGCTGGAGCCAAGTACATCGAAGCTGCCCACAACCGAGACCGGCTATCGCTCGCATTTCTTGAGCGAGGCAGCGGTAGCAGAATTGGGCGGCCCGCTCGCCTACGTTCGCGCGTGGCTCGACGCCGAAGCCGCGTCGCCGAAATGGCAAGCGCAGCAGGCCGCGCGGCGTCAGTTGTCGCTATTCTGAGCGCCGAAGATATGTTGCTATTGTAGAAGCAGGGGGGTCTAACCGCCACATGCCGCCCGAGCTGTACCACAAGGCGCCCGCCAAGTGCTCCCCGCCGGAGCGTGCTGAGTTCGCGGCGCTCGTGCTGAAGGGTGGCGAGGTAAACCCAAAAGGGCTTCAGGCCCGCATATCCCGCGCCGCGCAGCTTGTGTTCCTCAAGCAGGACAACAAACTCCAGGGTATAGCCGCGATCAAAAGACCGCTCGATGGCTACCGTATTTCCGTCTCTGGAAAATCTGGCGTCGCCCTCCCTTCGGCCCAATTCCCCTATGAGCTTGGCTGGGTCTTTGTTGAGCCGCCCGCAAGAGGCAACGGCTATTCACATGCGCTGGTCAAATGTGCGCTCGCGCCGCTCGCCCATACAGGCTTATTCGCTACGTCGCGCAGCGACAACGCGCCGATGCACCGAACGCTCTGCGCGTTCGGATTCGTCGCGCAAGGCAAGACCTATCGCTCGATGCGCAAGGGCCACGATCTGAAACTCTTTGTCAGGCTCGCGAATTCAAAGCCGGATTAGTGTTTACCCGTGGGGCCATATGGGGCTGTTACTCAAGCTCTGTTCGGCGATATAGGGCCTTGAGAGGCCGTAGCCAGAAAAAGCGCCAGTTTTATGCCGTTTCCGCTATGATCGGGTTCGGACTGAAAATCGCCGAATTTTACACAGTCACTTACACATTAACTCGCCACTTCAAAAATATACTTGTAATAACATTAACTTATCGTACCATATAGCCGACTCAAAATCTGTTGCCCTCACGGGCGTGCTGGTTCAAGTCCGGCCAGGGGCACCAGCATTCGTGGGCGGAGCGCGGCGAGGCTGCCGCGCCCCGGGGGGTGAAGCCGCGCCGGCCGGCCGGTGTAGGCCTGGCGAGCCAAGCGTGGCAGGTTTCGATCGCGTGTCTTTCCTCGACCTCCTCACCCTCGGCTGGATCGCGCTGGCGCTGGCGCTGGTGCCGGTGCAGGTGTTCGTGACGGCGCCCTATGGGCGGCACGCGCGGGCGGGGTGGGGGCCTGCGATCCCCAACCGGCTGGGCTGGATGCTGATGGAGGCGGTGTCGCCGGTTGTGTTCGCCGGGCTGTTCCTGGCGGGATCGAGCCCCAAGACGGCGCCGATGTGGGTGTTCTTCGCGCTGTGGACGGGGCATTACATCAACCGCAGCCTGATCTTCCCCTGGCGCACGCGCACCGCCGGCAAGTCGATCCCGCTCGCCATCGTGCTGGGTGCCGCGGCGTTCAACGTCGGCAATGCCGGATTGAACGGCGCGTATCTCGGCTTCGCCGGTCCGGCCTATCCGGACTCCTGGCTCGCCGATCCGCGATTCGCCGCCGGCTTGATCGCGTTCGTGACGGGCGCGGCGGTCAACATCCGGGCGGACAACCGGCTCATCGCGCTGCGCGCCGGCGGCCGGGCGGGCTACGCGATCCCGCGCGGCGGGCTTTTCGAGCTGGTGTCGTGCCCGAACCATCTGGGCGAGATGGTGCAGTGGTCGGGCTTCGCGCTGATGTGCTGGAACCTGCCGGCGCTGAGCTTCGCGATCTGGACCGCCGCGAACCTCGTCCCCCGCGCGCTCAGTCACCACGCCTGGTACGGGACGCATTTCGCGGGATATCCGCCGCGCCGCCGCGCCGTGATCCCGTTCCTGCTTTGACTCACGTCACTTTCAGCCGCCGGTGAAATTGCGGCGCGTCCCAGGCGCGTGCCTCCATGATCGCGCGCAGCACGTCCACCGCGTCCCACAATTCGGCGAAGCCCAGATACATCGGCGTGAAGCCGAAGCGCAGGATGTCGGGCGCGCGGAAGTCGCCGATCACGCCTCTTGCGGCCAGCGCCCGCATGATCGGCCAGCCTTGCTCATGGGCATAGCTGATCTGGCTGGCGCGGCCGCCCGGGCCTTCCGTGGCGGCGAGGCGGAAGCCGTGGCCCGCCAGGCGCTCGTCCATCAGTGTACGGAAAATCTCGAACTGCCGCATCGCCTTGGCATGGAGCGCGGCGATGGGCGCCTCCAGCATCAAATCGACGCCCGCTTCCAGCGCGGTGAGGCCCAGGACCGGCGGCGTGCCCACGGCGGCGCGCTCGATGCCGGGCGCGGGCGCGTAACGCTCCTCGAAGGCGAAGGGCCGGGCATGGCCGAACCAGCCGGAGAGCGCGGGGCGGAACGCGCGGTGATGGCGCCGCGCCACCGCGAGGAACGCCGGCGCGCCGGGCCCGCCGTTCAGGAATTTGTAGCCGCAGCCCACCGCGAAATCGTAGTCCGCGCGCGTCAGGTCGACGGGCACGGCTCCGGCGGAATGGCACAAATCCCATATCGTCAGCGCGCCCTCCGCGTGCGCCGCGCGCGTCACCGCGTCCATGTCGTGGACGCGGCCGGTGCGGTAGCTGGCGTGGGTGAGGAGCACGGCGGCGGTGCCGGCATCGATCGCGCCGGCAATCTCGCCGGGCGCGGCGAGGCGCAGCTCGTGGCGGCCGCCGAGCTGGGCGATGAGGCCTTCGGCGACGTAGAGGTCGGTCGGGAAATTGTCGTGCTCCGACAGGATCACGCGGCGGCCCCCGGCGATCGCCAGCGCCGCCGACAGCGCCTTGTAGAGGTTGATCGACGTCGAATCCGTCACGATCGTCTCGCCTTCGCCGGCGCCCACGATGCGGCCGATCTTGGCGCCGACGCGCGCCGGCATGTCGATCCAGCCGTGGCGGTTCCAGCTGCCGACGAGGCCCAGGCCCCATTCCCCGCTCACGGCCCCGGCCACGCGGCCGGGCGTCGCGGCGGGCAGGGCGCCCAGCGAATTGCCGTCGAGATAAATCACCCCTTCGGGCAGGACGAAGCGGCTGCGGAAGCCACGCAGGGGATCCGCGCGGTCCAATGCCTCCAGGTGGGTGCGGGCGAGCGCCATGGCGGGCGAGGCTAGTCCAGCCCCGGGCGGCGCGGAACGGGCATTCCGGCCCGCCGCACCCGGCAATTGCAAGTGTTCCCTGCCGGGATTGTGGCGCGGACCAAGTCTTGTCATGAAAGATGGGCAACAAATCCGGCACATGGCCCAATATCATGCTAATATTCGAAGGGTCGTTCACAGACGAACCCCTCGCGCGTCTTCAGGCATGGAGCACCGCGCCCAGGGTGGCGCCGGTACGCCCCGGCGCGATCAACGATGGAGGGACGGCATGGCTGGATCGGACCGCGAACACGAGCTGGAACTGATTTCCGAGCGCGAAGCCCTGGCGGTGGAGCGCGAGGCGATGGCGATGGAGCGCGAGACCGTGCTGTGGTCGGACGCCGTGGTGCTCTCCGAGTTGCCGCACGCCCCCACGCTCAGGGATCTGCTCTCCGCGGCCACGGTGCTGGACGCGCTCGCCACCGCCGCCGTGGAGCGCGGCGGCCTCGGGGGCTCGGACCTGAAATGCGCCCAGCGCGTGCAGACCCAGGCGAGCGCCATGGTCGAGCTGCTGAGCGCGCAGATCGCCGAAGACGAAGAAAGCAGCAACTGACGAGCGCGCGATGAGCGGTTCCGGCGACGATACGTCCCAGACGCCCCCCAATCCCCTGGGCGACTCCATGGTCGACGAGGTGCGCGCGTCGCTGGGCACGTTCTTCCAGCAGACGATCACCGGCCTGGGCGCCGACATCCAGGCCACGCTGGCCCTGCAGAAAAGCGAAGCGTCCAACACGGCCAAGGCCGTGAACGCGCTGACCGCCAACATGGTCCAGCTCCTGGCGTCGCGCGTGTCTTCCGTCCTGTCGCAGGCGACGGGTGAGGCGCCGCCTTCGCCGGCGCCCGCGCCGTCCCCGGCGCCCGCGTCCTCCCCGAACCCGGGCGGCGCGCCGCCGGCGCAGAAAGCCGCGGCGCCCAAGAAGAGCGGCGGCTCATGACCGGCGCGGCCCAGCAGGCACAGGCCAAAGGCGCTGCCGTGCCCCTGCTGGATGCCGTGGCCACCCAGCGGGAGAGCGTGTTGTCCACTTTCGACACCCAGCGCGAAGCCATCATCAAGGCGGTGGACGAGCAGCGCCGCGCCGCCATGAACCACGCGGGCACGGCGCCGGCCCGCCCGGCCGCGGCCAGGCCGGGCGTGCCGCCGTCGCAGGCGCAGCAGCTCCGTCAGCAGGAGGTGGTTCGCGACATCGTGGCGACCCTCAAGGCGCTGGTGGCGGAGGAGGTGCGCTCGCAGCTCATCGCGCTGCTCTCGGCCGCCGAGGCCCGGCAGAACCTGCCTCCCACCGTGACGCCACCCTTGGGCTGACGATTATTTGCCGATTTTGAATTTCCAGTATTGGTGGCCGGAACCTGTCTTTTTCCCGCCTTCGGCATTAACAAATGACTGCAACCGCGAATTGCATTGGTAATATTCGCGGGAGACTGATTTCAGGAATACAAGTAAATATTTTCGATCATTTCGCTTTTCCTTGCACCTATGTTCACAGCCGGGGTATCCGATTCGTCTTAACCATAAATCTGCAATCGAATGGGCCATCCCGTCGCGATTGCTGGGGGTCGACGATAGGGAGGAGCGGACCAGGGTCCAAAGCCATCAGCCGAACCGGTGGTGTGCAGGCGGGGCGCGCCAGACGCGTCTGCCTGCCGATGGGACGCCTTTGTCCGTCACGGACGTGAAGGTTGTACCGTTTCGCACCGCGCTGAATCGCGCCCCTCGTGGCGATGCTGGCTTCGCGCCCGAAGGCGAAGAGGGCGGCGAATACGAGAACGCCGAATCCGTCGGCGCCGTCCGCCCGCGCAGGAAATTCCGCAAGGCCCCCGTCGCGCCGTCGCCCGCCATGGTGATCGCGCGCGTGCTGGATCCGCGCCGCCCGCCGGCCACGCCGGTGCAGGCGCTCGAGCGCGCGCTGGCACGGCCGCGGAACGAAGAGGCCTTCAGCGACGAGGAGATCTTCTGGCGCGTCTGGCTGCAGCACCGTTCCTACCTGCGCGCGCACGCCTTGCGCTTCTCCAGCGGCAACATGGCCGACGCGGAGGATGCGCTGAGCGAGGCGATGCTCAAGGCGGCGCAGACCTTCTCGGCGAGCGCCATCCGCAATCACCGTGCTTGGCTCGTGCGCCTGGTGCACAACGCCTGCATGGACCGCCACCGCTCCAACCGCCGCCAGAGCCGGCTGGCGAAGGACATCACCGACGCCGACGCGCAATCGGCGCCGGCGGTGGCCATCCAGCCCGACCGCTCGCCGGAGGATCTCCTGGCCGCCATCCAGCAGATCGGCGATCTGCAGCGCGCGCTGACCGCGCTGCCCGATTTCCTGGCCGAGCCGCTGATGCTCTATCTCGACGAGCATTCCGACGCCGAGATCGCCAGCCACCTCAACGTCACCCGCGAAGTCGTCCGCAAGCGCCGCCAGATCGCCCGCGCGCTGCTGCGGCGAAGCATGTCGCACTGACCGCCGGATCCCGCCCCGGCGGCGTTCCCGGCGCCGGCCCGCCAATCCGCCCGTGACACGATCTTCCGCCATCGCAACGCGCTGCGGATGGGGGTAGGCTGTGCCGGCTCCGGGGGAGGCATCGATGGCCAGGTTTGTCGCGGGCTCGCGGACGTTCGACATGACGGATTGGGATCTGTCGGATTTCGGCGATGGCGCCGTCACGAACGATACGGCGACTGAGGTCGATGTCACCGGCGCGCAGTTCCACTATGTGCTGACGGGCACGGGTCTGGGCGACTTCGACGGCCAGGGCTTCCCGCAGTCGGGCACTGTCACCGGCTTCAGCATGGGCATCCCCGACCGCTCGCAGATGACGATCACCGGCATCTCCATCGACGCGGCGAGCTTCATGTCCTATGTCCACGGCAACGACGCGGCGGGGCTGGAGGCGACCCTGTTCTCCGGCAACGACAGCTTCGTGGGCCGCGAGCACGACGTGACGCTGCTGGGCTATGGCGGCGCCGACAATTTCAACATCAGTCGCGGCGGCGACGACACCATCCAGGGCGGCGACGGCAACGACGTGATCAACCCGGGCGCGGCCTTCACCGCCGCCGACAGCATCGACGGCGGCGCCGGCACCGACAAGCTGCATCTGGACGGGGACTATTCGGCGGGGGTGACGTTCGGCGCTGCCACGCTGACCAATGTGGAGACCGTCACGCTGGCACAGGGCTTCAGCTACAAGCTTGTCCTCAATGCCACGAGCGACACCATCGGCCAGTCGCTCGCCATCCACGCCAACACGCTGCTCTCCAACACCACGCTCACCGCCGACGGCTCGGCCGTCGCCGGCACGCTGTCGCTGGGCGGCGGCGCGGGCAACGACACCCTCACCGGCGGCTCGGGCAGCAACACCATCGCCGGCGGCGACGGCAACGACACGCTCTACGCCGGCGCCGGCGACAACATCATCTCCGGCGGCGACGGCAACGACACGATGGTGTTCACCAACTGGAACGCTTCCGACATCGCAAAAGGACTGACGGGCAACGACACGCTTATCTTGAACGGAGACTTCTCCAGCGGCGCCACGCTCGACGGCGCGCAGCTCAAGAGCGTCGAGACCGTGAAGTTCGCCGCCGGACATGACTACAATATCGCCGCGGACGCAGGATTTACTGACATCCACATCGACGCGTCGCAACTCGGCTCCGGCAACAATCTTCATTTTGATGGTTCTGCGGTGGCCTCTGGAGGATTCATTGGCGGCGCCGGCGACGACGTATTGTCGATCGGAACCCAGGGCGACTTCGATCTGTCGCACGGCGGCAACGACACCGTTACGGGCGGCAGTGGAAGCGACACCTTCTACATGGGCGCCGCCCTCACCGCCGCCGACAGCATCAATGGTAGCGGAGGCAACGATACCGTCGAGCTGCAGGGGAACTATTCGTCCGATCTCGTCCTTGGACCGGCCACGCTGCTGAACATTGCCAATCTGACGCTCGAAAGTGGAGGGAACTACAGCTATTTCCTGACCACTGACGACGCCACGGTCGGAGCGGGCAAAACTCTGCAAATCGATTGCGCCGACACGCCGTTCACGTTCGACGGTTCTGCGGAAACGGACGGCAATTTCGATATCTCCTTGCATGGAGGCAATGCATCCATCACCTGCGGGGCGGGGAACGACACGATTTCCCTGCGGCTTTCCGATGCCGCGACGGACACCGTGACTGGTGGAGCGGGAAACGACACACTGATCGTGACGGGCGAAGGTAATCAAACCGCGTTCACGCTGGGCACAAATGTGCTCGATAGTATCGAAAGCCTCCAGATCGTCTCCGGCTATGTGCGCACGTTGAATGGGGACGTTGCCGCCGGGCAGACTTTGAATGTGACGACAGTATCTTCATCCGTGTTCGATGGCTCGCGGGAGACCGACGGAACATTCGATGCGACCGTGAACGCGGGCGGGAAATTCACCGGTGGCGCCGGCGACGACACGATAAACTGTACCTCGCTGGTCACGACCGTCAAAGGCGGCCTTGGCGCGGATACAATCCGAAGCAGCGGACAAATCTTTTACGATGCCGCTACAGACTCGACGAGCACCACGTATGACAAGGTGGATTGCAGCAGCGCTGTCAAGTTCCATTTGTGGTTCGCCGTCGCTGCCGTCGATCCTGCGGTTTCAAGCGGCGCGCTCTCGCAGGCGACATTCGACAGCGATCTCGCGGCGGACATCGGTACCGCGCAGCTTGGCGCCCACCACGCCGTGCAATTTACGGCGAGCTCCGGTGACCTGGCCGGGGATCATTTCCTGATTGTCGATGCCAACGGCACGGCCGGCTACCAGGCGGGGCAAGATCTCGTGATTCAGCTGACCGCGGGCGTGCTGCCCACGATCACGACGTCAAACTTCGAACACTAGAACCGTCCCCTACGCCTGCGGGAATTTGCTCAGCATCGTGGTCTGGGCGATGCCGACCTCGGCCACCACGATCGGGGCGACGATGGAGGCGACGAGGGCGAGCACGAAGCCGATCGCGGCGTCCTGCACGTTGGTGCCGGCCAGGATCATGGCCAGCGCCTTGCCCTGGGCGGCGCTCGAGATCGAGAGGATGTTGCGCTCGTAGTCGGTGGCGTCCTGCACGCCCAGGGCCGCGGCCTGGGCGGCCTTGTCGTAGGCGATGGCGACGCCGGCGGAGGTGCGGTACTTGCCCTGGTCCGCCATCAGCTCGGTGGTCAGCCCGAGCGCGAATTCAGTCGACGCCTGGACGGCGCCCATGATCTGGCCGTTGACCGCCGAGGTGGAGACCTCGACCACTTCGCCGCCGCCCGTCGGCGCGTCGCCGGCCGGCTCCGTGCCGGAGGGGGGATCGGTGGGTTCGGGTTCGGTACCGCTTCCACTCATGACGCCAACTCCTCGTGCGATTTATAGCGCGGATCTTCGCCCGCCGTCAGCTTTCGAACTTCTTGGCCGCGCTCATGATCATGGTGATGGAGCTCGAGGTCACGGCGTTGCCAATCTGCTGCAGGCCGCCCTGGGCCTGCTGCGCGTTCTCCATCGCGAGCGAGATGGAGTGGGCCATGGTCTGGTAGACCAGCGCCATGGATTGCGCGGGCGCCTCCGCCAGGACCTTGACGTTGGTCTGGGTGACGGCGTCGGTGATCTGACCGTTGACGGGCGTGATGTCGGCCATGTGGCTGTGCTCCCTCTATGCCGTCATTTCAAAAGACGCGCGAGAACCAGCGCGGTGATCAGCTGGTCGGTGGTGCTCGAGCGGGCGATCTTCGCGGTCGCGGCGGCCGCGGCCATCGAATTCATCGAGTACATCTGCATCACGCCCTGGTTCGTGGCCGCCTGGCCGCACATGGCGGCCTGCTTCTGGGCGAGCGTGGTATTCTGGAACAGGATGCCGATCGAGTGCGCCGAAGCCTGGTAGATCGTGCCCATCGCAATGGCGGACGCCTGGCCCAGCGTGGCAACGCTGGACTGCGTCACGGCATCCGTGATCTGGCTGTTCACCGGCGTGCGATAGGCCATGATCCTTCCCTTGCTTCGTCCACCACGGACTCATGCCGTTCCCGATTGAGGACGCTCCGGCCCCGGAATTGTGAAATGCGCCATCCATGCCCGGCCGATCCTTTCCCCGCTCGCCCATCCTCAGGCCTGCGTGATGAGCGAGATCATCGCCGCGGTGGCGGTGTTGTTGACCTGCTGCATGCCGCCCTGGGTGGCCGTGGCGTTCTCCATGGCGAGGCTGGTGGAGTGCGCCATGGCCTGCACCTCGACGGCGACGGCCTCGGCCGGGCTCTCGCCCACGACCTTGACGTTGGCCTGGGTGACGGCGTCGGTGATCTGGGAATTGACTGTGGCTGCCATGAGGAATCTCCGTCAGGTGACCGCGAGGGATTGCGGCCCGGTGCCGCTGGGATAGTAGGCGTTGGTGAAGCTGCCTCCGCCGCTGGTGCCCGAACCGCCGGCGGTGTTGGCGGGGCCGGCGCTCGGTTGCGGCGCCGGCGGGCTGAGAAGCTTGTGCGCGGCCAGCGCCATCGCCGCCAGCGAGGCCAGCGAGGCCTGCGAGCTCTCGTTGTTGGCCTGGTACAGGCGCTGCGACGTCGCCGCGGACAGCGAGAACAGCGACTGCAGCACCGGCGTCAGCGCCGCCACCGTCATGGTGAGGATGGCCATGTCGCCCGACACCTGGCCGAGCGACAGCGCGCGCAGGAATTCCTGCGGCGGAAACTGCGGATAGGGCGAATAACCCCCGCCGTTCCAGGGCGGCGGAGACGGCGCAAAGCCGCCGCCCTGCTGCGGCGGCGGCGCCTGCGGCGCGCCGTTCTGCGGCGCCGCGCCTTGCGTGAAATCCGTCTTCGGGTCCGCGGACGGCTTCCCAGTGCCGGCGTCGGTCGGATCCATCAGTTCAACTCCTCGTTCAGGATGGATTCGTCGAGCGCGTCCGCCGCGTTCGGATCCATCATGTAGCGCACGCATTTGGCGGTCATCGCCATGCCGAGCAGATTGGTCTTCTGCTGGTGCGCGACGGCGTTGTGGTACATCAGCCCATTGGAGGCCTGCGCCGCGATCAGCGCGTCGAACGCCGCGATCGAGGGCCCGGAGCCCAGGATCAGCAGCAGCGACTGCGTGATCGCGTCGGTCACCTGCGGCGAGGCGCCGCCGTCGCGGTAGAGCGCGGAGAGACCCATGATCGCCTGGCCCAGCGTCTCGGGCGTGTAGGGCGGGGGCGTCTGCGGATTGCCGCCCGCCGGTGGCTCTTGCGTGCCACCGCCCGGCGGGGGCGCGTTCTTCGGGTCGTTTGTCGCCATGTCCATTCTCCGGTGTTGGACGGAGCCCCAGCTGGTCGTTCTCTAAGGCGCTTCCGCCAGCCTCGGCATGGTGATCGCTGGGACGGCCATGCCTCGGCCGGCGGAGAGCCGCGCCGCTACTGCGGTATTACCGCCGTGCCGGCCCTGAGCGCCGAAAGCAGCGCCAGCAGCGTGTCGGGCGTGTCGCTCTGGGCCAGCTTGGCCGTCGAGACTGCGCCCGCCATGGTGTCGACGCTGTAGATCTGGATGACGCCCTGGTTCGTCGCGGCCTGGGCGGCGATGGCGAGCTGCTGCTGCGACGAGGTGGCGTTCTCGAAGAGGATGCCGGTGGAATGCGCCAGCGACTGGTAGATGGCGCCCAGCGCCATGGCCGGCGCTTCGCCGACGACCTTGACGTTGGATTGCGTGACGGCATCGGTGATCTGGCCGTTCACGGGGGTTGGGAGTGCCATTCGGTTGCTCCTTCAGGTTCGGGACGGTTTGCCCGTCGGGGTTAAGACGGCCGCGGAAGCCGGTTTGTGAGCGGCAAAAGCGAAACGGGCGCCTCCTCGCGGAAGCGCCCGTTGCGGCGCGGGCGGACCCGCATTCCGGCTCAGACGACAGGCAGGTTCGCCGTGCCGGCGCGCAGCGCCGCGAGCAACGCGAGCAGATTGTCGGGGACGTCGCTCTGGCTGATCTTCGAGGTCGCCACGGCGCCGGCCATGGTGTCGACGCTGTAGATCTGGATGACGCCCTGGTTCGTCGCGGCCTGGGCGGCGATGGCGAGCTGCTGCTGCGACGAGGTGGCGTTCTCGAACAGGATGCCGGTGGAATGCGCCAGCGACTGGTAGATCGCGCCCATCGCCATCGCGGGGGCTTCGGCCACGACCTTGACGTTGGACTGCGTGACCGCGTCCGTGATCTGGCCGTTGACCGGAGTGGGAAGTGCCATGGATTAGTCTCCTTCGGTTTCATGAGTCGGCGGCGGATCGATGCGGCCGTCACGGGAAAAGACGAAAGCCGGGCGAGGATTGTGAGCGGCCGGGCCGGGGGAAATTCGATCCAGGGACGGCGAAGCTCCGCGGGCGGGAAGGCCGGATTCAAAAAAACGGGCGCCCCGTTCGGGGGGCGCCCGTTTGCAAGGCCGCGGTTCGCACGTTCCGCGGCGGGGGGAAATCGTCAGACGACCGGCAGGACCGCCGTGCCGCCGCGCAGCGCCGCGAGCAGCGCCAGCATGTTGTTGGGCACGTCGCTCTGGCTGATCTTCGAGGTTGCCACGGCGCCGGCCATGGTGTCGACGCTGTAGATCTGGATGACGCCCTGGTTGGTGGAAGCCTGGGCGGCGATCGCGAGCTGCTGCTGCGACGAGGTGGCGTTCTCGAACAGGATGCCGGTGGAATGCGCCAGCGACTGGTAGATCGCGCCCATCGCCATCGCGGGCGCCTCGGCCACGACCTTGACGTTGGTCTGGGTGACCGCGTCGGTGATCTGGCCATTCAGCGGGGTGGGAAGTGCCATGGGTATTCTCCTTCGGTTTCGAGGCCGCCGGTACCGCCCTCAGCGTGCGCACCGCCCTCACAGCAAAAGACGACGCTCACGCCGCGATTGTGAGTGGCCGGGCTCAACAAAGATGCTTCGCGCGAGCCACTTGAGGCCAGGGCAGCGATCCGGCCCTTCCGGTCCCTGGGGCGGGCGGCGAATTCCCGGCCCGCGCTCCCACCGGGCCCCCATGCGAAAATTTCTCCGCGTGAAAATTTCTTTGCCCGCGGCGACCGGCCGGGAGAGTCCAAAAAAAACGGGCGCCCCCGGCAGAAGGCGCCCGCACGCAATCCGGCCGCTTGGCGCGGCCCCGAACCTTCAGACGGTCGGCAGAACGGCCGTTCCGGCCCGCAATGCCGTGAGCAGCGACAGGAGCGTGTCCGGCGTGTCGCTCTGCGCGAGCTTCGCCGCAGAGACCGCGCCCGACATCGTATCGACGCTGTAGATCTGGATGACGCCCTGGTTGGTGGCGGCCTGGCCGCAGATCGCGATCTGCTGCTGGGTCGACGTGGCGTTCTCGTAGAGGATGCCCGTCGAATGGGCGAGCGACTGGTAAAGCGCGCCCATCGCCATGGCGGGTGCATCGCCGACGACCTTGACGTTCGCCTGCGTCACCGAGTCCGTGATCTGTCCGTTCACGGGGGTTGGTATGGCCATGTGATGTCTCCTTCACGTTTCAGGCGTGACACCGGAAGGAGCGATCGAGATTGCCGTCCCAGCGGCGCACATCCCTCAGACGCGCGCGGCCGCGGGCTGTGAACGCGAATGCGGGGAAGAAGGCGGCTTTCCCCGTCAGACGTAGTAGGCATCGGGCAGCGCGGGCGCCTCGTCTTCGTCGATCTGCACGAGCGCCGTGCTGAGCCAGGGCTGCGGGCGGCCGTTCGGGGGCCGGCCCAGCGCATAGGCGCCGACATAGGGCATCATGCGCGTGATCTGGTAGACCCGCGGCGTCCAGCTCGCTTCGCCGGCGGGCGCCAGGAATACGGTGGTGCCGCGCTTTTCGCTGAACGGGCATGCGCCGAACGTCGAAATGTTCCACAGCGTGCGCTGGTACGCGGCGAAATCCGCCATGTGCCGCGTGTTGCGGAAATTGGGCGTCACCACCGTCTGCCAGCCTTCGAGCTGCATGAAGGTGTTGTAGGCGCCGAACTTGGAATTGACGGTTTTGCCGAACAGCAGGGCGAGAAGGAAATTCGCGTTCCGCGGGGCGAAATCCTCGCTGATGTCCAGGTAGTAGTCGCCGGTCAGGTTCTTGCCGTAGTGCGAATTGAGCGGATCGATGCACCTCGGTAGCCCGGAAGTGCGGAATTCGCGCAGCAGGTTGCGCCCGGTGTTGTTCAGGCCCTGGTTGGCGAAATCCGACGGCGCGTGGATGGCGACGAAGTGCGCGCCCGACAGCAGGAGCTGGAGAAACGAGCGGATGCCGTTGTCCACCCACTGGATCTGCTCCTCCTCGTAGGTGGCGAGCGGGATCCGGTCGTAGCCCCGCAGGGCGTAGCCGGCCAGCTGGCCCTCCGGCGTTTCGACCATCTGGGTGTATTCGATCCGCGGCACCCACATCTGGATCGGCGGCCGTGGAAACCCGGGCGCGATGTAGTTGGCGAGGAAATTGAGAATCGCCTTGTCGCGCGCCCCCTCGGGCGGCCCGCCTTCGACCGTCCACGCCGCATAGAGCGTGTCGATGATCTGATTGAGCTGGTCGCCCGTGTAGTCGGCCGGAGTGTAGGGATTTTGCAGGCCGCCGGCGATGATCTGCTCCGCGCGCACGCCGGGATCGAACAGGGAGTTGGCGAAGTCCTGGCAGTTTCCCCGCTGGGTATAGGGCGCGGGGGCCAGAGGCACGACGACCGGAAGCTGCTGCCCGTCCGGCACGGGAACACCCTGGTAGAGGTCGAGCCTGGCGTTGACGGGGTTGCCCGGATACGCCGGCAAATCGGTCTTGCCCAGGAAACCGGGCGTCGCGGCCGTCAAGGTGACGCGGGAGTCGCGGGTGCGCGGATGGTAATAGGCGATCGTGAACGCCGGCTGATTGGGCTGCACCTCCGTGAAGTTCAGCGTGAACGTGCCTTCGCAACTGCCGGTCAACGACGGATTGCTTGCCGTGATCGTGGTGGTCCCCCCGTTCGGCACCGGCGAAATGCTCGCGGCGGCGGCCGGGCCCTCGCGCGTGGCGATGACCTGGAACGTCAGGGGAAATCCGGTCCGGTTCGTGACTTCGATGGCGATGGTTCGCGGCATCCGCGGCCTCCGTGCAATCCGTCGGTGCGCCTGCGCTGCGAACAGGCTCAGATACGACGTGGGCTGCGTGGCGATGTGAACGGCCGCGCGCCGCGCCAAAACAAAAAGCCCGCCGGTTTCCCGGCGGGCTTTCGCTGTGCGGCGTGCCGTGGTCCTACGGCACGTATTTCAGGCGCATCGCGCCGATGCCGGCGGCGACGTTGAGGCCGGTGGAGCCGGAGATCGACAGCGGCTGCAGCGTGATGGAGCGGTCGAAGCCGCCGACCAGCACGTTGGCGCCGGCGCCGACGCCCACGGTCGCCGAAGCGGTCGCTCCGCCATAGCCGCCCTGGAGCGCGCCGCGCTTCATGCCGGAATTCGGCGCGAACACTTCCCAGATGATCACGGCCGAGGAGGTGTAGCCGATGTCGACGCCGAACTTGGAGATCGTGCCGATATAGTGCTCGCCCGGGCCGTTGGAGGGGGCGAAGTTGCAGCGCATGTCCTTGGAGGAGCCGAAGACGAAGCCCCATCCGCTGGCGACGTGGCAGGTCAGCGTGCCGATCTTGACGCCGTCCGCGCTCGCGGGCGCGGCGAACGCCATCGCGGCGGCCAACGCGGCCGCTCCGGCCGCAAGCGAGAATTTCTTGAGCATGTCGAATCCACTCCTTGAGGGTTTGCCGAGGGCAGGCGCCAATCTCCGGCATCTGGCCGGGGCCGCCTTGATCTGGATCAGGCGCCCACGGCGCCCAACCGCGAGGAGAATGCACGGATGGGGCCAAAGTTCCGTGAAACCGGCGACAAAACCGTGTAACGAGTAGGGACATCAACCGGAATTCCCGCCGCTTTACTCGCCGCGCGCCCGGCCGCTAAATGACGGGCAGTCAGGAACAGGGAGTCTCGCCATGGCCACGGGCATCAAGGACAAGGTCGCCATCCTCGGCATGGGCTGCTCGAAGTTCGGCGAGCGCTGGGAATCCGGCGCCGAGGAGCTGATGGTCGAGGCCTATCTCGAGGCCATGGCCGACGCCGGCATCGACGTGAACCAGATCCAGGCGGCCTGGTTCTCCACCGCCATGCCGGAGCAGCATGTCGGCAATGGCGGCACGCCGCTGTCGGTGGCGCTGCGACTGCCGAATATTCCCGTGACCCGGGTCGAGAATTTCTGTGCATCGGGCTCGGAAGCGTTCCGTGGCGCCGTCTATGCCGTGGCCGCCGGCGCCTGCGACATCGCGCTCGCCTTGGGCGTGGAGAAGCTGAAGGACACCGGCTATGGCGGCCTGCCGCAGCGCGAGAACGGCACGCTCAATCCCTTGTGGAGCGCCAACGGTTCGGCGCCCGGCAATTTCGCGCAGCTTGCGAGCGCTTATCGCACCAAGCACGGCGTCTCCAAGGAAGAGCTCAAGAAGGCCATCGCCCATGTCTCGGTGAAGAGCCACGCCAATGGCGCGAAGAATCCCAAGGCGCATCTGCAGAAGCCGATCACCGAGGAGATGTGCCTCGCCGCCCCGATGATCGCCGAGCCGCTTGGCCTGTTCGACTGCTGTGGCGTGTCGGACGGGGCGGCGTGCGCCATCGTGACGACGCCGGAGATCGCGCGCGCGATGGGCAAGAAGGACATCATCTCGGTGAAGGCGCTCCAGCTTTCGCTGTCCAACGGGCTCGAGAGCCAGCACAATTCCTGGGACGGCAGCTACTTCCACACCGCCCGCATCGCCTCCAAGAAGGCCTACGAAGAGGCCGGCATCAAGGACCCGCGCAAGGAAGTCTCGATGATCGAGGTGCATGATTGTTTCTCGGTGACCGAGCTGGTCACGATGGAAGACCTCCACATCTCTCGCGAGGGCGAGGCGTGGAAGGACGTGATGAACGGCTTCTACGACGCCGACGGCCAGGTGCCGTGCCAGATCGACGGCGGCCTCAAGTGCTTCGGCCATCCCATCGGCGCCTCGGGCCTCAGGATGCTCTACGAGATGTATCTCCAGCTCCAGGGCAAGGCCGGCGCGCGGCAGCTCAAGGACCCCAGGATCGGCCTGACCCACAACCTCGGCGGCGCCCCGATGATGAACGTCTGCTCGGTCGCCATCGTCGGCGCGATGGGGGCGTAGCTAAAGCGGGTTGCGATCATTTGGATTTACATACAGCGGTGTCATGGCCCGCGGCTGCGGGCCACCCAGGTGAAGCCCGTTTCGCTTTCGAAGAACGTGCCCGGAGCAAATATATCGTCAATCGACAAGCCCAACTGGTTGGCCTGATGCGCGGGCCATGACAGGGAGTTTGGTTGCATCCATTTGATGGCAACGGACTCTAGATAGTTCTGTCCACGCGCTTTGCGCCGCGGCGCATTTCCTTGCGAAGCGCGTCTGTGACTTGGCGCAGGAAGGGGTCGCTGAACGTCCCAATTACGTCTTTTGAGCCTTCAAAATAGTAGGACTGTTCGGCGATATCATAATTGTATTCGCTGACTATGATCCATGCCCTCGGGTAGCGTGTGAGCTTTGCGCGGACCCGCTCGGTATCGGGCACCTCGACCGCCGCCTGATCGTCGTATGGCGGTTTGCTCGTGATCGCGACAAGCATGAGGTGATGAATGTCGTTCTTTGGATCGAACAAGGCCAATGCGAGACAGACCGGTCTCGCCTTTCGCCCTTCCGTCTCGCCGTGCGTCTGTTCCTCGGCCCAGAGATAAGGATAGTCGATCACCGATCCTTTCTTCAGGATCTTACTCATCCTCGTCCCGGCCTTCGGCAATCCTGTCGAGGCCTTCGAGCAGGAGCGCTTTCAGTTCCGGCGGGGTTTCGCTCGTGCGATAAGCCTTCCGTGGATCGGGATGTGGATTGCGCAGCTTCTCGAATTCCTCCACCGCCATCAGCACGAAGCGGGGCTTGCGGTGCTGGGTTATGGCGACCGGCGCGCGGGCGGCCGCATGCGTGACGGTCTTGAGATCGCGAAGCAGCTCGACGGTCGTGAACTGGCGCATGGATTGGACTCCGAATAGTCAAAATATACGAATATTTTGACTATTTTGCAAGAGGCGGATGGCTCTGTTAGAGCCGCGCGCCACGGAAAGCGGCACGCCGCAAGCCGAGGCGGCCGACGTGACGTTCACGCCCCCCGCAGGAACCGCTCCGCCACGGCGCAGTGCAGCGCCATGCCGGCGGCCATGGCGTCCTCGTTGAGCATCATGTGGTTGGAGTGCAGCGCATGGGCGTGGTCGTGGGACTGGCCGTCCGGCGTCACGCCGAGGAACATCATGCAGCCGGGCATGCGCTCCAGCACATAGGAGAAATCCTCCGCGCCCATCATCGGCGAGGGCAGCGGCAGATAACGGGCCGCCCCGAAGAGATCCTCCGCCACGCCGCGCGCGAAGGCCACGAAGTCCGCGTCGTTGCGCGTCACGTCGTAGCCCGCTTCGATGGTGACCGTGGCCTCGAGGCCGTGGGCGCGGGCGATGTTCTCGGCCACGCGCGCGAGCCCCTCCTGCGCCGCCTTGCGGCTCTTTGCGGAGAAGCTGCGCAGCGTGCCGCGCAGGCGCACCTCTTCGGGGATCACGTTCACGGCCGAGCCCGCGTCGAGCTGGGTGATCGTGAGGATGACGGGATCGAAGGCATCGATCCGCCGCGTCACCAGGCTCTGCAGCGCCAGCACGATCTCGCACGCCACCGGCACGGGATCGAGCGTGTGATGCGGCTGCGAGGCGTGGCCGCCCTTGCCTTTGACGACGATCTGAAGCTTGTCCGCCGCGGCGAGCAGCGGCCCGGGGCGCGAGGCGACCATGCCGGCGGGGATGTTCGGCGAAACGTGGATCGCGAAGGCCGCCTGCGGCTTGGGCGCCAGGTCGAGCAGCCCGTCCCGGATCATCTCGCGCGCGCCGTGATAGCCTTCCTCGCCCGGCTGGAACATGAACTTGACGGTGCCGCTCAGCCGGTCGCGATGGCGGTGCAGCAGATGCGCCGCGCCCACCAGCATGGCGGTGTGCGCGTCATGCCCGCAGGCGTGCATCGCGCCGGCGACCCTGGAGGCGAAGGCGAGGCCGGTGTCTTCCGGCATCGGCAGCGCGTCCATGTCGCCGCGGAGCAGGATCGTCGGGCCCTGCTGGGCGCCGCGTAGCGTCACGATCAGGCCGGAGGTGGAAGGGCCCTCGGCATAGTCGAGGTCGAGCCCCGCCAGGGCCTCGCGCGCCAGCCGCGTCGTCTCCGGCAGGTGCAACCCCTGCTCGGGGTTGGCATGGATCGCGCGGCGCAGCGCCACGACCATGGGCATGATTTCGGCGGCCTCGTGCTGCCAATCGGTATCGTTCACGGCCTCTCCCCCACCCGAAAATCCCTGCGCTACGCTGCGCGATTTTTCGACCTCGCCGCAAGGGGGAGGTCGATTCCGACTGAACAGAAAATCCACCTCCCCGCAAGGGGAGGTCAATTCCGATTGAAGCGAAAATCCACCTCCCCCTTGCGGCGAGGTCGAAACGCGCAGCGTTTCGGGTGGGGGCCTGGCCGGCATCTCAATAGACCACGACGGATCGGATGCTTTTGCCCTCGTGCATCAGGTCGAACGCATCGTTGATGCGTTCCAGCGGCATGGTGTGGGTAATCATCTCGTCGATGGCGATCTTTTTGTCCATGTACCAGTCGACGATGCGCGGCACGTCGGTGCGGCCTCTGGCGCCGCCGAACGCGGTACCTTGCCAGACGCGGCCGGTGACGAGCTGGAACGGACGTGTCGAAATCTCCTGGCCCGCGCCCGCCACGCCGATGATGGTGCTGACGCCCCAACCCTTGTGACAGCACTCCAGGGCCTGGCGCATGGTCTTCACGTTGCCGATGCATTCGAAGCTGTAATCGGCGCCGCCCTTGGTGAGCTCGACCAGATGGCCGACGAGATCGCCGCTCACATCCTTCGGGTTGACGAAATGCGTCATGCCGAACTGCCGCGCCAGCGTCTCGCGCGCGGGATTGATGTCGACGCCGACGATCTGCGCCGCGCCGGCCAGCCGCGCGCCCTGGATGACGTTGAGCCCGATGCCGCCCAGCCCGAACACCACCACGTTCGCGCCCGGCTCGACCCTGGCGGTGAAGATCACCGCGCCGATCCCCGTCGTCACGCCGCAGCCGATGTAGCAGACCTTGTCGAACGGCGCGTCCTTCCTGATCTTCGCCACGGCGATCTCGGGCAGCACGGTGTGGTTGGAGAAGGTCGAGCAGCCCATGTAATGCAGCACCGGCCTGCTGTTCCAGGAGAAGCGCGAGGTGCCGTCGGGCATCACGCCCTTGCCTTGCGTGGTGCGGATCGCCTGGCAGAGATTGGTCTTGTGGCTGGTGCAGTAATCGCACTGCCGGCATTCCGGCGTGTAGAGCGGGATGACGTGATCGCCCGGCGACACGGACGTGACGCCCGGCCCGACCTCCAGCACCACGCCCGCGCCTTCGTGGCCGAGGATGGCGGGGAACAAGCCTTCGGGATCGTCGCCCGACAGCGTGAACGCGTCGGTGTGGCAGACGCCCGTCGCCCTGATCTCGACCAGCACCTCGCCGGCCCTGGGGCCTTCGAGGTCCACGGTCTCGATGACCAGCGGTTTGCCCGCCGCCAGCGCCAGCGCCGCGCGCGTCTTCATCGCTTCGCTCCCGCGTAGTTCGGCTGATCGATCGCGACCTTGTCGCGGACGGTACGCTCCAGGTGATCGCGCAGTTCAGGACTATCGAGCCCGCCGCGGATGGCGGCGCACAGCTCGCGGTTCAGCGCCTCCAGCGTGCCGTCATGGCCCAGGAGCGCGGTGAGGCGCGCGCGTTCGACCGCATCCATCGCAGCACCGTGCTCCAATTGCCGCGACACGATGCCGAGCGCGTTGGCGGCGACGCGGGCGTGGAACGCGGTGTGGCCCTTCAATTCCGGCATGGCGCGCTTCTCCAGGAAGTCGCGCACCGCATCGACAAGCTCCTTGATCGAAGGCTGGTCCATCATGCTTCACACTCCTTGTCATCCCCGGCGAGCGCGCAACGCGGGGGAAGGGGACCCAGGTCGTCGAGCAATCGAGGTATTGGACCACCTGGATCCCCTTCCCCTCGCTTCGCTCGGCCGGGGATGACAAGTGGAGCATGTGACATCACAGCTTCCCCTTGAAGATCAAATTCACCAGGTCGATCTCGGTCTCCGACGAGCGTCGCCCGATGGTCGCGCGCTCCACGGAGCCGTCGACCTTGAAGCCCTGATACATGCTCATGCACATCACGCCCCATTTGAGCGAGCCGTAGACGATCCAGCTGCGCACCTCGTCGGGATCGATGTCGCCGCCGCCGGCGTCGCGATAGCCGGCGAGGAGATCGTCGAGGTCGCCGAAGCCGCCCACCACCTTTTCGGCCACGCCGAAGCGCCAGGAATTGGTGCAGATCCAGCCGATGTCCTCCAACGGATCGCCGACATGGGTCAGCTCCCAGTCGAGCGCGGCCCCCACGCCCCTGGGCGAGATCATCAGATTGCCGTGCCGGAAATCGCCATGCACCAGCGTCCGCCGCCTGGCGCCGGCCATGCGCGGCTCCAGCCATTTGAACGCGTAGTCGAACATCGGGTGCGGATAATCGTAGGCGTCGTAGAGATCGCGGTAGCGGCGCAGCTGCGACGGCCCGTCGATCACCGGCAGCAAATCCTTCAGCGGCGCGGGATCGACGGCGTGGATGCGCGCCAGGATCTCGCCGCACTGATAGGCCAGCTTCGGCCGCACCGCGTCGAATTCCGGATCGCGCAGGATCTTGCGCGCGATGGTCTCGCCTTCGAGCCGGTCCATGACATAGCCGTGCCCCGCGCCGTCCCCGGGCTTGAGCACATAGCGCACCCGCGGCGCCTTCACCCCGGCCGCCCGCGCCGCCTCGATGACGACCGCCTCGGTCTCCAGCGCGACCGCCGCGGAGCCTTCCATCACCCGCGCCCCGCCGCCGGGGCTGCGCCGCAGGATCAGGGGTTCGCCCGCGCAATCGAACGACCACGTCTCCTGGCTCGCGCCGCCGGAGAGGCGGACGAGATTGGCCGCGCCCGCGAGCCCGGCGCGGGCGAGGGCGGCTTCGAGTGCGGGAAGAAAGTCGGGGGTCATCGAAAAGGACTTTCCGACATTCTCCCGCCCTTGTCATCCACGCGGCATTGACGTTACGGCCGCGAACAACCTCCCCCTCGCGGGGAGGTCGAAAACCTGCGCGCGCAGCGCGCGGTTTTCGGGTGGGGGCGCGGTGGATAGAGCACGGCACTCCCCCCACCCGAAAAATGCGTTCCGCATTTTTCGACCTCCCCGCAAAGGGGAGGTCATGCATGCCTCAACCTGTGCGCAGGTACCGCACCGCCTCGTCGCGCTCGAAGAGGTAGAGCAGCACGCGCAGCGCTTGGCCACGGGGGCTTTGAAGGTCGGGATCGCGGGTGACGATCAGCCGCGCGTCGTCGCGGGCGGCGGCCAGAAGCTCGCCATGCACGGCGAGGTCGGCCATGCGGAATTCCGGCAGGCCGCTCTGGCGCGTGCCGAGGAGTTCGCCGGCGCCGCGCAGCTCCAGATCCCTCTCCGCGATGACGAAGCCATCGTCGGTCTCGCGCAGGGTCTTGAGCCGCGCCTTGGCCGTCTCGCCGAGATGACCGTAGTAGATGAACAGGCAGCTCGATTTCGCCTCGCCGCGGCCCACGCGTCCGCGCAACTGATGAAGCTGCGCCAGCCCGAAGCGCTCGGCATGCTCGACGACCATGATCGTCGCCTCCGGCACGTCGACGCCGACCTCGATCACCGTGGTGGCGACCAGCACCCTGGTCTCGCCCGTCTTGAACTTCGCCATCGCCTCGTCGCGCTCCGCCGCCTTCATGCGGCCATGCACGAGCCCGACCTGGGCGCCCAGCGTCTCGCGCAGCGCCTTCGCGCGATCCTCCGCGGCCGTCAGGTCGATCTCCTCGGACTCCTCCACCAGCGGGCACACCCAATAGGCGCGCGCGTCCCTGGCGATGGCGCGGCGCAGATGGTCGACCACCTCGCCGATGCGCCCGGCGGGCAGCACGCGGGTGTCCACCGGCTTGCGTCCCGGCGGGCGGCCGGTCAGGCGCGAGACGTCCATGTCGCCATAGGCGGTGAGCGCCAGCGTGCGGGGGATGGGCGTGGCCGTCATCACCAGCACGTCGACCGGCCTGTCGCCCTTGCCCTGCAGCACCATGCGCTGATGCACGCCGAAGCGGTGCTGCTCGTCCACCACCGCCAGGCCGAGATCGCGGAACGCCACGTCGTCGGAGAACAGCGCGTGCGTGCCGACGAGGATGTCGATCTCGCCCTCGGCCAGCGCGGTCAGCGTTTCGCCGCGGGCAAGCCCGCGCTCGCGGCCGGTGAGGCAGGCCATGCGCACGCCCGCCACCCTCGCCAGCGGCTCCAGCGCCGCCATGTGCTGGCGCGCCAGGATTTCCGTCGGCGCCATCAGCGCGCCCTGCGTGCCGGCTTCCACCGCGTTCAGCAGCGCCAGCATGGCGACGACCGTCTTGCCGGCGCCGACGTCGCCCTGCAGCAGCCGCAGCATCCGCGTGCCCGCCGCCATGTCGGCCTCGATCTCGGCCTCCGCCTGCTTCTGCGCATCGGTGAGCGCGAAGGGCAGGGCGGCGATGGCCTTCGCCTTCAGGTGCCCGTCGCCCCTGATGCTGCGGCCCTTCTGGCCGCGCAGCCGCGCGCGGATCAGCACCAGCGCGAGCTGGTTGGCGAGAAGCTCGTCGTAGGCAAGCCGCATCCGCGCCGGCGACAGCGGCGAAAGATCGCCGTCGCTCTTCGGTGCGTGGACGGTCTCAAGAGCTTCGTTGAATGTCTGCCAGGCATGCGCGCGGCGGAATGCCGGGTCGAGCCATTCCGGCATCTGCGGCACCTTGTCCAGCGCGCCGCGGATCGCCTTCGCCATCGGCTTCGCCGGGAGATTTTCGGTCAGCCGGTAGACCGGCTCCTGCATCAGCACGTCCGCTTCTTCCGGCGGCACGATGTGGTCGGGATGGGCCATCTGCAGCCGCCCCGAGAAGCGCTCGATCCTGCCCGAGACGATGCGCCGGCTCCCGGGCGGCAGCGTCTTCTGCAGGTAGTCCGCATGCGCGTGGAAGAAGACGAGCTCGACGGTGGCCGTGTCGTCGGAGCAGCGCACGCGATAGGGCTGCCTGCGGTCGCGGGGCGGGATGTGGTCGAGCACGTTCACCGTGACGGTGGCGATGCGGCCTTCCTCGGCATCGATCAGCCGCGGGCGATAGGAGCGGTCCACCAGGCCGGACGGCAGGTCGAAGACGAGATCGAGCAGCCGCGTCCCCGCCGCCCGCGCCACCAGCTTCGCCAGCCTGGGCCCGATCCCCGGCAGCGTGCGCGTCTCGGCGAACAGCGGAAACAGAATCGCGGGGCGCATGGGAGGGGAGGATAGCGGGAAAGCGACGCCACTTAAGCTCCGTTGTCATCCCGGCCCGGCGCGATGCTGGCGCACCGCTTGGCCGGGATGACAGTCATTTTGTGTTTTGTTTGAGACTGGAACCGCGCGCTCCCCCGCGCTATACACGGACCATGAACAAATCCTCGGACGCTGGCTCGAAAGAGGCCCGGCGCAAACGGCTATTGTTCCGGGCGCAACGGCGCGGGTTCAAGGAGGTCGACCTGATCTTCGGGACGTTCGCGGTCGCCGAGCTCGCGAGCCTGTCCGAGGCGGAGCTCGACCAGTTCGAGGCGCTGCTCGAGGCGCCCGACCAGCCGGTCTACGACTGGCTCTCCGGCGCCGCCGCGCCCGATCCGGCGTTCGACACGCCGGTATTCCGCCGCATGAAGGCGCTGTGCGCGCGAGGCACGCCCAAGTGGAGCGTCTGACCTATATCGGCCGGCACCCCGGCCGCTTCGCGCTCACCGGCATGCCGGGCGGCTACGATGCCTATGTCGCCGCCGAGGCGGCCAGGCGCGCCGGCCGGCTGCTGCTTTTCGTGGCGGCGGACGACGCGCACGCGCAGGCGGTGAAGGACGCGGCCGCGTTCTTCGCGCCCGATCTGCCCTGCCTGTCGTTTCCGGCGTGGGATTGCCTGCCCTACGACCGCGTCTCTCCCAAGCCCGACATCGAGAGCGAGCGGCTCGCCACGCTGGCCGCGCTGGCGCGCCGCAAGGACGGCGCCGCGCTGGTCGTCACCACCGTCAATGCGGCGCTGCAGCGCGTGCCGCCGCGCGCCGCCGTCGCGGACGCGAGCTTCTTCGCGCGGGTGGGCAACAATGTGGAGCACGACCGGCTCGCCGGCTTCCTGGTGCGCAACGGCTACGCCAGGGCCTCCACCGTGCGCGAGCCCGGCGATTTCGCGCTGCGCGGCGGCATCGTGGACCTGTGGCCGCCGGGAACGGACGAGCCGCTGCGGCTGGACTTCTTCGGCTCGACCCTGGACGCCATCCGCAAATTCGACGCGGAGACGCAGCTCTCCACCGACCAGATCGCCGAGATCGAGCTGTTGCCCGCCGCCGAAACGCCGCTGGACGCGGAGTCCATTTCCCGCTTCCGCGCCGGCTACATCGCCACCTTCGGCGCCGCCACCAGCGACGACGTGCTCTACGAATCCGTGAGCGCCGGGCGCAAGCAGCCCGGCATGGAGCACTGGCTGCCGCTGTTCCACGACCACCTGGAAACGCTGTTCGACTACGCGCCCGGGGCGCTGGTGTTCCTGGCGCACCAGGTGGAGGAGGCGAAGGACGCGCGGCTGGAGCTGGTCGCGGATTACTACGAGACCCGCCGCCAGTTCCTCTACGGCAAGCACGACGCCAAGGAGAACGCGGGCGCCGCGCCCTACAAGCCGCTCAAGCCCGCGACGCTCTATCTCGCCGATGCGGAGTGGAACGCCGCGCTTGCCCATCGCGACGTGCGCGCGCTGTCGCCGTTTTCGGCGCCGGAGTCGATGAACTCCGTGGACGCCGGCGGCAAGCCCGGGCGCGATTTCGCGCCGGAGCGCGCGCAGGCGGGCGTCAATGTCTTCGAGGCCGCCGCCGCGCATGTGAAGGCGCTCATCCAGTCCGGCAGGCGCGTCGTGGTGGCGGCGTGGAGCGAGGGATCGGCGGAGCGGCTCGGCGGCGTGCTCGCCGACCACGGGCTCGCGGCCATCCGCCGCGTCGATCACTGGCACGACGCGCGCGCCATGCAGGCGGGCGCCGCGGGCGTGGGCGTGCTCGCCATCGAGCACGGCTTCGAGGCGCCGGATTTCGCGCTGGTCTGCGAGCAGGACATCCTCGGCGACCGCATGGTGCGGGGGAAATCGCGGCGCAAGCGGGCGCAGAATTTCCTCCAGGAAGCCTCCAGCCTCGCGCCCGGCGACCTCGTCACCCATATCGAGCACGGCGTGGGCCGCTACATGCGGCTCGAGACCATCGAGGTCGCCGGCGCGCCGCACGATTGCCTGGAGCTGCATTACGACGGCGGCAAGCTGTTCCTGCCGGTGGAGAACATCGATCTGCTCACGCGCTACGGCGCGGACGAAGGCACGGCCCAGCTCGACCGGCTGGGCGGCGCGGGCTGGCAGCAGCGCAAGGCCCGCGCCAAGCAGCGCGTGCGCGAAATCGCCGAGGAGCTGATCCGCATCGCCGCCGCGCGCCAGCTCAAATCCGTCCCCGCCGCCGACCCGCCGCAGGGGCTCTACGACGAATTCTGCGCCCGCTTCCCCTGGCAGGAGACGGAGGACCAGGAAAAGGCGATCGCCGACACCATCGAAGACCTCGCCAGGGGCACGCCCATGGACCGGCTGGTCTGCGGCGACGTCGGTTTCGGCAAGACCGAGGTGGCGCTGCGGGCGGCCTTCGTGGAAGCGATGAGCGGCAACCAGGTCGCCGTCGTGGTGCCGACCACGCTGCTGGCGCGCCAGCATTTCCGCAATTTCTCCGACCGCTTCCAGGGGTTCCCCGTGAAGGTCCGCCAGCTGTCGCGCTTCGTGGAGGCGAAGCAGGCGCGCGAGACCAGGGAAGGCCTGAAGACCGGCGACATCGGCATCGTCATCGGCACCCATGCGCTGCTCGCCAAGTCCATCGCCTTCGCCAATCTCGGCATGGTGATCGTGGACGAGGAGCAGCATTTCGGCGTGGCGCACAAGGAGCGGCTGAAGGCGCTGAAGGCCGACGTGCATGTGCTGACGCTGACCGCGACCCCCATCCCGCGCACGCTGCAGCTGGCGCTCTCCGGCGTGCGCGACCTGTCGCTGATCACCACCCCGCCCGTGGACCGGCTGGCGGTGCGGACCTTCGTGACGCCCTTCGATCCGCTGGTCGTCCGCGAGGCGCTCCTGCGCGAGCATTATCGCGGCGGGCAGAGCTTCTACGTCGCCCCCCGCATCGCCGACCTGCGCGAGGCCGAGGAGTTCCTCAAGCACACGGTGCCCGAGGTGAAGGTCCGCGTCGCCCACGGCCAGATGGCGCCGGGCGTGCTGGAAGACGCCATGACGGCGTTCTACGAGCGGCAGGTGGACGTGCTGGTGTCCACCAACATCGTGGAAAGCGGGCTCGACATCCCCACCGCCAACACGCTCGTCGTCCACCGCGCCGACATGTTCGGCCTGTCGCAGCTCTACCAGCTGCGCGGGCGCATCGGCCGCTCCAAGAGCCGCGCCTACGCCTATCTGACGACGCCGGCCACCTTCAAGATCACCGAGACCGCCGAGCGCCGGCTCCAGGTGCTGCAATCGCTCGACCAGCTCGGCGCGGGCTTCTCGGTGGCGAGCCACGACATGGACATCCGCGGCGCGGGCAATCTGCTCGGCGAGGAGCAGTCCGGCCATGTCCGCGAAGTCGGCATCGAGCTTTACCAGGAGATGCTGGAGGAGGCCGTGGCGCAGCTGCGCGCCGGGGGCGCGGCGGAGGACGTGGCCGACCAGTGGTCGCCCCAGATCTCCATCGGCACCTCGGTGCTCATCCCCGAAAGCTATGTCTCGGACCTCAACGTGCGCATGGCGCTCTACCGGCGGCTGGCGGAGCTGGAGGAGCGCGAGGAGATCGAGCGCTTCGCCGCCGAGCTGATCGACCGCTTCGGCAAGTTGCCGGAAGAAGTGCAGCACCTGCTCGACATCGTGGCCATCAAGCACCTGTGCCGCATCGCCTCGGTGGAGAAGATCGACGCCGGCCCCAAGGGCGCGATGCTGACGTTCCGCAACAATTTCTATCCCAACCCAGAGGCGCTGGTGCGCCTGATCGCCGAGCACCAGTCCACCATGCGGGTGCGCCCCGACCAGAAAGTCGTCATCGCCCGCGACTGGCCCACGCCGGAGCAGCGGCTGAAGGGCGCGCAGAACCTGCTGGGGCAGTTGGCGAAGCTGGCGAAGGGCTAAAGCCGTTTCGCCTTGAACTGAATCACCGAAATTGTGTCACGGCCCGCGAATGCGGGCCGCCCAGTTGGGTTCTGCACAGGGGTGCGGTCGTCACCTGGGTGACCCGCATTCGCCGGCCGTGACACGAACGGGACGGATCAGAGCGAGCAATTTGCAAAAAAGCGCACCCCCGCGAAATCATCTCCGCCCGAATCCCGCCGCAATGGTGCCCTCAAACCGCTCGGGCGGCTCGCGATGCTCGTGGAAGCGTCCTAGGATTTTCGTGACTCGGGGAGTGGCGCGCATGAAGGCGGCGGTTCTGGTATGCGTGGGCGCGGTCCTCGCGGGATGCACCACGGTGGTGTCGGACAGGCCGGTGTTTCCCGCGTCGATGGCCGCCGGCGGGCCGTCGCTCGAGGGCGCCTATCTGGTCTACGGCGAGAATGGCGAGAACGTCATCACGGTGAGCCGCCGCGACGGCGGGCGCTACGAGGCCATCGGCTTCGGCACCAGGCCGCATTATCGCGAGGGCCTCGCCATGGAGTTCGCCGCCGTGCCGCTCGGCGGCGGGGATTTCGCGCTCCAGGTCTCCTGCCTCGCCAGCCGCAACGACAGCGGCGCCTGGAACAAGGAGAAGGACGCGGCCTTCGCCTACTGGACGCTTTCGGCCTCGCGCGCCCGGGGCGACTGGTTCGCCGGGATCATCGTGGCGGATGCCGACCGCGACGCGCTGGCGGCGAAATATCGTCTGGCCGCCGGCAAGAACGCGCTGAAGATCGACGGCCTTTCGCCCGGGCGCGCCCTATCGTTCTTCCGGGACTGGCAGGCGGCGCAGCTCGCGGTGGGCGGCGATCGCGTCATCCCCGTGATCCGCGCGCTGGACTGGACGGCGCCCACGGGCGAGGCGGAATTCGATCATCCCATCGCCTGCCGCGACGTGAAAGCCGAATAGCGACTTCGCAGTCTTATGGCGCAAACGCCGCCGTCCATCTCAGCCTGATCAATGCGTGCGCCCGGGCGCTGCCGTCCCGGCGGCCCCATTTTGGCCCGATTCCGGGGGCGTTTAATTGGCAGGTCACCGCTGTGGCCCGCGAGGCACGAGGCGGCCGATTTGGGAACCCGGGCGCCGCCGCCGGGCTTATCAGGGTGGATATTTGCTAAGCTTGCGCGGCCGAAACGGGAGGATGCGTCGTGTTGGGATGGTTGCTGGGCGCCGGCATCTGGTGGGTGATCCTGCCCGCGGCGGTTGCCGTTTTGGGCCTGCTCGTGTTCCTGCGCGGCTTCGGCCACCTCTTCGGCGGCGAGGCGGGCCGGGGCGTGCCGCGGGTGGTGATCGGCGCGCCCATCGCCATCATCGGCCTGGCGTTCGCCCTGCTCGGCGTCAACACCCAGAGCTTCGCGCGGCTCACCTACGAGGCCCCGGTCGCGGACGTCACGGTCAGGGCCGTCGATCCCGCCCGGAGCGTCTACGACGTCACGGTCAGGCGGCTGGACGGCCCGAACGAAACCGCGGACTGCAAGATCCAGGGCGACGAATGGGAGCTCACCGCGCGCGTCCAGAAATGGAAGCCCTGGGCCAACGCGCTCGGCCTCAACGCCACCTACACGCTCGACCAGCTCGACAACAAATATTTCGACGCCGTGCGCGGCAACGGCAAGACGATCACCGCCTGCGACCTGCGCGGCGCCCCGCCCGCGGTGAACGCCTACGTGCCCAGGTCCTGGCTGTTCTGGATCACCGACCATTCCTATGAAGACCGCAAATTCGGCTCCGGCGCCTACATGCCGCTGGCCGACGGCGCGACCTACCGCGTGATCATGACCCAGTCCGGCCTCAACGCCGAACCGACCGACGACATCGCCATCCGGGCGAACAACGCGCGCCCGCAATAGCGCATCCGCCCCGGCGTCCCTGCCCGCGACAGCGGCGGGCGTCGCGCGGGTCGGCGTCGCGGGTCGGCGTCGCGCGGGAGGGGAGGGGCGTGCCGGCAGCCTGACGGCGAGGACGCCCCGGCCCCTTGACATTCCGCCTCTCCCGTCAGATATTTCTGTCATGACAGAAACATCTGACACGATCGAAGCGCTTCCCCCCGCCATCGAGCGCTTCGTGCTGAACTGGGGGGACATGGGGGACCGCTGGGGCGTCAACCGCTCGGTCAGCCAGATCCACGCGCTGCTCTACCTGTCCGACCGGCCGCTGACCGCGGAGGAGATTGCCGACCGGCTGGGCATGGCGCGCTCCAACGTCTCCAATTCGCTCAAGGAGCTTCTGGGCTGGGAGCTGATCCGCCGCGTGCCGGTGATGGGCGACCGGCGCGATCACTTCGAGGCCGAGACCGACGTGTGGACCATCGCCGCGCGCATCGCCGCCGGCCGCCGCCAGCGCGAGCTCGATCCGGCGCTGGCCGCGCTCGCGTCCTGCGCCGCGGCGGCGGAATCCGATCCGCGCGTGTCGCCCGCCGCGAAGAAGCGCCTGCGCGAGATGGAGGAATTCACCCGCACCGCCGTCGGCTGGTACGACCAGATGACGCGCGTGCCCCGGCCCACGCTGATGGCGCTGATCCGGCTGGGCGGCAAGATCGCAAGCCTGCTTCCCGCGAGGAAAGCCAAATAGGGGCGGCACATGGCGGCGCGCGCGATGCGGCTCGACCCGGTTCCCACGCTCCGCGACGAAGCGGTCGGCGATCTCAGGTTCCGCAACCTGCTGTCCGCGAGCGACTGGGCCGCCTTGCCGCCGAAGGTCCGCCGCCGCTTCTCCAGGCGCCTCGCCGACGGCGCCAGCGTCGTCTATGCGGGCGAAGTGGTCGAGACGCGGATGAGCGCCGCCGGCCGGTTCTTCGCGCAGCTCTGCCGGCTCGTCGGCGGTCCGCTGCCGCTGACGATGGACGCGGGCGTGCCCGCCGTCGTCACCGTCACCGAGGACATGGCGGGCGGCGGCCAGAACTGGACGCGGCTCTACGCGCGCCGCCGCGGCTTCCCGCAGATCATCCACTCCGCCAAGCGCTTCGGCGGGCCCACAGGGCTCGAGGAATATGTCGGCCGGCGCGTCGGCATGGCGCTGACGGTGCATGTGGCGGAGGACGCGCTGATCTTCCGCAGCGCCGGATGTTTCGTCCGTTTCGGGCGCGCGCGCATCCCCATCCCGCGCTGGCTCACGCCGGGAGACATCGTCGTCACGCACGCCGAATGGGGCGAGGGCGGCTTCATGTTCGTGCTGGAGGTCCGCCATCCGCTGTGGGGACCCATCATCCAGCAGATCGCCACTTTCCGGGACACGCTGTCATGACTTCGCCGCTGTTGTGGATCCTCCTCACCGCCCAGATCTTCATGGGTGGGTTCGACACGCTGTTCCACCACGAGCTCACCGAGCGGCTGGCCTGGCGGCCCACGCAGCGGCGCGAGCTGATGCTGCACGGCGCGCGCAACCTGCTCTACGCGCCGGTGTTCGCGGCGCTGGGCTGGAGCGCGCCGCACGGGCGCTGGGCGCTCGCGCTCCTCGCCATCCTCGCCGTCGAGCTTCTCATCACGCTGGCCGACTTCGTGGAGGAGGACTTGACGCGCAAGCTTCCCGCGAGCGAGCGCGTCACCCACACGCTGCTGGCGCTGAACTACGGCGCCATCCTGGCGCTGCTTCTGCCGGTGCTCGCGGCCTGGGCGCGCGAGCCCACCGCGCTGGCGCCGGCGCGGCATGGCCTGCTCACGGCGCTGACAAGCGTGGCCGCTTGCGGCGTGATCGTGTCGGGCGTGCGCGATCTCCTCGCCGCGGCGCGCACGCGCCGGCTCGCGCCGCCGCCCGCCGCCGATCTCGTCCGCGCGCTGGGCGATTGCCGCTGCGTGCTGGTGACGGGCGCCACCGGCTTCGTCGGCCGCCGCTTCGTCGAGGCGCTGGTGGCGTCCGGCCGCGAGGCGATCGTGCTGACGCGCGATCCCGCAAAGGCGCGCGCGCTGCCGCCGCCGTTCCGCCTCGTCACCGCGCTCGACCAAATCCGTTTCGACACCCGCATCGACGCCATCGTGCATCTCGCCGGCGAGCCCGTCGCGGGCGGGCTGTGGACCACGAGGCGCAGGCGCGCCATCGTGGAGTCGCGCGTCAGGCTCAGCGCCGATCTGCGCTACATGATCGCGCGGCTGAAAACGCGGCCGTCGGTGTTCGTGGAGGCGTCCGCCGTCGGCTGGTACGGCCTGCATGGCGACGAGATCCTGGACGAGACCGGCCCCGCCAATCCCTGTTTCAGTCACGAAAGCTGCGCGGCGGTGGAAGCGGAAGCCGCGAAAGTGGAGCAGGGCTACGGCATCCGCAGCGTGGCGCTGCGCATCGGGCTCGTGCTGGGCACGGAAGGCGGGATGCTGGGCCGGCTGCTGTTCCCGTTCGAATGCGGCCTGGGCGGGCGCATCGGCAGCGGGCGGCAATGGATGTCGTGGATCGCGCGCGACGATCTGGTGCGCCTGATCGCGCACGTCATCGCCACGCCGTCGCTGTCGGGCCCGGTGAACGCCACCGCGCCCGAGCCCGTGCGCAACGCCGAATTCGCCCGCGCGCTCGGCCGCGCGCTGCGGCGCCCCGCGCTGCTGCCGGTGCCGGCCGCGCCGCTCCGCTGGGCCGCCGGCGCATTCGCCGAAGAACTCCTCCTCGGCGGCCAGCGCGTCGTCCCCGCCAGGGCGCAGGCCAGCGGCTTCGTGTTCCGCCATCCCACGCTGGCGCCGGCCCTCGCCGCCATCCTTGGCCGCGGCGCTCGCGCCCGTCCCAAACCGTGGCAGGAACACGTGCCGCTCGCGGCGGAGTGAGACCGGGCCGGGCCGGACCGGACGGATGATCGCGACGGGCCCGGCCGTGGCGAAATCCGTTCAGGCGCAAATACTTAAAGTAGAAAAATAAATTCTCAATCTGTGGTTGACAATGGAATTCCTCTCGCCTATGTTCTTGTTCCGTACAGGACACGCGAAAGCCATGACACTGCGAATTTGACGCGAGGACATACAGGGCAAGGGATGCGGGCCTCGCGCGCATCCGGAAGGGATCGGAAGACGCGAACCCGCGCTGGCGCGGGCAGACGCATCCGGTTCCGGCAAGCCCGGGGAGAGACGCAACGACAGTGCCCGCTGCCGCAAGGCGGCTGGCCGGCTCTCGGCGTCGGGAAGAGGCGGGAGCCGGACGCGGCCTCCGCCTTTTGCGTGTCCGCTACGCCACTTCCGGCACGTAGGCCATCAGCGCTTCGCTGCCGGCCTGGATGCGCTCGAACAGCATCGGGCATTCGGGCATCAGCCGCTCCATCCAGTAGCGGGCGGAGACGAGCTTCTGCTCGTAGAACTGCCGGTTGGCCGGCTGGCCCGCGAGCCTGGCCTGCGCGAGCCTGGCCATCCGCGCCCACATCCAGCCCACCACCACGATGCCCATGAGGCGCAGATAGTCGTAGGCGCCGGCGCCGGCATCGTTGGGATTGGCCAGGCCGTGCTGGGCGAGCCACATCGTCGCCTGCTGCAGCGTATCGGCGCCGCGCTTGAGCGGATTGACGAAGGGCGCGAGCGCGTCGTCCTTCTCGTTCTCCGAGACGAATCCGTTCAGCACCGCGAACAGCGCCATGGGGGCGGCGCCGCCCTTGCGGCCGAGCTTGCGGCCCACCAGGTCCATCGCCTGCACGCCGTTGGCGCCCTCGTAGGTCTGGTTGATGCGCCCGTCGCGTACGAACTGCTCCACGCCGTTGTCGCGGATGTAGCCGTGGCCGCCATAGCATTGCATCGCCATGTTCGCGGCCTCGAAGCCCATGTCGGTGAAGAACGCCTTGATCACCGGCGTCAGCAGGTCGGAGAGGAACCCGGCCGCGTCCTTCTCCGGCCGCGCCGAATTGGCGATCGCCATGTTGAGCGTGGTCCACATCGCCACGGCGCGCGCGCCCTCCACGAAGGAGCGGCAATGCAGCAGCATGCGTCGCACGTCGGGATGCACGAGCTCGATATCCGCGGACTGGTCCGGCTCCTTCGGTCCGGTCAGCGCGTGGCCGACGCGGCGGGTCTGCGCATAGGCCGCGCCGTTCTGGTAGGCGACCTCGCCGATGGAGATGCCCTGCACGCCGACGCCCAGCCGCGCCGCGTTCATCATGCCGAACATGCCCGCCATGCCCGCCGAGGCGGAGCGCTTCTCGCCCGGCCTGGCCGGCTCCGGCTTGGGCCCCAGCCGCCACGCCACGGCATCGTCGAAATTCAGCACGCAGGTCGCCTGCGCCTTGATGCCCATCTTCTTCTCGATGCCGCCGGTGGAAACGCCGTTGCGCGCGCCCATCCTGCCGCTCTCGTCCACCAGGAATTTCGGCACCATGAAGAAATTGACGGTGGAAAGATCGTCGTGGATCTGCCCGTTCTCGTCGGGGATCTTCGCGATCACCATGTGGACGATGTTGGCGGTCAGGTCGTGGTCGCCGCCGGAGATGAAGATCTTGGTGCCGGTCATGCGATAGGTGCCGTCGGGCTGCTCCACCGCGCGGGTCTTCATCAGGCGAAGATCGGTGCCGCAACCGGGCTCGGTCAGGCACATCGTGCCGCACCATTCGCCGGAGATCATCCTGGGCGCGATGTTCTCCTTCATCCACGGCGCGCCGGTGGCGAGCAGCGCGCCGGCCGCCGCGCCGGTGAGGCCGGGATACATGGAGAACGACTGGTTGGCGGACTGCATGATCTCCGCCACCGCCATGGTCACCATCATCGGCATGGCCGAGCCGCCGGCCTTCTCCGGCGCGGCCAGCGCGCCCCAGCCGGCCTCGGCATAGGCCTTGTAGGCTTCCTTGAAGCCCTTCGGCGTGCGCACCACGCCGTTCTCGAAATGGCAGCCTTCCTCGTCGCCGGACTGGTTGATGGGCTGGAGCACTTCCTCGGCGAACTTGCCGGCGTTGGTCAGGATGTCCTCGACCAGGTCGGGCGTGAGGTTCTCGAAGCCCGGCAGGTCGGCCTGCTTGCCGGCCTCGAACAGCTCGTTGAACAGGAAGCGATAATCGTCCAGCGGCGCGCGGTAGATGGGCATGGGAAGCTCCGGGAGGCGCGAGTAGCGAGTAGCGAATAGCGAATAGCGGGTGGCAGGGCAACTGGCCGGCCCCGGCTCCATTTCCCTCCCTATTCGCTACTCGCTATTCGCGTTCAGATCTGATCCCGCAGCGTCACCTTCACGTCCCCGCCGCCCTTCACCGCGAGCGTCACGACGGTCCCCGGCGGGTCGTCGCGCAGGCGCATGCGCAGATCGTAAAGATGGATCCGGCCGGCCGGCACGCCGTCGACCGCGGTCACGAAATCCCCTTTCTTCAGGCCGGACGCCTCGGCCGGCCCGCCATGGGTGATGTCGATGACCTCGAAGCCCTCCGGGCTGTCGTTGAACCAGGCGCCGGCGCGGTCGAAGGTGTCCAGGTCGGCAACGGGGGCGTCGATGCGCTTCAGGTAGAGCAGGCCGCGATCGTAATCGAAGGTGACGACGAAGCGCTTGAGCACGCCGCCGCCGACATTGTTGGGGAACGCGTCCGAGCCGCCGGCGCCGCCCTTGTCCGTGGACAGCATGGTCACGGGGTGGGGGATCGTGACGCCGCCGAGCACCAGGTCGCCGCCGCGCTCGACGAACGACCGCGTCGGCCCGCCCACGCCCCAGCCCGTCATCGCGTCCACGCCCTTCGCGGCCCCGTCGCGCAGCTTGTGCTGTTCCGCGAAAGGCCGCGTCAGCAGCAGCGGCGAGCGCGCGCCGGTATCGATCCCGAACCGCGCCGGGATGCCGTCATAGCTGCCGCGCACTTCGGGGAACTGATGATAGAGCGCCATGGGCACGGGCGTGCCCGCGGTCTTCGGGTCGAAGGCGCGCTTGTCGAAGAAGGTGAGGGTCTGCCTGCCGTAGTCGATCCGCATGACGAAGCGGGCGAAGAACTCGTAGCCCACCATGCCGGCCTCGCGGATGCCTTCCACGCCCGGCGCGCTGAACTGGAGCACGCTGACCGGCTGATCGGTGATCGTGGCATCCCCCACGCGGATGGATTCCACGCGCGCCTCGCCGCTCTGCACCACGGCATCGCCGCCGCCCGTGGAAGCCGTCGCGCCCGCGGAGCGGACGTGCAGCATCCTGGCCGTGTCGGGCGTCAGGATGTCGTGCCCGCCCGTGTCGAAGATGAACGGCATCGGCGCGCCGCCATCGACCGACACGTCCGCGTAGATGTGGTTGTTGAGCAGCCGGAACGGCACCGTGGTCGAAGGCGCGCCGCCCGCGATGGCGTAGTCGTGCAGCTCCGCCTTCGGCCGCGCGTAGGCCGAGGCGGGCAGGGCCTTCGAGAAGCGCGCCGAGACCAGCGTGTAGGTCTGCGCATCGGCGACGCTGGTCCCATCCGTGACGATCAGCCGGTGCGCGATCATCGCGCCGTCCACTGGCGAATAGTCCCTGTAGGAGGTGGTGTAAGTGAGCGTGACCTGCTTCTCGACGGTGCGCGCGAGCAGGTGGGTCCTGGAATCGAACCATGCCTCGAAGCTCTTGCCGCCCTTCGGCGTCACCGTCAGCACGTCGAACGTGCCGCTCATGTCGGTATTGCTGCCGGCGCCCGTAACCGTCGCGCCGCCGAAACCCGGCCTCCACCAGCCGTTGCGGTCGCGATAGGCCTCGTTGACGGCAAGCGGCAGCACATCGCCGCCGGCCTGGTTGGTCACGGTGCCGGAGGGTTCCTTCTCCCATGCGTGCGCGCCATCGAAGCCGCTCGCGCCGGTGTCGGGCGCGATGTCGTAGGAATCCACGAAGCGGCCCTGCCGCACATCGATCTTCGATTGGGATGTGCCGTCCAGGCCCTGGCCCGCATAGGAATAGGAGAGCGTCAACGTCTCCTTGCCGGACCAGTTGCCGCTCGCAGCCTTGTTGGCGGCGAGGATCTTCGCGGCGTCATTGGCATGCGCGGGCGAGAGCACGAGGAACACGGCGAGGAACGCGGCACCGGACTTGAACATGGGATCCTTCCACGGGCGGCGGCCATAGCAGCGGCCCGGTGCCCCAAAGTCAACGCAACCGGTGCGCCGCGGGAATGGCGGCGCGGCCCGGTCCCGCCCGGAAGCGGGAAAAGGCCGCGCCCGTCCCTCCGGAACGCCGTCAGATCAGGTCGCGCAGCGTGACCTCGGTGTCGTGGGTGCCCGCCGCATTCCGGACCCTGAACGTCACGGTCGTGCCGGCGGCGCTGTCGCGCATCTGCATGCGCATCTGGTAGAGCGGGATGTCCTTCGCGGGCGTGCCGTTCACGGCCAGGATGGTGTCGCCGGGCCTGAGGCCGGCCGCCTCGGCGGGCGTCCCTTTCATGACGTCGATCACCGTGTAGCCGTCGGCCGACCGGTTGTACCACATGCCCGCGCGGTCGAAGGTGTCGAGGTCCGCGGGTTGCCCCGCGATCGGCTTGAGGTACATCGTGGAGTGCCCGTAGTCGAGCGTGACGACGTAGCGCTTCAGGATGCCCGCGCCGATGTTGCCGGCGAGCGAAGCGTCGGAGAAGGCGCCGCCGCGATCCGTCGAGATCTCCGCGACCGGGCGGTCGACCTTGAACGACCCCATCTCGAAGTCGCTGCCGCGCATGGCGATGGCATGCGACGGTCCGCCCACGCCCCAGCCGGTGACGCCGCTGACACTCTTCATGCCCGCGCCGGTGATGCCGTTCTTCGCGGCCCAGGGCCCGTTCAGCGTCAGCGACACGCGCGAGCCGGTATCGACCGTGAAGCTGCCGCCATGGCCGTTCAGCGATGCCTGGATGGCGATGCCGTTGCCGTAGAACACGAAGGGCAGGCCCACGCCCGCGTCCCTGGGATCGAAATGCCTGGGATCGATCAGGGTGAGGGTGTGCGTGCCGTAGTCGACGCGGGTGACGAAGCGGCGGAATGTCTCGAAGCCCACCATGCCCTGCTGGTCCACGCCCTCGACGTCCGAAAGCTGGTCCAGCGGCGCCACCGGGAAAACCTGGTCCCTGATCGTGGCATCGCCCACCTGCAGCGACTGGATCCTGGTCAACTGTATGTCGATGTGGCCTTCGCCGGCGCCGTTGCCCTGCATGTGGCCTTCCGCCGAGAGGCCGAGCAGCTGCGCCGTCGGCGGCGTCACCAGATTCACCCCGCCCGTGTCGAAGATGAACACGAACGGTTTGCCGTTCACCGCGACATGGGCGTAGATGTGATTGTTGATGAGGTCGAAGGGCAACGAGGTCTGGGCCACCCCGTTGGCGATGGAGAAGTCGTTCACGGTCACCTTGGGCATGGCGAAGGCCGCGGCAGGCCGCGGGCCGCCGAAATCCACCGAGGTGAGCGTGGCGTTCTGGTCGTATTTCGCGTCGCCGATGCTGATGTTGGTCTTGTAGGCGAACATCGCGCCGTCGACGGCGCGGTAATCGGTCAGCGTGGTGACGCTGTGCTGCATGCCCTGCTGCTCGACGATGCGCCACAGAAGATGGCTCTTCGCGTCGAACCACGCGTCGAAGTCCTTGCCGTCCCTGGGCGTGACCGTCAGCACGTCGTAGGTGGAGCCGCCTTCGCTCTTGCGGCCGTCGTCCACGACGGTCGCGCCGCCGAAGCCCGGCCGCCACCACATGTTGGCGCGGCGATAGCCTTCGTTGACCGAAAGCGGCCGCGCGTCGCCGCCGTCCTGCTGCGTCACGGTGCCGGACTGGTCCTTCTGCCAGGCGTGGCTGCCGTCGAATCCGTTGGCGAGCTTGGCCGGGCCGATCGCGACGTCGTCGACCCACGCGCCGCCCCCGAGGTCGTCCACCGATTTGATGGTCCCGGTCATGCCCTGGCCGGAATAGGCATAGGTCAGCGTCACGGAGGCCTTGCCGTCCCACGCATGGCCGCCCATGGCGGCCTTGTTGGCGGCGAGCACGCCGGCGGGCGACGCGCAGGCGAGCGTGACATAGGATACGGTCGCGGCGAGCACGGACAGGGCGAGAGCGGACTTGCGCAAGAGGAACCTCCGGGGTTGTCTGGCGTGAGGTGGGCGGCTGGAAGTAGCGGGTCAATATGCGCATGGCACATGGCTGGCATGTAGGATTGATCGCCGCGCTGCTGGCCCTTGCGCCGCCCGCTTTTGCCGCGCCGCAGCATGTCGTCTCGCTGCTCGTCTGCACCGATGAATATGTCTATCGCCTCCTGCCGCGGGAGCGCATCGCCGCGCTGTCCTACCTCGCGGCGGACCGGCATCCGGTGGTCTCCACCATCGCTGGCCGGGTGAAGGGCATCCCGCTGATCCACCAGGACGCGGAGTCGGTGCTGGCCAAGCATCCCGATCTCGTCATCACCTATCGGTATGTGAACCAGAAGCTTCATGCGGTGCTCGCCGCCGCGGGCATCCGCGTCTACGACGTGCCGATGGCGAATTCCCTTGCCGACATCCGCGGCATCACGCGCGCCCTCGGCGAGGTGCTGGGCGAGCAGACGCGCGCCGAAAGGTTGATCGCGGACATGGACGCGAAGCTCGCCGCCGCGCGGATGCGCGCGCCGGCGCCGCCCGTCGCCACGCTGATCTACGAGCCCAACGGCTATGTCACCGGCGGCGGCGTGACGGACGAGGTCCTGCGCGCCGGCGGCATGCGCGATGCGGGACCACGGATGCATCAGGCCCGCAACGGCACGGTGCCCGTCGAGATGATCGTCGCCGATCCGCCGGAGCTTCTGGTGCTCAACGACGCCAAGGAGGCCACGCCCGCGCAGGCCGACCTGATCCTGCGCCATCCGGCGCTGGCCGCGCTCAAGGGCCGCGTCGCGGTCGCGCATCTGTCGCTCACGCCGCTGCTCTGCCCCGGGCCGTGGTCGGCGGATGCGGCCGCGCCGCTCGAGGCGCTGGCTGAGAGAGCCCGCTTGCGGGCGCCGGCGGCGCGGCCTAAGAACTGAGCCGACGCGACGGTCAAGGGAACGCGGTCCAATTCCGCGGCTGTCCCCGCAACTGTAGGCGGCGAGGCGCGCTCCACAGGCCACTGGCAACGGGAAGGCGGAAGCGCGGGCCGCGAGCCAGGAGACCTGCCGCCGCGCGTCGTCCATCCTCCGGCCGGGCGAGCCGGGGCACGCGGAATCCCCCGCAGAGCGGCGACGTCGATGGACGCAACGCCGATGGCCGCATCGTCGCGAACCTTGTCCCTGGCGCCACGCCTGGTCTCCGGCGCGAGCCTGATGACGCTGTCGCTGGCGGCGCTGGCGCTGCTGTTCGCGGCGTTGTCCTTCTTCATCGGTCCTTCGGGATTGCCGGCGGGCGATCTCGTTTCCGGATTGCTGAACGGGCACGGCGCCGCCGGCATCATCGCCCGCGAAATCCGGCTGCCGCGCGCGTTGCTCGCCCTGGTCGCGGGCGGGGCGCTGGGCGCGAGCGGCGCTTCGCTGCAGGGACTGTTCCGCAATCCGCTCGCAGAGCCGGGCGTGACGGGGGTGACGTCGTCGGCGGGGCTGGGCGCGATCCTGGCGCTGTATTTCGGGCTTGCCGCCGTTTCGCCCGCGCTGCTTCCGCTCTTCGCCATTCTGGGCGCGCTGGGGTCGGCGGCGATCCTCTATCTCCTGTCGCGCGCGGGCGCGGGCGTGATGGCGCTGGTGCTGGCGGGCGTGGCGATCGCGAGCCTCGCCACCGCGCTGATGGCGCTGGCGCTGGCGCTGGCGCCCAATCCCTACGCCATGAGCGAGATGGTGACGTGGATGCTGGGCTCCCTGAAGGACCGCACCATGAGCGATCTCGCTTTCGCGACGCCGCTGGTGGCGCTGGGGATCGCCGTCATGCTGACGGCGCGGCGCGGGCTCGACGCGCTGGTTCTGGGCGAGGAGGCGGCGAACAGCCTGGGGATCGACGTCCACGCCGTGCGCCGCCGCGTGGTGATCGGCGTTGCGCTGGCCACCGGCGCGGCGACCGCGGCGACCGGCGCGGTGAGTTTCGTCGGCATCGTGGTGCCGCATCTGTTGCGCCCGTTCTACGACCATGAGCCGGCACGGCTGATCTGGCCGTCGGCGCTCGGCGGCGGCGCGCTGGTGGCGGCCGCGGATATCGCGGTGCGCCTGATCGCGCCGGACGGGCAATTGCCGCTGGGCGTGCTGACCGCCCTGCTCGGCGCGCCGTTCTTCATCTGGCTGATCCTGAAGCTGAGGCGCGAGGCATGAGCGCGGCGCTGCTCTTCGAGCGCGTGAGCGCCAGCTATGGCGCGCGGCGCGTCTTGCATGGCGTCACCGCCGGCTTCGTGCCCGGCAGCGTCACCGGCCTGGTCGGCCCCAACGGCGCGGGCAAGACGACGCTGCTCAGGGTCGCGCTGGGATTTCTCGTGCCGGACTCGGGCGCCGTGAACGTGCTCGGCAAGCCGCTGGCGGAGTGGACGCGCGAGACGCTGGCGCGGAACATCGCCTACCTGCCGCAATCCTCGGAGGCCGAATGGCCGGTGCCGGCGCGCAAGCTCGTGGCGCTCGGCCGCCTGCCGTTCCGCGCGCCGCTGGCGCCGCTGTCACGCGACGATGAAATGGCCATCGATGCCGCGCTGGACCGCTGCGACGCGCGGGCGTTCGCGTCGCGCCGCATGGACGAGCTTTCCGCCGGCGAGCGGGCGCGGGTGCTGTTCGCCCGCGCGCTCGCCACCCGCGCGCCCATCCTGCTGGCCGACGAGCCCGCCGCGCATCTCGATCCCGCGCACCAGCTTCGCCTGATGGAACTTCTGGGCGAGGAGGCGCGGCGCGGCGCCGCGGTGGCCGTGACGCTGCACGACCTATCGCTCGCCTCGCGCTTTTGTCACGCCTTGATCGTGCTCAAGCAGGGGCAGGTGGCCTCGCGCGGCGCGCCCGGCGCAGCGCTGTCGGATTCCACGCTCGCGGAAACATTCGGGATTTCGGCCGTTAGGATGGACTCCGCCGGCGGGGCTATAGTGCCCTGGCAGCGCCTTCCGGGTACTCCATGAGCAAGCACGACGACGAGGACGACGACGACGACGATGGCGGCCATGACCGCCACTACAAGAAGTCGCTCTATGAGCTGCAGATCGAGCTGGTCAAGCTCCAGCGCGAGCTGATCGCGGACGGCGCGCGCGTGCTCGTCATTCTCGAGGGTCGCGACGCGGCGGGAAAGGACGGCACCATCAAGCGGCTCACCGGGCACATGAGCCCGCGCGAGACCCGCGTGCATGCGCCGGGCAAGCCCTCGGACCGCGATGAAACCGAGTGGTATTTCCAGCGCTTCGTGCCCTACCTTCCGGCCGCCTCGGAATTCGTGGTGTTCAACCGCTCCTGGTACAACCGCGCGGGCGTGGAGCGCGTCATGGGCTTCGCGAAGATGAAGCAGGTCGAGGCGTTCCTCGATTCCGTGGTGCCGTTCGAGCAGATGCTGATCCGCGATGGGCTCCACATCCGCAAATACTATCTCGACATCGACCGCAGGGAGCAGAAGAAGCGGCTGAAGGCGCGGCGCGACGATCCGCTGAAGCAGTGGAAGATCTCGCCCGTCGACGAGGCCGCGCAAGCGCATTGGGACGACTATTCCAAAGCCCGCGACGTCATGTTCCGCCGCACCAGCCATGCCGGCGCGCCGTGGCGCATCGTCAGGGCCGATGTGAAGAAGACGGCGCGGCTCGAATTCCTGCGCGACCTGCTCGGCACCTTCAGCTACAAGGGCCAGAGGAAAAAGCTCGTCCACCCCGACCGCGGCATCGTCTTCCCCTGGAGCGACGACGCGCAGAAGGAATTGGCGGAGTAGGGCGCCACCGGCGTCTGCGCGAAATCGCCGATATCGATGTGCGAGGCGGCGACCTCGATCACATGGTCCGGGTTGGCCTGATAGCCGGCGACACCGTTTGCATCCACGACGACAAAATGATGTCCCGCGAGATCGCCCGAGTCGGGGGTGAAAAGCACGGCGTCGCCGGCTGCGCGTCGGGCCGGACCGATCGCCGCCGCCAGGGCGGCGTTGAAGCCCGTGTGCGAGAGCGACCTCGTGGTGACGTCCGCGTCGATTGCGCCGCGATGCGGATTGGCGACCCCGGGGTGATTCGAACACCCGGCCTGCGGTTTAGGAAACCGCTGCTCTATCCGGCTGAGCTACGGGGTCGCGCGGGCGGAAACTGCCACGGCTGCGGACGCGGCTCAACCATGGCGGAATGCGAGGCCGTCAGCCGGTCGTGTGGCCTCTTTCGATCCAGAGCCAGCGGCTGCGGTTGAAGTCCTTGCTGTTGGGAATCCAGCCTTTCACGTAGGGCTGGACCACCTCGCGGGTGACCATGAAATAGAGCGGCACCCAGACGTAGTCGTCCAGCACCATGCGCTCGGCCTGTTTCATCATCGCGCCGCGGACCTTGAGGTCCGTCTGTTTCTGGGCTTCGTCCATCAGCGCGTCGTATTTCGGGTTGCTGTAGGAGCCGTAGTTCTCGCCCGCGCCGGTGCGCAGCAGGTCGAGATAGTTGCTCGCGTCGTTGAAGTCCGCGATCCAGGACGCGAAGCCGAGATCGAAATCGTGCGTCTGCAGGCGATTCAGGAAGGTGCCGTTTTCGGTCGCCTCCAGGTCCACGTCGATGTAGATGGCCTTGAGCATCTCCTGCGTGGCGGCGCAGCCGCGGCGGCTGTCGGGGTTGGTGGAGGAAAGCAGCTTCAGCTTCAGGCGGCGATCGGGCCCGTAGCCGGCCGCGCGCATCAGCGCCTGCGCCTTCGCCACGCGCCGGGCAAAGGGCATGCCGATGAAATCGAGCTCGTTGCCGCCGGGATAGTTCGCGATGCCGGGCGGCACGATGTGGTAGGCGGGCCGCTCGCCGATGCGGCGCACGCGCCCGGTCAGCGCCTCGCGATTGTAGGCGAGGTTGATCGCCTCGCGCACGCGCAAATCGTCCAGCGGCTTGTGCCTGAGGTTCATCACGATATAGGCGGTGCCGAGATAGGGCGCGATCTTGATCGCGCGCGGGATGTTGGCGCGCATCCAGTCGATCTCGTCATTGGGAAAAGGATTGAGCGTGTCGAGCTGGCCGGCGCGGAATTCCCTGAGCGCCGCCTCGGAATCGTTGAGGACGTAATAGTTCACGGTGTCGATGCGCACATGGGCCGCATCGTAGAACAGCTTGTTCTTGCGCAGCGTGATGTGGTCGTTGGGCACCCAGGCGGCGACGGTGTAGGGACCGTTGGCCACGTGGCGGCCGATGCGGGCCCAGGCGTTGCCGTATCTGAGGTAGACGTGGCGCGGAATGGGCCAGGCCACCTGGTGGTCGAGCAGTTCGGGCAGGTAGGGCGCGGGATGCTCGAGATGGACGATGAGGGTCGAATCGTCCGGCGCTTCCACGCCCAGCGCCGCGGGCGGCAGCTTTCCGGCGCTCACGGCCTGCGCGTTCTTCACGACCCAGAGATTGTAGGAGTAAACCGCCGCGGTCCCCGGATCCATCTCGCGCCGCCAGGCGAAGACGAAGTCCTGCGACGTCACCGGCACGCCATCCGACCACAGATGCTTGCGCAGGTGGAAGGTCCAGGTGAGCCCGTCCCTCGACACCTCCCAGTTCGCCGCGGCACCGGGCACCGGCTCGGCGCGCGGGCCTTCCGTGGTCAGACCCATCAGCACGTCGCCCAGGAGCCAGGCTTCCCAATTGCCCTGGATATAGGCCGGATCGAGGCTCTTTATGTCGGCGGGGTTGCCGCGGTTGAGCACCACGCCCTCGTCCGGCGCCTTGGAGCAGGCGGCAAGCGCAAACAGGAACGCGGCGGCCAGCGCGCGGTGCATGCTTACTCCCGGACTGGGCGCGTCAGGCGCTCGTCAGGGTGCGATCGAGCGACAGGAAGCGCGAACGGTTGATATTGACCGGATTGGGAATCCAGCCCTTGACGGCGGTCGAAACCAGATTCCGCGAAACGCCGAAGTAGATGGGCGCGAAGGCGGCGTCGTCAAGCACGATCTGCTCGGCCTGCTGCAGAAGCTCCGCGCGCGCCGCGGGGTCGCGCTCGGCGTCGGACTGGGCCATCAGCGAATCGTATTTCGGGTTGGAATAACGCCCGAAATTGAGGTCGGCGGCGGAGGTTTCCCACAGCATGAGATAGTTCTTGGCGTCGCGATAGTCGGCCACCCAGCCGGACCAGGCCGCATCGAATTGCTGCTTGCGCAGGAGATTGTAGTGCACCTGGCTTTCGGACGGCACCAGCCGCACCTGCGCGCCGACGTTCTTCCACATGGCCTGGAACGCCACCGCGATCAGCCTGGCGTCGGTCTGATTCTGGTAATTGTAGTCGAAAACCAGCGGATTGTTGGGCCCGAAGCCGGCCTGGGCGAGCAGAGCCCTGGCTTCGGCGATGCGCGCGGCCATCGGCTTATGCTCGAAGCCGAGCCGGGGCTTGCCCGGATAGCCGGGCATGTTGGGCGGCACGAAGGCGTAGGCCGCCTTCTCGCCGGCGCGCATCACCCGTCGCGCGATGATCTCGCGGTCGATGGCAAGCGACAGCGCCGTGCGCACCCGCACGTCGTCGAACGGTCGGCGCGTGAGGTTGTACTGGATGTACTGCGTCAGGATGAACGGCGCCACGCGCAGGTTCTGCGGCATCTCCAGCTTCAGCCAGTCGATCTCCTGGGCCGGAATGCCGTTGGTGGTGTCCAGCTCGCCGGCGCGGAAGCGCTTCAGCGCGGCCGAATAGTCCGGCGTCGGGTAGTAGTAGACGCGGTCGATCTTCAGGCTGTCGCGGTCGTAGAATTCGGAGTTCTTGACCAGCAGGATATGGTCGTTGGGCACCCATTCGTGCAGCACGAAGGGCCCATTGGTGACGACGTTGCCCGGATCGATCCAGCGGTCGCCGTATTTCTCCACGATGTGCCTTGGGATCGCGAAGGTGGTGAAATGGGTCAGCAGCTGCGCGACGTAGGGCACCTGGATGCGGAAGTCGATCTGCAGCGTGCGGCTGTCGATCGCCTGCACGCCGACCTGATCGGGCGCGAGCTTGCCGCTGTTGACGGACTCGGCATTTTTGATCGGATAAAGGATCGAGGCATAGGGCGAGGCGGTCTTCGGGTCCAGGATGCGCCGGAAGGCGAAGACGTAGTCGTGCGCCGTGACCGGAACGCCGTCCGACCAGTTATGCCGGCGCAGGTGAAAGGTATAGACGAGACCGTCGGGGCTCACGTCGTAGGAGAGCGCGGCGCCCGGCATGGGATTGCCGGCGGCGTCCTCGGTCATCAGGCCGGCGAACATGTCGGCGATGATGTTGTATTCCCAGTTGCCGTCGACCTTGTGGGGATCGAGGCTGTCCGGTTCCGCGCCGTTGCCGCGATTTAACGTGCGCCCGTCCACGACCGCGTGCCGCGCCTGGGTGCCGCCGCGCAGGGAGAACGCGGCGCCGCCCGCGACGGCCGCCGCCGTGCCGGCGCCGATCAACCCGCGGCGGGTCAAAATCCAGCTCTTGTCCCCCATAGGCGCACTCCAGTCCGGGGACGCTGGCCCGTTCGCGAGGCTCGCCTAAAGCCAAGCCTTGCCCTAAGGTCGGGCGGTTCCCCAACGGCTATTGAGCCACAATCGGGTTGACGAGAGATGAACTTCAGGGCTGCGGGCTTAATAGCCGGCGTGATTTTGCTGGCTCAATGCGGGGCGGCGCTGGCCGGCGCGCGCGACGACGTGCTGGAGAAGCTCGGCGAATGCGCCAGGATCTCCGACGACAAGGACCGGCTCGCCTGTTACGACGCCCTGAGCCCCCGGGTGAAGGACGCGCTCGCCACGCCGCCCGCCACCCTCGACCACGCGCCCACCAAGGACGAGCAGAAATCCTGGTTCGGCTTCGACATCGGCTCGCTATTCGGTTCCGGCACGGAGGCGAAGCAGACCACGCCCCAGCAGTTCGGCCAGGAATCCACGCCCCAGGCGAAGCGGGAGCAGTCGGCCATCGAGACCACCGAGGTCGACAGCATCACTGCGGGGGTGACGGACTATTCCTACAATCCGTTCGGAAAGTTCATCGTCTTCCTCGACAACGGCCAGGTCTGGCGCCAGCAGGAGGGCGAATCCGACCGCGCCCATTTCTCCGGCGACCCCAAGGACAACAAGGTCACCATCACCCGCGGCGCCTTCGGCAGCTACAATCTCGCGATCAACGACAGCCATCACCAGTTCAAGGTGGTGCGGGTGAAGTAGTCACATCGGATCGTGCTCGGCCACGTAGTGGCCGGTGGCGACCTCGATCAGCTGCGGGCGGTACTGCTGGGCGTCCGGATCGTCGATCATCTTCGACTTGAGGAAGGTGAGCTGCACGCGCGTGTCGAGCGGCGAGGGCAGGTCGGCGGGCAGGAGCACGCGGGCCTTGGCGCGCTCCGCCTTGGGATCGGGGATCGGCACGGCCGAGATCAGCGCGCGGGTATAGGGATGGCGCGGATCCTCGTAGATGGCGTTGCGGTCGGCCAGCTCCACGATGCGGCCCATGTAGAGCACCATCACGCGGTGGGCGAGCTGGCGCACCACCGACAGATCGTGGCTGATGAAGATCAGCGACATGCGGAGCTCGTCCTGCAGCCTCAGGATCAGGTCCACGATCTGCGACTGGATGGAGACGTCGAGCGCGCTCACCGCTTCGTCGCAGATGATCAATTTGGGTTTGAGTATCATGGCGCGGGCGATGCCGGCGCGCTGGTTCTGGCCGCCTGAGAATTCGTGCGGATAGCGGTTGATCCAGGCGGGATCGAGACCCACGCGTTCCATGACGCGCGCCACCTCGTCCATGATCTCCGCCCGGCGCATGTCCGGCCGGAGCGACTTCAGCGGCTCGGCGATGGACTGGCCGATGGTGAGCCTGGGATCGAGGCTCGCCAGCGGATCCTGGAAGACGATCTGGAATTCCTTGCGCAGCTTGCGGATCTCTTCGCGCTGCAGCCGGCCCATGTCGCGGCCGCACCACACCACCGCGCCGTCGGTCTTCGGCAGAAGATCGAGCACCGCGCGCGCCAAGGTGGACTTGCCGCAGCCGGATTCGCCCACGATGCCCAGCGTCTCGCCCTGGCGCAGGTTGAAGCTCACTCCGTCCACCGCGCGCAGCGGCTTGGTCTTGCGGAAGGGAAAGCCGCTGACCTTGATGGGGAAGTAGACCGAAAGGTCCTCCACGTCGAGCAACTCGTTCTCCGCGCCGATGGAGGAGATCGGCGCCAGCGCCGCGTGCCCCGCGCGCACCGGCTTGTCGATGCGCGGCATCGCGTCGAGCAGCGTCTTCGTATAGGGGTGCTGGGGCTTGTAGAAGATGTCGTCGACCGCGCCGGATTCCACGATTTCACCCTCGCGCATCACCAGCACCTGGTCGGCGGTGGCGGCGATCACGCCCATGTCGTGGGAGATCATGACGATGGCGGTCTTCAGCTCCTTCTTGAGGTCGCGCATGATGTCCAGGATCTGCGCCTGCACCGTCACGTCGAGCGAGGTGGTCGGCTCGTCCGCGATCAGGAGGTCGGGACCGCATACCGTCGCCATGGCAATCATCACGCGCTGGCGCATGCCGCCCGAAAGCTCGTGCGGATACTGGGCCATGCGGTTGCGCGCCTCGGGGATGCGCACGAGATCGAGGATTTCCGTCGCGCGCTTCTGCGCTTCGCCGTAGGAAACGCGCTGGTGGACGCGCAGCGCCTCGATCACCTGCGCGCCGATGGTCATGTGCGGCGTCAGCGAGGTGAGCGGATCCTGGAAGATGGTGGTGATCTTGGAGCCGCGCAGCCGGTTGAGCTGCGCCTCGCTCACATTGAGGATCTCATCGCCACGGAACAGGACGCTGCCGGTGGCGCGGCCGTTGGAGGCGAGCAGGCCCATGGTGGCGAGGAAAAGCTGGCTTTTGCCCGAGCCGGATTCGCCCACCACGCCCAGGCATTCGCCTTCGCGGATGTCGAAGCTGGCGCGCCTGACGGCATGGACCTCACCGTCATGCGTCGAGAAGCGCACGTCGAGATCGCGGACTTTGAGGATCGGCGCGCCCATCTCAGCGGTCCTTCGGGTCCAGGGCGTCGCGCAGCCCGTCGCCGATGAAGTTGAACGAGAACAGCGTCACGACCATGAACAGCACCGGGAAGGCCAGCAGCCAGGGCGAGGTCTCCATCTGCGCCGCGCCGTCGGAGATCAGCACGCCCAGCGAGGTCAACGGCTCGCGGATGCCGAGCCCGAGGAAGGAGAGGAAGCTCTCCGCCAGGATCGCGGTCGGCACGGTCAGGGTCACATAGACCACCACCGGCCCCAGCACGTTGGGAATGACGTGGCGGCGGATGATGGTGAAGGTGTTCACGCCCGCCGCGCGCGCGGCCTCGATGAACTCCTTCTGCTTGATGGAGAGCGTCTGGCCGCGCACGATCCGCGCCATGGTCAGCCATTCCACCGCGCCGATGGCCACGAACAGCAGGTAGAAGTTCCCGTTGAACACGACCATCAGGATGATCACGAGGAAGATGTAGGGCAGGGAATAGAGCACGTCGACGAAGCGCATCATCAGCTCGTCCAGAAAGCCGCCCAGGAAGCCCGCCACCGCGCCATAGGCGACGCCGATGACGAGGCTGACCAGCGTGGCGACGAGGCCCACGGCCAGCGACACCCGCGCGCCGTAGAGCACGCGCACGAAAAGGTCGCGCCCGAGATTGTCTGTGCCGAACCAGTGCTGCCCCCCGGCATGGCACAGCACGTTCGTGCCGGGCCACCAGTCGGGCGCGCAGGAGACGATGTCGTAGTTCGTCTGGTCGTAGGCATAGGGCGAGACCAGCGGCCCGAACACGGCCAGGAAGGCGATCGCCGAAAGCAGGACGATGCTCGCCACCGCAGCGCGGTTGCCGAACAGCCGCCTGCGCGCGTCGATCCACAGGCTGCGGCCCTTTATGACCGGGGCCTGCGCGATCAGCATGGCGTTGGGATCGGCGGCGATGATCCTCATCGGTCGAGCCTCACGCGCGGATCGAGCGCCGCGTAGAGGATGTCGGCGACGAGATTGAGCAGGATGACGAAGCTCGCGTAATAGATCACCACGCCCATCACCAGCGTGTAGTCGCGGTTGAGTGCGCCGTTGATGAAGTAGCGGCCGATGCCGGGAATGCCGAAGATCGTCTCCACCACCAGCGAGCCGGTCAGCACGCCCGCGATGGCCGGGCCGAGATAACTCACCACCGGCAAAAGCGCGGCGCGCAACGCATGGCGGAACACCACCAGCCGGTTGGGAAGGCCCTTGGCGCGGGCCGTGCGCACGTAATTGGAGCGCAGCACTTCCACCATGCTTCCGCGCACCAGCCGCGCGATGATCGCCGTTTGCGGCAGGGCCAGCACGATGACCGGCAGGATCATGTTGCGCACCGCCCCGCCGTTCCATCCGCCCACCGGCAGCGTCAGGTCCAGCCCGAACATGCTGACGCCGTAGACGCCGAAGATCAGCGTGAGGATGGGGGCGGTGACGAAGGTCGGTATGGTGATGCCGATCATGGCCGTGGACATCACGGCATAATCGGTCGCCTGGTTCTGCTTGAGTGCCGCCACGGTGCCGAAAGTGATGCCGAACAGGATTGCCAGCACCATCGCCGACAGGCCGAGCTTCGCGCTGACCGGCAGGCCGGTTTCGATCAGCTGGGTGACCGTGAAGTCCTTGTTCTTGAAGGACGGGCCGAGGTCGAAATGCGCCAGCCGGCCGAGATAGATGACGTACTGCTCGTAGACGGGCTTATCGAGGTCGTAGGCGGCCTTGATGTTGTGCTCGATCTCCGGCGGCAGGCGGCGCTCGCTGTCGAACGGCCCGCCCGGCGCGATGCGCATCATGAAGAAGGCGAGCGTGACGATGATGAAGAGCGTGGGGATCGCGCCCAGTATCCGACGGACCGCGTAAGACCACATGAAAGCCTATCCCCGCCTCTCGCACGTCCCCGGAACGCCCGGGACGGTCGATGAGTCTCTCCGGCCGGTCAACAACCTGTGACCAGTCCGCGCGGGGAGTTTGGCCGGAAAAGATTTTGGAAAGTATTAAGCCTGATGGGCCAGGGCCGCCGAAGGCAACCGCAATTCGCCCAGCAGCGGCTCGAAGGCGCGGGTGGCGACCAAATCGTGCGCGGCGGCTATGGACGGCGCAAAGAAACGGTCGCGGTCGAAACGGGGCGCCGCGGCACGAATGCGGGCATGCGCGTCCTCCAAAGATTTCGAACTTCTTAACGGCCGGTGGAACTCGAAGCCTTCGGCGGCGGCGAGAAGCTCGATGGCCAGAATGCGGCCGGTGTTCGCGTTCATGCGGGCAAGCCGCCGCGCCGCGAAGGTCGCCATGGACACGAAGTCCTCCTGGTTGGCGGAAGTCGGCAGGGAGTCGACGCTTGCCGGATGGGCCAGCGACTTGTTCTCCGATGCCAGCGCCGCCGCCGTCACATGCGCGATCATGAAGCCGGAATTGACCCCGCTTTCGGCCGCGAGGAACGGCGGCAGGCCCGACAGCGAGGCGTCGATCAGGAGCGCGATGCGCCGCTCGCTCAGCGCGCCCATCTCGGAGATGGCCAGCGCCAGCGCGTCCGCCGCGATCGCCACCGGCTCGGCATGGAAATTCCCGCCGGAGAGCACGTCGCCATTGTCGAACACGAGCGGATTGTCGGTCGCGGCATTGGCCTCGACCGCGAACACCTCGGCGGCGTGGCGCAGCATGTCCAGGCACGGGCCCATCACCTGCGGCTGGCAGCGGATGGAGTAGGGGTCCTGCACGCGGTCGCAGGCGAGGTGCGATTTGCGGATATCGCTGGCCGCCATCAGCCCGCGCAGCGCCGTCGCCGCCGCGATCTGGCCCTTCTGGCCGCGGACCTGGTGGATGCGCGGGTCGAACGGGGTATCGCTGCCCTTGATGGCGTCGGTCGACATGGCGCCAGCCACCAGCGCCGCTTCGAGATTGGCCTCCGCCGCGAACAGTCCCACCAGCGCCATCGCGGTGGAGACCTGGGTGCCGTTGAGCAGCGCGAGGCCCTCCTTGGCCTCGAGCTCGACGGGCGCGATACCGGCCTTCGTCAGCGCGGCGCGCGCGCTCATCCGCTCGCCGCGGAAATGCGCAAATCCTTCCCCGATCAGGACGGCCGACATGTGCGCCAGCGGCGCCAGATCGCCGGACGCGCCGACCGAACCCTGCTCCGGGATTTCCGGCAGCACGTCCTTTTCCAGAAGCTCGATGAGCCGTTCGATCACCACCCGCCGCACGCCGGAATGCCCGCGCGCCAGGCTCGCCGCCTTGAGCGCCAGAACCAGCCGCACCACGCCGTCCGGCAATGGATCGCCCACGCCCGCGGCATGCGAGAGCACCAGGTTGCGCTGCAGGTGCTTGAGCTCTGCGTCCGGGATGCGCGTCTGCGCCAGCTTCCCGAAGCCCGTGTTGACGCCGTAGATCGCCTGACCCGAGGCGAGCGCCCGCTCGATCAGTGCGCGCGACCTTTCCACTTTCGGCCACGCGGCGGGCGCGATGGCGGCCGTGCCGCCTTCGGCGATCCCGCGCCACAGCGACAGCGGCGCTTGTCCGGGAACGATGGTGTGCTGGGCCATGGCGCGCGGCCTTTGGGGGCGGCCTCTTGTGGCGTTCCGCGCGATTCGCCGCAAGGTCCTTGACGGCGCGCGGCGCGCAAGGATCAGTTCCGCCAACCGCCATTCCTGAAAGGAACGTTCATGCCTCTTCCCAAAGCGATGGAGGGCCGGCTGCGCCTTCCCGTCATCGGCTCGCCGCTGTTCATCGTCTCCGCGCCCGAGCTGGTGATCGCGCAATGCAAGGCGGGCATCGTGGGCGCGTTCCCCGCCCTCAACGCGCGTCCCGCGCCGGTGCTCGAAGAGTGGATCGTGCGCATCAAGACGGAGCTGGCAGCCTGGGAAAAGGAGACGGGCAAGAAGGCCGCGCCGTTCGCCGTCAACCAGATCTGCCATTCCTCCAACGACCGCCTGGCGCAGGACAACGAGGCCTGCGCCAGGCACGAGGTGCCCATCATCATCACCTCGCTGCGCGCGCCGAAGGAGGTGGTCGAGTCCACGCACCGCTATGGCGGCGTGGTGCTGCACGACATCATCAACATCCGCCACGCGAAGAAGGCCGTCGACGAGGGCGTGGACGGGTTGATCCCGGTCTGCGCCGGGGCAGGGGCCCATGCCGGCGTCATGAGCCCGTTCGCGCTGGTGGCGGAGCTGCGCACCTTCTGGCAGGGCACCATCGCGCTATCCGGCTCCATCGCCAACGGCCGCGCGATCCTCGCCGCGCAGGCGCTGGGCGCCGACCTTGCCTACATGGGCACGCGCTTCATCGCCACCCGGGAGGCCAACGCGCCCGCCGCCTACAAGGCGGCGCTGGTCGAGGCGGCGAGCGGCGGCGACATCGTCTACACCAACCTCTTCACCGGCGTGCATGGCAACTATCTGCGCGCCTCCGTTGCCGCGGCAGGCCTCGATCCCGACAATCTTCCGCAGTCCGACAAGTCGACGATGAACTTCGGCTCGGGCGGCAACATGAAGCAGAAGGCCTGGCGCGACATCTGGGGGGCGGGCCAGGGCGTCGGGCAGATCGCCGATGCACCCACCGTGGCCGGGCTCGTCGACCGGGTGGAGCAGGAATATCGCGCGGCCAGGCAGGCGCTGGCGGCCTGAGCCCGGCAACGCGCGAGCCCAGGGCCTGCCGGGCCCATAAGCCGTTGATCCGCCGCGCGTCTTGATTTTGCCGGGCCTCGCCCCTAGGTTCCGGCCCCTCGCAACGGGCAGTCGTAGCTCAGCTGGTTAGAGCGCCGGATTGTGGATCCGGAGGTCGGTGGTTCGACCCCACCCGACTGTACCATTCGAATTCCGACAAACCGCGACCATCCATTTGCCGCCGATCTCGTCTGAGCCGTCGGAGAGGAAGAAGGTCTCGGTGACGCCGGTGCCGGATTTGTGCGTGCGGCGGCCGAGCGGGTCGTAGGCATAAGTGGCCGAGACCGTGCCGCCGCTGGTCTTGCCCGTGGTGATCAGCCGGTTCTCGGGATCGTAGGCGTAGGACCAGGTGCCGTCGCCGATGAGGTTGCCGTTGCAGTCGTAGGAATATTGCTGGGCATTGCCCTGGCAGTCATGGCCCGAGGCCGAAGCCCCGTTGATGGTCGTGACCTGGTTCAGGCTGTTGGGGGCGGAGTACGTGTCGGTGCCGGTCGAGGCGAGCTGGAGCAGGTAGGTCGGGTCGGACGAGGCCTCCGATGCCAGCTGGTGGGCGGGCGTGTAGCCCAGGGTAAAGTGCGGCACGCTGCCGGTGCCGGGGACGGTGTCATTGAGGGCC